>Ga0209335_10000283_pt1 | contig 59457 bp, 40 predicted proteins | sample COG_09_FD_184753 | JGI IMG/M metagenome (GOLD analysis project Ga0209335, IMG submission 184753) | Pelagic Microbial community sample from North Sea - COGITO 998_met_09 (SPAdes) (version 2) | ecosystem: Environmental > Aquatic > Marine > Neritic zone/Coastal water | place: Helgoland, sampling...
AATAGATTTTAGCGCGTATAGAACTACCAGTAGGTACCAAAAACTCCATGTATAATTCCACTTTCGCGAATCATAGTGTTCTTATTATTATTTACAAAAATCGATGCGATGAGTTTACTTTAATCCTAAGCTACCGAAATCTAACGCATCGAGCGGGTCAAGTTTCTTGTTTCTGTTGTTGCTATTGTTGTTACTAGAAAAGTTGATTTTCGAAGGCGTCGACGCCGCGAAATCGGAAAACGGATCCACGTGTTGCTGCTTCGGCATCACAGCCGGTTGTGCTATCGGTGCCGTAGGCGTCGTCTCCATTCCAAAGAATAGATCGTCGATCGCGGCAGCTGGTGCCGGAGTTAGTGGTGCGCGCGTTGTTGGTTGTTGCGGCGTAGGTTTCGATACGTTTGCTTCGAAACCAAACAAATCTTCGGCGCTTTGGTATGGAGTTCCCGTAGACGAGGACTGATTGGTGTTGGTTGCTCCTCCTCCTCCTCCTCCTCCACTTCCTCCCCCCAAGAGTTCGTCGAGAGAGATTGTCGGAGAAGCCGTCGTGGGCTTCTGGGTATTACCCGCCGGTCGACTTTCAAAGAACAAGTTCGTATTGTTGGCGTTCACGAAGGCGTTGCCTCCTCGCGGAGGCGGCTTCAGCGTTGCACTAAATCCAGCCGAATTCGGAGGACGTTGAATAGGAGTGTCTCGGATGACAACTTTAGGAACGAAAGTTGGGGGTCCTTTGCTTCGTTGGTTCCCGCCTCCAGTCATGAACTCATCATTATCCCCATCGTCGTCGTCCTCGAAAGCGTTGAGCACATTGCTCATAGCGCTCGTTCCAGAATGAGCACCGTCGTTTTTTGATTTCGGTGCTGGTGTTGTTGCTGATGGTGATGTTATTGCTGATGTCGTCGTCGGTGTCGCCACTCTAGTGGCGCTATCGTTATTATTATAAGTCGCTCTATTATTATAAGTATCGTTCGCAGAGTTCCTGTTGCGACTCGACGCCTTCAAATCCGCGTTGCTCATTCCACTATACTTCCCTCTGTTCATCCTCGCCTTCTCTCTAACTTCTCTCACTCGTTCCGGGTCTTCCAACAAAGCGATCATATTCGTCACTTTCTGTCTGATGTTAATCCCTTCGTCTCTCCCTTTCTCTGGATCTCGATGTTCAAACGTCTTCAACGGTTGCAAGTCTCTCCCTATTCTTCTCTGAATCTCTCTCACAATCGTTTCGCTTCCGTTGGCGATTAAATAGTCAATCACGGTCAACGCTTTATAGCACAAGCGCCACTCCAGGTCTCTCTTCTTCAATCTGTTTTCGAATAAAACTCTCAGAATGATTCTCGTGTCCGACTCTTCGTTGTTGTTGTTGTTGTTGTTGCCTCCTCTCCCTCTCACTCCTTCCTCCTCGGCGACGGTTTTCTCGGCGAGAGATTTCAATTGTTCGCCGTGTGGACCCCACTTCTCTTTATCCGTGCTCTCTAAGACGAGTTGTTCGCACTCCGAGAGGCCTTTTAAAGCGTAGACGCCTTTCCGGACTTTTTGTTGCAACGCGTGCGGGAGGAAATCCATTCTTCTTCTTCTTCTTCTTCTTCTTTCGTTGTCGTTGTCGAAAGAGTCTGACGACAAAATTTTTGAAGACTTTTTGACTGAAAATCCATTTTTTCATAAAAAAGATTCTCCATTCCCTTTGTTAAATATATATAGTAATAGGCAAACCACCTCTGTCCTCTCTCTCGTTTTCGAATTGAGTATTATTCGAACAAAAAGAGCACATTTTGTCACTCAGCGCGAGTGTTCGCGTCGTCGCGTTGCTTTTGGTGGAGAGAGAATACTTGTGTTATTGTTGTGGTTGTTTTTGTTGTATTATTGTCCCTCTGGATTTGATTTTTAACACGATGATGAACAACAACAAATACTCTCATCATCAAGCGCGAAGACAGCAGTTGTCCAAGTGCATTCGCGCGACGGGGTTAATTATATTTGGGATGCTTGTTTTGAGCGTCCAAGAGAGTTGGTATTATTCCTCCTCCTCCTCCTCCTCCTCGAATTATACTCCCTCTAATGAGGTGCGAAAGAGAGCGAACGAGGAGTGGGCGAACGCGAAAGCATACGGAGCAGGAGGAGGAGAAGAGAGCGGAGAACACCACTCGTCCTTTCGGTATCAGTTTATGCATAATCATCATCAAAACAGTAATCATCACTCGCACAGCAGCGATAGTGAAGATCCGTTGGATCTGCGAAAACGATTGAAGCGAGCCTTAACGGCGCGTCCACCGGCGTTTGAGAGAGCGTTGATGGAATACGTTGAGAAACACAAGAGCGCGACGGAGGTATCGAAGAAAGACAGTGAGAATCACAAGTACATTGTATACGTATCTGGAGGGAACGACGGGTACGGGAATAGGTTACCAGGCGTGGCGATGGCGTTTTTGTGGGCGTTGTTGACGGATAGAGTGTTGTTGGTGCATTGGAGAGATACGTTTCCGAACCCGGCGAGTTGGGGGAAGTTGTTTCAACCGGGCGTGGAGATGGACGTGGATAAATTGAGAGATAGTTTGAGTGATAAGATTTTGCAGTACGTCCCATTTGGATCTTCCGCGTCGTGTGGAAATAGTAACAAAAAAGGAAGTAGCAGTAATAGCGGATGCGCGATGGTTGTTCGAGACGATTACGCGAAAATCGCATCGAAAGATTTAAATCAGCAGTACCCGGAGAAAGTGTTGTTGTTCAAATCGGACGATTACGCCATGCCTTTGCTGGTAAACAACGAAAATTACAAAGATCAAGTGAAGTCATTATTCAACAACAAGCATGCGAACGTGTTCGGGCACATCGCGAGATGGTTATTGACTCCGTCGCCAAAGATTCAAAAAACCGTCGATCGAACGTTTGAGAGTTTAGGAAAATATAATTTTGGCATGCACTTACGCATGCAAAAACCAATGCCGGCAGGTGGTGATAAAGGAGTGAAAGTGCCCGATCCGGAGGTTTTTTTCAAGTTTGCGCGAATGCGTGCCGAAGCGTTGGGATTTCCAGCCTCTGATACTGTGTTTTACTTAGCCTCCGACGATTCGCGCGCTCGCGATCGAGCGACGGAGTATTTTAGCAAAAGAGGATTAACCGTGCGCTTTATGGAAGGTATTAAATTTGGTAACGACGGCGACCGGGGGTCGGTGGAATCGTTACAAAATGCCATCGCAGAAATGCGCGTTTTGAGCATGTGCGATGAGATTGTCGGTTCGTACGGCTCCTCGTTTTCCGCCGTGGCTGCGAGCTGGGGTGCGATTACAAAGTACGATATCCGAGCGGACGGTTCGTATTGGAACACCGCGTGGAACGAACCGTGTTGGCGATTCGCGAGCAGAGGACATAATGCGGCGATTAGCGATGCTGCGTCGCTTCCTTACCACGAAGGATGTCACGAAGGTATGTCCACGTTTAAAGATTGGCAAAAATCAAACTGGAATAAAGGCAAAGGACTTTAGAAGAGGTTGTGAATAAACAAAACTAAGTTTAGCAACTGGGTTTATCGCACGCGACTACACGTTACTTTAAAACGTTCAAAGATTTCTTTCCTAAAACTTTCTATTCTTTGTGCTCCCAAAGTTTATCATAAAACTTCTCAAAGTCAAAGTCTTCGCTACGCATTCTATCGCAATCTCTATTCTGGCTCACGCCTTTTGGCTTTGTGAATCCAATTTCGCATATTCGTCCAGTCGAACCGCCATGTTTGCAAAAATGACTTCCGGCTTCTAATCCGGTTTGCATTTTAGAATCGAACGCCTTCGATTTGCTTTCATCTTTGAACGTACAAAATGATTTACTCGCGGTTTCGAGCACTAGAACTCTCTTATCAGTTTTCCTGCCTAATTGATCTCGAATCTCTTCGTCAGTTGGGAACTGTCGAGACAGGGAAACCGTTTCGACGCTCTGCTTGATTTTGTCGCTCGTTTGCTCGTTAGTTAAGAACGAGTACTCGCGAAAATTTAAACCGGCGCGTTCCAAATTTGGTAAGTTCGTCACGTGGTCCATTGGACACTTATTATACGGAGGATGAATGTCCGCACCTGGAATGTAACATTGTGGAAGGACGTTACCCCAGTATCGATCGCACAAGCACGAGAATTCAGGAAGGATGGGAATGCGGTTCAAAATTTCCGCATATGCGAACAGATTCCTCAATACCAATCGATACCACGAGGCAAGTTTTAAATGATTTTCGATGCCAATCGATAACAACTCCTGCGGTGGTTTCTCTGAAGTCGTTATGAAGTTGCCTTCGTCGTGGTACTCCTGCGCATCGATCAACCATAACTGATGTTCGCGCAAGCGCTGTCGTTTGCCTCTCGCTTGCGAAAACTGATACGTCGTGTGTACCACAAAAGGTTCGACGTTTAAGTGCAAGTGCGTTTGCTGAATGAAGAAAACGTGACCTGAAGTAAACAAGGTGAGCGGTAAAGCGCCCAACTTCAAATCCTTCGACGCTAACGCGACGTGCAATTCGTGCCGCTCAGCGCCTTCCTTCCTGTTCTCGACGTCTATTTCGTCCAACCGTTGTGGTGGCCGCAAACCGGCGCCTTCGCGTAGTAATCTGTTGAATATGTCCTGATCGTGTTCAAACTTGTGTGTGGTTGTTTCTAACGCCACTTGCCAGTCTTTCAAGAACCCTTTCGTCTTTTCCGTTGGATTTAAGAACAAAATCCCGGTGTTGAATTGATCGTGCCAACATCCCCTAACTTTCTCTTCGTTCTTATAGGACAAGCAGTCCGTACTGACTGCCATGTCCACGTATTTCGCCATCTCGTTTGTCGCGAACCACTCTCTCGGGTCTCTCATCCACGCCGTATCGCAATCGGATACTAAAACTCTAAATCCTTTCTGCATCAATCGCAACAAAAAAGACGCCTTTAAAGCACCGATTTGTTGAAACGCTTTTCCAACCATGGTCACTTTCGCGTTTTGATCGTGCAACGGCTGCCCACCCGTCGCAACGACGCCGTGCGTGTACCTCAACTCTTCGTCTCCTAAATACGGAATGTTGTTCTCTTTACACACTTTTTCTGTCTCCGCATCAAACGCGGCGACGATGACGTTCCCGATGTTCAGCTTTTGCGTGTGCGCGTACCAGTTCAGCATAAACTCGTGAAACCCGGCGGAAGCGAACGCGGCAAAGACTATGCTGCTTTTATTTAACGAGTCCACGTGTTCTACTCTTAGTTTCTCATGTTCTTGATGATTTGGTTGACTCTTATCATTGCTTTCGCGAACGTCTTTCCCTCCCGCCATCCGCTCCTCCATTCTTTGCTTTCTCAACTGTTCCTCTTCTTCATAGGACAATTCTTTCTTCGGTTCAGATACTCTTCTTCTTCTTCTTCTTGCATCTCTGTTATTGTTGTTTCTCGCGTAGTCTTCGTGATCAGTGTCTTGAACTCTTCTCGCCGCATCATCTCTTCTTCGAAACGCTCCGTCGTCGTCTGCTGCTCCTGCTGCTCCTGCTCCTGCTCCAAGATGAAGAGCAACACGATTGTTGACAGGACTCGGAGTCCACTTCTTTTCCTTTTCCAAAAATCTCAACTCAAACAGGCCCGCGCACGCGAGGAATAAAACGAAGCAAAAGACAAATTTCCGTCGACGAGAGTAGGAATTTGATGATAAAGCTTTCGAGTGAGGATTCGCGCGTTGATGGTGCAAATTCGTCGTCGTCGTCGTCGTCATCGTACTCTTCTTAATACGAATAAAAAGTAGTACTCGTAGTAGTCATGGTTGGTTAGTCTCTCTTCGCAAAAATTTTTTGTGGTGAAGTTCGTTTCGAAAAAAATTCCCCTAAAATTATTAGAAACACACACAGAGGTGTAAGTAAGTACTCCTGTTGTTTCAGAAGAAAAGAGAGACGAGCAGTAGGGTAACAATATATACATCAGAGGGGGTGAGCGAGCGCGCGTGTTCTTCTTCTTCTTCTTTGTCTTCTTCTCTTTCTCTTTCTTTTTCCAAGATTATAATCCTAAGAAGACAAATGCATATTAAACCACATTTGATTGCTTCTCTTGAAAGACTTGGTACATCAAACCTTTTCTCTCTGTCTTAACGCGGTAATTTCTCGATGTGGCGTCGAGGAGCTCTCGATACCTCTTTATTATGAGCATCATAGGTATTGAGTTGCGTTTTGGATGAGTCGAACATTCGTACTTCCTATCTTTTCTTATTATATCACATGGACGAGAGAGTGTTGTTTAGAACGAGGTGTTTCGTTCCTTTTCTTTCTGTGTCTTCTTTTGGTGGTATTAAGTGTAATTGACATACTAACGAGGTCCTTTCTTGCTCCGCAGGTACGGAACAGCACACAAAAAGGAGCGCGTCCCTTTCTCCTTCTTTCTTGAAATGACGACGAAGTCAACTTCATCCGTCTTTGTCGCGCCCGTCTTGGAGACGCCGGCGAGAGAAGAAGATGAGAAAGAATACGAAGAAGAATATGAAGAAGAATCAGACTATGAACAAGACGAGAAGATTGACCCTTCCTTGCGTTCGCAGTGTTTGCCGTTAGATGCGATACTTCCTGACTTCGAAACGGAGGAACCGGTGGATGGATTTGAGTATTTACGAAGGGTGCGATACGAGGCGGCGACAATTCCACACGTCGTCGTCTCCGACGTAAATCCCCGCGATTACGACAACAAAAGAACGCCAAAAATATTAGAGAAACATGGATTTGTATCAACGAGCGCGAAAGCGTTGGGTAGAGAGAAAACCATGCGCATTCTCGAGCACGCGAGAGCGAACGCGGAGTGGACGAAACAGTTTTTAGAGTCGTTTTCTAATTTACGCGTCTCGATGCGACGCGCTTTAGACGACATAGAGGAAAAGATGAAGGCAGGCGCGAAGAACATTAATAGAAAATACATAACACCTGAGAAACTCGAAGCTGTGCCAATGATGAGCGATGTTGTGGCGTTGGATGACGTGACTGTGAGCGCGTTGTTTCGGAAATATTGTTACTCGTTTACCGAGAAGGAAGATGAAAGTGAAAAAGAAAAGTTGAAGCACGCGTGGTTTTTCGCTCTCGCCGTTCGCGTAAGCATGCCACTCGATAGTGAAACGCAAGCGGCAGTGAGACGAGTCTCGAGAGTGTTTGCCAAACAACTTTCGTCGTCGTTTAAAGAAAAGGAGGAAGAGGAGGACGAAGAAGAAGAAGAAGAGGAAAATGCTGGTCGCAACGCCGCGTTGAACATTGGGTTGAGCATCGCATGGAAATACTTCAATCAACCACCATTCGACGACAACGAAGAGGAAGAAGAGGAAGAGGAAGATGAGGAAATAGATTACGTACATAGAAAATTAGAGCGCATATTGTAATAACAGAATAGTTGTGAAGTTCATTTTATTGCTTTTCTCAAACTGCACCTTCTTCTCTCAACACCCGGGCGGCCAACTTAACTGCTGTCCTCCAATCACGTGCAAATGTAAGTGATACACCGATTGGCATCCATCCACGCCGTCGTTAATGACCACCCGAAATCCCTTCTCCAACTTTTCTTGTTTTGCCACCATCTGCGCGACGTACATGCAATGCCCTAACAACATCTTGTGGTCCTCGTTCGCTTTGCTCAGCTGCGACAGTCCGGCTTTGATTTTCGGAATGACCAAAAAGTGCGTCTTAGCGACTGGATTGACGTCTTTAAACGCCATGGCGAGATTATCTTCGTATAAAACCGTCGCTGGTATTTCTTTGCTGACGATTTTATCGAAAATGGTCGGCTCCGTTGAGTCTTGCATGCCTTTTAAAATCGCTTCTTGCGCGTTTAACTGTTCGTCGTTTTTCGGGGTTGACGCCATCGTTCTCGTTTTTGGTGTTTTAGTTTGTTGTGTTTGAGTGCGAGCACGTCCTCGTTTTAACAAAGATGAAGTCGACGACGAGGATGATGTTGTTGATGATGATGCTATTCGTTGCAAAGTTTTAGGAGAAACAGATGATGATGATTTTAGGAATAAAACGCGCGCGATGGCCGACATATATTTATTCTTAGAACTTCCTTTGGTGCAACAAATTTTGCCGTCGTCGTATCTGCTCGTTTGAGCTTCGAAAAAGAGAGAAGAGAGGGAAAATGCACAAAAACTTCTCTTCTCTGCTGCTTTTGCTTGTCTTTCGTACGAGTATTATTATATTTAACAATCATCATCGATCGATTGATTGAGTATAAGGTATTGCGCATAAATTCGGTGGTGGCCGTCGTGATAGCATCTCAATCATCAACAGTTTGCGGTTAGGACGACGAGAGCAAGAAGAAGAAGAAGAAGAAGAAGAAGAATTTTCCATTGGAGTGTAATAGGTAAACTGTGCAATCGATTTTGAAGAGAAAAAGAAAAAGAAGAACTCCTACGCAGCCGTAGAGAGTGAGAGAAGTCACGTCTCGCCGCCATGGAGGATAATTACGACGACGAGGAGGAGGAGGGTGAAGATGTCCCCATCACCACCACCAACAACAACAACAAGGACGCTGCGAACACAGTTGCGAACAAGCAACCTACTGTTCCTACGGTCGAAATGAAAAAAGTTGTGCAACCGACGACGGCGATCGGGGGAAGCGCTTCCGATAAAGTGGGAGATGTTTTCGTCCATCATCATCCGTCGATGAAACCGGGAAGGATTCTGCGATTTACCGAACTGATGCACCCTCAGAAATCTTTGGAGGAGGAGAGAGAAGTCGCGAGAGAGAGAAGAAGACAGAGGAAGAAAGAACGAGAAGAGGAGGAAGGCGAAGAGGGAGAAGCAACGAGAAGGCTGGAAGGAGAAAACGACGACGCCAGGGAAGAAACGGACGACTCAGAAGAGGAAGAGGAAGAGGGAGATAACAGTATGGAGGGTGATTCCGACAACGAGGATTTACATGGATTTCATTATAGAGGCGAGAAGCTTCTACCAAAAGTCAATCAAGTGATGCTCGATCAGGACTTGAACGACGATATCGATCGAAAGTGGAGACCGGGCGGGAGAGTGGATCGAGACGACGTGTCGTTAGCAGCGAGAGTAGCTGAGATGTACGCCAGCGAGAAGGAGGCGATGCGAGAGGCGATGGCGGATGCGTTAGATATTGATGAGATCAAGAAGATAAAGGTCACGGAGTTGGAAAAGGAGAAGTTTCTGGTCGGCGTGGAACAGAAAGATTGGGAAGACGACATCATGTGGGACGACGAAGGAGGAGCGGCAGATGAGGAGCAGAGAAGAAGAACTGCGGGTAGTGCAACTTTTCAGGCCAGTGCAGCGGAACGAGAACAAAAGGAAGGAATAGCGGTAGTAGGAATAGCAGAAAAAGAAAAAGACTCCAACAATGAGGAGGACGTGGAGGATGCGGAAAACGACAGTAAAAATCGCAAGTCGGTCGTTTCTGTGCCCAAGTTAGATAGCGCGACAATACATGCATTGAAAAGCTCTCACGTTAAGAACTGGGGTGAGTATACGGAACAACCCGATGACGAAGATTCAAAATCGACGGCGTCTCTGGAATACTTCGAAGCGCCTGATGCGAATTCGTTTCAAACCTTACGTCTGTGGACAGAGATCGACGGGAATAACAACAACACGAAGAACATGAAAGAAGAATCGCACAAATTTTCAAATCCAAACGCGGCAATGCAAGATCCGAATTCACTCGCGTCTGGAGGTTCAAAGGAAGATATCAAAGTTCTCGGGCAAGCCGAAGCGCGTGCGCAAAGCGGCGGCTCGCATCGATTAGCCGGTTTAGATAAACTCGTCGTTCGCATAGTCGGTCAGAGCGATTTACCGCCAGAGGCCGCAATGTTCACGGCGGAAGAATATGAAAAAGCAGACGCTGCTGCTAGGAAGCACGAACAAACCTATCAAGAGCGCGTTTCGAGAGAGCTTCAAGAATGCGGCGCGCTCGAAATGTTGAAACGGAAGAACCAGGAGTTGCTTTCTGGCGATTGGGTGGACGAAGTTTCATGGGACGGAAATCCAGTGCATGTGGACGATATCGGTGATCCTTCGAAGATGTTTAGCGAGCTACGAATAAATCCAAACGATCCCGATCTCGACTTGTACGCGGATGGCGAGCTCGACGGTTCTGAGTATGCGAGAGCGACTGCGAAAGTTTGGAAATCGCGTGATTTACCGCCGGTAGCTGACTTTGAGAAAGCTCTGAATATTAGTATAGACGAAGCGTACGCACCAGAAGTTCCCGAGGAAGGCGACGCGCGCGAGCGTACTCGACCAGGGCGTTTGGAAGGAATCATACACTCCGATTTTGTGTACCAAAATCCTCCGACTTTGAACAGAGATCCAATGGATTACCCGCGACCTCCCCCAGTTTTAGAAGTGCAGCCGCCACAAGCGACGAAGAAAAAAATTGGTTTTATGGGTATTCGCATAGCTGGGCCTTCGGCAGACGAAACATTCAAGATTAACGTGAAATCGTTGACGCTCGATAGCGCCGTCGCGACGTTGAAAGTAAAGTCCTCCGAAACTGTGGGATCTATCATTCAACGCGTTCGAAAACGTTGGCCAGAACTCGAAGGTGATTTGTCCTTGTACTTTCCTAAAGCGGGAGTGGAGAAACAAGAACCGCTGGATGAATCCACGAGCTTGAAAGACTGTGGCGTCAAACCTCAAGTTGGTGCTCCGATATTATACATCGAGTCGACTAAAGTACATGTGGTTTCGGAAGAAATCGCGACGATGCGCCCGATAGACGATCGCGCCTTGGCACCTCCTGGAGCGTTTAAGAAACCCTCCGATCTTTCCATTGAAGATGGTCACATTATGCTCGTCAACTATGCCGAGGCAGATCCCCCGCTCATCGCTAAACCGGGCATGGCGGCGAAGAAAGTGACGTATTACTTGAGAAAATCCGCGGGTGATCAAGGCGCCAGACCTTTGATGGGAAAAAGCGGGCAAGTGTTTGATTTAAAACCAAACGCGCCGTCACCCTTTCTATCTGGTTTACCTCCTGGTATACCTGTAAATGTCTTAGAAACGTCCATGTACCGCTCTCCACTGTTTGATAGGACGCCAGATATGGACGACGACTCTCAACCTGGAATGTTTCTGCTTGCCAGAGGACCTACGGGCAAATGGAGCATGCGGCAAGTGCCTCATTTCTTCGTCGCTGGCCAAATGGAACCACACGTTGAAGTCCCAATGCCAGGATCGTTAGAGTGTATTGATATTGAAGAACGCATGGTCAACGCGACAGTTTTGAAACATTTCTTAGAGCTTCAAAAGCGAACTACTCCGGAAGATGCGCATCTTCCGAAACTCGTCAAAGTGTCGGACATAGCAGCCACTTTGAATAATGTCTTGACTGAAGATCAAATTCGATCCAAGTTACGCCTCAGAATTTGTGCACCAGTCAGATCGAGAGAAGGGATTAGTAAAGAAGATTATGCGTTAAACCCAGAGTACCGATTCGAGCACGAAAAAGAAATTCAAAAAATGTGCACGCCTGAAGATATTTGCGCGTACGAATCTATGCGTCACGCTATCACCGAACTCATGCAAGATCGAACGCCCGAACAAGTGAAAAGAATGAAAAAACTTTTGGCAGTTGATTTTCAGTCCTTAACGAACGCCGTGACGATTTTAGTGCGACACGCGAAAGGAAAACGTGCGAGGGATTTAGAAAGAATCGAACTTTTGCTTCAGATGCAACCGTGGTCGGTCACTCGAGAGTTTCTCGCATACGCGGCTGGGAAAGGTGTTTTGCACATCGACAACTCAAAAAAGATTCGGAAAGAAACTGGGAAGTTCTGGCATTACGTCCGAAGACTCACGAAACCACCGCCGCCGGAAGAACTTCGTCCAAAAGTACAACCAGGAACAGTGACTGGTACCGCGGCAGATTTAAGAAAACTTACCATGCCGCAAGCAGCGCGCATCTTGAGAAACTTTGGTATAGAAGATGAAGTCATTTTAAAACTCGAACGATGGAAGCGCATCGGTTTGATTCGGGAATTGTCAGGCGCCGCCACTGCGGATGGGAACGCGACGCATCAGAACATGTCCAGGTTTGCGAGAAGTATCAAACTTTCCGAAGTGCAACAAGTCGAGGAACTCAAGGAAACGTCCAATTTTCTTTTCAAACGGCAATGGAGAAAACTCGCCAGGAGAGATCGAAAGAAGAGAGCGGACGGAGACGACGACGATTCATCATCTGGGGGTGATACGGACGATGGTTTAAACGCTTTGTGCTCCGATACGGAAGATAGCGACGACGAGAGCGATGAAAACCGATCGGATTCAGACTCGGACTCATTGGCGGCAGAATTAGAGGCGGAGTTGGCGATGAAAGCGAGAGGACCAACTGAAGAGGAAGATGCTGCTGAATTAGACAAGTTGCGCAACGAACTCGGCGCTGGTATTGGTGCAGAAGATCCTGCAAAACTTCTGGAGCGCGGCATTATCCCAATAGGGAAGAAATTACGTTTGAAACGTATCACAACGCATACGTTTCCGGATGGTCGACAAGCGACGGTGGAAGAAGACATCACCGACGTCGCCGGAGAAGCTTGGATGCAAGTCAGAGCGCAAGGAAAGAAGGCGTCTGAGGAAGCGGCTACGCAAGCGCTCGCGGCTGTGGGTAGAGACAAACCTCCTGATGCGCCTGATGAAGCACCTCCTGAAAAGAAGGCGGCTCCAAAAAAACCAGTCACGTTTGCAGATAAAGCAGACGAGGAAAGAGCAGAGTGGGTGCGACTTCGAAAACGCGCAAAGGAACGGGCACGACGCGCAAAGGAGAAAATCTCAAAGCTGGCAGCACAAGGTTTACTCCTCGATGGCGAGTTGGACGATGAGGAGATGCCGGATATGAAACCAGTTCCTGGCCAAGGCTTGAAACTCAGTTTGAATGCGTCGAGAATCAAAGCCGCTGCGCAACGCAGCCACTCGACGCCAGGTAGCGGTCAACCGAGGAAGAAGCAAGTGTATAAACCGAGACCAGCTAAGCCTTTATGGATACAACTCAGTGATCTCACCGAAATAGTCATCAAAAATAGGCAGTTCGGTCAGGTTTTCGGGACGCCGGTACTTTTAGAAGATTACACGAATTATATCGAAACACCGGTGGATTTGAACACGATCCTCAAGAAAGCGCGAGGAAACGCGTACGGCACCGTCATGGAATGGTTCGCGGATATTGCTCTGATTGAATCAAATGCAAAAGCTTACCATGAATCCGAACAGGAGGTAAAGATGCGCATAGATTGGGTACCGGCATTGGCTACAAAACTCGTCAATTTTGTCCAAACGCTCCTCGATCGACCGTACACCAGGCGCGACTTGAAGAAAGCGGACCACACGTACTCGCCGCAGGAAGACGACGGCGACGACGATCAAGGAGAAGAGGAGAAAAAAAGTAGCGGTTTGACGCAAACGCAACCAAAGATGAAGATGAAGTTTTCGTTCAAGATGAAGCCGAAAGTGGAAGAAAGTGGTGGTGGTGGCCCGGCGGAAACTACGAACACGGCGACCGAAACAGGGGAAGACGGCGGCGCGACGACTGGTTTAGAAACGCTCACCACGGGTGATGGCTTAGACGACGACGAGAACGACGACGACGAGGAAGAAAACGAAGCCGAGGGTGGTCGTCAAGGTGCTGGTGATGGGAACTTAGACGCCGCAGGCAACTTAGATTAATAATGTACTCTTTTGATGTCCCTTACTACTTTCTTGTTTAGCTTGCTTAAAATGAAACAGCTTATTAATTTAATATGCCATCAGAGAGAATTCAGAAAAGATATTTTCCAAATTTAAGTCGCGTGGGTTTACAATTTAAAAAACCTCCCTCACCATGACTGAAATGGTCCCGCCATCCGCGCCAGTGCCTCCGAACAAGAAGGATGTGACCGGTTTAGAGTTCTTGGAAGGCATTTCTGTGCGTCGTGTTTCTGTTCTTTCTTTCCTGATTTTCTTCTCTTTCTTCTTCTTCTTTTCCCAATTGTGAAGATCTTGCCAGTCGACAATATTGGAACGAACTCATCCAAATTTCCTTCCTTACGATGATGATGAATCAATCAATCAATCAATCAATCAATCAACACAGGGTCTGTACATGAATCAAAAAATCGAGTTACTCGAAGCCGTGACTGGTATTAACACGAAAAATCAGTATCGCGTGATCCCAATCGGTCAAGAGATGCCAGATCCAATCCCGGACGCGTGGATGAAGGAATTCACCAAAGGAAACTTAGAACCTTTATTTAAGGCGAAGGAAGAATCGAACTGTTTGACGAGAATTATCTGCCCTGGCTACAGATCCTTCACCATGCCATTCGTCGATGGGGAAGGAAGAAGGTTCTTTTCCATCATTCGACCGTTTAGGTGTACCATGGGCATTCCATATATGTGCATCTGTCAACCGCAAGAGGCGGAGTTGTTAGACGCGAACGGAAACACGTACGCCAAGGCGATTGAAAGAACGCCGACGTGTTGCGGGCGTAACTTTGACGCGACCGACGATAAAGGTCGATTGATTTATCACGTGTCGTATAACGCGTTGAAGGCTGATAACGGGAAGTGCAACGCTTGCGCGCCGAGTTGCTTTAACGCGAACTTAAACATTGACATTCGAGATCCGTCGACGAAAGAACATCTCGGCGTGATGGTTTCCAAGTGGCCGGGTTGCTCTTGCGCTGGGCTAACGGATCGCTCGCACTTTGTGTTGAGGTTTGCGCCCGGTTCGCACCCAAGACAAAGAGCCGGTTTAGTCGCGGCGATGGTTTTGATTGAGTTCGCTGTGTTTGAGTTGATCAGATCACAAGAGCAATAATTTTATTTTCGAATAGAGAGAGGCGGGCGCCGCATGTTTCATACTTGCTCGTCCCTTATTCGCTATGAGTTTCTACGTATTAAAATTAGCTTTGATTGAACATTCTGTTATAATATACTGTAATTACTACGCTATTGTGAATATATTTCACGTAAGAAAAATCCTTCTTAAGATTTAAGTTGCCGAACGGCGTGCCGCAACATCGGAAGTAACACCCCTAAACTCGACGACACCGCATTCGGCCGACCGGGTAAGTTTACGATTAAACTCTGGTTATTTCGCAACCCAGCAACTGCCCGCGATAATGCGGCGTGTTTTTCGTATCGCCGCGCGTGTGCTCTGAGCGATTCTGCTATGCCCTTCACTTCTCTCGTGAGTACGCTCTTCGTCGCCTCGGGCGTGACGTCTCTTTTCGCTAAACCGGTTCCTCCGGTGGTCAAAATCACGTCGCATTTCAGTTCGTCCGACATGTATACGATCGCTTTTGCAATCTCCTCTTCCTCGTCCGGGACGAGCTTGTATCCTTTAATGATATGTGTGCTACTTTTGCTAACATCATCAGTAGTAAAATACGTCTCGATGGTTTCTCTCATGACGACGTTACCGGAGATGTCTTCGTAAACGCCGTTGAACGCTCGGTCTGATACAGTTATGATACCGAAAGATATGTCACTGTTACCATCACCACTATTCGTGCCATCTCCTCCTCCTCCTCCTCTGTTGATACATACCGCATCTTCTTCGATATCTTCGCAGCACACGTCTGAGAGCATTCTGTTGTTGGTGTTATTGTTACCTCCTGAATAATACCGTGGTTGTGTCAACGGTAATGTTGCTGCTTCCAAAGTCGTTGTCGTCGTCGTCGTCGTCATCAAATCTTTCGGGTGTTTCGCGTGCATCTCTTGCCCGCTCTTAAATTTCTCCAACATCTCCTCCGTCGCTTTCGACTGCCACTTCTCTTTCCATTCCTTTTGCGTCATCCCGTACACTTCCTCTTGACACAGCTCGTACGTGCTTTTCAGTCGTACATTTTTCTTCCCCAACAACAACCACTTGGCTAAACAGTTTCGACAGAAACCAGTCAAGTTCATCATCTCTATGTTTTGAATGGTTTCGTTTCTCCACTTCATGTGCTCCAGAAGTTTCCGAAACGCGAACGCCTCGGCTTCTGTTTGTTGTAACGAAGAAGAATTGAAAGAAGAAGAAGTTTTATTATTAGACATCGTCATGCTCTATTTTGAGCGTAGTATGATGATGATGCGAATTGATGAGTGAAGAAAAAAAAAAGTTTTGTTGTGTGTTTTTGTTGCAAAAAGGAGTTTTATTAAAAAGAAGACAGACAAAAAACTTTTTCGTTCAAAACTTCATTCACATGGAAAAAAGAACAACAGTAAAACGACGACGTAAACGACGTAAACGACTATGAAGAGGAGAACACCGCTCTCACCGCGAGAAATCTCGAGTAATACCGTTATTCGAAGAAGAGGAAGAAAGCTAGGAGGAAGAGCGTCGTCGGTTTTCGAGAATATTGACGACGAAGAAATGATTGCGACGACGAACAAACGAAAACGAGGCGGAAGAAGTTCCGAAGAAGAAGAAGAAGAAGAAAACGAGACGATTCAGACGACGACGACGACTTTTACGCGACGGAGGAAAATGAACGTCGATTGTGATTACGTTTCCACCAAAGGAGGAGGGGGAGAAGAAGAAGAAGAAGGAGGTTCGTCGAAAACGTTACAGTTTCGAAAGCGCGGCATTTTGGAAGAGCAACAACAACAACAACAACAACAAAAGCACACCAAAACGTCATCGTCGAGAATAAAGCTCGCGAGAACGACGACGACGACGACGGCAAGAAGAAGAAGAAGAATAGCAATAAGACCAAGGCGAACGACAATAGGAAAAGCATCCATCAAATCGCAAAAAGAAGTCATGCGCTTGCTTCTCGATTCGGAGTTAGAACCGCATCCCGAGGACGTAAAGGAAGTCGAAGCGCAGCAAAAAGCCAAAGAAGAGAAGGAAAGAACGGAGGCGGCGAAAAAAGCGGAAGCGGCACGGAAGAAAGCTGCTTCGGCTGCTGCGACGTTACCAGCTCCAACGACAACGCCTCTGGTGAGTGAAAAACCAGCGGCTTCGCAACCACCAACGACGACGACGACGACGACGACGACTGCGTTTCCCTTCCCTCCGGCACCGAATCCTACAGCGCCCGCGTTTACCGTTGGTTCGAGCGCAGCGCCTCCATCGTCCTCGTCCAAGAGAACGTTTCGTAAGAGACGGTAGGTTTAGTAGTATTAGATTTTTAAATAAAAATACCGGTAGCTTCGATTCTGTTCTTTTCGTCTCTCCCCTCCTCTCTCGAAAAAAAAAAGCCCGCCAAAACATGGAAGTTTCTTTTGTAACTGTATTTTTCGAAGTACACGTGAGCAGAAAAATGACACCCTCCTTCTTCACTATTTTGACGTCACACGCGACGTATAAAATGGGGATTTCGAACATGGACGACATCATGAAGACTCCAGAGCGTCCGAAAAAGAACGGAAACGGCGACATCGACCCGGTACGTGTCTCGTTCGCGACGCGATTGGATTAAAAAAGATTTTCCCCGAAACCGATTTTTTCTCATCTTTTTGTTCCTCTAAAGTGTCGAAGAGAAAACGACGATTGATTTCGCTCGGAATAACGCGCAAGTCTCGCGCGTGCGAGACCGAAAAGCGCAAAAAAACTTCTCGGATGTGTACTTACTCTTATTCTTTATTCAACACACTACAGAGCATCATAAACTCTCCGTTTATGAATTTCGTTTCCAACTTATCGCCCATACGATTTGGCGCTTCGAGTTTGGGAGGAAACAACACCGTCGTGCCCATCTGTTTTTCCTCGCCTTCGGCGTTTAAAAGGTACGTTCAAAAGCGCGCTCTGTGCTTTCGTTTTCTGGGAGTGCATTCCTTACGGTTTGATCATCCCATGTTTTCCTTTTGTTTGTAAACGTGAATTTCGCGCGAACCATATCCAGGGCGTTTTGATTGCGCGTATATGCGTTTTTTCCTTTCCTTCTCTCAGCAAGGAACAAACGCAAACGTCGAAGGAGGAAAAGGAAGCTCCACGCACGCCAGATTGAACTAAAAATATCTCAACACGAAGAAGTTTTGCCTTTTTTTTGGATGGATGTTGTGTGCACATGTTGCATTTTTTTCGTGTTTCAAAAATACTCACGACTTGTTCTCTCATTATTATATTCAGTCCGCCGAGAAAACGATCCGAGGATAACGGCAACCACAATCACAACAACACGGTTTCCTCCTTGGCGAACGATATGGGTCCCATCCCGGACAGTTTGATGGTTCCGTTTGCCCACGAAAAGCACCAACACGAAGACGCGGACGACCAGGACGACTTTGTTGGTGGTATTGGAGGAACCATGGGCGCGATTACGCTCGAGGATGAGCTCTTGCAGTTAGATAATAAGTTCAATAATAAGGTCAATAATAATAAGCATAATAATAGCGGAGGTAAGGGTGATAAAACAACCGCCAAGAAGAGCGGAGGGGACCAAAAGAAGAGTGCCAAGAAGAATGGAGGCAAAAACAACAACGCGTCTGTTTCGCCGCCAACTGGATCCTCAAAACGTCAGTCGACGACGGGTGCCTCACTCGAATGGAACAGTGGGTTCTCGAAAACGATTCGAGGCAAAGCGGCGGATTCACCGAGAGACCACCCGGTCGGGACGGAAAATAGAAAAGCAGGGGCCACGCCTATGGCTTCGACAAAGAAGTCCAGTAGACGCGATAGCCTCACCAGTAGCAACGATGAGCACATTACTCCACCAGTCGGAAAATCAAAAAGCGATGGTGGTAGTAAAGTGAAGAATACCCGCGATTTACAAACTCCCGGGTCGAACACAAAATTGACCTTTGCGGACAAATTGGACCAGAGTAAACTCGACGAAGGCATCGACTTCGACGGCGCGTCCAAGAAGTGCAACTGTAAAAAGTCGAAGTGCTTGAAGTTGTACTGCGATTGCTTTGCGGCCGGGGTGTTTTGCCGCGATTGCTCTTGCCAAAGCTGCAGTAACACGGAGGGTGATCTCGAGGTTGTTCGACAAACGAGATACCAGATTGAATCTAGAAATCCAAACGCGTTTGCGAATAAGATTGTCGACGACGATAGCGTGGACGCAAAGCACGCCAAAGGCTGCCATTGCAAGAAATCAGCGTGCTTGAAAAAGTACTGCGAATGCTTCCAAGCAAATGTGCGATGCCAAGACTACTGCAAGTGCGAAGGATGTAAGAACACGACCGATGGCGCGAATCCTTCGCAAAACGGCGGCGCCGCGACGGCGACGAAGACAACGATAACAACAACGACTACAACAACCGCAGTTAGAGAAGACGAGGGTAAAATACTCACAAACACCAACGAGGCGAAAAAGAAAGTCGAGGGCTTGAAAAAGTCTATCGTTGGGTCTGTTAGAGACAGTGATACTAGTTTCATATTGAATTCACCAGCTCGCGAAGCTGCTCGAGCCGCGCAACGCATGCTCGCCGACGACGTCTTCATGGACGACATGTCTTTCGTGAACTACGGACACGGGAACCTCGCTTCACCTTTGCGAACGTTGTTGCACTCGGAAACTGGCTTGTCTCCGATGTTTCAACGCGTGAATGACGATAAAGGTGCTACTGCCACCAACTCTAGACAAGGCAAGAAAGAGAACAACGACGTGAACGCCAACAACAAGAGTAATAGCGTCGGGAATAACACCAAAGCGTCTTCGAAAACGAGAGGAGCCGCGGGTCGTTTTTCCTTTTCAAAGACGAACAGCGCTATGAACACGAGAAGGAAGGCACCAGTGCCTTTATTCACGGACGACACCAACAACGTCGAGGAGAAGACGCCGGCGAGAACGACTCGAAGCAGAGGCTCGCCTAAGTTGGTAACGCCTTCTGTTTAAGAGCGCGTGCTTTTGTTGTATTCGGAAGTGGAACAATTCCCCTCCTACAACTTTCTTTTGAGAAGTTGTTGTAATTTAATATGTGAATGTATGAGAGAGAGACTTAACTAAACTACTTACAAAACTCTAAATACATTATTGTTTGTGTCCCTATTCTTCTATTTGTTCTCTCTTCATAGCTTCTACGCGTGCGCGGCGCGCTCTCGATATTGTATGGTGGTGGCTCTCTCTAAACTACCAAAAGTTGTTTTCTTCCGACCACGTCTCGACTAAAAAATCTATCATTTCCCCGAGCTTAATTGGTTTCGGGAATTTCACGAACGGGATGAGGAGAAGGTCCTCGTACGACGCATCGTGTGGTATCGCCGAGCGTTGGCCTCGTTTCCTTTTCGTGATGGAAAACGCCGAGGACAGTTTTTTGTTCGTCTCTCCTTCTCCTGTACTCTTGTTGTTGTTGTTCAAATTCCTCCACGCGTTCCTTTGCTTCTCCCAAATAGCAAACCCTTCGTTGATTGGTTTACTCTTTTTGCCGCTGCTCGCGTTATGAAGCATCATAAAACTACTCCCTTTTCCTTCTATCGGTTGCGACTCTAAACCACTGCCGCCATTACTACTCTCACTCGTCAATAAGATTTTTGGCTTTTCCGCCGTCCTTCGTTCTTTTTGTATGACCGAGTCCATCTTTTTAAATCGATGACGACGTCGACGTAATAGATTCTACCACACTTCTTCTCTTCCCGTGTGTATGCGTGCGTATTTATGTATCGGCTCGCGCAATCTCAGCACGCTTTTCGCGCTTTTCGCGCCTGTTCCGTTTACACGAGATTTGTCAAGAAAAACAACTTTCGCGATTGAGTTTTCGTGTTTTACGACATGTTTAGTGAGTCAGTGTAGCGCTTGGAAAAGAGACATTTCTTCCTGCTCTCATCGCGTGCTCTCTCTCGTATTCGGCACTATTCAACACATATAAATCTAATAAAAATGTTCGCTGTCCAACAAACTTTTGCCACGAAGACTGTCCAAGTCAACAAAGTCAACAAGACGACCAAGGCGTCCTTCGTCCAAGACATGAAGAAGGTAAATATGCATATCAATTTGTTCTTTTTCTGCGCCTAAATTTGGGGGTAATTTGAGCCTCGTCAGTTTTCCTCCTCCTACGTCGATATATCGTTAGGGAAATAAGAAATTCAATCGGCCCTCGCTCGCACGAGGGCGATGCGAGATTTATATTTCCTCAAAAAAAAGTAAAACGCGGCCACGATCGTATCATTCGAACGAATCGACTCGTTCCGCGTCTCGTTGAATTCGTTTAGTATTGGGTTTTGGCTCGCGCGGTTGGGTGCGAAAATTTTACAATTTTGGACGCGATCGACGGGAAAGGAGAGGAAAGATTTTTTTTGGATGAACCAAAATTGGATGTTTTTGCGCTTGCAAGGGGGAAAATTTTTCTCCTCAAACAAGGATGAAATCAAATGTTGCCGTCATGGAATAACGACTGACCGATTCTTTCTATCTTCATTTCAACGCGACACAACAGGCTGCCGTCGTTGGTGCGACTGTCCTCATGGTCAATCCGGCGTTTGCCGCTACCATCAAGTTGGGTGGCGACAACGGTGAACTCGGTTTCTACCCGCCGTCCATCACGGTCTCCAAGGGCGAAACTGTTGAATTCGTCAACAACAAGGCGTTCCCGCACAACGTCGTCTTCGACGAAGACAACGTCCCGGCTGGCGTCGATGCCGACAAGATCTCCCACGAGGACTACTTGAACGGCCCGGGGGAGAAGGTCACGAACAAGTTTGACGTTGCCGGTACCTACGGCTACTACTGCGAACCGCACCAAGGCGCGGGCATGCAAGGCAAGATCATCGTCAACTAAATCTATTAATTCTTTTAGTACTTTAGTTGTTTGTGATGAAAGGGGACGCGCGAGTGATGATGATGATGATGATGATGAGTCTTTTCATTTTTCTTCTCTCCTTCTAGTCGCTTTGAAGTTGCTTTATTAATATTAAACAAAAATCAAAATAATACAGTAAACTAAAAATTACAGCGCGCGCTTTATTTGTCAAACTTCATCGTTCGTTGTGTTCTAATTATTGACTATCATTTTGCTCATCGTTGTCATCGTCGTCAGTACCTTCGTAAACTTGCGAAAAAAAGAGCTGTTGCTCGATGGGATTTGCCGAGTCTACCTTGATCTTGACCGTCGTACCGAGCTTAAAATCGTTCTCACGAAGTAACTTGAACGGCGTTTCAAATCCAGTATCCTCCAACAAAGCCAACGCAAATGCATCAGAACGCATGGATTTCACCACTGTTGCTTCGTAGATGTTATCTGCGGATCCCATTTGACGAGAGAAGTATTCGGTGACCCAATACTTGGATATTTCTCGCTGCGTTTTGATTCCCACCGAGGCGTTTGCTCCAGCCTCACTTAAAACCAACTCTAACTTCTCGTTCGAGATTTCAGACGAGTGCCTTCCACTTCGCAAGTACGATTTGATTTGGTAGTGTGCCAATAAATCAGCATATCGACGAATAGGCGACGTGAACTGAACATACGCGCTCAATCCGAGCGAGTGGTGAGGTCTCGGGGTAATGCCTTGCGAACTCGCCGTCATACACGAACGCATGGCCATTTCCGCACACACGCCGTCTGGAATTGTATCCCAGGTTTCTTCATCCAGCAAACGAGGTTCGCCCTGACCGCGAAATGGCAACGCGAGACTGTTCTCAACGCCAAAAGTTCCAGCAATCTCTCCGGCTAAAATCATCATCTCAGAGACTAAAATATTAGACGCAGAGTTATCTCGACGCTTGAGAAAGATTTCCGAACTCACGTCACCACCTCTCGCGTCGGCGCTTGAAACGAAAACGTCGAGCTCGGGTAAAAGAATATTGATCGCACCCTCATTCTCGCGCTTATGATATCGCGCGACCGCACACTCGTTGAGCAGATGAAGATCATTTTTTGCTCTTCCTTCATCTTTAAGGTGAGCGTCGACATCTTCGTACGTCATGCGAGTTACTCCAGATATGGTGCTCGGATAAATGTCGTACGATCTAATGGATCCATTGAGACGCGATATATCCGCTTGTACCGTTAATGCAACACCTTCGTTGTCGTTTCTTGTCGTCGTCTCATCATTGGCAACGCGTAAACTCAGTTTACCTCCACTTAGCGACTTGGGAAACATAGGAATCGATTCCGTGGGTAAATATAACGTCGTTCCTCTCTTCCGCGCCTCTATATCGAGCGGCGAATCGAAAACAATAAACCTCGTAGGATCGGCCACGTGAATATATACTCGGACAAATTCATCGTCGCCTTCGATTTTCTCGATCGATATGCCGTCATCTATTTCGTATGTAGACTCGTTGTCCACCGCGAATACTTCTAGCCGACTTAAATCGACTCTCGAGGACGCATCGAGATCCACGTCCGAAGGTTCGCACTGAATAGTTTGCGCCAGCTGTACAAGATTTTCGTCAAATTCAACCGGTATGAGGTTCCTTCGAAGCGCCAAGTTCTCGTGTTCTCGCCAAATGCCAAGTTTCACCAACACCTCGGCTGCTTTCTGAGAAGTTTTTTGCACGTTGAGTTTTGCCAACAAATCCTCCGCCGATGCTTTTTGCCCGGGTGTGTAACACTCATCACCGGAAGCATACGCCTGTAAACTCTCTAAGCGTTGATGTCGAGTACCGTTGTTATCATTGAAAACCTCCAGGGATTTCGCTTTTTTCATCGTCGTTCTGTCATCGTCTTTCGCGAGCATGGCGTTTTGAATCTCCGAAACAAACTCGTCTTCCAACTTCTTCGCGAGAAGTTCCGCATCGAGTTTCTTCTGTAAAGCGTTCGCATCGTCTTCGCTCCTCGTCGTGTAGATGATATCACTCGCACTACTACTGCTACTTTTTCTACTTTTTTGTTGCTGATGTTTAAAGTACACGTTCGTGCTTTCTGATAAGACTAACATCAAAGTCGTCTTGGCTTCCTCTTCGTCTTCGACATCTGGTACAAGCATCTCTTGTAAATCTTCAATCGTATACGTCGCACCTTTGTTATTGCCTTCTTCTTCCTCTTCTTTGCATATTTCCCAAGTTAGCTTCAAGCTCCCATCGGTGAGAAGCAATTTTGCGCGTTCAATAATAATCCGCAAATCGTCTAAAGAGCGTTTCTTCGTCATAACAAACTTGATGTGCTTCTCCGATATGTTGTTATTCGTCGGAGACGCCGACGAAGAGTCGGCGACGAGGATGGACCATCCAGATTTACCCAATCGCTTCTCTAAAACGCCGACGTGGATTTCACCGTCTCTATCGTATAGTATCGAACGCCCCGTCTCTGGTTCTACCATCGTTGAAGATTTTTGTTGCTGTTGTTGTTGTTCGTTCGTCGCGTCGTTTGCACCGCCGCCGGCGGACGAAGACTTTGACTTCTTCGCTCTCAACAAAAAAGAAGAGCGACAGCCTCTGAGATTTGATGATGATGAAGTCGATGGTCTGGAAAATAAGAGGTCATTTCGTCGTCGCGCGAACGCGTCGTCTTTTTCGTCGTCGTTTGAGTGGACGCAAGAAGAAGAAGAAAAACAACGAGCGGCGGCCGATTGGTGATGACGACGACGACGTTGCTGATGTCTTCGTACATTGGAAAAGACGACGAAGAGATTTTTTGTAGACGACGATGATGCGCAGCGCGAATAATATCGACCACTACTTTTACTGCTGACGTTGCTTCGCTTCCATCTTCCTCTGATGTGTGTTGTTGTTGTTGTTGTTGTTATCGTCGTCGATGTGGTCGAAGCGAGGAGCGTGCTCATCGTGCTTCGTGCTGCAAAAGTCAATTTGCGAAGCATACACACAGCGTGCTGCAGAAAAGAATGAAGAAGTTTGGATGAAAATGTTGCGGTTGTTTTGTGGTTGGGTTGTGTGATCACGTAATTAAAGCTGACTGTGCATTTTTTCGAAAGTAAAGAAAGATTATTGAGACATAACGAACGTCGTCAGAGAACACGCGCACGACCAAACACACACACACACACACACAAACGAGAATGCTAATGCAGAGTCAATTTATATTCGGCCATCAGACGCGCATCGTGAGTCGCAGTAAAAACGGTACCATCATCGCCGCGAGTACTCTAAAACTCAGAAATCAGAGTAATCATCATCAAACTTTTGCCGTGACTCGTCCAAAATCTAACAACATACCAAGCAGCAGCAGAAGAAGAAGGAGATCATCATCATCATCATCATCATCATGGGTAACATCGACGATTGTGGTGGCATCGTCGTCGACTGGATTATTTGACTGTCCTATTTTCGCGGAAAAGGCGTTGGATAAGTTTCAGCAATCGACGAGTTCAACAACAAAAGCTACGACAGAAGAAGCGAGAGTTTTGTTCGAGAATAACTATATAATCTTGGACTGTCGAGCGCTCGATGAGATTGATTTCGAGGGAAGATGCTCCGGGAAACCAAACGTTATCGAAGTACCGTTAATAAACGCGAAAAGAGTGTACGATGCGGACGCAGGGAAGAAGGTATATAAGCAAGAAAAAGTAAACGCCGAGGCGTTCCTATCGAGCGTGACGGCGAAAGCAGGAGCGACGAAGGACGCGAAGATTATGATTATGGATAGTATAGGAGGCGTGAGAGCGGAAAGGGCGTTCGAGATACTCTCTTCGAATGGATTTTCGTCTCTTGTATTAGTGGACGGAGGTGTAAACGCGTGGAAAGCGGCATGGGATGCGACCATGCGCCGACGACAGTTGCCCGGCTCGTTTTCTCGCGGGTTCGATAACGCAATGTTTTCCGACTCCATGGTCAGTCACGCAGAAACGTTTGGAAGTGGAGGAGACGAAACGGCCTGGGTGGTATAGTAAGTATAATTTTTCGTTGTCGTTGTTGTTGTTATAATAATAGAAATGTAAAATATACGTTAAAAACGGATCTTCAACTCTCACGTCGTTTGACACCTGACTGTGGGAAGCTTGCATTTCAGCGTTTTACGAAAAATTCAAAAATCTCTCTCTCCTTTGAACAAACAAATTGCATCATTCTTCTTCACACTCTCTTTCCCAAAGAAACTCAAACTCAAACGCCGATATATCTCTTCTGTCGTTCGTTGTAGAAGCATCTCTCTCTCTCTCTCCGTGTGTGTGTGTGTGTGTGTGTGTGTAGCGAGATATACAAACAAGGGCCAATGAGTATGAACAACAATACCAAGAAAAGGAAGCCGATGGAAGAGCTTCAACGAAAAGCGCAGAAACTCCAAACTCTCGAGAGATTTTCGAATTTAAAAGTAGAAAATAGAGTCGTCTCGGGCGCGTCCATGGACGATAAATTCAGCGAACGGAGATTTATAAAGCTCGAAAACGTTACAAACGATGCGATTTCATCCTTGTCGAACGTTTTTGCGGGAAGTTCGTCTATCTTTTCGTCTTCGCGCGGAGACGCAAATTTAGAAACCAAAAAGTGGGGCACCGTCGCAGTGAGTTTAGAAAAGTCTCGGCCATTCACCACGGCGAACGGGAAGCACTTCTCCACGATATCGTTTGGTAATTTGGACAAGTCGGAATTATCGGTGAAACTTTTCGGCGAGGCGCACCAAGCGCACTGGAAAGAAGCGAAAGCGGGGATGTTGTACGCACTTCTAGACTGCAAGCCGTATCTCTGTCCAAAGACGAAAAAATTCTCGGTATCAATAGAAGACCCGTCGCAGATGATTAAGATAGGAAAGTCTCCGGATTTTGCATATTGTAAAGGAACGCGTGCGAAGGATGGGTTACCGTGCACAAAAGCCGTAAATCTGAGCAAGTGCGAATTCTGTGAATTTCACGCCGGCGGCGCGTTGAGAGCGCTGCAAACAGAACGTGTCGCTTTAGCCTCGGGGCGAGGTAAATTAGCCGGAGCCAATGGGAAAATAATTACCTCGTCGCAGACGTACAATCCGTACAGCAAAAATAATTCGGCAATCAATCAGTTAGGAGGGCAGTTTGCGGCGAGAAGTAATGCTTCTCGGTCGAGTCATTTCGTAAATCCAGGCGGAGGTATCGGCAACGTCGCGAAACCATCCGACAACATGAACACGACGTCGACACTCAATAGCATGCACAACCAGAGAGCGGGCAATCAGATTCTTTCTAAACTCGCACAAAAGCAACAACAGATGGGCACAATGGGGGTCTCTCAACGCAACGCCGCCTCACTTACGATAGGGAAAAATGACAACACGAGCGTTCACAAAATTCAAAAGAAAATGAGCAAAAACGAGGACAAAGACGACGACGACGATGATTCAGACGATGAAGAGTTGCTCGTTGAAGAAGCGCCGCGTGATGCGGCGTTGGATGCGCGCGTAGCCAAAGTTGCCGAGGCACAAAAGCGAGCGAAAGCTTTATTAGGAAACCAAGAGCTCAAAGCTTCGGATCCGAACAATACAAAAGTGCAGTCGTTTAAAAATAGGTTGCTTAACGTTGACCTCTTCGCTGGAAAAGGAGTAGGATTTGGTAAGGAGAACATGACGACGAGCAAAAGTGGTAGCACAAATTTAGAAAGTGCTGCATATGTGAGTCGATTAGAAGGTGAAAATAGTCGCTTGGTTCGAGAATTGAAAGAAACGAGAGACGAGTTGGCGCGTGCAAAAGCCGAACTCGTTCGACTCGGGAGCACTTTTAGCACGGGACGTGCAACCAATACCAATAACAAAAATAATAACACGGTTAGGAACGATTCCAGGAAGAAGGTTTCCACGTCATCCTTCTCAGACGCTTTCAAGAACATCGTCACGAAGGAAGATATATCGCGTCCTTCGCTACATGCAAAGGAAGCAGCGGACGAGGCGACCGATACAGTTTTTAATAAGATGGATGACTTAGAAAAGATGGACCAAATCAGAACCTTCTTAGAAGACGTTCGCGAACAAGACGTCGACGCGTATTATTGCAAACAGTGCAACAAATGGACTTCTTTCTATCCCAAGCAATCATGTGGGGACGAAGGGGCTAAGCACCCGATCGAAAAGAAGAAGGCTACGGCTCGATGGTTTACCTGTTCATCATGTGCCACGCACATTACTACGCTAAACCAGATAATGCCTCTGAAGTGTACGAAGCACGGGTGTAATGGTGGAACCTTCGCGCGAACGGGCGAACCTGTGCAAAGCGAAAAACGAATTTTAGGCTCGGATAGACTCGAGGATATTGCCGATCGAAAGTTGATGAAACCACGAGGAATCGAGCATGGATTTTCTCTTAGGACTTAGAGTATTTTTTCTCACGAGATACAGGTATTCGAGAAGTCATCATAGCGCAGCTTTATTTTTTCGAAGCCTTCTTGGCTTTGGCTTTCGCCTTCTTCGCCTCTAGTCGCAAGCGCTCTTTTTCTTGCTCTTCCTCTATGCGCTCGCGTTCTTTTCGCTCCATCAAATCAAGCTTTATTTTCAGCTCGTGAACCTCCCTCTCGTGCGCTCTTTTCACCGCGAGAGCTTTGTTTTTCCTCGCTTCTCTTTTCATCCTCGCCGTGTGCAAATTTTCTCCCCGTAAAGCTATAGCCTCGTGCAGTTTCAAACGCGCCAATTCTTCCCTAATCTCTTCTCGAGCGCTTTGTCCGCGATTTTGAACTTTGAAGAGTAATTCTGCGACGCTCGCGTTCTCTCGTGTGTTTGAAAGAAGAAGCAAAGGCGTTTGCGCGTTATCGTTTTTGGCGTGCACGTCTGCGCCTCTTGATATGAGCTCCATAACAATTCGGGCACGCGCGTCGTCGCTATTTTCTACGTCTTCGTCATTTGCATCATTTTCTTCTTCCTCTTCCTCGTCCTCCTCAACCTCTTCCTCTTCAGTTCTTCCCATATTGCTCTCGTCAGTTTGGAATCTGTTCTCGTTGTCTATTGTCGTTGTCTGCGGAGGAAATATTAATGCCGCAGAAACTGCTAAATGGAGCGGTGAATTCCCACAATCGCCGCGTGAGTTCACATCCGCGCCAGCTTCGAGAAGATATTGAATGGCTTTAAGGTTTTTTGCGTAGCACTGCACGTGTAAAGGTTGGTCATTATTGCGTTTACGAACTCGTACGTCGGCGCCCCTTTTGAGGAGGAAGTTGACCGTCTTCGAGGAAGTACAAGCGTGCAACGCACAAACTCCTTCCGCGGTATTCGCGGCAACATTGATGATGCTTTCTTCCGAGGTGAGAATCTCGTCGATTTCGTTGAGTTTATTCTCGAACGAAGCTTTCAGGAGTTTCTCTGCGTTTCGTTGTCGAGCGACTCTCCAGAGTTCCTCTTGGTCTTCTTGGTCTTCTTCGTTTTCTTCCTCTTCCTCTAATATCGCTTCTTGCAAGATACTCTCCGACGCGTTGATCGAGATTACGGCAGTGGCATCACCACGCGCCGCCGGCGCATCAATCGTCGTCGTCGTCGTCTCGAGAACGCCCACGGTGGTGGCAGACATGATTCTCCTTCGTCGTCGTTTTCGTTTGTCTCTTTATTTTTAAATAAGTAAGTGTAGGAAGTGTGTGGGTTGACTTCTTTGTTTTTTTTGCTTTCCTCTCTCGTGTATTTTTCGAGCAGCGAAGTGTTTAGGGTAGCAACTCCAAATCTGCGTTCGTAAGATACGGCTTTGCTTTTTGAAGAGAAGAAGAGATTTCCATCGGCGCGCTCCTCCCGTCTGCGTTATAAATACACGCATCAAAAGCAACTACTCTTATATCGAAGATGTCCGCTATTGTTTCTTCTTCCGCGAGGTGAGTGTTTTCGTCGTCGTTCATCTCTTGTTCTTGCTGAAAGAGAGAACTCTATCATTCTTTTTCTTCCCTTCTTCTTGAGAATGGATTGCTCTTACAGAGAGAAACGTGAGAGAACAAAGAGAGGAGGAAAAGAGAGAGAAGAAGGGCTCTTTTTCTCCCTTTTTCTCCCCTTTCTGGATGATCGTTTATTGATTTTTTTTTCTCGCGCGCTTTTCTTTTCTGCGCTCGATTAAAAGTAAAGAGTGACGAAGACGACGAAGACGAGGAGGAGTAGGAAGAGGACGCGCGTCGTGCGTTGGATGATCACGCCGTGATCTTCCTCTGAAAAGAGAACGTATCAAAAATCATCATCGCAAGAGAGAGGAGGAGAGGAATTCTTCTTTTTCATCGTCGTCGGTTCAAAATCCACCAGAAAAAGAGAGTCCTGTGTGATCTTTTTTTGGGGTTGGCATGGTTGGGGGGTCGTTTTTTTCGGTTTCTTTCTTTCTTTAAAAAACAAAGACTTAACATATATATTCTCTTTCTCTCTCCGCGCATAAAAACAGAATCACCTCGCGCGTGAACACCTCCGCGTTGAAATCTCGCTCGGTGTCTCGCCAATCCGCGCGCGCTTCTTTCGTCGTCAAGGCGCAAAGAGACGTGTGGTGGCCTGGAGTCGACGCGCCGGCGCACTTGGACGGCTCCTTGCCGGGCGACTTTGGCTTCGACCCGTTGGGCTTGTCCGTTGACCCGGAAATGAAGAAGTGGATGGTCCAAGCCGAACTCCAACACGCCAGATGGGCGATGCTTGGTGTTGCCGGCATGGTTGGCCCGGATTTGGCCCCGTGGGATACTCCGTCCTGGATTGAGGCTGGTAAGTTTGAATACTGGGCGCCGGCTGGTCCGTTGTTCTTCATCCAAATGGCGATGATGAACTGGGCTGAAGTCAGACGCTGGCAAGACATGAAGGACCCGGGGTCCATGAACAAGGATCCGTTGTTTGGCTACAACGCGAACGACACGAACACGGACGTTGGTTACCCGGGTGGCTTGTTTGACAAGCTCGGCTACGCGAAGAAGGATTTGGACACGTTGAAGTTGAAGGAAATCAAAAACGGTCGTTTGGCGATGGTCGCCATTGCCGGCTGCTTCGTCCAAGGCGCGACGACTGGTGTGTCTCCGTTGACCAACTTGACCTCGCACATCGCGAACCCGGGTGCCGTGAACATCTTCAACTAAGTTTTTTTATCGTGAGAAACGCTTGCGTGAATTTGTAAGAGAGAAATCACATCGTCATGTTTTATAAATCAATATAGTTAGAGAGAGAGAGGGAGAGAGAGAGGAGAAAATGTAAAGAGAGTGGAGAAAAGAGTGAGAGAGAGAGAGATTTGGTGAGTAAATGAACGCGTGCGTGTTGTAAAAAAATTTTGCTACAGAGCACATGCTAGGGAACACAAACTACAATACATTATAACTCGTCTTGGTCCGCAAACTGACCGGTTGCTTCGATCCCGCTTGTTCTCATACCAGATTCCGACTTTTCAATTTGCATGTACGTCTCTAAATCTATCCCTTTGCACGCCTCTCGTTTACACACTTTCATGAATATATCATCCATCATCGCTTCCTCTTGCGCTTCGTTCTCTCCGCCACTATCGCTATCCTCGCCTTTCTTTTTTTTATTCTTTTCTACAGTCTTGGCGTATTTATACATCAACCGTTCTATTTTCTCCTCGTACGTGCCTACGATCTCTCTGCACGCGTTTTGCATCTCCGGCGGTGGGTAATTATACGTGATGAACCGTTTCACCTCTGAGCAGACGTTCGACATGCTTTCAATGACTACTTCTTCCGGACCGATAAACTTAGACTTGTCTCTGATATCCTTCCCGATTTCCGTTAAGGTTGCGTTGCAGGCCACGCACGTAGCTTTGTCCCCGACTCTTTTCGAGGGTAATTTCGCGCCTTGAGAGAGAGTAACAGAGAGTAACATCAACACCAGAACACGTGCAAAGATAGTAAATGAAGACATCATCGTTTTTTGTACTCCACCTTAAAGAGAGGAGGAGGACGCCCGTGATGGAGGAGGAACTTTTTTTGTAAAGAAATTTTCAATGATTTGTTTTCCTCACAACTCACTCTGTCAACAACGAGCGGTTTACGAGTACTTGTTCTGATATGCCTTAAAACCTCTCTCTTTCTGTTTAAACGACGACACATCATGAAACGAACGAGAAACGTCGTCGCCGACGACGATGCAAATCCAGCAGAGCTAGAGAAAGGAGGACAGGGAGGAGGAGGAAAGAACCATTACGATGTCAACGAGGCCACGCTCGTGGCGAAACACTACTCCCAAAGACAAAACCAAAATTTAGAACAGAGAAGACAGTCCCCGATTTATAACTTGAGGTGTTTGAACAACTTTGTGAAATCAACTCTGATACAAACGGTGACAAAGAAGGACGACCGAGTGATGGATTTAGCCTGCGGAAAGGGTGGAGATTTGGGCAAGTTTAAGAAGGCTGAGATTGGGTATTATTGTGGGATTGATATTGCCTTAGAATCCGTTCGACGAGATGCCATCCAGAGATACAACAAAGGCGACTACACGTTTCCAGCGACGTTTATCGCCGGCGACGCATTCGTCCACGACTTGGAAGACGTTTTAGGAGAAAAAGTGAACGGTCTCTTTGACGTTGTTTCATGTCAGTTTGCCATCCACTACTCGTTCTCGACGGAAAAGCGTGCGCGCAAAGCGTTCGAGAACATAAGCAAAGCGTTGCGCCCGGGCGGGCACTTTGTAGGAACGACGGTCGATTCGAACGTTCTAGTGCGAAATTTAAGGCAAACGGACGGTTTATTATTCGGTAACGATGTCATTGAAGTCAATTTTGACGAGAAGCATTGTAAGAAAGAGTTTTTACCGCCCGGTTTTGGCATCGAGTATTCGTTTACGCTCGAAGACGCTGTGACTGATTGTAAAGAGTCCTTGGTTCCTTTCGTTACTTTTGCCGAGTTGGCGAAGGAGTACGACTTGGAAATCATGAGGTGGACAAACTTCCACCAGTACGTGCACGAAATGCTAAATCTGCCCAAAGAGGGAAAGTATCGATCCGTGCACGAGTTGTGGCTTCATTTGATGCAACCGCCGGGCGGTAGCCCGGCGGATGGAAAATCGTTGGTGCCCAGAAACGCAGACGGTCAGTCGCTTCTCTACGCCACCGCTGTGAAGCCTTTGAACAAATCTTTAAACGCCGCGTTAACAGAGCAAGAGTGGGAAGCCGCTGGATACTACACGACTTTCATTTTGAGGAAGAAAACGAAAGCAACTGCGGCGGATGAGGCGACGAAAGAAATACAAAAGGTGGTGAACGAACGACCGCCAATTCCGAAATCGCAACCGTTGTCCGCGAAAGATGTTCTCGTTTTAGAAGGTGCGGCTTAAAGAAGAATATTAGTCCATAAGTAATAGCTTGCGTAGTTAATAGCTCGTACACTTGTAGCATATTCATAGCAGTAAGTAATGGTGTATCTTAGTAATCGTGTGTATTTCTCGTCGTGGTAGTGTTGTTACAGATTTTTCTTCTTCTTCTTCTAAGTTTTCTATGTAAGCTGTGTTTTGTGTTTCTCTCTTTTCGCGCGTTTCTTCTCCTCCTGTTCGTTTTTCTGATAATTATTGAACGTAGTCCAACGTGTTCAAATCAACGCCTTGTTGTTTAAAGAAAGCTTTGGTTTGTTCTTTATCTCCCATCTTCTTGTCCACCCATGATTTCACGAGGAAGAGGTTATCCGTCCATCGATCAGCCGCGCCGCGCATAGCATCCACGCCTTTAGCGACTTGTTCTTGCAACTCTGGATTGCTCTCTTCAAGCTTCGCGAGCTCTTTCAAAACCTTTGCGTTTTCATCCTTCGCCGCTTGTAATGCCATCTCCGCGTTCTTTCTGTCCTGAGCCGACGACGACGCGTCGTTCTCTTTATTCGTCGTCTTTTCGTTTTCAATATCTTCCTCGATTTTTTTCAGCTGTTTTTCCAACGCTTTCAATTCCGCGTCGCACTGATTCTTCTTCTGTTCTAACTTGGTCGCGTGTTCGCTCGGAAAGGACCAGAACCAATTCGTGGTGCCGATTTTATCCGTTTTCACTAAATCGTCGTCCGTCAAAGTTTTCAAAATCTCCTGAACACTCTGCAAAACCACGCCTTTCTTTGACGCTAACTTCTCGATTTCTTTCAAGAGGAATGGCTCTTTCTTCTCGTGAAAGATTCCGAGAATTATGGCTCTCTTATCGGCCACGGATTTTCCTTTCGCCATTTTTCCTTCTTCTTTTTGTCTTCTTCTTCTTTAACTTCTTCTTTAACTTCTTAAATTCTTCTTCTTCTTCTTTGCGTGTGTGTGTGTGTGTGTGTGTGTGTTCTCTGCCTGCGCGCTTCAAGTAAATTTTTGTTGAGAGGGATGTGAGTGCCAACTTTTCTTTTTGAATTTTTTTTCCTCTTCCGCCCCCATTTCGGTGCGAGAGAGATCTATAAGGGACAACCACACACAAAACAACAATCAGCACACAAAAAAAAGAGAAAACAGATTATGTCTTCGTTCACGTGTACTACGACGGGGAGTAGTTCTTCTTCTCGCGCGCACCAACACGCGTGCAAGTGTTGTCGAGGCACAGGAAGAGTCTCAATGCAACGAACGCAACACTCTTCATCTGCGTCGAGTCAAAGCGCGGCGGCGTTGACCTCAAAAAAAGTCGCATCATCATCTTCATCATCATCATCGTCGTCGTCGTCGTCGTCGAAATCATTTTGGACTTTGAGACGAGGCAAACACCACTGTTTAACGATCGCTTCGGCAAAGAACGCGATCACAGATGACAACGAGAACAACATCAACATCAACAACAGCAAAAGAGAAGGAGGGGAGTACACACAAACAAGAAGAAACGAAGCAGCGACGACGACGAAACCGAAATCGAGACGCACGTTTCTTTCGAGAACAGCCGCTGCGTTTGGTGCTTTGATTTTTGCGAGCGCGGCGGAAGAAAATATCAACAATAACGCGGCGTTTGCGTTGGAAGATACCGAGTGCATCGAGTGTGGTGGCACTGGTATCGTTCCGTGCGATATGTGTGGCGGAACCGGTAAATGGAAAGCTTTGAACAGAAAACGCGTGCAAGACACGTACGAGTTTACCGAGTGTCCGCAGTGTTACGGCAGAGGCGTGAGAGTCTGTCCGGTGTGTTTTGGTACCGGCGAAAGAAACGTGAAGGGATTGTTGCGGAGAGGAGAAGCGACTGAAATGGTGAAAGCTATGCAAAGAGGTGAGTTGAAACCCGGGGACACGAAAGCGTTGATCCAAGCTGGACGAGATCGAAAGCTCGAACTGAAAATTCAAGCCGCCGCCAACGCCAGCACTGCGGAATCGGTTGCGCAAGAAGAGTTTTAATATTAATATATTATTAGTTTTATAAAAAAATTGTAGCGAGATGTAAGAGAGATGAACCAACTTTTGCGTTGATGATAACAACTTAATTTAATAATGAGTACTACTGGTACCACGACTCGGTGATGATGTGGTCTTTGCGTAGAGGAAGACTTTTGTTTTTTTTTATGCATGCAAGGCCAAAAATCTTTCTTTTTTCCTCATGGCATTTTGGCTCTCAATTTTCAAATGCTTGTCGTCGTGGTCTCCTCTTTGCTCTCTCTCTCGTGTGACGTCAGAGTTCAAAAGAAAAACGCACGCACTTCTTTCTGCTTGGGAAAAGAACAGCACGAGTCTAGATCCGATCTGGCCGAATACTCTGTATTTTAGCACGAATAGCCTCTCCTAGTTTCTCTGTTGTTTCCACCTTTGCGCGCGACGAGAGGTTCAGTCGTGGAAGAAGCAGAGCGTTTCATCGAACGCTCAAGATGGCGACGAAACAGCACAATCCAAATGCGAGCCTTTCTCGAGAAACCGCGCCGAATGGTATGCAACAACATCGACCGCAGCAGCAACAGCAGCAACTCCAACAACCAACGGCGACGACGACGACAACTGCGATGATGAATGCCTCAAATAGCATGGAAAATTCCTGGGCGCAAGCGTATAGCGCCGCGATGTATAATCAACAACAACAAAAAGGAGGAAACGTCACGCAGGAAACGCCGACGGGATTAGCGCCCCCTCACTTCCACAATCCACACCTGGCGGCAAGTTTAAACAACCCGGCATTTGCGGCACACTTACTCATGGCAACAAGCGCGTTACAACCGCAAGCGAATGGGCTCTCTCCGGACATGGCAGCGGTGGCCGCGGCAGGTATGATGATGGGAGCACCTCCTTTATATCCACAACAAAATCCACAAAAAACTACGAAAACTCTCGCTGTTGGTAATACTGGACACCCGCAAAAACAGGGTGCTCAAATAAAATTGGCAAATATAAAAACAGAGATGAACCAGCACCCACCTCTGACAACTAACAACAACAATAACAACAATAACAACAATAACAACGCCATCACTAAAGACAGGAAGAGATTGAACGACAGTAGCGCTTCGTTGACGACGACGACGACCACAACGACCACTACTACTCCTCCTGATGCCACCATCATCAACAACAACAACAAAACCAGCAGAAACAAGACCGCGCAAGCCACCGTAGTATCACCGATAGCCACTATTGATACCTCGAATAAAACACCCACCGCGGACGACCGAGAGTTGAAACGGCAAAGAAGAAAACAGTCCAACAGAGAGTCGGCGAGACGTTCTAGACTCCGGAAGCAAGCGGAAACGGAGGAACTAGGTAACATATTAGAACGGTACGCGACAGAAAATATGAAACTGAGAGAAGCGGTGGAAAAGCTCGCTTCAGAGCGCGACATTCGCGCGGAAAACGAAAGCGTGCTTGCAAAGTGCATCGAGGACGCGGGCAACAAAGTTCCAGACCTGAAACAGGTGGAGAAGCCGTTCGTCGTCTCCTCGCTCGAGTTATTTTCATCAAACAACATTAACAACAACGACGGGTCCGATACCACCACGAATAGCGGGGGCGGTGAAGGTACAAACAACTCCACCGATGGATAAAAAAAACTCTCTTCTTTGCATGTGTACAAAACATTCATCATTGTAATTTTATAATTTTTTCACATCGAATAAAAAGCAGTGTGTCTTTTCAACCTTCTTTAATCTTTCTCGTCATTCCTCAACAACCTTTTCTCCATGGTCGACGACAACGACGACATCGACGCAGCTGCGATACAGTCGCTCGTAGAAATCGCGCAACTGAATCCAACGCAAGCTCGAAACGCTCTGAAACATTACGGGAACTCTTTGGAAAACGCGTGTAATGCGTTTTTCAATGGCTCTTTACAGTTTACCGAGAACGACGCAATCAAACTCCCCGACGATATCGATATCGTTGACGGAGAAGAAGAAGAAGAAGAGGATGATGATTTCGTCATGATAGATGGAGATGGAACCGATAGAAGAACAAGGAGAGGAAACGAGAATAGACGTAGTCAACAACAAGAACAAGAGCAAACGAGGCACGAAAATGCTACGAATCAACAACAACAACAACAACAACTCGTGCCTTTGCTTCCCGTGCGAGCGGTGTTTGGCCTTCTCTCCGTGGCGGTGAAAATTACGAGTACGATTTTATCAAAGATATTACCATCGAACGTGCTGAGTTCTTTGTCGCGAGCGTTTCGAGCGCATCGTCTCAACCAACGGTACTTAGCGGCCAGCGCCAGAGGAAGAGGGGTGGTTGGACCGACGAGAGGCGACCCGATCGAAGCGGCGAAAGAGTTTCGAAGAACGTTTATGAACGAGAACGATGGAAACTGTTTGATAAACTTCGTCGAACTTTCGCATTCAGACGCGTTGCGAATGGCAAAGTCGGAATATAAGCTGTGTTTTGTCTACTTGCACTCTCCGATACACGACGACGCGCTCGGTTTCTGTAAAGACGTTTTGAATGATCCAAACGTCGCGAGTTTCGTCAACGAAAAGTTCGTGGCTTGGGGAGGCGACGTCTCGAATTCAGACGCGCTATTGCTCGCGCTCGGTGTCTCGCCTTCGTCCTTTCCATACTGTGCGCTGCTTAATTCGTCTGGCTCGCGCGTTTCGCTCGTCGTGTCTGTTGAAGGGTATTGCGACAGCGACGAACTTCTCGAAGTTTTGGAAAAGTCCATCGAAGACGCATCCGGTTCAATGAGCGAGGCGCGATCTCGGAACGAAGCCGCCGAAAACGATAGGTTGTTGAGGGAAGAGCAAGACGCGGCATTCCGGGCATCGTTAGCTGCTGATGCTGCGAAAGAGGCGAAAAGAGTTCAAGAGATGGAAGAGGAGGAAGCGCGCTTGAAGGAAGCTGAAAACGAACGATTGGAAAACGAAAGAATTGAAAGCGAAAACCGACGCAAAGAAGAAGAGCGCGCGATGGCTTTGAAGAATCGCCGGGAAGAAAAAGCTGCGCGCTTAAAACCAGAACCAGAGATGAGCGTCACGGAAAATGTGACTAAAATTGCATTTCGTATGGCGGATGGAAGTCGCGTCGAGAGACGCTTCGCTTCGAGAGAGTCGACTTTGAACGACGTGTACGATTTCGTGGACACGCTCGAATGCGTTTCGGAAACGAAATATAGTCTAGTATCGAATTTCCCTCGAAAAGTGTTTCACCGAACGGACGAGCTGTTGATTGAAGTCTCAGAGCTCTCCTCCAACGGTGCTATGCTTTTCGTTCAATCGGAAGAACAATAATAGAGAGAAGAAGGAGAACTGAAGAAGAAGAAAAAGAAATTGTAATTTTTTGGTTATTATCTAAAACACGCTCACACAATTCCTCAGAACAAATATGACCTCCACGTGGACGACGACGACGACGACGAGGCTCTCTCACTGTCTTCCTGCAGTGAGAGCTCGGACGAGATGCTATTCGTCTTCATTGCTAGCATCGACGACGACGACGTACAGAGGAGGAGGAGGAAGAAGAAAACAACAACAACAAGCACAGAATTCTTCTCGTCGTAATTCGAGCAGAATTGCGCGGAGCAGAATTCTCGCGACGAAAGGAACCAACCAAAACGACGGCGGCGAAGCGGCGTTGTTGCAACAAACAGCAAACAAAGGAGGAGGAGAAAAAGAAGAGGACGACGAAGAAGAAGGCGATAAAGAAACGAGGTCTTTGCAGAGGCAATCGAGCACGGAGGATATGTTTGCGCTGTATTGCGAAAAACACGTGGAACTCGTCGCGAACGCGCTCGGGAACGACGCCAAATGTATGCTATATCTCACCGAAGAACGCTCGGGAGGAGGTTTGCGATTAGCACAAGTCGCCTCTTTTCCAACCCTGTACACTGGTATGGATTCAAATGCAAACAGCACTAGCACGAATAGAGGAGGACGTTCTTCCTCGTCTTCTTCGTCTTCGAACAGAGGGGTGAATTTCACCTCCATAAACAACTCGTTCGACTGGAGCAACGTGGTTTCAGAACAAGAGGAAATGAACAATACAAAAGATGGAGACGTATTCGATAACAACGGTGGCACACTTAACAACAGTGATAATGGTAATAGCAGCAGCAAGGAAACATTTGAACTGTCGACTTCGTTGGTACCGTCATTCAGTAGATCAAACGGCTCAGACGCGTGGGGGGCATCGGTCGATGAAACGAACATCACCGCCGAAACACTCCTGTTGAACAAAGAGTATTTCTTCCTACCTTCAACGAACGCAATGGTTGTTCCGTTGACCTTGGAAGGTTTGCTCATCGGTTTACTCGTCGGAGAGTTGCCACTCCCAGATATATCGACGAACTCACCGGCGGCGGGGTTCGGGTCCTCAGGCGGAGGAAAAGGTAAAGGAAAGAACCGAAGTAAAAGACGAATGAATTTGAATCAAAACGTAGATCGAGAAGAGCAGTTTGGCGAGCGAGAGCGACAGTGCTTGAAGAATGGAGCTGAAGCATTTGTGCCCGTATGGGCCATGCAAAAGCGCGCGGTCTTGCTCATGAAGAAAACATACGCACAAGAACAAAACGTTGGAGACTATTTATATGACTCACGGGTGCCACTCTCGGCACTCCGCACGATGACCGGTATGCTGAAAACGTATCTGAAAGCCGACGAAGAGTCACCTGCTGGTGACATGGCGGATGCTATCATGGCTCAGGGAGATATTCTCGCTACGCTGAGTCAACAGCTCGAAGACGCGCTGTATCCAAACGAAGGCCTATCTCCGTTTGCTGCATCCTTACCTTCCGCCAGTGACAATCGATCTTCTTCTACTACTAATTCTTCTTCCGCTGAATCGAAAATGAACAGCGGAAGCAGCAGTATAGGTAGAGCGCTGAACCAACCGCCAAAGAGTGCGTCTCAGAAAATATTCTTACCGTCTTCCTCGAGATCAACGAAGCCGGTCTCAAAGTGTGACGTGACGCCCATCGTAGCAGCGTTGCTGGCGACTTCGGAACTAATAGCAAATTCAGCTGGTGTTTCTATGATTGCATCCTTACCAATCGATGGAGGAGGCGATGGTACTAACGAAAGTTCTACGTGCGTTTCTGTCGACGAAAACGTGACGCGTTCCGTGATTGCGCGCATGATTGATTCGGCTCTGGTCATGGCGCCGAGCGAAGGACGAATCGACGTCGCCGTACGACCTCAAACATTAGAAGTTGATAATTCGATGACACTCGGTGTATTAGTCGCCGTGCGCGTCACCGATGTAGAAAATAGATTGTGCGATACGGTGATTATACCCGAAGATGACCAGTCATTACGAATAGCTGCAGATACGATCCATCAAGCGGGAGGGGTCATGCGCACAATAGAAACGAAAGGCCAAGAGATTGCGAGCGTACAGCTATGGTTACCTTGCTTTTAAAAACGACTGCCTGACTGTAATATACAAAATTATTTATTAAACAAAACAAACCCGTGGGTATTTATCCACTATTGAAGATCTGCCCTCCTGGTTTTCGCCAGTAACCAAAAAGATCGTTTCGATTGTTATTCTCTTCAGATTCGTTCACATTCGACCAATCGTTTCTATTCTCGTTCGCAGAATCTTCGGCGGAGGATGGAGCGGACACATCAGGAGAAGCTCTCGGCGGTCGCGGCGACCTCGGTGGTGGAGGTGGACTGTTTGGTATACCAATATCGTCGTACGCAGAACACGCTCTGCCGTAATATATTTGCATTCGCGCGGTATTTCTACATTTAATGGGCACGGCGGCGAAAAGAGCTCTAAATTTGCGTTCGTTGTCGTTCATGACTTTTTGAAATCGTTCGTCACAAAAGCATAACGCGCTGTTGAGAACTTCAATTTGCTCGCAACATCTCGAAAGCAAACTCAGAGGGTTTCTGTCTTCAAAATTCTCTCTCAAAAACGGAAGTTTGTCGCATTTTTGATTGAGCAGAGAGTCAGGATTTTGCGAAGCGATGGAGCAAACATCCACGGTTTCTGTTCTCGGAGGAGGAGTTTCTGAGGAAGTTGGAGAACTTGGTGGCGAAGGAGGATATGGTGGATACGATTCATCCGATGGAGGTGGCGGGGGCGGTTGCAAAAAAGCCTGTCTGGGAAATTTTGAACATTTCCATCCGCCATAAATCTCCAACCCGTTGCACACGTCGTACGCCGAAACGAACATGCTCACGAAATTCGCTTGAGACTGCTGCAAGATGGGAGCTACTTTGTTCTCACAAAAGCACTTTTCTTCGTTCAACTCGCTTAGAATCAAACAACACGCGTTCTTTCTGTCTTCATCCTCCTCTGCGAAGTCTCGAAGTGCTCCACACCCGATTCCTACGGACGCATATAAAACGTTTTCTCTCGTGCAAAAGCCAGTGTTCTGATACGAAAACGTATCTGTTTGTAGAAGGCTCCTTCTGCTCGTTTCTGTCGCGCTCACTGTGTGTTTTAAGAATATCAAACCGACTGTCGTTACAAGCGCGAGGAATGCGACACTCGCGCGTCGCACCATGACAGAGAATGCTTGTTCTGTCCTCTCTCTTTCTGACGGGAAGAAAAAGAGCGCGTTCGCGAGCAGGTGAGTATTTTTTTTCGGAAACCGCGCGTTTTCGTTTCATCGAAATATTTTTTTCTTCTCGTGTTACGCCCAAAACACAGATACTTTTCGTTGATATTACCCCGAGCTAGCTGTTCAACTTTTGTACGCGCTCTTTAGCTCGTTGGATTCGTTTTGTCAAATTTTGCATCTCCGCCTCGATCGCTTGCGCTTTTTTGGTGTATTCTGGTAACTTCTCAACCTGTTCGATGAATTCGCGCGTGTGCGACGCCCAAAGCACCGCGTCTTCGGTTAACGGAATAGACTCGAGAATTTGGTCTTGGTGTTCCGTCAGTTCCTGTAAAAGCTTTTGCACTTCCAAGAGCTGATTACCGTGGGAAGAGATGATGCCTCGAGACGCGTTCGCGGCCCATTGGGGGTCGTGTTTCTTCGAGCTGTTTTGAATGACGTAATCGTCGTTCGAAATCCCGTTGGGCAAGATATCGTACGATGATGAAGGCATCTCAAACGACGAAGAAGAAGGTGAAGAAGTGAAGCACACCTATCAAATATTAAGTGCAAAATCTTAAATCTTAAACTACATAGTAAAAATGATCCATCGTGGATTAAAGTTTTTTCTATCTGCGCGCTCTATGCTATATTTCTATCGTGTCTATTTTATCGAACGAGCAAAATCCGCGAAGTTCTACCTTATCCGCCACTATTCTGCATAAGACCAACCCGCCTCTCGCGCTCTTTTGGTACCCGCGCAGAAATTTTCCATCCATCGAGGAAGGAAGAATATTTCTAAAGAAGGGCGCTAATCCGCAGTGTGCCGAACCAGTCACAGGATCCTCGGCTATGCCTATGTTTGGTCCGAAGAATCTCGACACAAAGTCGCAATCAATCAATTCCTTTTTCTCCGGATTGGAGAGTGCGGTAATGACCACGCCTCTTCCACCAACTTTTCCCAACTTTTCGTAGTCGACTTTCTTCTTGCAATCGAAATATATTTCGTCCACGGATGGAACGGATGTCTCCTCCATATAAATAAAAGTATCTCCGATTGAATTTTCGTATACTGGCGATGCGGCGAGTGCTTCACGACTGTCTCCGAACGCTTCTCTGACGAGCTCGATTCGGCGCGAAGCTTCCTCGTCGGCAACCGGAACAGGGGGCGACGCAGGAAACGACATCGTTATCGCCCCTGTTATTTCGCATCTCTCGAGAACCAGTTCACTTTTTCCATCATCGTATACAAATACGATCGGTTCAGAACTTTGTTTTTCACCGTTGGCTGCTAAAACATCACGGAAAAGGCACGCCGCAGAAGCTAAACTCGCGTGCCCGCACAAACCCACTTGACACGTAGGTGAAAACCACTCGATGTTAAAATATTTCCTTCCTCCTCCCTTGTTTACCTCTTCCCGAACGAAAGCCGTTTCAGAGAGACCGAGCTTTCGTGCCACCGTTTGCTTCTCTTCTTTCGATATGCTTCCGCTTTCATCACTCGCAAGAACGATAACAGCGGCGGGATTTCCTTTCAACTCTTCGTTTTTCGTGTCGTTGTTTACGAACGCGTTGACGACGCGATACGTAAATGTCGTCATTAACGCCTTATCTTTCTCTCTACTTATCTTAGGGGGGTATCTCTGATAGCTATGATATGTAGAGCACGATCGTTTCGCAAGTGGAAGGTGTCACAAAGTGAAGTGAAGGTTGACGATGAGGGTGAGTTTGTTTTCTTAAATTCGTATCTCTTTCACGTATGAAAAGTCTAACGAACTTTTCTTCATTTTCCCCATTCATTTCGCCTATCTTTCTTCTTCTCTTTTTCTCCTGTCCGCCGTCAGAAAAGCTCCATCTCGCGCGATCGAAAATGAGCGAAACCGCCGATGGCAACGTCATCGATGCGGTTAAAACGGCTACAGACAATGCCAAGGAGAATATTAAAGAGTTCGAATGTCCAATCTGTTTGGAACTCATTCTTGGAGCAGCTATTCTACCTTGTGGCCATTTATCGTGCATATACTGTTGTCACTGCTCTATGAACTTGGAGAACTCGCATTGTTTCTTGTGCAAAAAGCAGTATCACGCTTTGCCAGGTCTCTCTACGCAATTATCGCTGTTAATTTTGTCGACCTTTCGAGAGCAATTCGACGAGCGGTTAGAAAGAGAAAGGGAAAGTTCGGAGGAGTATGAAAAGTTCCTCTTGCCTTTTGTAAAGTTTTTGAAGGAAGAGCTGAAAACGAACGCCTCTGCACTCACGGAAAGCGTCACGTGTACAAAATGTAAACGAATACTCGTGAACCCGATAGCGGCCACGTGTGGCCACCTGTACTGTCTCAACTGTGTTCGTCGCGGGAATATGAAAAAATGCGTCTTTGAAAACTGTTACGGCGGAGATATCGACAAAGAAGCGGGTGTCGTCAAAGCGATGCAGCATTTACTAGAGAAGATGTATCCACTCGAGATTAAAGAGCGCATGGAAAAAGAGGAGAATGAAGAAATAGAAGAAGTCGTGATGATGGAAAATGTACCCTCCGGAGAAGAAGGAGGCCAAAGAGGAGAAGAGGATGATGAAAAAGAAGAAGAAGTACATTTCGGCGTGGGTTGTGACTTGTGCGGGAGCTATCCAATCAAAGGCGAGAGATATCAGTGCCGTGATTGCAAAGAAGACGAGAACGGATGTCCACTTGGTTTTGATTTGTGCGGTAAGTGTAAAGAATTCGACGAGAAAGTCGGATTGAATGAGACGAGTGCGAACGCTTACGCCGCAGCCGGGCGTTTTCGTTTCCTGCAAAATCACACGCGTGAACACAGATTGGTAAAAGTTCCGTTTCGCGAATCGTTTTTGCACAGATTAAAAGCCGCAAATCCACAAATGAGCATCGAGCAGATTCTTCGCATAATTACCATCGCGGGAGAAGAACGGGAACAAGGAGAAGAAGGACAAGAAGAAGAAGAAGAAGAAGAAGAAGAAGAAGAAGAAGAAGAAGAAGAAGAAGAGCGAGAACATGAACAAGAAGAAGGTACGTCCGAAGAAAGCGAAGAAGTGATGGGACATTTTCCTTCTTCTTCTTCATCTGACGTCGTCAACGATGAGCAGCAGCAGCAGCAGGAGGAGCAACAAAGATAAGTAGACATATACGTTTTTCAAACATAGATACACACGCATAATAACGGCAATAGTGAATGAAAACAACGCGAAATCATCCACGATACCGTAAAATTTGTCTCGGTTCGTGCATTCTCGTCAAAGCCTCTTTCGCCGACTCCTCTGATTCTACGACAAATCCTGCTTTCTCGTAGAGGCGTTTCGCGGCGATATTTTCCGATACTACGTGCACGTAAATCTCCTCCACGTTGATGTTCTTCGCATCTTCAATCGCGCGCTTTATGAGTTGTCTTGCTATACCTAGATTTCTACGAGACTCCAACACGCAAACGTTACTCATGTAACATCGTTTCTTTCGAGCATTACCTTCGATGGGAAATTTTCCAACCAACTCTTCCGCCGGCAAGTTTACGCCGACGTTCAAATCCAACGTCCCGCAAACGATTGCGCTCTTTTCGCCCGGAATGACAATCGCGGGATCTTCTGGCACTCTGTTGTCACCTTTTACGCGTTCTTCTACGGCAACATAGCAAAAAACATCGTTATTTTTGTACGACACGTCTTTGCCTGTTATTTTATTCGATATCGCCTCAAACTCGGCTTCGATTTTTGTCAGTCGGTGCGCTCGGATGCTAAATTCCGAACGGTCTTTGGGATAGGAATAAAAACACAGCGCTCTGACGCACGCCGCGCCACGAATATCTGCATCTGAATCGACTTTTTTTATTTCTATCTTTCCATTGTTTTGAATCTCGTTCGGCCGTATGGCAGAGCACGTCTTAAGAGTATTACTTTTAGAACAAAGACGATGATGTTGCCGCCGTCGGTCCGCAGATGGAATACGGGTTGATGACGACGGAGGAGAGCGATGATACGACGTGGACGCGAAAGCCATCGAAACTCGTTCAGAGGGGGTGCTTTGACGATGATAAGAATAAGAGATCATAAGAGATGAAGATGAAGATGGATGATGAATATAGTGTCGTCTAATACATGAAGAGGGAACTTTGTTTTTGCGTAAAAATGCTTGCAAGAGTCCGTACGACGAACAAAAAAAACGAAGGAAAAAATCAAATATCATTTCTGCTGAGTCACCCCCCCCGGCACAATTGAGAACACGTCTGTTCTCTTCTCAAAAGAAGTCCCTCATCAAAGAACGAGAGATGAGTGCCCCTCCTCCTCCTCCTCCTCCTCATTCTCATCCTCCTGTTCGGGCGGTGACGTTGAAGAACGTGTCCTGCTTGGGGGAAGAGTTGGAGAAGGAGCAAAAAGAGAAACAAAACGGAGAGGAGGAATTTGCGACGACGAAAGAGTTCATCAGTGCTTCGACACGTGGGGATGGTTTCCGCTCATCTGTGCCGATGACAACAACAACAACAACAAATGATGCGAGAATAGCAAATAGAAATGCGAAAAGAACTGCGGTGAAAGCTTCGTCGCCGTCGTCGAAAGTCGACGACGTTTTGCTCATCTCCACAACGAACGAGACGCGCGCGCGTTTACAAACACTTCTCTCAGACATTGGAGATGATATTTTTCTCGTTGAAAGAGAAGAAGAGGAAGGAGGAGGTAGCAACAACAATAAAAACGACGGGAAAACAGAAGGAGACGACGAAGCTCAATCTTCGTTTCTGGAGGTTGTGCACTCCATCGGTGAGCACTTTCTGCAGTTCCCGAACCACGCTATGCCCAAGTGGTCGGTCTTTGCCGCGCACGCCATCAAAATCTTACTGAAAAGAACAGACTTGGCGACCGAATTGCGAAAAGAAGAGAACCGAAAGAACAGACGGGCACTGTTGACGTTGTTGTTGTGTTTCACTCGCATCACGAGTCTACACAAAAAAATTAAAGACGAAGTCGAGTCAGCCAGCCGCGCTCATTCCAACAACATTAACACGGAAGCGTTCTCGAGAACATCGTCCACGACGTCGTCGTCGTCGTCGTTTGGTGCGATCAGAAAGAAAGATATCGTCGCCACGGACGATCCCTCCACACAAAAACTCACGTTGGAGTGTTTCAAGACGTGCGAAAACTGTAAAACGATGTACGAAGGCGTAAAAATGATACAATCTTGCGTCGCACTCGCCATCATCTTAACTTTGCCGCAGTTAAACACGAACAACAATATTAATAACAGTAGTAATAATAGCGAAAAAAACTCTGGGAGCACCGCGGAAGATAGAAACGCGCAAAAAAGAATCCATTCGCCAGGATCGGCGGCGCAACAAGGAAGAAAAAATTCCTTCACCTCCTCTAGAGAAAGTTCTGCATCACCGTCGCTTGATATAATCACGAGTAATAATAATCACAGAACTGCGAGTGGGTATAATCGTGGTTCTTCGCCGAATCGGATGTCTCCTTTGGATTCTCCGACGTCACATTCGCGCTCGTTGCTGGGCTCCTCGCCTTTGGGCCAGTCCCAGGGGACCAGAATTTCGAATGAATTCTCGAGGTTTTCAAACGTCTCCGCAATTGCGCAGACTTTAGCAGCAGATGATATTGAGCGCAAAGATGCCTTTGATAACAGCAGTAAGCACTCTTCGCAATCGCCCTCGCGACGGACCAATCATGATGCGAGTTTTGGGCACGACGGCGCGGCGTCTCCCACCAGGGCGGGTGCGGGCAGTCGTGTCGGACGAGGAGTCATGAGGAATCCTTCTCGAATATTCTACAGAGCTGACATGGAGCTCGACGACGATGAAAATTACGACAATTTGCAATCAAATTCGCAAAGTGATACTCCATCTGGGAGCTTAGGCGCAGCGCACGGAGGAAAACAGGTCAGTCCAGAGAGTCAGCGGAAGATGACGTCCGTGTGCAGAATATGCGAGAAACCTGTTCCATTATCAGAGCTTGTGGCACACTCCGCGTGTTGTGCGAGCAGTCCATTGAGTTCACCGCGAGGTGATAAGCACTCGAGGCAACGTTCTATGTCACCAGTAGACTATCTACGCACCTCTTCGCTTTCGTCATCCTTTGAGGAAAAAATGAGAGTCTCAGAGCTGAGTAGATCTCTGAGCGGCAACACGAATTCTTCGGATAGAGATGACTTTCTCGACTATGAAGGAAGCGGTAATAACACTGATATTGGCAACACTATCCCGCCGCAAGCACGAGTATCCGTGGAAGATTTCGAGGTGCTCAAGCTTATTTCATCGGGCGCCCACGGTCGCGTTTTCTTGGCGAAAAAGCGAGCTACGGGAGATATATACGCTATCAAAGCGATAAAGAAAAGAGATTTGGTGTTTAGAAACACAATCTCTCGCTTGAAGGAAGAACGGGATGCGCTGGTCTTAGCGGCGAACCCATTCGTTATCAAGTTGTTCTACGCCTTCTCATCGGCGCGACACGTGTACTTTGTGACGGAGTACGCCAACGGCGGCGATTTGTATAGCCTTTTGAAACAGCTCGGCTCTTTAGAAGAAAGCATGGCACGAAAATATGCGAGTGAAGTCGTTCTGGCGCTAGAATACGTACACTCAGTTGGCGTGACTCATCGCGATTTGAAACCAGACAACCTTCTGATCTCCTCAGATGGACATTTGAAGCTCGCGGACTTTGGTCTGAGCTTTGTCGGAGCGTCGCGAGACGATAATATCATCCCGAAAGCGAGCAACGAGAAATCTCCGCATCATCGCTCTGGGAGTATCAGCTCTGACGCGTTAAGTAGCGAGAAGAAGATGGCAGTGGGAACTCCGGACTACTTGGCACCAGAAGTTTTGCTCTGCGAAACGGATGAGATCTCCCAATCGGTTGATTGGTGGTCGTTGGGTATCATCGTATTCGAAATGCTTTCGGGCGTTCCTCCTTTCCACGCGCCGACACCGGCGGATATTTTCGATAACATTCTCGCAGGCTACGACGCACACAACGTTGTCGTCACATATCCAGAAGATATCTCGGATGAAGCTAATGATATCGTGAAAAGCCTGTTACATTCCGAACCAGACGTGCGCCTCGGGTCCCTTCTCCTCGGCGGCGCAGATAGCGTGAAGACGCACCCATGGTTTACAGATATTGACTGGGATAATGGCCATTCAGAGGCTAATTTTGTTCCCAATGTTTCTAATATTCGTGACACGAGCTATTTCATAAAGCGTTCGTCCCAGAGTTCCTCGAGAACTGCCCGGCAAAGTTCCGAAGAGAGTTCAGACAGCGCTGGCGCGAACACCGTCGACAATGAATACGGAAGCTCCTCATCGCCGCTCCGTTCACCAAAGGGCGGTTCCACTCTGAGAGAAAGAAGTAGAGAACATACGTTCGAGTCGTACGATAGTGGCGAGGAAGATGACGTGGTTATCGATGATGACGTGTACGAGGAAGATTTCGGGGATTTCAACTTCATCAATTTAGCCGAACTCGCTCGCATGAATTTGACGAGCGAAGGAAGTGGTCACGCATAGCAAAAAAAAGTATAGCAGTTTTAGAATGTAATGTAATAGCAATGCAATTTGTATCACAAGTTACGCGCGTAACATTTGGGCGAATGCGCGATAACTGTGTTCATTATCAAACTACTTCTATCGTGTGTGCTAAATTGTGGTGTTATACAAAATGCTTTCTATTTTACGTCTCGGGCAACGCATTCGGCGAAGAGCTGCGAAATTTGTTCCGACGACTTCGTCTTTAAGCTCGAGGATATCTTCAAAAAGTCTCTCTTAAACCGTCTCAATTCGATAAGGGTAGGTTGTCTGACACAACGGATAGGTTTAAGCCCCGTGCTGCAATCTTGTCCATGAATATCTTCAAATGTATACGTCGTCGGTTCAGAAACCCCTAGGGGATTTGCAGAATTTTGCTTGGCAATTGAATCTATGACGCGCTGTATAGCTTTGTCCAAAGAGTATCTCAAATTTGTTTCACTCAACCGAGTGGTTGCCGTTGCGAATGTTGGGCGCAAACTCTTTCTCGATGCACCGTCGATAGCAGCGTTTCTCGCGAATGACTCTTCCAGGCTCGTCATCGCCTCTCCATCACCATCTCCGGTCGTTTCATCCTTGGAACTTCCCTCTCCCGAAACCATTCGAATGATTGCATCATACGTCATTTCACCATCAACAAATACATGTGCGCCGTCATCGTTGCTATTGCTTACATAATCCCCCTTATATATCTCGCCCGAGAAATCTTCTGACGCTATCGGTTTCGTTTTCAACGTAAACATTGGCTTATGCCACCGATCCCGCGTATCAGGAACCTCATACCTGTTACACAAGTCTTCAAAGATGGAATCTTCGTACGCTTCAACCGATGCATCCACTTCCTTCAATGCTGCGCTCTGATTTCTAGATGTTGCAACCTCTCGCGAGTCAGCGCAGAATAGAGTCACGCAACGACACGCGTTTTCTCGCGCTATGCACCACAGTTGATATCGAAAACCTTTAACTAAATTCATAGAGTCTAAAATGACGTGCGGTCCGTTTGGTCTCACATACCTTTCCACCGTCGATTGCAACGTCTGACGAGTAATTTTTTCCATTCGAGCATCTTTGTACGCCTTATTTCGTTTCAAACTCAAAGAAGGTTCGTCCACGAGGACGCATTCTTCACCGGCGTCGAGCAGACGGCGCAGAATGTCTTTCGCGACGAGTGACTTGTTCGACTTTGGTAACCCTGTCAAGATAATCAAGCACGACGGCGGTTTACTCGACATTACGCACTCTTTCGCGAGACACTTACATTCACTTCAAATCTTGTTCCTCTTTCATCCCGTTTGATGTGCACTTGTTCTTCGCTCTCTTGTCTCGAGCTTTCAAATGTGTGTTGTGTAAATGTGGAATTTCTCTTATCTCTCTTTGGGGAAAAGTCATATGCTCACTCCCACATACCACGCGTTTGTGCGAGTAGCCACAGGATTTAGATTTGTATTTAAGAAATATATCAAATGAAAATTTAGGGGAACACAGGTTTCTTATATCTATCCAACGCTTCGATCTTGCGGGCGCACATAATCTAGCCCCAGTGCCGCGAAGATGTCTTGTTCGGTCACAGTCTCTACTCGCCTCGATTTGTTCCTGTCCATGTACAATCCTTTGTCGTCTAAATGCCAACCCATCATGTGCGTATACGTACGCATCGATCGGTTGAAGCGGCCACTACCCGTAAAATATAGCAACGCCGTCGCGAACTGTTTGGGCTCGTATATTTTGATGTCAAGTCTGCGGTGTTTGCGGTTTTCTTTGCCGTCCGGGAGCTTGCAGACACCCATGAAGTTATCTTGCCCGAACGTGCCTTGCGACAATCTCGCCGAAATCAAGCCTCTTCGATCGATATCGTCGACGATATTTTGCAACACACCATCTTTCTTTTGATTCTCTTTTAAACACACCAAAACGTCGACGTCACCGCACGTCGGCTTTCCTCGTCGATACGAACCAGCAACTTCAACTTGAGCGCCTTTCACAATATTCTCGACGCTTTCGCGGACGAAATCGCCAATCTCTTTCGCTTCTTCCCGCGGAATGCGATCTTCCAAATCCTCAAGATATTTCAAGCTGATGCGCATATCGTTCTTCAGAATATTGTTTGGATCGCCACTGGACAGAAGCGCGCGCAAATCCTCAACCGACTTCAAGTTAAATCGCTCATAAAATTTGTACGCTGTTTTTGTTCCAATTCCGTGCACTCGAGACATGTCTTTCACCGCGATGACGGAAGGATCCTTCAAAAACGCCTCATATTCCGGTAAAACTTTAAACGAGACGGCGTACTTGAGCTTATTGCACATGCTCTCTCCCATGCCTTGACCTCCGCGCCTGTTCTTCTCAATGAAATCGTCGATGTTGTTTGGCGTCAACTCGTACGGCGTGCTCTCCAGCAAACGCGCGATTTTAACATACGCATTCCCCCGCCCTCTTTGTTGCTTGTTATCTGGGTACATATCCTGAAGCAATGCTCCATAATTCGAGAACATATCGATGAGTGACTTGTTGGCGTCCTGGTTTCCAACGCGTTCTGCAGGTTGACACATGAAATGCTTCTTGATTTTCTTCATATTTTCCAAGCTGTGATAGTAGTTCTGCCGAACGTCGCTTTCCATGGACGCTTGCTTGGATGCGTTTTCAACTAGCGTCTGCTCACCATTAATATCCGTGAAGGAAACCTTGCCTTCCAGAAAAGCTTCTACTGCAACTTCTAACGAATATCCAAAATGTACCAGTGCGACGCGAGCCTGCTCGAGCGAAATTTGCGCGAGTTCCATCAGAGTCAAGATTTCTTCATCGTGATGACTTTCTTCTCCTCTCTTCTCTTTCTTCTCTTTGCTCTCTCCTTGCGGCATTTCTGGCGTTGGTTTCTCGATCGGCGACATCTTTGCGTCCGCAACTGCGGCAAAGGACCATTTCTCTTCGATGGGTACAATAATCTTCTTCTCTTTCAAGCACGCCGCGAGGTATTCCGGAGATACAAACTTGGTCACGCACTCATCCGGCACACTCTTTTCGTACTTGGCAAATCCTTCTTTCGTAGTAACTACGTGCGAGACGCCAATCTCCTCGTCTTCTTTCTTTCCCTTCCTCTTTTTCTTTTTCTTTGGCTCGATCTTGGATTTATGTTTTCCACCTCTTGTGGCGTCGTTCGCAACGAGACCCCCAACTAAAAGCGCGTTTGAATCAATTATCGACTTTTCCACATGAGAAACGACGAGCCCTCCGAGCTTTTCCGGAACGTTTTTTGCAAATATGTCGAACCTTGTTTTACCTACGCTTGAATCTATGTAAACAACAAACGGGATTTCGTCGGCGTCGTCGTTGCCCGTATCCTTCAAAGACGTTTTCTTCCGCTTTCTTCGCTCGTCCCTCATAACGCTTTCGCGTAGCGTGCGATAAGGTTCTCTTGCGCTCTTTTTTCGCGACATATTCTCGTCCAAAACACCGTGAACAGATTTTTCATTCAACACGATGTCTGATGTTTGCATTGACGCCGTAACTTCTACGTCCTTTGATGTATTTATTGTTGTTGTTGTCTTCGCCGTGTTACTTATGCTATTGTTTCCCACCGTCGTCGGCGTCGCGTCGACACGAAACGCTTTTTGTTTAGGAAGTTTTACATCGGGCTTCACAGTCTCTGTATACTCATCATCGCCATCTTTCTCTTCTTCTTTTTGCTTCCTAATTTGTCGCTCTTTCGTCTTGCGCATAGGCTTGTCCCTTGCGAGATCATCGATGACCTTTAAAAAACTCATATGTGAGCACTCCTTGTCTATTCTTCTTCTTCTTCCTCTTCTTCGCTCACGCCTTGTTCGTCTTCTTCCATAGCATTGCCACCTTCGGCGACGTCGTTATCTTCTAAATCTGATTCCGCTTGATTTGTGATGTTATTGTCGCTCCCTGCTCCGCCTTCTCCTCCGATGCTTCCGTTGTTTCCTCTTCTGTTCTTCGTCTTTCCTATAATCGGTCGTCTGGAGTGTAACGTTCTGACGATGTGTAAACGTTTCGCGTGCGCTCTTTCCAACGCCAACAAGTCGTCGTAAATTATCTCCGCTTCGATGGTACTTCTCGTCGCGGATAGAGTCGATATGGTTCTCGGGAAGCTGCTTCCTTGCACCGGAGGAAGAGACATGTATTGCTATTACTATTACTATTATTCAACTATGATGTTGTCGTTGAAGTTTTTGTTGTGACGAGTGTTCGTTGAACAGACCGAGTGAAAAGAAACTCGTCTCGTCACTTCATGGTTGCATAAAAACACGCATTCAAACAATCGCGTTGTACGAGTGAAGAAGAGAGCATAAAAAAAGATGTATCCGACGCTCCCCGATCGGTACACCGAGCAGCAGAATCAGCAACATCATCCGCCATCTCATCATAATCATCATCATCAACAACAACAACAACAACAACCAAATCTTCAACAATTCATTCACACACAGCAAGGTGCCTTTCCTCAAGGAGGAGGAGGAGGAGGAGGAGGAAGAGCGCAAAAACCGAACGAAGTTACCGGCGCGCCAGATGGAAACCAACGATATAAGGCGACGTTATTTCCTTTGAGCGATGAACACGACGTGCAATCGGTAATCGTACAAGTTGGAATCGATGGTGTTGTTTTATTCAACGAAGCGCAAACGGAGGAAATTCTTACCTCTCCTATGAATAAAATCTCTTCGTGGCAACAAATCGACGACAGCATGTTTCGAATCGTCTGTGACGATAACAAAAACGTTCCCAGTCGAGAGCTAGTTATTACTGCAGATAATGCCACGACCGGCGCAATGATTGATTCATTATTATCTGGGGCATTTCAATGGTGCGAGTTGAACAGTCACGAAGGAACGTCGACGATTGTGTGCGACGATTCAAACGAATGGACGAACTTAAGCTCAGACTTTAACGTAGCGAAAAGGAGAAGAGAAATATCGACGGAATATAACAGCGCGACCGCAGCAACGACAACTAACGGTGCGAGCGCGATGAGTAGCGGTGGAGGTATTGCGTATTGGGAGAAACCGCACGAGCATTCTGGTTGGCTTTGGAAGAAGGGAGAGACAGTTAGAATGTGGCGCCGGCGATTTTTTCTTTTAAAAGATAACCACATATTTTGGTTCAAAACAGCTGATGTTACGGCAAAGACGCAGCCTCGAGGTACTATTCCATTATCTCGCGTTGATTCCATTTCACCAGCGGCGGCGCGTGATGCGGGAAAAAGTCATTCGCTTACGTTGGAAGGTGCGTTTTCCGAACGAATCGGGGCGAGGCATTTGGCCGCAGATAGCGATCGCGAACGCGATGAATGGATTTCTGCACTCCGAACAAGCAACATAGCTTTAACATCGCAACATCAACGCCAACCGGCCGTTATGAAATCTCCGCCGCCGGCTACAATTTCAGCGTTGGGGAACAAATTGAAGAGCGCGTACGGCGTCATGACTTCATCAGCTTCTCCCACCAACCAACCTTCGCCAAGTTCTTATAGACAGCAACCAACAACGTCTACAACGTCGCCGACTCTAGCGAGATCACCACCCACGATTTCAGTATCGACATATTCCGGAGGACAACAACAAGCAGCTCAACCTGAACTCCCGCCGTTGCCTTTTCAACATCCAGGAGTCGTCGCCAGTCACTCTCGAAACCCAGGACCACCGCAGCAGCAAGTTTTCTACACGCCGCAAGGCAGAGCGTACATTGTCGATCCATTGACTGGCCAGTCCAAGTGGTGTTAAAGTTGTCGTGTAAATTAGTATCGTTGTATTGTAAAATTCGACTTGTACTATGGATAGATATAAAGAAACCTAAACTACTGAGTGCTAAAAAAGACAAACCCCTAATTCCAACATCAAGATGACTTTATTCCCGCCTTTGCCTCTAAAGCTTTAATTCTATTGTCCTGCTCTTTTAATGCGTTCACGAGCATGTAAACTAAAGCCGTTGGATCCGTCGCGTGAGAGCCGTCCGCGTTCTTCACGAGCATTTCTGGTGCGATTTTTTCCACGTCGCTCGCCGCTATCCCAAACAGAGTCCTCGATCCGTCCGCGCTGACGTAAGATTTCGGCGCGATGTTACGTATTACTTCTGTGCCTTTCGTATACAAGGAGCGTTTCCGGTCCTGTACAACTTTCTCGTCAAATACAAACATACCACCACCTGTTTTACGAACATCGTCGTGTTGCATTACTACTTGATTTGCATTCGTGCTCCGCGCTGAGCTGAGCGACGCGTCGCCAAATACTACCGAACCTTTGTGCAAAGCGCTGGACAACCGTCCCGATAAAACGGAAGAAAATTGACCGCTCGCCTTGTTGTTTTCACCACCCGCAACGTGCGATCCACCACCCGATGCTTCGTTATTGGAGCCACCTACAATTGTTGCGTCGCTCGCCTTGACGGTATTGTTGTAGCCTCCAACGATTACGCCGTACGTCTCCTCCACCTTGTTATAGCCTCCTCCTACTATCACGGTAAAATTCGACGTCGCAGAGTTTGCCAATCCACCAACAATTGCACCGTGATCATATGAAACGGAGTTTAACGCACCACCCAAGACGGACGAGTGTACCCCGTTCGCATTGTTGTACTCGCCGCCGCCGACGCAGGATCCGTCCCCAATTGCTTTGTTAAACACACCTCCGTTTACGACGGAATCAACACCCCCGGCAACATTATTCGCACCACCATTTGCGACCGAGCCTGCTTTTAAAGCCATGTTCAATTCACCTCCGTTCACCGTAGATGCAACTTCAAAGGCGCGATTTTGACCGCCGCCGTTGACGGTGGAATCATCTTTTGCGCCTTCGTTGTCGTAACCACCGTTTATAGTCGCGTACGCGCCTTTCGCTCTGTTATTCAAGCCTCCATTCACAGTAGTATGACCGTCGTTTTCGTTCCAAGCAATGTTATACGCGCCTCCGTTAATAGTACATCCAACACCTTTCGCGAAATGTCCGCCGGTTGCATTTGTGCAAACGCCGCAACCGGCGATGCCGCGCGAGCGCGTCATTGGCACTAAAAGCGCCGGATGCGGGACCAGCGGTTTCGTCATTGCCCCTTGCGCAGCTTCCTCCCTTTTCGCTTTGTCGATGGCTAATATTTTCTCTTGCGCTTTCTTCTTCATTGATTCGGTTAAACTTTGTTGACTGTGCGTATCCAAACCAAATCTCCTAAGTAAGCGTTTCGTTTCCGGATCTTTGAATTTCTCTTTGTCGCGAGCAGCTTCGCGAGCGAGTTTCATGTATTCGGAATCTTTCATCTTCACCGCACTTTTCGCTCCATCTACTCTTCCCATGTTTTTTTCCGCGATTTTGATAACCTCTTCGTTTCCAGTGTCTACTTCGACCCACATGCCGCCGACGTTCTCGTACGTCTTCCCATTTTCAACTTTTCTGTTTTCATCGATCGCGCTTTCGTCGTCTTCGTCCTCGTCGTTTTCTTTAAATCCAGCTTCAGCTCGATTGAACTCGAGCGTTCCTTTCAAACGTTCGTCTCTTTCGTCCAAGTCTTCGAATTGCTTCTCGAGTTCTTGATGTCGTTTCTCCGCTTCGCGCAACTTATCCGATCCGAAACTCGCCGGTCGTTCAACTCTGGGAATCATTTTCGGTTCTATTTTTGGGCTTGCAGATTTAGGAACTTCCACATCGCCGTTAGTGTCGTTTACGTCGTCGTCATCCATTTCTGTGTCTTCGATGTCGTCCAAATCGTCGATGTCTTCGTTCTCCTCCTCGGCGGCTTTTTTCGTTGTTGTTACTTTCGGTGCCGAGGAGGAAGAAAAAGAGGATTTACTGGCTCCAACACCACCAGTACCGTGCGCATGCGTTGAAGAACTCGCTGAAGCTTTCACGTGCGCGTCGTGATGCGCATTCATAGAGTGTACGTTAATGGCGCCGCCTATAACGCACAGTGCCGCCGCGAGAAGCAGAATACACCGAGGTAAATCCAAGCCTAGAAATCCGAAGGATCGTCGTCGGTGTCGATTGTTCACGTGGAACAAACCGCCCCGTCGCAGTCCGTCTCGTCTGCCTCCACCGGCGTTGCGCATCATTTTCAAAGTGGTGGTGGTGGTGGTGGTGGTGTGATAGTGTGATAGTGTGAAGGTTTGTATATCTCGTAACGTCTGAGAAAAACTTTTCTGCTGTTGTTGCTGCTGGTGTGAAGTATTAGTGACCGAATTCAAAACAGTCAAGCACTTGGCGGCAGAAAAACACACCCCTAAATCTAAATACGTGGGTTTTGTTGGTAAACGCGCTCGGTACTTATTTATTTATTATGCATACAGAGAGAGGCAGATAAGAATACAATCGGAGAGAACATCGAAAGAGAAGACGGAAGCATGAGTTTATCCACTTTCCGCGCTTTGGGATCTCGTCGCGCCTCCTCCAGCGGCAGAGAGCTTTCTGCGTTCGTGTTGATGGAAACATTTGTGTCGTCGTCATCCAAAAAGAACTTTCAACAACAAAACAACGAAGAGCAACAAAAGCAGCGACGCAGATACTCAACGTCATCGACCTTGAGAATTCCGGATATGCTACGAGATAGAAAGATACTAGCAAAGTGCAATTCTCGACCCATTTCTTGGCAACGCGGATACGCTGCATCGTCAGCGCCGGTACCAGCTGCAGTAGCAGTAGCATCGGAGAGCTCTTTCGATGTCGTCTCTTCAACCGTCGCGACTGCGTTACAACACGTTCAATTGCACTCGGGTTTACCGTGGTGGGCAACACTAGGCGCAACTGCGTGTATTATTCGCATTTCTATGCTCCCTATCTTATCAAAGCAAATGAAGGCGAGCGTTTTAATTGCACACGCAACGTCCGTTTTGCAGGCCAAAAAGAAACGCGAGGCGGAAAAAAGACTTGCCGACAAGGACGCGGGTTCCATCAACGACGTTCCCGAAAAAGCAGCAATTTTCAACGACGTTTCAGAAACGTTGCGAATGGCATTAGCTATTCGTCAGCGATTGCCAGACAATTCGACCGCGCCGCATCCGTACTGGCTCCTTGCGGCTCCAATGATTCAGCTCCCAACGTTTGTTTGTGCTATATCAGGCGTTCGAAGTTTAATATCGAAAGCGTCGAACGATGTCGCTTCTGGTCATCAGAGTGCGTTGTATGCGGACCTTTCCAACGGTGGTATGTTTTGGTTTAGAGACTTGACGCTGAGTGGATTAGATTTAACGAATTTGTACGCGCCCATGGGCATGTATGGCGTAATACTACCTTCGCTCACCGCGGCGATGGTGTTTGCAAACATAGATTTGAATTTTAGTAAAATAGCGACTGCAAACCCGAGAGGAATACAGGCATCTATCAAACTGCTACTCGAGTGGATGTGTGTCCCAATATTGATTGTAGGTATGCAGTTACCGCAAGCGGTTCATTGCTACTGGCTCGCAGGAAGCACGTATTCGTATCTCCAATCGAGTGCGATTCGGAGCGAGTTTGGGAAGAGATCGAAGATTTTAGGTACGGCTGAGCTTGAGCTCGATTTGAAGAAATTATCGCGGCGAGGCGTAGATAGCGTGATAGCACTTGATAATGGGAGTCTTCTCGCGTCGTCGGAAAATGATGCGCGTGTTTTGGATTCACCTTCGCCGAAGCTATCGAAGGAGATGGAAGAAGGTTTAATAACCGCGGCGGAATTGAAAGCTTCCGGAAAAGCGATGGAGGCGTGCAGACAAATAGAAAAGTTATTAACAGCAAATAATAATTATAACGATGGAGCAGCCAGTGGTGGGCAAAGCAATACTAGCGTTCGCATCGATACGTCGCAAGGGCATCCTTCGTTGTGGTACGCGCTAGCGCAAACGCGAGCCTCGATGAAAAATTGGAAGCACGCGGCGGCGGCGTATGAAGCGTGCGCGAGACTTGAACCAGACGCATCAAAGCGGGGGAAGGCACTTTTTGGAGCCGGTATCAGTAGAGGAAAACTGGACGATGTGGCAAAAGCCGTGGATGCTCTAGAAGAAGCACACAACCTGCTTCCGAAAGATGTATCAATTATGATTGCGTTGGCGTCATCGTACAAGATGAACGGTGACTCCGATATGGCACTTACCGTCCTGAAGAGCGCGTCTGAAGAAAAACCAGAAATTTATAAAGCATACGTAGAACCATTAGAGCGCGAAATAGATGAGAATAGAATGAAGTAATAGTAGTAATAGTAGTAATAGTAGTTTGTCTGAGAATTAGTTACAATTCGAAATCATAACGCATATAATCTAAATCCTACAAAACAAATCCCCTAATCCGGAACTCGACGGCAAAATTTTCGTTGGAAAAAATATTACACCCCCGTCCAATCGACCTAAATCGCAAATGTACGACTTAAAAACTCGTATACAAACGCGTAATTATGTGTTACATGCTCACATAGTGCTTGTGACTTTTTTTGCAATCCCTAAATTTTCATTTGATATATTTCTTAAATATAACCCAATTTGCAATCCCCTAATCCAGAACTCCCCTAAATTTTCACCGAG
>Ga0209335_10000291_pt1 | contig 58759 bp, 55 predicted proteins | sample COG_09_FD_184753 | JGI IMG/M metagenome (GOLD analysis project Ga0209335, IMG submission 184753) | Pelagic Microbial community sample from North Sea - COGITO 998_met_09 (SPAdes) (version 2) | ecosystem: Environmental > Aquatic > Marine > Neritic zone/Coastal water | place: Helgoland, sampling...
ATTATGAAAGGTTATTATAAAGCAAACTAATAAATATAAAAATTAATTAATGGCTACTACATCAGATATTAGAAACGGATTGTGTATTAAGTATAATAATGACATCTATAAAATTATAGAATTTTTACATGTAAAACCTGGTAAAGGACCTGCTTTTGTGAGAACAAAGTTAAAGAGTGTAACTAACGGTAAAGTTATTGACAATACATTCCCTGCAGGTAGAAAAATTGAAGATGTAAGAGTAGAAACTCATAAATTTCAATATTTGTATAATGAAGGTGATACGTATCATTTTATGAATAATAATGATTACAGTCAGATAGAATTACAAAAAAACACATTAGATGCTCCAGATTTAATGAAAGAAGGTGAAATTGTAACAATTATAATTAATTCAGAAGATGATATGCCATTATCAGTTGATATGCCTGCAAGTGTTATTTTAGAAGTGACACATACAGAGCCAGGAGTTAAGGGGAATACAGCTACTAATGCTACAAAACCTGCTAAAGTAGAATCAGGAGCTACGGTTAACGTACCGTTATTTATCAATGAAGGTGATAAAATTAAAGTAGAAACTACCAAAGGAACCTATCAAGAACGAATTAAAGAATAGTTTTTCTTACAATGAAATTCAAATCCGCACAAACATTACAAGAAATAGCAACCCTTATTGATGCTAGATTTATTGGTAAATCGGATTTTGAAATTACTGGAATCAATGAAATACATGTAGTAGAATCTGGCGATATAGTTTTTGTAGATCATCCAAAGTATTATGATAAAGCTTTAAATTCTAAGGCTACTACTATTTTAATAAATAAAGAAGTTCCTTGCCCTGAGGGGAAGTCCTTATTGATTTCTGAAAATCCTTTTGATGATTTTAATAAAATATCAAAACATTTTAGTCCATTTATCAACTCAAGTAAAAGTATTTCAGACTCTGCTAAAATTGATACAGGGACATTAATCCAACCTAATGTTTTTATTGGAAATAATGTTTCCATTGGGAAAAATTGTCTAATACATCCTAATGTTTCCATTTATGATAATTCTATCATAGGAAATAATGTTATAATCCACTCAAACACAGTACTTGGAGCTGATGCATTTTATTACAAAAAAAAATCAGAAGGTTTTGATCAATTAATTTCTGTTGGTAGAGTAGTCCTAAAAGATAATGTTCATATAGGAGCCTCATGTACCATAGATAAAGGTGTTACTGGTGATACTACTATTGGTATAGGAACAAAAATAGATAATCAAGTACATATAGGCCATGATACAGTTATTGGAAAAAATTGTTTAATAGCATCACAAACAGGCATAGCAGGTTGTGTTATTATAGAGGATGATGTAACCTTATGGGGTCAAGTAGGAACAAATAGTGGTATAAGTATAGGTAAAGGTGCTGTTATATTAGGACAAACGGGTGTTACTAAATCTGTTCCAGGAGGAAAAACTTATTTCGGGACACCTATAACTGAATCCAGAGCTAAATTAAAAGAGATAGCTTATTTGAAGAGATTAATGAAGGAAGAAAAGAAAGGTTAATTTTCCTTTTTTAACATCTAACAATAAAGTATTTTTGTACAAATTTTTAAGAAAAAAAATATAATGAGTGTTTTAGTAAACAAAGATTCAAAAATTATAGTTCAAGGTTTTACTGGTAGTGAAGGTACATTTCATGCAGGACAAATGATTGATTATGGAACCAACGTAGTTGGAGGAGTAACTCCTGGAAAAGGAGGTCAAGAACACCTCGGAAAGCCTGTTTTTAACACGGTTAAAGAATCAGTAGAAAAAGTTGAAGCTAACACCTCTATCATTTTTGTACCTCCTGCTTTTGCTGCAGATGCAATTATGGAATCTGCTGAGGCAGGTATAAAAGTAATTATTTGTATTACAGAAGGGATCCCAACTGCCGATATGGTAAAAGTTAAGGCATATATACAAGATAAAGATTGTACTTTAGTTGGACCAAATTGTCCAGGTGTAATTACTCCAGAAGAGGCTAAAGTTGGTATCATGCCTGGGTTTATCTTCAAAAAAGGTAAGGTAGGTATTGTTTCAAAATCTGGAACTTTAACTTACGAAGCCGCAGACCAAGTTGTAAAACAAGGATATGGAATTACTACAGCAATTGGAATAGGAGGAGACCCTATCATAGGTACAACTACCAAACAAGCTGTTGAATTATTAATGAACGATGAAGATACTGAGGCAATAGTTATGATTGGAGAAATAGGAGGGCAATTGGAAGCAGAAGCTGCTCAATGGATTAAACAAGATGGAAACAGAAAACCCGTAGTTGGTTTTATAGCTGGTCAAACTGCACCTGCAGGAAGAACAATGGGTCATGCTGGAGCTATTGTTGGTGGTGATGATGATACAGCACAAGCAAAAATGAAAATTTTGGCAGAAAACGGTATTCATGTTGTTGAATCTCCAGCCAAAATTGGTGAAATGATAGCTAGTGTTCTTCAATAAGATGAATTAAAACAATATATACAAGATATCCCGTTTTTAATACGGGATTTTTTGTGGGAAAAATAATTATATTTGATTATTAACTTTTACAATATATGAAATTACTAGATAATAAGACCGCAATTATAACTGGTGCTACTCGTGGAATTGGACGTGGAATTGCAGTTGAATTCGCAAATCAAGGAGCTAATGTAGCTTTTACCTATAGTTCTTCTGTTGATGCAGCAAATGCTTTAGTAACAGAGTTAAACGCAATAGGAATAAAAGCTAAAGGATATCAATCAAATGCAGCTGAATTTGATACAGCTCAAGAATTAGCCAAAGAAATACTTAAAGAATTTGGTAGTATAGACATTTTAGTTAACAATGCTGGTATTACAAAAGATAACTTACTTATGAGAATATCAGAAGATGATTTTGATAAAGTAATTGATGTTAACTTAAAATCTGTTTTTAATATGACTAAAGCAGTAATTAGACCTATGATGAAACAACGTTCAGGATCTATTATAAATATGAGTTCTGTAGTTGGATTAAAGGGAAATGCGGGTCAATCTAATTATGCTGCATCTAAATCTGGTATTTTAGGTTTTTCAAAATCTGTTGCCTTAGAATTAGGCTCAAGAAATATTAGAAGTAATGTTATTGCTCCTGGATTTATAGAAACTGAAATGACTGGAAAATTAGATGAAGCAACAGTTCAATCATGGAGAGATGCTATCCCATTAAAAAGAGGGGGAACTCCTGAAGATATTGCAAATGCCTGTGTGTTTTTAGCATCTGATATGAGTAGTTATATTACAGGGCAAACCTTATCTGTAGATGGTGGGATGTTAACCTAAGATTTGAATTAAACAAACATAAAAAAAACCTAGATTTTTAATTAAAGTCTAGGTTTTTTTATATCATCTTTTTTATCTTTAAATTATATTTTTGGAAAACTTTATAAACATATTTATTCTTATAGCTTTACTATTTAGTATTCTGATTGGTTATTATCAGTATTATTTTAAAGTCATTTCTAAAACTAATCACTCTTTTTTATTATTTAGTATTCGATCATTAGTTTTTTTTCTATTATTCCTATTGTTAATTAATCCAAGTATCCCGAGAAAAGATCTAATCAAAGAAAAACCCACCTTGTCAGTTTTGATAGATAACTCACTATCTATAAGGTATCTAAGAAAAGATAGTGTAGTTAATACAATGCTTTCTAGTTTCAAATCAAGCGAGATTTTAAAGAAAAATTTTGACGTAAATTATTACTCATTTGGTGAACAATTTAATGTAATAGACAGTTTAAATTTTGATGAAAAACAAACAGACATTTACACTCCTTTAAGCAGTATTTCAAAAAACTCAAATGATGCAAATAATGGAATCATTTTATTATCTGATGGAAATCAAACCATAGGTAAAGATTATGAGTTTATAAAGATGAATATTCCTATATATTCTATAATAGTAGGTGATACTTTAACCTACAATGATGTTAGAATAGATAAAATAAATACTAATAGATATAGTTTTGTAAATAATAAATTTCCTGTAGAATCGCTATTGCAGTATAATGGAGAAGAATCTGTAAAATTAAAATATACTATTGAGAATACTGGAAAGATAATATACAGTAAAACTATCAATCTAAATAAAGAGGATAATTCTCGCTTATTAAAAATAGAGATCACATCAAAAAAAGAAGGCTTAAATTATTATAAAGCAACTATTGAAAACTTAGACAATGAAAAAAACACATCAAATAATACAAAAGAATTTTCTATAGAGGTCATAAACAAACAATCTAAAGTTCTTATTGTTAGTCCTTTTAATCATCCAGATTTAGGAGCTTTAAAAAAAGCTATAGAAAGTGATAAGCAACGAAAAGTTATTATACACACAAAAAATATTGACAATATTAATCTGTCTAGCTACAAATCGATAATTATTTATCAACCCAACTTTAGCTTCAAAAAAATAATAAATGAAATTAATAAGTCTAAAAAACCTTACCTGTTAATTACTGGTTCTAATACTGATTGGCCCTTTATTAACTCAAATTTTACAGGTTTAAATAAAAATGATATCAATACAGTAGAAAACTACAGAACACGTTTAAATAAAAACTTTTTGATCTTTAATCAAAAAAATATTGGATTTGAAAATTTTCCACCACTTTTAGATAAGTTTGGTGAAACCACAATTTCAATTCCTCACCAAACACTGCTGTACCAAAATATTAAAGGATTCAACTCTAAAGAACCCCTTTTAGCTATCTCCAATAACAATAATCAAAAAAAAGTTTTTTTATTTGGTGAAGGTATCTGGAAATGGCGCTCTACCAGTTATCTGATGAGTAATTCATTTCAAAATTTTGACAATTTTATCTCTAACATAGTTCTATATATATCATCAAATACAATAAAAAACAGGTTGGATGTAGAAGTAAAATCGTTCTATAATGCAAACTCGAGTATAAATATTAATGCATTTTTTGTAGATGAAAATTATAAATTTGATGATCGAGCTATCATCTATTTCACATTAAAAAACATTAACTCAAAGAAGACAACAACTTTCCCTTTTCTATTATCAAAAAAATCATATAAATTAAGTTTAAGCCCTCTAGAATCTGGAGAATACGAGTACTCTATAAGTGTAAAAAATCAAAAATTTTCACAAAAGGGATCTTTTAAAGTAAATAAATTTGATATTGAAAAACAATTTAATAATGTAAATTATGTGAAATTAAAAGAACTAACTAATAAAACAAACGGTGCTTATTATTTTGAAAATGATTACAATGAATTAATACCTGATTTGTTAAATGATGAAAGATTTTCTTCCGTAAAAAAAATAAAAATTACTTACGACCAGTTGATTAATTGGAAATGGTGTTTGATTATTATTTTGAGCTTGTTATCATTAGAATGGTTTATCAGAAAATACTATGGACAAATTTAATTTTGTAAATTGTATCAATAAATAACATCTATAAAATTTATGGCTTCATTAGATAACTTTTAGTTGTAAATTTGTAAAAAATTTTAAAATTAAAAAAATGGCAAATAATCAAATTGAATTTAAATTTCCGAAAGGAGCATTAATAACTTTAGCTATCATATTTACAGCTATTATATTAGTCTCAAAATCTGCAATAACTATTGGTTCTGGAGAACGTGGTGTTTTATATAAATGGATCGGAGGAGTTGTTACAGATGAGCCACCTTTAGATGAAGGTTTTAACCTAGTAATGCCTTGGAACAAGGTTTTCAAATATAATGTTAGACAACAAGAATTATTTGAAGAAAAAATGTCTGTATTATCTTCTAATGGATTAGAAATAAAACTTGATGCATCTGTGTTATATCAAGCTACAACATCAACAGTTGCTTTATTACACCAAACAAGAGGTGAAGCTTATGAGGACGATGTAATTATCCCAGCAATAAGATCTGCAACTAGAAGTGTGGTAGGAAGATATACACCAGAACAACTTTATTCTACCAAAAGAGATGCAATTCAGACAGAAATATTTGAAGAAACAAAAAAAATTCTTGCACCTCAATATATCCAATTAAACTCTGTGCTAGTTAGAGACGTAACTCTTCCGCCTACTATAAAGACTGCAATTGAACGTAAATTAAAACAAGAACAAGAATCTTTGGAATACGAGTTTAGATTAGTAACAGCTAGAAAAGAGGCTGAGAAGCAAATTATAGAAGCTCAAGGTAAGGCAGATGCTAATAAGATATTAAGTGCTTCCCTAAACGACAGAATATTACAAGATAAAGGGATCGAAGCGACTATTAAACTATCTCAATCATCTAATAGCAAAGTAGTTATTATCGGATCAGGGAAAAGCGGTATGCCTATAATTTTAGGAAACCAATAACAAACAATTAATTAGAAAAATTAAAAGCCAGCTATCTGCTGGTTTTTTTTTGATTAAATTGTAACTAAACTAAAACTTGTACGTCTTACAAGTGCTCTGAATTTTAAATAAGAGTGGTTTTTAGTTAGTTTAAAAGTCAAAGTTTGAAAAAATTTTGACTTTTTTTTAATTTTTCTTATTTTGGGGTAATCTACTTCTTTCTATTTTACCCATTTTTAAAGCTTTGTAAACTTCATAGCAATCTAAAACAGCTTCTATTAGCTGTAAATCACTAGCATTTTTTAGAAAATAATCAGAATAATTACAATCAGATATCAATTTCATTAAATCATTCCTATCCATTTCCAAATATTCCATCATAACCTCTCTGTCAAATTTACCAGCCATTATCTTACGTAAATTATCTTCCTTTTTTATTTTTTGAAGTTTCCTAAGTTGTTTAGGCTTCTTACCAAATAATTTATAAAGAAAATCTACAGGTTTAAAAAGTGCCGCTATAGGTGTTGAAAAGTCGCTTGTTTTTGGTCTGGCTAGTTCATAGGTTTGTCTTATGCCGTTAATTTTTATCCTAGTAAATTTATCTTTAGGGACAAGTTTTACATCCACCTCTAAAACACCTATCAGCTTACTAGATTTGATAATGATCTCTTTTACTTCCTCTGATTTTTCATATAGAGCTATCAATAATTCATTACCCTTTAACAAATCATTCGTTACCTTAATCTTTATGGATGAATATCCAAGATATGAAACCATGACTGTGTCGTTGGCTTTAGCAGTTAATTCAAAAAAACCTTGATCGTTTGTAATAGTTCCAGTAACTGAGTTTAAATTTAAAATATGTGAAGCACTTAAAGGTTTTTTATTTTCAGAATCAATTATTTGACCTTTGAGTATTTTTACCTGTAAACTATCATTTTGTGAAAATGCTGATAAAAATGAAAAAAATATAAATAAAAAAAAAGTGTATTTTTTTAACATCTAACAAAAGTATGAATTATATGGTAAAATAGTAGGTTAATGTTTTGTGAAATAAATACTATAGTGCGCACGAGAAGATTCGAACTTCCACATCCTAATCGGATACCAGCCCCTCAAGCTGGCGCGTCTACCAATTCCGCCACGTGCGCTATTACAGTTGTAGTAATGTTTTGTGACCGGGCTGGGGCTCGAACCCAGGACCCTCTCCTTAAAAGGGAGATGCTCTACCAACTGAGCTACCAGGTCTAATTTTACAAGAGTGCAAATATAAACGCATTCAAAGAGAAAAGAGCTTTTTTTACTTTATTTTTTATCGATATTTGTAATGTAATATTTAATCTATGAAAATTATTCTTTTAGGGTATATGGGAAGTGGCAAAACCACTATAGGTATTCAATTGGCAAAGAAGTTATATCTTAATTTCACCGATTTAGATGAGTTCATAGAAGAAAAAGAACAAAAATCAATTAAAGAAATTTTCGATCAAAAAGGAGAAATATATTTTAGAAAAATTGAACATAATTATTTGAAGCAATTTATAAAAGAAAATGAATCATATGTTTTATCACTAGGAGGAGGTACGCCATGTTATGCTGGAAATTTAGATTTAATTTTACATGATAAAAATAATCTCTCTTTTTACCTTCGTGGCAGTATTTCAACACTCTTTAAAAGACTATCTGAAAATAAGTTTAAAAGACCATTAATTAATGATTTATCTGACAATCAACTAACAGAATATATAGCTAAGCATTTGTTTGAAAGAGGTCATTTTTATGATAAAGCTGCCTATAAAATATCTATAGATGACAAAGAGGTACAAGATATTGTTACAGAGATAAGAATACTTTTACATTAAAAATGCTTTAGAGCTATTTTTATTGAATGATACCTCTACATGTTCTTTAGTTGATGTAGACAGAGAGATTCCTTTAAAATCTGCTTTTACAGGATATTTCTTATGATTTCTATTTACTAAAACCGCAGTCTTAAATCTTTTTAAAGGAACTTCTAAAAAGAATTTAACTCCGTACATTAATGTAGTTCCAGAATTTAACACATCATCAACTAAAACTATTGATTTATTCTTATAAAGATCTTTAGATATATTTGTAGATACTTCTCCTAATGGATTCTTCTTGTCTATGTAAACCTCACATAATATTATTTTTAATGAAGAAATTTTTTGAAGATACTTTACTAATTCTTTTGCAAAAAAGATTCCATTACCTTGAATTCCTGCAATTATAATTTCATTTTCAAAACTATTTGCTTCATAAATCTGATATGCCATTCTTTTAATTTTTTGATCTATCTGATTATGGTTTAAAATGGTGGTTGTTGTATTCATATATATTTATTCTTGAGATTCATGATAGTCATCTATATCTCTTCTGTCTTTTTTTGTTGGTCTGCCAGTCCCTTTTGTTCTGTAATAATCTTTCGAGTATTTTAATAAATCTAATTTTTCAATTTCATTTTTAGGAGTTATATCTTTACAAAATTGGTGAACCAATTTAGCACCAATTCTGCTTTCTGGAATAGCCAATACTTCAATTTTTAAATTCATTTGATTTTTTCTAATCGAAATGATTTCTCCACCATAAATTTCTTTTGATGGTTTGCAATTAGAGCCCTCTATTTTTACATGACCTTTTTTACATGACTGAGAAGCTATGTTTCGGGTCTTGTATGAACGAATACACCATAAATATTTATCAATTCTCATAAAAAAGTTAAAAAATGCATAATCACTTTTCACAAAGGTATAAAAATGGTAAATTGCACCACTAAAATAGTATAAATGTTTAATAGAAAGTTTTTAATCTTATGTTTGTCATTATTATTTATTGGTTATGCCTGTGATGATGACAATTTTGGAGTACCTGTTGATAATTTTGATTATGCTGGACAAGCGATAATAGATAACGACTCTCTAGTTGATTTTTTAGGAAAACATTACTATAACGATGCCATAGATTCGGTTCGGCCATTAGTAACAGGAGCAACAGCACTTATAAACGACTCTAGGCTGATAACGCAAGATGTTACTGAGTTAGATGTAGATTACAAATTATACATTTTTGTTAAAGACGAGGGAAGTCCAAACCCTGTGAAAGGTCATCCCACAGTAGTTGATTCTGTATTAGTTAAATATAAAGGTAAATATTTTAATTCTACTACAGAATTAATTGATTTCGATGAAAGGACAGTTCAACCAGTATGGTTTACATTACATTCTGTGATTAGAGGTTGGTCTCTTGGTTTTGGTTATTTCAAAGGTGGAGAAAATGTTACTAATAACGGGCCAATTACCTTTGTTAATGGAGGTAAAGGAGTGTTGTTTATACCGTCAGGATTGGCTTACAGTAAATTTGCGACTCCAGGTATTCCTTCCAGTTCAAGCTTACTTTTTTATATAGAACTATATGATTTAGTAGAAAATACAGATTACGATGGTGATTCAATTCCAGGGATATTAGAAGATTTAGACGGTGATGGTGATCCTAGAAACGATGATACTGATGGCGATGAAGCACCTAACTTCTTAGATCCTGATGATGATAATGATGGTGTTCTAACAAAAGATGAAGGTGGTGCAGATGGAGATCCCACCAACGATTTCAATGACCCGAACAATCCTACTTTACCTGATTATCTAAATCCAGATATAAAGTAAATGACCTAACTGATTTTAAAAATTAAAAAAGCTCTTGTTTACAAGAGCTTTTATGTTGTTAAATTTTATTATAATTTTATTTTTTAATCTTATTCAATTTATAGGATATACCGAATATTATTTGATTAACTCTTTTGTCAAAACTAAAATTATTATTAATTGAATTATCAACAAACACCGTTTCCGTTTTAGACAACGCTCTTTCCCATCTTACATCTATACCTAAGCGTCCTAATTCTATACCTCCACCAAGTTGAATTCCAAGTGAAAAACTCTCAGTTGAAACCTCACTCAAATCATTTATATCAAAATCTGAGGCTAATATGTACTGAAATGAAGGTCCGGCAAATACATTTCCAATACCCAAAATTTTCTTACCAATTAAAACTGGAACATCAATTTTCCTGAATTTAAAATCTGCATCTTTTGGTGGTGCAAAAGGACTATCATATGTAAAGTTATTCTTTAATTCTGTATAAACTATCTCTGGTCTTAAATATAGCCCAATAACAGGAAGCTTAGCTCTAAACCAAACTCCTGTATGAAAACCAGTTTTTGTTTTTGCTCCGTCTAGTACATCATCAGAAACATCCTCAAAAGAATTAGAATTATAATTAATACCTGCTTTTACTCCATAATGAAGTTGTGCGTTTGAATGATGATTTATTCCTGTTAGTAGGAGGCAAATTAATACTATTTTTTTCATTTTATTTTCTTTTAAGTACTTTCATTACTGCTTTAACGACAGCTTCATCGTTTATATTGTATTTTTCCATTAATTGACTAGGTGTTGCAGACTCTCCAAAAGTATCATTAACAGCTACAAATTCTTGAGGAATTGGATTGTTTTCTGCCAAGCATCTTGCTACACTTTCTCCTAATCCACCAAATTTATTATGTTCTTCTGCTGTAACTATACAACCAGTTTTAGAAACCGATTTTAAAATTGATTCTTCATCTAATGGTTTTATCGTGTGAATATTAATGACTTCAACACTTATTCCCTCGGATTCTAATTTTTCAGCAGCTTGTAGAGATTCCCAAACTAAATGACCTGTAGCTACAATAGTCACATCTGTACCTTCATTTAATACGATAGCTTTACCGATTTCAAAAGGTTGATCTGTTGGCATAAATACAGGTACTTTAGGACGACCAAATCTAAGATATACGGGACCCTTATGATCTGCAATAGCAATTGTTGCAGCTTTGGTTTGGTTGTAGTCACAAGTATTTATGACTGTCATTCCAGGCAACATCTTCATTAGTCCAATATCTTCTAATATCTGGTGTGTAGCTCCGTCTTCCCCTAAAGTTAATCCGGCATGTGATGCACATATTTTTACATTCTTATCTGAGTAAGCTATAGATTGTCTAATCTGATCATATACACGTCCAGTAGAAAAATTTGCAAAAGTTCCAGTAAATGGGATTTTACCACCAATGGTTAAGCCAGCAGCTATACCCATCATATTTGCTTCAGCTATACCAACCTGGAAAAAACGATCAGGATGATTTTCTTTAAAGTCATTCATTTTTAATGAACCTATTAAATCTGCACATAGAGCAACTACATTAGGATTGGTTTTTCCTAATTCAGTTAAACCATCACCAAAACCTGATCTGGTATCTATCATTTCAGTATATGTATATTTTTTCATATTTATATAGTGTTGTTATTTATGGTAAAAATAAGTTATTAATTAAATCTTATTGAGCAATTTTTAGCAATTCTTTATACAATTTATGAACAGGTAAACCCATTACATTAAAATAGCTTCCAGTTATTTTTTTTACACCTACTAATCCGATCCAATCTTGTATGCCATAACTACCAGCTTTATCATAAGGACTAAATTTTTCTAAATAATAATTAATTTCCTCATCTGTGAATTTTTCAAATTCAACAATCGTTACATCATTAAATATTTTTTGAAAAAAACAACTTTTTATGCTAACAGATGTATAAACATAATGCTGTTTTCCTGACATTTCTTTGAGCATCAAAAATGCATCTTTTTTATTTTTTGGTTTTCCAAGGGCAGTCTCTTCAAACCAAACGATTGTATCAGATGTAATTAATAAATCATTAGAGTTTAAGTTGGTAAAACATTTAGATTTTAAATCTGCTAAATAATCTGTTATTTCTTCTGCTTTTAAATGTTTTGGATAGACTTCTTCAACTTCTTTAATTTCAATAGTAAAAGGAATGTCTAGTTCTTTTAAAAAGCGTTGTCTTCTCGGAGAACCAGAAGCTAAAATGATATTGAATTTAGATAATTTATTTCTTAACATTAGTTAAACTTAAAAACAGTCATTGATAAAACGCCCACTAACATGATAATTTTCATAAGAGAACTTAAAAGTTGATATTGATTATTTTTGAAAGGCACTCTTAATTTGTATATGAGGTATGCTACTAAAAGAGAAAGAGTAATTAAAAAAAACAATATCAGATATTGATCATTCTTGAATGAATCAATTAAAACCAATAGTAAAAGTAATTGTAATAAGAATGACAAAAAAATCAAAAAATTTATAGTTCTTTTTTTTCCTATCATAATTGGAAGTGTTTTTAATTTTAACTTGTTATCACCTTTAATGTCTTGAAGATCTTTGATAATTTCTCTTATAAGAGTTGTTAAAAAAGCAAATAATAAATAAAAGAAAATAATGATAGATAAAAATAAATTATCAAAAATATCTTTAATAGAAATCATACTGTGGTCAAATTCGTACACCAAAAATATTGGTAAAGAAACTAATAGCGCAACGATAACATTTCCAATTAATGGCAATTTTTTTAAAATTTTTGTGTAGACAAATAATATAATTACTGTAACAATAAAATAGCCAGATAAATGATTAAGATTTTTGTTTACTGAAAGATAAAGCCCAAGTATTAAACCAGTAATAGAAGTTAAAAAATAGAGAAATTGTCCATTTTTTATAGAAATGATCGTAGTAATGTAGACTTTATCGGGTTTATTTATTTTATCAGACTCTATATCATAAATATCATTAATTAGATATCCACCCATGGTTATTAAAAGTATGCTTATAGTAAGAATTATAAAATCAATATCAGAGAGTAAGGGGGTTGAAATAAAAGATTCAATTAAGAAATATTTCGTTAAAAACATAGATAAGAAAACCATGAGTAAATTCTTATAACGAATTAAATGTAAAATAGAAATCATGTATTAAAAGTCTTTTTTTATTCTAGCCAGATCTCTTTTATTATCTCTATCTTTTATAGTTTCTCTTTTGTCATGAATTTTCTTTCCCTTGGCCAAAGCTATCTCAAGTTTAGCCCAACCTTTTGCATTGATAAATAACTTTAAAGGCACTATCGTATTTCCCTTTGTATCAATCTCTTTCTTTAAGCTTTTTAATTCCCTTTTATTAAGAAGTAATCTTCTTTCACTTGTTGGCTTGTGATTGTAATGATGACCATACATGTATTCTTCAATAAACATATTAACAACAAACAATTCTCCACGATCATTAAATTCGCAAAAACTTTCAGTAATTCTAGCTTTACTAAGTCTTATCGATTTGATCTCAGTTCCAGTTAATTGAATTCCAGCAACAAATTTGTCGAGAATTTCAAATTCAAAACGAGCTTTTTTATTTTGTATGTTGATGTTTTTTTGCATGTGTTTGCAAATATAATTGATTTAAATATGAAGATTGTTTTTTTTATTAACACATCAAATAACTTACTCATCTACAAAAAATGTAATTTTGTTTATATTTCTATAGTTAGTTTTTAAAAATATAAAATGAAACAAATCATTTTTTTTTCGATTACTTGTTTTATAATAATGTCTTGTAAATTAAATAATTCAAATTTTGATGCACAAAAGATTGTAGACAAAACAATAATTGCATCAGGGTCAGATAAAATTTCTAGTTCTACTTTAGAGTTTGATTTCAGGGAATATAATTATAAAGCCATCCGAAATAAGGGAAAGTTTTCTTTAGAAAGAAATTTTTATAAAGATTCTGTATTTTACAGAGATGTCCTATCAAATAATGGGTTTCAAAGGTTTATAAATAATAATCCCGTTACAACTTCACAGATTAATTCAAAGAATTTTAGTGAGTCTATAAATTCAGTTCATTACTTTTCAATACTTCCTTATGGATTAAATGATAAAGCGGTGAAAAAAGATTTTTTAGGTATAGTTGATATTAAGGGAATAAATTACTTTAAAATTAAGGTTTCTTTCACAAAAGATGGAGGAGGGGTTGATTATGACGATGTTTTTATCTATTGGATTCATCAGGCAGATTATTTAATAGACTATTTAGCATATTCCTATAAAAGTAATGGTGGTGGAATCCGCTTTAGAGATATAAAAAATAGTAAAACAGTAAAAGGTGTAAGATTTTTAAATTATAATAATTACAAGCCTAAGCGATCAATTAAACTTGAAAATATTGATACTGAATATCTAAATAATCAATTAAAAAAAATATCTGAAATAGAAATTGAAAATATATATTTGTTACTTAATAACTAACTACTAGTAGGATGAAAAAAAAATTAATTTATATACTTTTAATTTTTTCAAATTTAACGTTGCTTAGTCAGGAAAATACATTGGGAACTATATCTTTGACTGAGGAAGCTTATGATGGTTATACCTTGTTTTCATCTCATAAAAATACTTTTCTAATTAACAACTGTGGTCAAGTAATCAATCAATGGTCTAGTGACTATTTACCTGGTCATTCTGTTTACATTTTACCAAATGGAAATTTAATTAGGGCAGGGAGAAAAGATACTAGTACTATTACTTTTGGTGGAGTAGGAGGAATTGTTGAAATGTTTGACTGGGATGGAAATTTAGTATGGGAATTTGTTTACAGTAGTGATGATTACAGACTACATCATGATATTTACCCCATGCCTAACGGTAATATATTGGTACTAGCTGCAACAGTCATGTCTAATGAAGAAACTATTCTAGCAGGAAGAGATCCAAATCTAGTTAGTGGAGCAGGAATTCTTTATAATGAACAAATATTGGAGATAAAGCCCATAGGGACAAACGATTATAGTATTGAATGGGAGTGGAATTTTAATGATCACTTAATTCAAGATTATGATGACACAAAGAATAATTATGGAGTTATAGAAGAGCATCCAGAAAAATTAGATATTAATTTTTTAAACGATAGAATTCCAGCAGAAAATTGGTTACATGTAAACTCTATTCAATATGATGAAACTCTAGATCAAATTGTTATTAGTTCTAGAAATCTAAGCGAATTATTTATTATAGATCATTCTACTACTACAGAGGAGGCATCAGGAGATACAGGAGGAACGTATGGTAAAGGTGGTGACTTTTTATATAGATGGGGCAATCCTGTAGCATACAGACAAGGGAATGAAGATAATAGGACTTTATTTGGGCAGCATTTTCCACATATAATAAAACCAGGTTTAAAGGATGAAGGAAAAATCATTCTATTCAATAATGGTACCGATAGGGAACCAGCATTTTCTGAAGTTATGATATTTTCTGCACCAACAACATCTCCCGGTATTTATACATATGAGCCAGACTCTTCCTATGGTCCTGAGGCTGCAGAATTTACATATTCATCCAATGAAGACAATAATTTTACTTCTGGAATATTAAGTGGCGCTATTAGATTACCTAATGAAAACCTTTTAATTTGTGATGGTAATTCCGGCAGATTATTTGAAATAACCGCTACAAATGATATTGTTTGGAATTACATAATTCCAATGAATAATACAACTGGTGAAATTTCATCACAAGGAGATGTCTTAGAGTCTGGAAATTCGACTTTTAAGGGGATAAAATATTCAACAGATTATGAGGGATTTACAGGTAAAGATGTTACACCTGGTGATCCAATTGAATCAAATTTTAATTTGAATACTTGTTTATCATTATCCACTGATAATTTATTGAATAATAACATCACAATTTATCCAAACCCAGTCATAGATTTAATAAATATCAATACTAGTTTAACTATTTTAGAAGTAGAAATTTATGATGTTCTTGGAAAGAGGTTAAATTACATAAAAGTCAATAACAGAAAGATAGATGTATCTGGTGTTAATAGTGGGGTTTATATATTAAAGATTAAAACAGAAATTGGAATAATTTTAAAGAAAATTTTGCTTTATTAATCTATTTTCAAAAGAACTGAACTTGCTTTTTTATCAGTAAGAGTAACTATATATAAATTCGAATTATTATTGTCTTTAATTTCTTGGTACTTTTCAAAACCTACTACTTTATTCGCAAAAACATTTGTGGTATTACTGTGCCCAACTACTAAAATAGTTTTACCTTTTGTTTGATTTTGAAAAGCTTTTGAATACAAATCTCTTGGATTATATATTAAAATCGGCAAGTTTTTGCTATCTGCTGTTGGTTTTGCTGTTAACCTAGTTCTAGTATAATCTGTAGAATATATGGCGTCAAAAGAAATATTAGAGAAAATCTCTTTCCATGCTTCTGCTCTTTTAAGTCCCTTTGAATTTAAATTTGGATTTCTGTCAGTTTTATCAACTCTTAATTTTTCTGCATGCCTTATAAAATAATAAGTGGTAACCTCTTGAGCATTTGAAAGTAAAGAAGTAAAAATGAATATATAAATTAGAAGTATTTTTTTCATGTGTTTTAATATTTACCTGAACGAATATAACTAAAAAATAAATTTATTTATATGCAGCTATATTAGTTAATTCATTTTTGAATTATCTAAAATATTTAATTGATTTCTAAAAACTAATCTATCATCAAAACAATCTAATAATATAATACTATCAGCATTTATTTTTCCAGCTAAAATTTCTTTTGATAACTGATTTAATACTTCTTTCTGGATAACTCTTTTTACTGGTCTTGCCCCATATTCAGGTTGATATCCTTTTGAAGTTAAATAATCAATTGCCTCTGATGTAGCATCTAATGTAATTTCTTGATTAAGTAGCATTTTTTTTACATTTTCTAATTGAAGACTTACTACAGATTTAATAGTGTCTTTAGACAAGGGTGTAAACAATATAATATCATCAATTCTATTTATGAATTCAGGACGCATGGTTTGTTTTAGTAATCCTATTACCTCTTGTTTTGCCAATTCTATTGTAGTATCGATAGATTCTTTTATATTTTCAAATCTTTCTTGTATGAATTGGCTTCCCATATTAGATGTCATTATAATAATGGTGTTTTTAAAATTTGCAACTCGTCCTTTATTGTCTGTCAATCTTCCTTCATCTAAAACTTGCAATAAAATATTAAATGTATCTGGATGAGCTTTTTCAATTTCATCAAGAAGAACAACAGAGAAAGGACGACGTCTAACAGCTTCAGTTAATTGACCTCCTTCATCATAACCAACATAACCTGGAGGTGCACCTACCAGCCTACTTACAGAATGCTGTTCTTGATATTCACTCATGTCAATTCGTGTCATAGCATTTTCATCGTTAAATAAATATTCTGCAAGAGCTTTGGCTAACTCAGTTTTACCAACACCTGTAGTCCCTAAAAATAAAAAAGAACCAATTGGTTTATTTGGGTTTTGCAAACCTGCTTTTGAGCGTCTAACAGCATCTGAAACAGCCTGAATAGCTTCATCTTGTCCTACGACTCGTTTGTGAAGTTCAACCTCTAAATGAAGTAATTTTTCACGATCAGATTGAATCATTTTTGTAATAGGTATTCCAGTCCATTTAGCTATAACTTCAGCAATATCATCATAATCTACCTCTTCTTTTATTAGAGGAGTACCTTTTTGATTAGTAAAAATGCTTTGTTGTTCTTCTAATTTTAATTGTGTTTCCTTTATTTTACCATAACGAAGTTCAGCCACTTTTCCATAATCACCATTTCTTTCTGCTTGTTCGGCTTCTAATTTAAATGTTTCTACCTCAGTTTTTAAATTTTGAATTGAATCAACTACTGACTTTTCGGATTGCCACTTAGCATTGATTTCGTTTCGTTTGTCTTTAAACTCCGCAATATCAGCATTTAAAGACTTTAATTTATCTTTGTCATTTTCTCTTTTGATAGCCTCAATTTCAATTTCCAACTGCATTATTTTCCGATCTAATACATCTAACTCCTCAGGTTTAGAATTAATTTCCATTCTAAGTTTTGAAGCAGCTTCATCCATTAAATCAATGGCTTTATCTGGTAAAAATCGGTTGGTAATGTAACGTTGAGATAATTTTACTGCACCGATGATAGCCTCATCTTTAATTCGCACTTTATGATGTGTTTCATACTTTTCTTTAATACCTCGTAAAATCGAAATAGCATTTTCAGTATCAGGCTCATCAACCATTACTTTTTGAAAACGTCTCTCAAGCGCTTTATCCTTTTCAAAATATTTTTGATATTCATCTAGGGTAGTAGCTCCAATAGCTCTTAGCTCTCCTCTGGCCAACGCTGGCTTTAATATATTAGCAGCATCTAGAGCTCCTTGTCCTGCACCTGCACCTATTAATGTATGAATTTCATCAATAAATAATACTATATCACCATTAGATGTAGTAACTTCTTTTATAACAGATTTTAATCGCTCTTCAAACTCTCCTTTAAATTTAGCGCCAGCTATTAATGCTCCCATATCTAGGGAATAAATTTTTTTTTCTTTTAAATTCTCTGGGACATCACCTCTAATAATTCTATGAGCTAATCCTTCTGCTATAGCAGTTTTTCCTGTACCGGGTTCTCCTACTAAGATAGGGTTGTTTTTAGTTCTTCTAGACAGTATTTGAAGCAATCTTCTAATCTCTTCGTTTCTGCCAATAACTGGATCTAATTTACCATCAAAGGCCATTTGATTTAGATTATTAGCATATTTGCTAAGAGAATTATATGTTTCTTCTGCATTTTGAGAAGTAACTCTATTTCCTTTTCTTAACTCATCAATAGCAGCTTTTAAATCTTTTTGAGTCATACCCTGATCCTTTAAAACCTGAGCAATCTTACTTTTTGATTTAAATATTGCCATAACTATGTGTTCAACAGAAACAAATTCATCAGACATTTTTTTCGCAATAATTGAAGCTTCATTTAATGTTTTTATAGTTTCTCTAGTTAGTGATAATTCAGCTCCTGATACTTTTACAAAACTTTCTAATTCTTTATCTAATATTTTTTTTACAAGGTCCTCGTTAATATTCGTTTTTTTTAAAAGAAAAGGGATTACATTTTCATCAATGAGTATAATAGCTTTAAATATATGTTCATTTTCTATTTGACTATGACCAAATTCTTGAGCTAAAGATTGTGATTTATGAATTACTTCCTGTGATTTTATAGTATAATTGTTAAAATTCATGTGTTTTTTTTTAAATATTTTTTCAAAAAGCATTCCATTCCTAAGATTAGAAACACAACAGTCAAAATGTCTTAAATTACTGATTATAGCTGACTTTTTGACGCTCTTTTGGAGTCTATTTTTAGTTTGAAAATGAAGAGGAAATAAAAAATGTAAATTGATTGAATAAAATGTTCAAGAAAAAAAATAAAAAAACATTGATTTATCTGACATAGTTCAAAACTCCATAAAAAATAGTTAAATTTGTAATCTTTATTTTTCCCCATCAATTACAAAAAGGATGTGATTATTATAAAAAATAAAAATTCAATGGGACTATTTAATTCATTCTTTACAAACACACAACAGCATCCTGTTAAAGGGAATGTTAATTGGATACATCTAACAAATGTAGATCAGATCAAACAAATAAGAAGCCTATCAAAATCAGAAACTGTTTTTATATTTAAGCACTCAACTCGTTGTGGTATAAGCAAAATGGTTATTAAAAGGTTTGAAAATATGTTCAAGGAATCAATGAATACCATTAAAGTTTATTATTTAGATTTACTTAAATACCGAGATGTTTCTAATGAAGTTGTAGAAACTTTTCAAGTTATACACCAGTCACCTCAATTATTAATAATAAAAAACGAATTTTCTGTATTTGACGCATCTCATCAAGATATCACAAGTATAAAACTTCAAGACTACCTTTAATTTAAATTTTATATAAATTTTGTCACAAACTAATACCATAAAAGTAACCACTGGAAAAGAACTTTATAATTATCAAAAAATAGCTATTGAGGAAATATTCCAAAAGTTTGACAGTGCTGTAGATGATTATCATTTATTATATCAACTCCCAACAGGAGGTGGAAAAACAGTAATATTTTCTGAAATTGTAAGGCGTTATATTTCTAAATTCAATAAGAAAGTTTTAGTGTTAACACATCGTATTGAATTAAGCAAACAAACTTCAAACATGTTAAATGAATTTGGAGTTCCAAATAAAGTCATTAATAGTACTGCAAAATTAGATGATCAAGACAACTACGATTGTTTTGTTGCTATGGTAGAAACATTAAAAAACAGATTAAATGATGATAAATTAGACATATCTGATATTGGGCTTGTAATTGTTGACGAGGCACACTACAATTCATTTACTAAAATTTTTAAATTCTTTGATGATTCTTTTATTTTAGGTGTTACAGCTACTCCTTTAAGTTCAAATATTAAATTACCCATGTATGAAAATTATCAAGAATTATATGTGGGGGAAACAATAGAGGATTTAATTGAGAACAGTTATTTAGCAAGAGCAAATATGTTTTCTTATAATGTTGGCTTAACTTCCTTAGAAGTAGGAGCTAACGGAGATTATACTGTAAAATCATCTGAAGATTTGTATACCAACGTAGATATGTTGTCTAAGTTAGTTGGCGCTTACGAGGAAACTTCTAAAGGTAAAAAAACTTTAATTTTTAATAACGGAATTCAAACATCCATCCAAGTTTTCCATGCATTTAAAAAAGCTGGATATCCTATTGCACATTTAGATAATACCAATACAAAAAAAGAAAGAGATTTTATCCTTAAATGGTTTAAAAAAACTCCTAATGCAATCATTACCTCTGTAAGTATCTTAACCACTGGTTTTGATGAACCTACAATTGAATCTATTATCTTAAATAGAGCCACAAAGTCACTGACTTTATATTATCAAATGATAGGTCGTGGTTCGCGAATCTTAAATAATAAGTCTTCATTCAATGTTGTAGATTTAGGCAATAATTTTCACAGATTTGGACCTTGGGGAGCAGATTTAGACTGGCAGAGAATGTTTAAAGCACCTGACTATTATCTAGATGCTATTTTATCTGATGAAGAAATAGAAGGAGCTTTTCGATTTGAACTTCCTACGGAAATTAAGAATGAATTTTCTAAATCTAATGAACTTTATTTTGATATTAAAAAAGAATATTTATCTACAATAAGATCAGGAGAGTCATCCAAAAAGGTATTAGAAAGATCTATAATTCATCATGCTAAAATATGCATTGAGAATAGTGAAGACGTTTATGATGCTTTAGCATTAGCAAAAATGCTTGGTGAAGAAATAGATGATCGGATTAATAGGTATTCTAAATGCATATCTAAAAGTACCCATAATTTTATTACTTGGTTAAAAGATGACTATCGAAAAAAGCTAAACTCTTACCTTAGAGCTAATTTTGATGAAGACTTTGAGAAAATCCATGGGTATCCTCCTGTAGAGGAATAAACATTCTCAAAAAGATTTGTAGATCCTTTTAAGAATGTTTTTATTTTATCTAGATGGTAAAATTTGTCCTATACATTCACCAAAACCAATTCTAGTTGTATTGTTTTTGCAATGTGCCCTCATTATCACGGTATCATAATCATTTATAAATTTTCTCTCAGAGCCATCTAAAAGTTGTATTGGATTTTGTCCTTTCCATGTTAGTTCTAACATAGAACCATAACTATCTTTAGTAGGACCAGAAATTGTTCCACTACCCATCATGTCACCGGCATTAACGGGACATCCATTAACTGTATGATGAGTTAATTGCTGTGCCATGGTCCAATACATATATTTGAAGTTAGAATTTGTAACTATTGTTTCTTTTTCTCCTTCAGGTTTAATAGCTGCCTGCAAATGTATGTCAAAACTTCCATTTTTATTGTTCTGAAGGTAAGGTAGGGGTTTAATGTCTTGTTTTGGATTTTCAACTCTAAACGGTTCTAATGCATCTAGAGTTACAATCCAAGGAGATATGGTAGAAGCAAAACTCTTACCTAGAAAAGGACCTAATGGGACATATTCCCAGGCTTGAATATCTCTAGCAGACCAATCATTAAACTGTACCAAACCGAAAATATATTCCTCAGCTTCTTCAATAGGAATTCTTTCTCCTAAATTATTAGAGGCAGTTGTAATAAAAGCCATTTCTAATTCAAAATCTAATAATTTAGATGGTCCAAAACCAGGGGTATTTGTTCCTTCTTTTGGTCTTGTTTGTCCATATGGTCTTCTAATCTTTGTTCCCGATGGTATAATTGAGGAACTTCTTCCGTGATATCCAATAGGTATGTGAAGCCAATTTGGCAGTAGTGCGTTTTCTGGATCTCTAAACAAACTTCCTACATTTGTAGCATGTTCTTTACTGGCGTAAAAATCTGTATAATCACCTACACTAACTGGTAATAACATTTCTACTTCATCCATTCTGAATATAATTTTTTCTTTGTGAGAAGCATTGTCTCGCAACGATCCATTAGTAACATCAAAAACATCAGCAATCCGATTTCTGACTAGTCGCCAAGTTTTTCTTCCATCTGCTATGAAATCATTTAAATTATCTTGTAAAAAAATATCATCAGTTAAAGGAATTCCTTCAAAATATCCTAGTTGATGAAATGCTCCTAAATCAATGGCAAAATCTCCAATTCTACTTCCAATAGTAATAATATCGTCTTTAGTTATGAAAACTCCAAATGGTATATTTTGAATTGGAAAATCAGAGTTTTCTAAAACTTTTAACCAAGATTTTCTTTTTGGGTTATTAGCGGTTATTTTCATTAAAAATTGTTAATAAAGTTTGTTCAAATATAGTGGAAAGATATCATCTTAAAAACGTTTTTTAAGTACATTTGAATTTCTTAATTAAATTTTAACAATGCAACGAGATACAGAAATTTTTGAATTAATAGATGCTGAAAAAAATAGACAATTAAACGGTCTAGAATTAATAGCTTCAGAGAATTTTGTTAGTGATCAAGTAATGGAAGCTGCAGGTTCTATTTTAACAAATAAGTATGCAGAAGGATACCCTAATAAAAGATATTATGGTGGATGTCAAATTGTTGATATCGTAGAGCAGTTAGCCATAGACAGAGCAAAAGAATTATATGGTGCTGAATATGCAAACGTTCAACCTCATTCGGGTTCACAGGCCAATACAGCTGTTTTTCATGCTTGTTTAAAACCTGGAGATAGAATTCTAGGTTTTGATTTATCACACGGTGGGCATCTTACCCATGGATCGCCCGTTAATTTTTCAGGGAAACTTTATGAGCCTCATTTTTATGGTGTTGAAAAAGGAACCGGTGTTTTAAATTATGATACCATCCAAGAAATTGCATTCAAGGTTCAGCCAAAACTAATTATAGCTGGTGCATCAGCTTATTCTAGAGATATTGATTTTAAACGTTTTAGAGAAATAGCAGATAATGTAAATGCATTATTATTAGCAGATATTTCCCATCCTTCTGGAATGATTGCAAAGGGAATATTAAATGATCCCTTACCTCATTGTCATGTTGTAACAACAACTACCCACAAGACCTTACGTGGTCCTAGAGGAGGATTAATTTTAATGGGGAAAGATTTTGATAATCCTTTTGGATTAAAGTTGAAGAATGGAAAATTAAAGAAAATGTCTGCTCTTCTTAATGGGGGTGTTTTTCCTGGAAATCAAGGTGGACCACTAGAACATATTATAGCTGCAAAAGCAATTGCTTTTTCTGAAGCTTTGTCCGATGAATTTTTACATTACCAAATCCAAGTGAAGAAAAACGCAGCAGCTATGGCTAAATCTTTTGTTGCTAAAGGGTATGATTTAATTTCAGGAGGTACAGATAATCATGTGATGCTTATAGACCTTAGAAATAAGAATATCACAGGAAAAGATGCTGAAGCTGCATTAGAAAAAGCTGAAATTACAGTAAATAAAAACATGGTGCCTTTTGATGACAAGTCTCCATTTGTAACATCTGGTATCAGAATAGGGACTCCTGCTGTAACAACTAGAGGACTTAAAGAGAATGATATGGAAACTATAGTTGAATTCATTGATGCTGTTATTAATGATTATGAAAATGAAGAAACACTAGCAACTATTGCAAATAAAGTTCATAAATTTATGAGTCACAGACCTTTATTTGTCTCATAACAATATTTCAATATAAATAAACATGGCTATTAGAGTTTTTATTATCTTTTTAATATTCTCAAATTTATCATATGCTCAATTAGCATTTGATGATGTGGCTGCCCAAATTGGAGTTGATTACAGCTATGGTGATTCTGAGTATGGAGGTGGGGTTTCTTTTGCAGATTTTGATAACGATGGCTGGGACGATATAACGTATGCCTCAGAAAATGGAGTTGATCTCTATTTTTTTAAAAATACTAATGGTGTTTTTAACTTAGTTACTTTTAATGGAATTTCAAATACTAGTAAAGCTAAACAAGTAATTTGGGTAGATTATGATAATGATGGAGACAAAGATTTTTTTGTAACTGCCATTGAAGGTAAGAATGCATTTTATTCTAATGATGGAGAAATGAATTTTACTGATATATCATCTGCTATTGGAATATTTCAAACAGATCTTTTCACCTATGGAGCTTCATTTGGAGATATAGATAATGATGGTGATTTAGATCTCTTTATATCTAATAGATCTCCTGAAGATCATAATTATTTATACAGAAATGACTCAGGAATATATGTTGATATTACTGGCACGTCAGGAATATCATTGGAAGGTCAATTGTCTTTTTGCTCTATTTTTTTTGATTATGATAAAGATGGGTTACAAGACATATATGTTTCAAATGATAAAGAAGAAAATATCAATAGATTATATAAAAATTTAGGAGATGGTGTTTTTCAAGATGTTTCAGATTCTAGTAATGCTGGTGTAGATGTTAGTGCTATGTCTACTACATTAGGAGATTTTAATAATGATGGTTGGTTTGATATATATATAACAAATACTCCATTCAGTCAAGTTTCATCAATCCAAGGAAACGTATTATTAAAAAATAATGGTGATGGTACTTTTACAAATGTAGCAACTGAAACCGGAACATCATTTGATAGTGTAGGGTGGGGCTCTGTTTTTTTAGATGCCGATAACGATGGTTTATTAGATATCTATGTAAGTAGTAGCGAAAATGGAAATGGCTCATTAATATCATCTGCCTTTTACCACCAGCAAGATGATGAAACTTTTATGATACCACAAGATATTGGTTTCAATACAGATTTAAGAGAAAGTTATTCCAATGCAATAGGAGACATTAATAATGACGGAAAACCAGAAATTGTTGTGGGTAATGATACAGATAATAATTTTCTGTGGCAGAACAATACCCTTAATGAAAATAATTGGTTAAAAGTAAAGTTAGAGGGGGTTGTTTCTAATAAAGATGGAATAGGTAATACTATAGAAATTAATGTAGATGGTCAGTCTCAATATCGATATACGTTAGCTGGTGAAGGTTATTTGTCACAAAATTCTTTTTATGAGTTTTTTGGAACAGGTTTATCTAATCTAATAGATTACGTAAAGGTTACTTGGACTTCCACAGGAGCAACAGAAACCTTTAATAATATAGAAGCTAATCAGTCCATTACTATTAAAGAAGGGATTGGTATTTTAAATGATAATAATTATATAGTTGAAGATTTATTGAGTATTTATCCAAACCCAAGTAATGATGGTGTATTTAAATTATCTACAAAAAACAATGAATCTAATACATTAAAAGTATATGATCTTTCAGGGAGGCTTATTTTTAATGTTAAAAATTTAAAAAATAACGATGAATTCAGCTTGAATCATTGTAAAAAAGGAATTTATGTAGCCAACCTTTCTTCCGGTAAAAAAAGTAGCACAATAAAATTAGTTTTAAACTAGTTTTCTGATGCTCTATCTAATAAATTTTTGTTCATTATTTTACTAGTTTTTGCTCCTAATTCCTTAATTTTTTCAACTTTTTTAATTAGATTTCCCTTACCTGTGAGTTTTTTCATTGAAGTATCATAACTACCCTGAACTGTTTTTAATTGATTCCCAACTTTTATCAAATCATCTGTTAGATTTACAAATTGATCGTATAATCTTCCAGCTTGATTTGCAATTTCTAATACATTTTTCTTTTGATTTTCTTGGCGCCACATGGAAGATACAGTACTTAGTGTAGCAAGCAGAGTAGAAGTAGAAACTAATACAACGTTTTTATCTAAAGCCTCTAAATAAAGTTGATTGTTGTTACTAAGAGCAAGTAAATAAGCAGGTTCTATTGGAACAAACATCAACACATAATCTGGAGTATTAATTTCATATAGTGATTCGTATTTTTTATCGCTTAATTCTTTGATGTGTTTTCGAATACTTTCTATATGTTTTTTAAGATAAACCTCTTTTTGTTTTTCATCTTCTTCATTAAAATAAGCTTCATAATTAGTTAATGAAACTTTTGAGTCTACAATCAAATGGCGATTGTCAGGTAAATTAATTATAAAATCTGGCTTTTTAAGCCTTCCTTCTTCATCTCTGTAGCCACCTTGGGTGGTGAAATGAATATCTTTTGCAAGATTTGCTTTTTCTAAAAGAATTTCTAATTGTGTTTCGCCCCAATCTCCCTGAGTTTTGCTATCTCCTTTCAAGGCCTTGGTTAAATTAATAGCCTCTTTACTCATTTGAATATTTAAATCCTTTAAATTATTAAGTTGTTCTTTGAGAGCAGAATGCATACCAATACTCTCTTTTTGTGATTCAGAAACTTTTTTTTCGAACACTTCAATCTTTTCTTTTAAAGGAGTTAATATTGAAGTTATATTTAATTTATTCTGTTCGGTAAACTTTGAGGACTTTTCATCTAATATTTTATTGGCTAGGTTTTCAAATTCTTTTGTAAATTTTTCTTGAATCTTATCCAATTCTTGTTTGTTTTCAACTAATTTTAATTCAGAGTTTTTTAATTCTGTATCTAAACGTGTCTTTGTGGCTATCAATGCTTCTTTTTCTAGTTGAGAATTCTTTAAATCTTCAGTAATTTCATGAAAGCTATTACTTAAAATAGTATTTCTTTCTTCGAGTGTAGCTTGTTTTTTTTCAAACTTTAATCTAGTGAAGTTTCTTCCTAAAAAAAGACCGATAAAAATACTGGTAATTGTTATTATCAAGTAAATAAGTAAATCTATCATCATTCAAAAATAAGTTCTTAAATTTAAAACTTTTTAAACTGAAGATGCAAAAAATATCAAACTTTATATTTATACGTGTTCTAGGATGGAGATTAGTAGGTGATTTCCCCAAACATTTAAAGAAATATGTTGTAATAGCAGCCCCACATACTAGTTGGAAAGATTTTCCAATTGCAATTTTAGCAAGGAACTCTTCTGGTGAAAAAGTAAATTTTATTGGTAAAAACTCATTATTCAAAGGTCCTTTTGGATTTATATTTCGTTCTTTAGGTGGTACACCAGTAGACAGAAGTAAGAGTAGCAATATGGTAGATGCAATTGTTCAAATTTTTGATAATAAAGTAGAGTTTAGACTAGGAATCTCTCCAGAAGGTACAAGAAAAAAAGTAACCAAATGGAAAACAGGTTTTTACTACATAGCAAAAGGAGCAAAAGTACCTATTGTAATGGCTACTCTAGATTTTGAAAACAAACAAATAAAATTTTCAGAACCCTACGACACTACAGACAATAAAGAAAAAGATTTTAAACACTTTCACAACTTCTTCAAAGGAGTAAAAGGAAAACATTCGGAATTATCTTAGTTTTTAAATTTAAAAGCTACCTTTTCTGAGATTCCAATTATAACCTCTGTAGCTTTAATCATAGATTCAACTGGCACATACTCATATCTTCCATGAAAATTATGTCCTCCTGCAAAAATATTTGGGCACGGAAGTCCCATAAAGGAAAGTTGTGACCCATCTGTTCCACCTCTGATAGGTTTAATGAGTGGGGTAATTCCTATTTCCTTCATCACTTCTTCAGCTATATCTACAATATGCATAACAGGAATTACTTTTTCTTTCATGTTATAATATTGATCCTTTATATCTATTTCAATGGCATCATTACCCAACTCACTATTCATCTTAGCAACCAAATCAATTATAAATTGTTTTCTGTTATTAAACAACCCTGAATCATGATCTCTAATAATGTAGTGTAAAACGGATTGTTCTACGTTGCCTTTTAATTGATGTAAATGAAAAAAACCTTCATAGCCTTCTGTAAACTCAGGAACTTCCTTAGCTGGAAGTCTGCAAATAAGATCACCTGCTATGGTCATAGAATTTATCATTTTACCTTTGGCATAGCCTGGGTGAACAATTTTTCCGTTAATAGTAATTTTTGCACTAGCCGCATTAAAGTTTTCATATTCTAACTCTCCAATTTGACTACCATCCATGGTATATGCCCAATCTGCTCCAAACTTTTTAACATCAAATTTATGAGCTCCTTTTCCAACCTCTTCATCAGGTGTAAAACAAATTCTAATTTTACCGTGTTTTATTTCTGGATGATTGATTAAATATTCCATTGCAGAAACAATCTCTGTAATCCCAGCTTTATCATCTGCACCCAGTAAGGTTGTACCATCGGTTGTAATGATAGTTTGTCCTTTATATTGAAGTAAATCATCAAAATAAGAGGGACTTAACACTATGTTTTCATTTTCATTTAGAACAATATCCTTACCATCGTATTTGTGATGAATTCTTGGTTTTACATTTGCACCTGTATAATCTGGAGTAGTGTCTATATGAGAAACAAAACCAATAGTAGGAACATCATAGTCTAAATTACTGGGCAAAGTAGCCATAACATAGCAGTGTTTATCTAAAGTTATATCACTCATTCCAATGTCTTTTAGTTCTCTAACTAAAAGATTTGCTAAGTCCCATTGATTATCTGAACTCGGAAAGTCAGGGTTATTTGGGTCGGATTCTGTATCTATAGTCACGTAACTTATAAATCTTTTAATTATATGATCTTTATTCATAGCCTTTTAAAATATTGCTTTTTCTAATAAATTGATTCCCTTACAGATTCTTTTCCTTCTTAAGGAATCTCCATAAACCTCTATTGTCGAGTGAATATAATTCTTTTCATTCAATTTTATGAATAGATTTAGCACACTATACTTAAACTTATTTTTGAATCCTTTCGCTTCTGAATAAAAAGTGGGTTTATCTCTAAAAAGTATCTGGTTAGAGCTTATTTCAGTTAATTGCTGTTGTTTTAAATTGGAATTAAATTTTTTAATAAAATTAGAGTCAAATACTAATTCACTAGTTATATGTGTGATATCCAACAACATGGTTTCTTTTAATTGTTTTGTTGTATCTGCTGTATATATAGAAGATTGATTTTTATCATAATACAAATTGGTTTTCCAACTATTAGGATAATAAACAGAAAAAAGTTTTTTCACATCTTCAATTCTTTCCAGGTTTTGAAAAACCGCTACTTCACAATCAAACTCATTAATAAATTGAGTTTTTTTTGAACAAGAGCTAAGTGTAATTATGATTATAAAAAAAATTTTACATTTCATTTTACGGGAGAATTAACTTTCCAATTTTATTATTACCTGATAACCAAGCAATATTACTATTAACAAACTGAATGGTGTAATATGCTTCTTTACTAACCTCATTCCAACTAATACCTCCATTATTAGAGTAGGAGACTCCTGTTTTTCCGACTGCAAAAACTTCTTTCCCATTGGTGTTGGGTACATATTGAACACAACTTTTATAGTTAGGGCTTTTTCCGTCTGCTACCAAAGTCCATGATTCTCCACCATCTGATGTAATTGCTTTATTTTTGAAATTCTCATTGGGTTGAGAATAATCTCCTCCAATAACAATTCCGTTATTTTCGTCAGCAAAATCAACAGAGTAAATACCTTGTGTATTAGTGCCTTGAATAATAGGAGTTTCATAAACATTCCAAGTCACTCCTAAATCAATAGATTTAAAAATTCTAGATTTTACTCCACCACTTACAATCCAAACAATATTTCCTAAAATTTTAATGTTAGTATTGCTTGCCGCAAAGGCAGCTTCTCCTTCAACTACTTTTGGAATTTGTTGGCAAGAAACTTTTTTCCATGTATTACCACCATCATTTGTTAATAGTATTGATAAACAATTTCCATCTGTTGGGTCTCCAATAGCAATGCCATTTATTTCATCAAAAAATTTCATTGAATCGTAAAAAACGTTTGGATGGTTTTCTTTATATACAATGAATGAATCAGAAAAATTGTATTGATAAAGCAAAGCAGGGTTAGAGATAGATAATGCATACACAACATTTGTTTTATCATTTAATGCAATGCTTCTAAAATTAGGGTAAATAGAATCTTGAAATTTAAATTGTTTTGTTTCCCAAGATTTTCCACCATTATTTGTAAATCCAATATCTCCTTTAGATCCAGCATAATACATGGTTAAAGAATCTACAGCTACTATTGAACGAATACTGTTGCTGTCAATTTTAAATTCTTTAATTGAGACAGAATCTATTTCTCTTGGTTGATACTCTTTAGTACAAGAAGTAAAAAAAACAAATAAAAAAACTCCTGCAAATAATGATTTCATTTTGGTATTTTTATAAAACGAAAATACATAAATCATTTGTTGAATAATGAAGAAAGCGTTAGTAATTTCAGGAGGGGGAAGTAAAGGAGCATTTGCAGGAGGTGTTGCAGAATATTTATTAAAAGAGAAAAAAAACACCTATGATATTTTTTTAGGTACATCTACTGGTAGTTTAATGGTTTCACATTTAGCTTTAGGTAAAATTGATGCGCTAAAAAAAATATACACAGAGGTAAATCAGCGTAGTATTTTTAATGTGAATCCATTTAGAATTACCAATAAAAATGGAGTTACTATTGTAAATATTCGTCATTCTGCCACCCTATTAAACTTTATCAGAGGCAGTAAAACATTTGGTGAGAGCAAGAATTTAAGAAAACTAATTTCAAAAAAAATCACCAAAGATATATATGATGCTATTTTGAAAGAAAAAAAAGATGTTGTAGTTACCATTTCTAACTTTACAGCTAACAGAATAGAATATAAGTCAATTAAAGAAAATGCATATGAAGATTTTTGTGATTGGATATGGGGATCATGCAATTACATTCCGTTTATGAGTTTGTTAGAAAAAAATGGACATCAATACGGTGATGGTGGATTTGGTTGTTTAATTCCTATAAGAGAGGCAATTGAAAGAGGAGCCAGAGAAGTTGATGCTATTATTCTAGAAACTGAAGTCACCCAAATCAATAGAATGCCTACAAAAAATCCTTTTTCATTATTGTTTACCGTCCAAGAATTCATGATGGAACACGTAGAAAAACATAATATTACAATAGGAAAAATGTCTGCTAAACAAAACAATGTTAAATTAAACTTGTATTATACACCCTCAGTGTTAACAACAAACTCTTTAGTATTTGAATCAAACAAAATGACTAAATGGTGGGATTCTGGTTTTGCTTATGCTCAAAAAAGAAACCAAGAAAACAACAGTGAGTTTAGACCAGAGTTTTAAGTCTACTATATTTATTGAACCTTTTTATTTAATTTTTTATTTTTTAATTCAATAAACATGTTGTTTCCAGAAGGATAATTTTCTTTTGAATTACTAATTTGCTTCAGTTCTGAAAAATCATTTGATTTAGAATTTAAAGACCTACTTCCAGTAGCTATTAATACAATAGTTCTATCTAATAATGGATCGCTTCTTTCACCTAGCTCACCTAAATTTCCAAAATCTTCAGATAATTCTACTGTTGGAGTAATCCCATCGGGTTCGTTGAAGTTGTCTTTATTTTTAATTTCTAATACCAAGGGTTGGAGTGCCCAATTGTGGTTTGAAGCTAAATTTTCTCCAGTTCTTGTGTAATTATCTGAGTCATACAATGTTACAGAGCCCTGAACTTTTCCAACGGTCTTTTTACCTACAGAACTAACATTTATATATGAAGACAAACTATTCATAACTAATTCTGAGGCTGAAGCTGAACTTCCTGTTGTAATAAAGTAAACGCGATTTAAATTAAGAGAATTAATAGGTTCTTGTAAAATTATATTTTGGTTTTGATCCCTTTTTACTATTTCATTAGTGAAATTATTTTCAAAAATGCTAGCATCTAATAATTCTTGAATTTTTGTATTCCATTGTTCTTTTGAAAATAATTGTCCATTAAATTGACCTGTCACCATAGCTCCAAGATAGGTTGCGGTATTTATACTACCACCTCCATTATACCTTAAATCTATTATTAAATCAGTAATATTTTCTGATTGAAATGTGGCAAATGCAGCATTTAAATTGCTATCAAAACTACTCGAAAATTGGTTATATAGTAGATAACCAATAGTATTATTACCCTCTTGAATGGTTTTTACAATTGCAACAGGATTTTCTTGCAATTGAGTTTTAGTTAAACTAATAATAGTTGAGTTAGACAAAGGATTACCACCATTAAAATCTGCTAAAGTTATTGAATAGTTTGTGCTATCATCAAATAAAAGATCTCTGTAGTTTGATTCTGTTAACTGAACACCGTCTACCTCTGAAAACAACATTCCTCTTTCTATATTTTGAGCTTCAGCATCAGACCCTGGAATCACATACCGTACGTACCCAAATACTTTTGAGGCATCACTATCATACCGAACCAAACCAAACTCCATTCCGTTACTTAAATTTATTCCTTGAAAGGAATTCTCTAATGCTACATAATCATCAACAATCCAAGAAAAACGATCTACAACCCCCGGTTGATAGCGCAGACTTTCAAACACATCTCTTGGTGACGAAAAATTAGAATATTCAGAGTATAATTGACCAATATTGGTGAATCTGGTATCAGATAAATCTGGAACATTAGGCTGCCATAAATAGTAATTATTCATAGCCCTCCATATAAATAAATGGATTTCATCATTTCCAGTAGCCATATAATTGTCACTTTTTTCACATGAAGCAAAAAACAACGTACTAACAATTATTACTATGCTTATTTTAGATTTTATATTTTTTATCATCGTCCTAAATTTGGTAAATCTTGTTTTATAAAAATTCCTTTATCTATATTTTTTTGAGTACTTATTGAGTTGTAAACTACGTCTAAATCAAATGGGTTACATAACACAGTTATCGCAGCATCTCCTGTTAACATATATGACAAAGTGATATCTAATAATGGGTCAGAGATTTCACCGAGTACCCCTAAATTTAGTGGGTTTTCAATTGAACATAATGTTATAGTTGGTGAAATTCCACTTCTGTAGGTATCATTTTCCTTATTTGAAAAGGTAAGTACAGAAGGTGCAACAGAGTACATATGATTGGTGTTTACATCATTAAAGTCATAATCTGGTGAGTCATATAAATTAATTGAACCTAGGTTACTTCCAGAGGTTGTATTTCCTAATACATGAACATTAATGTATGGGCGTAAGCCATTAATGAGAAGTTCTATAGACGAAGATCCTGTAAAACCTTCACCGTTTAAAATGATGTAAATATCAGAAAGATTCAAACTGTTAATGGTTTCATTATTGTAAATAGTTGTTGGATATCTGGTTAAAACAGAGTCTGGTTGATTTAATTCAAACCATGATTGAGCCTTTTCATTCCATGTTTCTTTGATAAATATTTCATTAGGAAATTGGCCTGTAATCATAGAAGCTATTTCTGAAATTGTTTTTGCATATGAATCACTACCAATTGAATATCTCAAATCTATAATCAATTCGTTTACAGATTCATTTTTAAACTCCTGCATAGCAGCATTTAAGTCTCCTATATAATTAGTAGAAAAATCATTGTTGTACAATAAATATCCTGCTTTTTTCACACCCAGATCAAAAACTTTTTTTAACAAAATAGGAGGGTACTGATAATTTTTTTTAACCAAGTCTACTCTTTGATTATTAATAATAAGGGTGTCTATATTAAAATCTGCCATAAGTAATTTTAAAGTGTCTTGTGGATAGTCTATTAAAAGCTCTCTGTAATTATTTTCCGCTAAACGAACTGTGTCATTATCTTGATTAATAACAGCATAGAAAAAATCTCCTCTGCTAATGTTTTCATTTTCAGCATAGGATAAGGGTAGGATATGAGAAGAATACCCGATTACACTATCTAAACTAGTTGGGTTTTTAAAAATTCCAAATTCCAATCCGGATGTAAATGAGGATCTAAGAGGAATTGGAGTGTCATTTATTATGTAATCTTCAATTAAAGTAGATTTTGAATCAGATGTTTTTTTTAAAGAGTTAAAAATTTCTTCAGGAGTTTCAAAATTATATAAAAAGCTTTCTAATTGTTGATTTGAGTTAAACTTAGTGTCAGATAAGTCAGAAATTTCATCTTGATGTAAATAATAGGCATTCATTGCTTTCCAAATAAAATCTTGAACTTCAATTTCGGGATTTAATTCGTCTTGATTTTTATTGCAGCTTTGAAATGAGAAACAGACAAATAAAATTAGAATTAGGGTTTTTAGAACTATTTCTTTCATAACTTGTTTTGAATAACAATTTAACGCAATTTAAGTATAATTAGTATTTTTTTATCTATAGATGTAACAAAATATAATGCATCTCGTCATAAAAATGTAAGAGATCAATACTAAATTAATTTAAAAAATAACTCTTTGTAAATAATGAATCAATCAGACTTTTTAAAAGTTGTTTTACCATTTAAAGATAAAGTATTTAGACTATCAAAAAGATTGTTGACTTCTACTGAAGAGGCTGAGGATGCCACTCAAGAATTGTTATTTAAGTTATGGAAGAATAGAGATAAAATAGCCAGTTATAGAAATACCGAAGCCTTTGCCATGACTATGACTAAGAATTACTGTTATGATAGACTAAAGTCCAAACAGGCTAGTAACTTAACATTAATTCACAGTAACTATAAAGAAAAAGAGACTAGCTTAGAAAATAAATTAGAATATATAGACAGTGTAGATAAAGTTCATTTACTTATTGATAATCTCCCAGATCAACAAAAATTGATAATTCAATTAAGAGATATTGAACAATATGATTTTGAAGAAATTTGTGAAATGGTAAATATGAAACCAACGGCTGTTAGAGTTTCATTGTCTAGAGCAAGAAAAACGATTAGAGAACAACTTACTAAACAACATAATTATGGAGTTAGCCAACATTGAAAGATTATTAGTAAAGTATGAAAATGCTGAGACAACTTTAAAAGAGGAAGATGCCTTAAGAACTTATTTTGCCTCAAATAAAGTTGCTCCACATTTGAAGGAATATCAACTACTTTTCAATTACTTTAAAAGTAATATTGAAGAAACGTACACCAAAAAAATTATTTTAAATACTAAAATTACAAACAATAATTGGCGAATGGTAGCAGCCTCAGTAATACTATTATTAAGTACGTATTCAGGATTACATATAATTAATGACTACAATGAAAAAAAACAAGCAGCTGAAAATCTAGCACAAATAACCAATGCGTTAAAATTAGTTTCAACAAATCTAAATAAGGGAAATCAAGCATTAAAAAAACTTCATGTTTATGAATATTCAGTAAATAAAATATTTAAAAATAATAAGTAATATCATCAATTAAATTTAACAACAATGAAAAAAACAATTCTTTTAATTGCTTTAGCAATTACATCAACAATAAGTTACGGGCAATCTACTTTTGACAAATTAGAGGATATGGACGGAGTTATGTCTGTTGTCATAAGTAAAGATGCCTTTAAAATCTTATCAAAATTTAATTTTGAAAGTGAAAATGAAGGTAATGAAATGACAGAAGTCTTTAAAATGATCGAAAATTTAAATGAATTCAAAACCTTTTCTACAAAAATACCAGAAATAGCCACTCAAATGGAAAATATGGTGAAAAATGCTGTAAAAGTTCAAAAACTAACTGAATTAATGAGACTCAAAGAAGACAATTCCAAAGTTTGGATTTACGTAAAAACAACTTCCAATAAAGATTTTGTTAGTGAAGTTCTTATGCTAGTCAAAGGAATTGATAAGAAAACCAATGGAATGTCTGAAGCATTAATAGTTTCTTTAAGAGGTAGTATAGATATTAATAAGATGTCAACTTTAGTAGACACATTCACAAAAAATAACTAAATATGAAAAAAGCAGTCATCATTTTATCAGTTTTAGCCATTTTTGTTTCTTGCAATCAACAAAAAACAATACAAACATATATCGTTGAAAAGCAAGACAAACCCGGCTTTATGTCAGTAGACCTTCCTATGAGCTTAATCCAATTAAACTCTGATAAAGTTCCTCTTGATGTAAAAGACGGCTATGAAAGTATTAAAAAAGTTAACGTATTAGGACTTCCATATCTAAACAATAATGAAGCGTATGAAATTGAAAAAAAAGCAATTTCATTAATTCTTAATAATTCAACTTTGTATAAAAAATTAATGAAAATGGATATGAATGGGATGAGCGTATCTATCTATTACAATGGCGATGCTAACGATATCAATGAAGTTATTGTATTTGGATATTCCAAAAAAATAGGAGTAGGGGTAGCTAGAGTTATAGGTAACCATATGAATCCTACTAAAATTACACAAATGGCAGAATACCTTAAAATTGATCCTAATCAATTAAATCTTCAGCAATTTAGGCAAGCTCTTGATTCAATAAATTAAAAAGTAAGTGATTCATTATTAAAAAACTGATTTCTCATCTGCTGTTTTTTCTTTTAACTAGGGATTAACAACTGCTTTTTTATTATTTAGTATTTTTGAAACTTATATCATAAACATGAAGTTACAAAGGTTATTTTTTGTTATCATTTTACTGCAATCGTGTTTTTCTCTTTTGTCACAAATTCAAGATCCTACAAATTTATACAGAAAAGAGAGAGATAAAATTAATGACCTCATTCACACAAAACTTAAGGTCAGTTTTAATTTTGAAAATAAGGAGTTGAATGGACAAGAATGGGTTACTTTACAACCACATTTTTACAAAACAAAAGAGGTTGTGTTAGATGCTAAAGCAATGATCATTCATGCTGTTGCTCTAAATAATACTAATTTAAATTATAATTACGATGGTTTTAAATTAACTATTGAACTTCCCAAAGAATATAAAAAGGGTGAAACTTTTACATTATATATAAAATATACAGCTAGACCCGAAAAGGTAAAAAGCAAAGGAAGTAATGCAATTACTTCTGCCAAGGGATTGTATTTTATTAATCCTACAGGAGAAAATCCTAATAAACCAACTCAAATATGGACTCAAGGTGAAACAGAATCAAACAGTTGTTGGTTTCCCACCATAGATTCACCAAATCAAAAAACTAGTCAAGAAATATACATTACGGTTCCAAATAAATATAAAACGTTATCAAATGGCACTTTGGTAAGCCAAACAATAAACGGTGATAACAGAGTAGATTATTGGAAGTTCAATCAAAAACATGCTCCTTATCTATTTTTCATGGGTGTGGGTGAATATGAAATTATAAAAGATTCCTACAAAAATATTCCTATTAATTATTATGTTGAAAAAAAATATGCACCATTAGCCAAAGATATATTTGGTTTAACTCCTGAGATGATTGGTTTTTTCGAAAATAAATTAGGAGTTGACTATCCATGGAATAAGTATAGTCAACTAGTAGCTAGAGATTATGTAAGTGGGGCAATGGAAAATACCACAGCTGTTATTCATGGTGAATCTGCATACCAAATGAAGGGTCAGTTAGTAGACGAGAATAGACAAGAAAATACAATTGCTCATGAAATATTTCATCATTGGTTTGGTAATTTAGTTACCTCAGAAAGTTGGAGCAACTTGGCTTTAAATGAATCATTTGCAAATTATAGTCAATATTTGTGGAGAGAATACAAATATGGTAAAACTAATGCAGATGCTCATTTGTATGAAAATAGTAAAGCCTATATAGATAATTCTGACAATTTCAACAAAAAATTAGTTCGTTATTATTACGATGATAAGGAGGATATGTTTGACCTTATTAGTTACAACAAAGGTGGAGCTATTCTTCATATGTTGAGAAGCTATCTTGGTGATAACGCTTTTTTCGCAGGATTAAATAAATATTTAATAGACAATCAATTCAAATCAGCAGAAGTATCACATTTACGCTTAGCTTTTGAGGAGGTAAGTGGTTTAGATTTGCAGTGGTTTTTTAATCAATGGTTTTTTGAAGCAGGGCATCCAAATATTCAAGTTTCTTACGATTATAACTTATTGGAAAAGACAGTCACAGTAAATTTTGTTCAGACACAGACAAATGAATTTAAATTTCCAATAGCTATCGATATTTTTGAAAATGGAACAAAAACAAGACATCGTGTTTTTGTAGACACTAGAGATAGTTCCTTCAAATTTGTTTTTAAAAGTAAAAATCCAGATTTGATTCAAGTAAATGCCGATGGTGTTTTATTAGCGAACTTCTCAGAGAATAAAGTTTTGAGTGATTATATTTTTCAATTAAAAAACTCAACTAATTATCAGCACAAAATAGAGGCATTGATAAAAGTGTCAGAGAAACAAGACCAAAAGAAAGCTTTTAACGCTATTGCAGAGGCTTTAAACAATGATTTTTATAAAATTAGAATACTTGCATTAGAAAAAATTAACTTAATTAATAAATGGTCTAAAAAATCTGTAATTAATACTATTAAAAATATAGCTAATAATGATCCTAAAACATTAGTTCAAGCTGCAGCAATTGAAACATTAGGTAAGCTAACTGATCCAGAACTAAAACCAATTTTTCAAAAAGGCCTCACCAGTGATTCCTATACTGTTATTGGAAAATCATTAGTGGGGATGTACTATATAGACAAACAACTTGCAGTAAAAAAGTCTAAGGAACTCCCGGTAGAAGTAAAAAATATCATTGCAACCCCGTTAACTAGAATATATATTGAGGAAAAAGATGATTCAGAAATGGCTTTTGTGGCAAATAATGTGTTGGCGGGAATGTATTTAAATAATAACCCTAAGATACAGGAAATTTACAAGAATGCATACGAACAAATTGCAGTAAGTAATAACACTGAGGCTATTCAAAATTTAGTTAAAGATATTGTAGCTAAAGGGAAACAATACAAACAGTATAATTTTGATCAAATAGGGATAAGTTTGCTGAGGCAATTAGTTCAAAAACAAAAAACTGCTAATTTGTCAAATAAGTATAAAAATATTGAGATAATTAGGGAGGGAATTGCAAGGCTAATTCAATAATTATTTTTTTTATACTCTTCAAATGTCCCGTCTTCATAAAAAACAACTATTCTATTCATTTTTTTTGATGACTTCGAATTAATAGTTTCTTCTATTAAGGGCTCATCAGGTGAAAAAACCTTATTGGTTGGTCCTTGTTCTTTTGGGAATGCACCTTTCCCGTTTAAAAGCCAATAAATATCAACATCAGTGAAAGTATTGGTAACCTTCAATATAAAATCTAGACTAGGTTTATTTCTGCCAGATAGTATATGTGAGATACTGGATCGTTGAACACCAATTTTATCAGCAAAGAGAGATGCTGTTAATTGGTGGTAATTGAGTATTTTTTTTAATCTATTTGTAAAATCTAAAATGTTCACCATTGTAAACTAATATATAGATTACAAATGTAAAATTACTATAAATAGATTCCAAATTAAAATAAACAGAAATTCAAACAATTCATATTTAATTAAACTAATACTTCACATATGTAAATTAAAATACTGATTTATAATGTTATACGTAAATCTTTATAATTTATGTAGAATAGATGTAATGAAGCTATAGTTACAATTGTAATCTATTACAATTGTGATTACATTTATAACAATTTGATGAATTTTCATTATACAATTGTAACATTATTAAGTATTTATAAAAAATATAATAGGTAAATACTAAAATGATTCTTGTATTTTTGTCATTGATATTTTCACGATGAATACAACTTTAGATTTAAACTATATTAATGGGATTATAAAAAATCACAAAGAGAATTCTATTTATGGGAGGTGGATAAGATTATCTGATGTAGAAAAGGTATTGTCTAAATTTGAAAATTCATCCTATTTTTCATCCAAAATCATTGGTGCCTCGGAAGAATCCAGGAATATACATGAAGTCACGATTGGAAATGGGTCAAAAAAAATACTTATTTGGACACAAATGCATGGCAATGAAAGTACAGGTACAAAAGCTGTAGCAGATTTGATTAATTACTTTTGTAGATCAAAAGACAAGATTTGCTTACAAATACTAACAAACGCTACAATTAAAATAATTCCAATCTTAAATCCTGATGGAGCCGAACACTATACAAGATACAATGCTAGTTCTATAGATTTAAACAGAGATGCTATTAATAAAGATGCTACAGAAAGTAAATTACTGAGAAAAGTATTAGATGATTTTAAACCTGACTTTTGCTTTAATCTTCATGATCAACGTACAATATTTGGAGTAGAGGGAGAAAATAAACCCGCTACAATTTCTTTTTTAGCACCATCAGAAGAAAGTTCAAGAAAAGTGACCAACACACGTATTAAAACAATGAATGTTATATGTTCTATGAACAATTTACTTCAAGAAATCATTCCAGGTCAAGTAGGTAGATATTCAGATGAATTTTACCCAACAGCAACAGGTGACAATTTTCAAAAACTAGGCTTTCCCACCATATTAATAGAATCTGGTCATTTTAAAGATGATTATCAAAGAGAAACTGTAAGAAACTTTACTTTTATGTCTCTACTTCAAGGTATTTATCATATAAGTTCAGTTAAAAATTTTAATGATTACCAAGATTATTTTAAAATTCCTAACAATGTCAAAAATTTTGGAGATTTATTACATATTTATCCAACTAAAGAAAATGTAGGTTATTTATACGAAGAAATTTTAGAAGAAAATTTGATAAAATTTATTCCAAAAATGATAAAAGAGGATATTTCTAATCTAATTTTTCACAAAGAAATCGATTTCGTTCGTTAAAAAATTAAATTTTTCTCATAATAAGGCTTAATATATTCAATTAAATGTATACTTTTGTATAAATATTTGAATTAAATAAAAATATGAAAAAGTTTATACTAGATGAAATAGATCATCAAATTTTAGACATTCTTATTGAAAATGCTAGAACTCCATTTACCGATATTGCAAAAAAGTTATTGGTCTCAGCAGGAACTATTCATGTTCGCGTTAAAAAAATGGAAGATGAGGGAATTATACAAGGTTCTACATTAACTCTTAACTACGAGAAAATGGGATATTCATTCATAGCCCATGTAGGTGTGTTTTTAGAAAAAACATCGATGACTCAGAATGTTATTTCCAATTTAAATTCAATCCCAAACGTTACAGTAGCCTACGTTACAGCAGGCAAATACAATATATTTTGTAAGGTAAGAGCGAAAGGAACCAATGATGCAAAAGACATCATTTATCAGATAGATGAAATTCCAGGTGTAAGTAGAACTGAAACTATGATAGCTCTAGAAGAAAGTATTAATGATAAAAAGAGAATGATGCATGCAATTTTCAAAGAATTGTAAGCAAATTCCTCAAAAACATATAACTAAAACCTTATCATTAAATGATAAGGTTTTTTTTGCTTCAACTTATAAATTGAAGATTTAACTCTATTTTTAATACTGACAAGATTTTAAATAAATTATAATCATATTTATATATGAAAATAGTATTTTCGTCATAGTTACTTAAAGATGTAATGGAAATAATTTTATGGCTAATATTTTAAAATATAATCCAAAAGGTGTAACTGAAGAAACACTTATTAATTTATATCTTCAAATGCTAAAACCTCGATTAATTGAGAAGAAAATGCTTGTATTACTTAGGCAGGGAAAAATATCTAAATGGTTTTCCGGTATTGGTCAGGAAGCTATTTCAGTAGGTGTTACTGCAGCTCTTAAAAAGGAAGAATATATACTACCGATGCATAGAAATCTTGGTGTTTTTACAACAAGAGAAATTCCTTTGCATAGATTATTTTCTCAATGGCAAGGTAAAATGAATGGTTTTACAAAAGGAAGGGATCGAAGTTTTCATTTTGGAACACAAGAATTTAACATCATTGGGATGATTTCTCACCTAGGACCTCAATTAGGTGTTGCAGATGGAATAGCATTGGCAAATAAACTAAAAAAAAACAACCATGTTTGTGCCGTTTTTACTGGTGAGGGAGGTACAAGTGAAGGTGATTTTCATGAAGCACTAAATGTTGCAGCCGTATGGAATCTACCTGTTATATTTTGCGTAGAAAATAATGGATATGGTTTATCTACTCCAACTTCAGAACAATATAAATGTGACCATATAGCAGACAAAGGCATTGGCTACGGCATGGAAAGCCATGTAATAAACGGTAATAATATATTGGAGGTTTATACCGAAGTTTCAAAAATAGCCTCAGATATTAGAAAAAATCCTAGACCTGTTTTATTAGAATTTAAAACTTTTAGAATGCGAGGTCACGAGGAAGCTAGTGGAACAAAATATGTACCAGAAGACTTAATGGATTTGTGGAGCAAAAAAGATCCACTCAAAAATTATGAAACTTTTTTATTGTCAAAAGAAATCCTAACTCAAGATTTGGTAACTAAGTATACCAAAAAAATAAAAAACGAAATTAACACCAATTTAAATATAGCTTTTGAAGAAGATCAGATAGTTCCTAATTTATCAACTGAATTAAATGATGTTTATAAAAACTATCATCAAAAAATTATTGAGCCAAGCAATAATAAAACCAACATAAGGCTCATAGACGCCATCTCTGAAGGTTTAAAAGCATCTATGCATCGTTATGGTAATTTAGTAATCATGGGGCAGGATATAGCTGAATATGGAGGGGTTTTTAAAATAACAGATGGTTTTGTAAAACAGTTTGGAAAAGAACGTGTAAGAAATACACCAATTTGTGAATCTGCAATTGTTTCTGCTGCCTATGGAGCCTCTATAAATGGAATGAAGGCAGTTATGGAAATGCAGTTTGCCGATTTTGTTTCCTCTGGATTTAATCCTATAGTAAATCTATTAGCAAAATCAAACTATCGCTGGAATCAAAATGCAGATGTAGTTGTAAGAATGCCCTGTGGAGCAGGGGTAGGAGCAGGACCTTTTCACAGTCAAACTAACGAAGCATGGTTTACAAAAACACCAGGATTAAAAGTAGTGTATCCTGCATTTCCTGCGGATGCCAAAGGATTATTATGTGCCTCTATAAATGATCCAAACCCAGTATTGTTTTTTGAACATAAAGCTTTGTATAGATCCATTTATCAAGACGTATCTGAAGATTATTACACTATTGAAATAGGGAAAGCATCTTTATTAAAAGAAGGAAATGATGTAACCATTATTACATACGGAGCTGGAGTACATTGGGCTTTAGATACATTAAAAACACATCCAAATATTAGTGCAGATCTTATAGATCTTAGAACATTACAGCCATTAGACGAATCAGCCATATTTACATCAGTTAGAAAAACAGGTAAAGTAATATTTCTACAAGAAGATTCTCTTTTTGGTAGTATATCTAGTGATGTTTCTGCATTAATTACGGAAAATTGTTTCGAATTTCTAGATGCTCCTGTGAAGCGTGTGGCAAGTATAGAAACCCCGATTCCTTTTCAAGGAGAATTAGAAAAACAATATTTACCAAAACAACGTTTTGCGTTTGAGTTAAAAACCTTAATAGACTATTAAACCTAAAATAACACCATGATAAACAAACAAATTATCTTAAAAGAAAGACCAGTTGGTTTTCCAAATGATACAACTTGGAGCTTAGAATCTAATACAATTCCTGATCTTAATGAGGGAGAGGTTTTGATTCAACACCATTACATTTCATTAGACCCAGCCATGAGAGGTTGGATGAACGACAGTAAATCATACATAGCACCTGTAGCTATTGATGAAGTAATGCGTTCTGGATCTATTGGAAAAGTAATCAGGTCAAACAATCATCCATCTTTTAAAGTTGGTGACTGTGTTACTGGTTGGGGAGGAGTTCAACAATTTGTAATAACAGATGGAAACGGGTGGTTTAAAGTAGATGACTCTATAGCTCCAATGCCTATGTTCATTGGTACACTTGGAATGCCTGGAATGACTGCTTACTTTGGGATTACTGAGGTAGGTAAAATCAAAGAAGGTGACATTGTTTTAGTTTCTGGAGCAGCTGGAGCTGTTGGAAGTGTTGTTGGACAAGTTGCAAAAATTAAAGGGTGTACTGTTATTGGAATTGCAGGAGGAAAAGAAAAATGTGATTATCTTTTAGATGAATTAGGTTTTGATGCTGCTATCGATTATAAATCTGAAAACATCTATGAAGCCTTAAGAGAAAAATGTCCAAAGGGGGTAGATGTTTATTTTGATAATGTTGGTGGTGAAATTTTAAATGCAGCTTTAACTAAACTGAGAATGCATGCTAGAATAGTTATTTGTGGAGCTATTTCTCAATATAATAATAAAATAGCAGTTAAAGGACCTAGTAATTATTTAAGCCTTCTTGTTAATAGAGCAACTATGCAAGGAATGGTAGTGATGGATTATGCAAAAGATTATAAAAAAGCTGCTCAAGAAATGGGGATGTGGATAGCTCAAGGAAAATTAAAATCTAAAGAGGATGTTTATAATGGTATAGAAAACTTTCAGGAAACTTTTGCACGTTTATTTAATGGTGATAAAAAAGGAAAGTTAGTTTTAAAAGTTATAGAAGATTAGGTTTTGGAACACTTTTTTCAATGCCCTCATTGTTGGGAGGAAATCTCAATGCTTTTAGATAGTAGCATACATAAACAAACTTATATAGAAGATTGTGAAGTATGTTGTAACCCAATAGAAGTTACATCAGAATTTCATGAACATGAACTTATTGCTTTTGAGAGTCAATCTTTAGAGCAATAAGTTTATTATATGAGTGGGTTTTTCCAAGAAAATTTTTCAAATAATTGAATCCAATCTTCAGAAAAGGACGATTTTAGTATTAATTTCTCTTCTGTAAATGGGTGTGTAAATTCTAATGACCCTGCATGTAAAAAAAGGTTTTTCCAACCAAATTGCTCTCCATACATGATGTCGTGGTTTTTATCACCATATTTAGCATCGTTAATTAACGGAGTAGAAACTTTATTCATATGAATGCGCAATTGATGCATTCTACCAGTTTTAGGTTGCAGTTCAACCAAACTATATCGAGAAGTATCATAAGGCTTTACTGGTATATCTAGTGTAATTTTATCTAAGAGTTTAATATGAGTTTCTGCTTCTTTATACACATTGGCATCTCTTCCTTTTACTGGAGAATCTATAATTTTAAATTCTTGAGCAAAACCTCGAACAACTCCGAAATATATTTTCTGAATCTGGTTATTGGTAAATAAAGACTGAAAAGAAGCAACATATGATCTTTTTGAAGCTAATAAAATAATTCCAGATGTTTTTCTATCTAATCTGTGGATAGGGTAGTACTTGATACCTAATTGATCCTCAATTAATTGCAGTAATGATTTTTCATCTATTTTATTTCTTGAATGATGCGCATGATGAACCAATACGTTGTTGGGTTTGGTGACCAATAAACAGTAACTATCTTGATAAATAATTTCCAGAGACATTAATAAATAGGTTTTTTAACAAACAATAGCAGTAGTAAAGAACCTAAACCGCAAGCTGCAAAACCAATAAATAATGGTAGGGCAGTGGTTTCAACAAAACTACCAATAAACGTAGCTATAGGGACCGCCATAATGGTAGATATAAAACCGTTAATAGCTGCTCCAATTCCTGCAATATGTCCTAAAGGTTGCATTGCTAATGATCTAACATTACCAAAGAGAAATCCAACAGAAAAAAACTGCAACGCCAGAAAAAGTATTAATATGCTAATACTTGGGTTGGTTTCACCGTAAAAGATACTAATGTACAATAGTGAAGTCAGAGAAAATACTATTGAAAAAATAGTTACTAATTTTTTCATTCCAAACCTAACAACCAACGTTCCATTTGTAAAAGTAGCCACACCAACAGAAAAAGCTAAGGCACCAAATATATAGGGAAATTGGTCTACTAAACCATACTGAACTTCAAAAATATGCTGAGAAGTACTAAGGAAAACCATAAAAGATCCGGTAGCTAATCCAGAGATTAATGTAAAAATAACGGCTGATCTATATTTTATAAATTCTTTAGAGCCATTGATAAAAATAGCCATAGAAAACTTTTTCTTGTAGGCCGGAGGTAATGTTTCTGGTTGTCTTTTCCAAAACCAACACAACACAACAATACCAAATAATAACTGACTGTAAAAGATTGATTCCCAACCATAATTATCTAACAAAAATTTACCTAATGTAGGAGCAATAATAGGCACTAAAATAAAAATAGTGACTACAAAAGACATTATTTTAGCCATGTAATCTCCCTCAAAACGATCTCTAATCATAGCAATACTGATAGATCTAGAAGCAGAGAGACCAATTCCTTGAAGAATACGTCCAATTACCATAATTTCTATGTTGGGTGCGGCAATACATAAAAAACTAGCCAACATAAATACTGTAAATCCAATGTAAACAACAGGTTTTCTTCCAAAACTATCTGAAATAGGACCAAAGATTAGTTGTCCTAATCCTAGCCCTAAAAAAATCATAGTAATTAATAACTGATTTTCGTTCTGGTTAACTGTACCAACAGAAAGGCCAATTGGGTTTAAAGCTGGTAGTATGGTATCTATAGACAATGCCACAATAGACATTAAACATGCCATTAATAAGATAAATTCAATTTGTGAGGTTCCTTTTTTAGTAGTGGTCAAAAAATTATTTATTATTTAATTTGCGCAAAAGTAGCCTTTTTACATCTAGTTATTATCTGTTTAATTTTTTTTTGTTTTTTTTATATAATTATTGAAGAGAGAATGATTAAAAAAACCTATTTAACATAATATAAATTATAGAACATTTTATGATATTGGTTTATCCAGTGGATGAAGCAATATTTAAGAATGACGGCGATCTGGCGATTAATATGTATATTCTAAGTAGCTATAATGATACTATGTAAAATAGAGCTTCTCGTTTAAAATGAAAATTACAAACTATTGTACAGAAATTTTCAAATAAAAGATTCTCATAAATTTAATATTATTAGAAAATGTATCTATAATTTGACGTTATGTAAAATATCTCAGAAGCATTCGTCTACATAAGAATAATTGGAACTTGGGTCATTAATAAAATATCTTTCTGATTCCAATAAAAATAAAAATCATAAGAGTGTAAAAAATAAAAAAAGGGATAATGACTGATTTTAATCCAATGACTAATAAAGTTGAAATAATAAGAAGTTGAAACCCCAAACCAAAGGTTGAAATACAAGTCATCAACCAATTTGGTAAAATTAAACCTTCATCAGCATTGCTATCGAGTGTATAAATCACCTGATCAAACACACCATATAATAATTTATATAATCTAAAAAGAAGGGTGACGTGTTGTTGTTTTTCTCCCTCTAACGCTATGGGTGTTTTATCTTCAAATACTCTACTGGTAGTGTCTCCATTAAATCTATTTCTTAAAATTACATAGTAATAATTGTAAAGTGTGCCTTGCAACTGCAATCCAAAGAACGCAAGAATGCATATCCAAATAGAACTACTTGTTATATACCAAATAGCACTTAAAAACAAAGCGTTTAGTATAATATCTGCTACTGAATCTAAATATCTACCTGTATATGAAGGTTTTTGTTTTACACGAGCGAGCTCTCCGTCTGCTGCATCTAGAATAGATTTAAAAATTAAAAAAAATGCTGCTAACCAATAATACCCTATAATAATGCAATAAATAGCAATAAAACCTGATATGATAAAGGCAATGGTTACATGAATAGGTGTAAAAGAGCTGCTCTTTAACGAGTTCGCAATGAATTTTGCAACAGGTCTTCCGTAGTCTGAGAGATCTATAAATTGATGTTCTTTTGGTAATTTAGACATAAAAATAGAGAAGAACTGTAATGTGGAATATACCGTGTATTTTTTGTCGGCGTAAATATACTCTTTAAATTCTTATTGATACATAAATGTTGTTTTATAAAAAGTTCAGGTCGGAGAAAATATGAAATACTCTATAAGTAGGTTGCATTAATTCACATAGAATAAATACGCTGTAATTTGTTACTTTTACATTGATAAAAATTTTAATCAATTAAAATACTTATACTTTATGAAAAATTATTTTTTATGTCTATTATTTACAGTAGCTATCAGTTTTATTAGTTGTAACAAAGAAATAAAAAAAGACACCACCACTACTCCAACAGAAATGTCTAAAGAAGTAGCTGAATTAGAAATATCATTTGGTGTCAGAGGAAATTGCGGAATGTGCAAAAGTACTATTGAAGAAGCGGCAAATAGTGTTGAAGGTGTAGCAAAAGCTAACTGGGATGTTGATCAAAAGAAAATAAAAATTTCTTTACTCGATAATAAAACTAACATTATGTCTATTCATGAAGCAATTGCATTATCTGGATATGATACAGAAAAAGTATCAGGTGATCTAGATGCATACAATAATTTGCCTGGATGCTGTCAGTACGATCATGAAATGACAATGAATCAACCTAAGAAATAAATTGGATTTACTTAGCGTATTTATATGGTTTTCTGGGATTGCTTTCATTTATTTTGGACTCAATTGTTTTTTTTCTGAGTTTATAAAGTCAGAGTTTGAACGCTATAATTTACCTGGTTTCAGAAAACTTACTGGGTTTCTTCAGTTATGTGGTGCATTTGGTTTATTAGTAGGATTATATTACAATACCATCATCTTGTTTTTAGCATCAACGGGATTGTTCTTACTTATGTTAGGAGGTTTTATTGTGAGATTGAAAATTAAAGACAGTTTTACACAATCCTTCCCTTCTTTTGGTTTTGCAATTTTAAACCTCTTTATTGCTATAAAAACTTTACTAACCTATTTTTAAATAGATAAATACGCAATAATTAAATTCATTGCCATAAATAAGAATGCAGGAAATGATTTAAACAATGCATCTTTAACTTTTATATGCATTGCTATAGATCCTAACAAAAGTGCTGCTAAACCCAAACTACTGTACAAAGTTAGAAAATCATATTTTATAGATGTCAAAAGTAAAATTGCTAATCCTACTTTAACCACAAAAACAACTTTATAAAATGTTTTTGACAATCCATAAACATTAAATTCCTCAATAATAGTTTTAGCGTCTCCCCCTCTCCATCTAGAGGGTTTATTTGGTTGAATTAACCAAACATTTATGATGCTTACTCCAATAATTATTTTTAAAAAAATTATTATATACTCTTGAATTTCCATGAGTTTTTTTCTTTTAATTATGTTTATAAACAATATTTTTTTGGTCTAAGAGATTTCATAAAGAACCTCTTAGACCTTGTATTTAATCTTTAATTAATCCCTGCCCTTCAATCCAAGGAGCTCCTGTTTTTATAAGTTCATTTCTAAGTGATGGCAACGTTGAGTTTACTAGAGGATATAATTTATTCTTAACTTTTTTAAGTTGGCTTTTTACTCTACTGAGTAACCTCATATGCTCATCTGTAGGACCATAGGTGTTTCCAAAAGCAGTCCATCCTAATGAGCCTCCATCACTAGCAGATGGATTAGATCGCTCACCTATTTCATCTTTTACACTATCTCCGTTAAGTTCTTTATCAATTGTTAATAATAATTTTTTTGTAGAATTTAATTTTTTAAATAACTCATTAGTAGGTCTAGAGGCTTTGTTTAATGCTCTTAACATCGCATTTGTAGTTTTTAGACTTCTAGATAAAGAAATATTAGCAGAAGTTAAATCTTGTTGAAATGCAGTTACATCATCTCTAAAGTTATTAATCACCTCATTAGATTTTCTAGGTAATGTTCCTTCAAATAATGGTACTACCTCAAAATTAACAGGCTCTTGTAAAGTTGTATGAACACCATTTACTCTTTTTTCAAGAGTTACAGAATAAGTGCCTGGAGTTACCATAATACCCCCTCCTCTATTAAAGCCTCTTCTGGTTGATGATTGAAGACGCTCACCTCTTTTACTAGGGTAATTTAATCTCCAATTAACTCTATTAAATCCTTTTCTATTAGTTCCTTTAATAGTGTTAACTACATTACCATTTTTGTCTTTAACAATGAGCATAATTGATGGGCCATCCTCTCTACTCTCTTCTTCAAGAGCATCCCATCCAGGAAATTGAGCATTTCCTTTTTTCTCTTTTGCTCTTCTTACCTCTTTTTTAGATTTAATTTTATTTGGCATAAAATAAGTGAAATTTGCTCCAAATGGAGGGTTTTTAGCAATCCATTCTGCATCACCTTGACTTCCAACTCTACTAGATTGTCTATACCAATGTGCATTTTTTACTGGGAATATAGTAGCTTCTGCAGACATCATATTTTTATTGAAAGTACGTAAAGGGGAAATATCATCTAAAATAAATATTCCTCTTCCAAAAGAACCCGCAACCAAATCGTTTTCACTTCTTTGGATTTTAATATCTCTAATTGGAATTGTTGGCATCCCTCCTTTTAATTTAATCCAATTTTTTCCACTATTAGTTGTAAAATAAACTCCAAACTCAGTAGCCGCAAATAATAAATTTTTATTAACATGATCTTGAACCAGTCTCCAAATTAAGAGTTTATTTGGTAAATCTCCGTTTATTATTTTCCAAGATTTACCTTTATCTGAACTTTTAATTATATAAGGGCTATAGTCACCATATTTATGATTATCTAATGCCGCATACACAACATTGGCATCAAAAAGATCTGCACGTACATCATTTACAAAAGGAGTATTTGGAAGCCCTTTTACTGAATTTAAAACTACTTTTTTCCAAGTAACTCCCTCATTCTCTGTTACCTGTATTAGTCCATCATCTGTTCCTGCATACAATAATCCTTCTTGTTTAGGAGACTCAGCTAAGGATGTAATGGTATTATAGTTAGACATTGCTCCCACATCCCATGCGTTATCCCAACTTTGAGTTTTACCATAATAAGGAAAACTCATTCTTTCTTGATTTAATGTTAAATCAGATGATATGGGTTCCCATCCATCACCTCTATTTTCAGACTTCCAAACCCTTTGAGATGCAAAATACAAACGTTTAGGATTGTGAGAGCTCACTAAAATTGGTGCATCCCAATTAAATCTCTCGTAGGTGTCTCCTTCTCTGGCTTGAGGCTGAATGAATACCGTTTCTCTAGTTTTATTATCTATTCTCCACAAAGCTCCTTGTTGAAATTCTCCATAAGAAATATCTGGATTTCCAGGTTCTGTTGCTGTTTGCGCACCATCAGCACCAAGGGTTTTCCACCAATCAGCACTGGCTATTCCATCTGAACTAATGGTTCTGGATGGTCCTCCGTGAGAACCATTATCTTGTGTTCCTCCATAAACATTATAAAAAGGTTTTGCGTCATCTACTGCTATTTTAAAATATTGAGTAATCGGTAAATTGCGAACATACTTCCAACTTTCAGTTCCATCAAAACTTTCATACAAACCTCCATCTGTTCCTATTAAGAGATAATTTGGATCCGATTTTTTAAAAACAAGTGCATGACTGTCGCTGTGTTGGTTAGAACGGCTCATTCTTTTAAATGTCTTTCCGTGATCTTTTGATTCTAAAGCACTATTGTTCATAAAATATATAGTGCCCTCATGGTGTGGAGAAGCTATAATTTCTTGATAATAATGAGGCCCTGTTCCTCCTGCTACTGCATCAGATTGTTTTACCCATGTTTGCCCTCCATTTGAAGACATGTAAAAACCTCCTTTAGTTCTATCTAACTCTATAGCTGCATAAATAACCTTTGAATTAAAAGGAGACATGGCCAACCCAATTTTACCTAAATTGGAATTTGGAATTCCATTTTTTAATGCTTTCCAAGTTTCACCTCCATCAGTACTTTTATGTAAACCAGATCCTGGCCCTCCACCAAGATACCCAGCAACAGTTCTGTGTCTTTGCCATGTTGCTGCATACAAAACAGTTGGATTTGTTGGATCTATAAGTAAATCTGTAGCTCCAACCCATTCAGAATCTCCAAGAGTTCGTTTCCAAGTTTTACCTCCATCAATTGACTTATATACTCCTCTATCTCCTCCTTTACTCCATAAAGGTCCTTGTGAAGCGACCCAAATAATATCTGAGTCCTCAGGGTGAACTATAATTTTTGATAAATGCTCAGAATTTTCTAGTCCCATGTTCTTCCATGATTTACCGTCATTATGACTAACATAAATACCATCACCAAATCCGGCATGTCGACCACCTACATTTTCTCCAGTACCCAACCAAATAGTACTTGGGTTATTTGGATCTATTGTTATGCAACCAGTAGAATATACTTTTTGATTCTCAAAAATTGCTTTCCAAGTGGTCCCTGAATTTTTAGTTTTCCAAACACCTCCAGATCCAACTGCTACATACCAAACATTTTCATTGTCTGGGTGAATAGCTATGTCAGCAATTCTTCCTGATGTCATTGCTGGACCAATATTTCTAAATTTTAATCCTCCATATAAATTAGTATTTGATTTTTGAGCTAATGCACTGAAGTCAGCTAAAAAAAAGCAAATAAGCATTGAAAGTAGCATAGTTAGTTTTCTCATCTTTTAAATATTTTGACTTACAATATATGAAAAAAATAAAATTCACATTCATTTTTAATTTGATAAAATAGACATTATTGTTATAATTATTAAAAGTTGATTGGTAATAATTATATTTACATATGAATTCAACATCAGAATCTTTTCCTTTAAAATTATATGCAAGCTGGCATCCCGTTGGATATAGCCACGAAATTAAGTCAGATAAACCTTTTGGAGCTATTTTATTAGATGAGCCTGTTGTGATATGGAGAACCTCAGATGGCACCCCGTATGCTATGCGAGATTTATGTATTCACAGAGGAACTGCCTTATCATTAGGTTGGATTGAGAATGATTGCCTAGTATGCCCATATCACGCATGGCAATATAACAATAAGGGGGCGTGTGTTTTAATACCACAAGCAAAAGAAATTGAAATACCTTCAAAAGCAAAAACAACAAGATATCACTGTCAAGAAAAGTTTGGAATAATTTGGGTAGCCCTCAAAGATCCTGAGTTTGAATTACCTGAAGTTCCTGAATTTGAAAATGACAACTGGAAATTAGTGAATACTGGTCCTTTTAATTGGAGCTGTGATAGTTCAAGACAAGTAGAAAATTTCACAGACTTTGGTCATTTTCCATGGGTTCATCCAGGACTATTAGGAGATCCAAATCGACCTGAAGTTCCTGATTGCAAAGTAACCGTAAAAGGAAATGTTCTGCACTACACAATAACAAGACCAGAAGCAAAGAATAGTAATGATTTTCCAATTTTTGCCAATGAAAATATAGTTAAGCCAGAAAGAAAAAGCATTTATCAATTACACCTTCCCTACACTATAGTACTTCGTTTAGGTTGGGGCGGTAAGAAAGGAATGATATATTTTTTTACCTCACAGCCTATTTCAAATAATTCTTGTAGAGGATTTTGCATCATCGGACGAAATTATAATTTTAATGAACCAGATACTATTTTACAAGAATTTGAAAAGGTAATCTTTGATCAAGATAAGCGTATTGTTGAATCCCAAAGACCTATTCAAGTTCCTTTTGATTTATCTGAAGAACTTCATTTGAAATTTGACTCAGTGGCATTAAATTACCGAAGAGCGATGAAAAAAAACAAGTTGTATTATTAAATAGTCTGTTTTCATTATTGTTTTTTGTACACCACTACTCCATCTTTAATGGTTTCTAAAACCTTAATTTTCTTAATTTCTTTAGCAGATACTTTCAAGGGGTTTTTCTCTAAAATTATCATATCTGCCAACTTTCCAACCTCTAAAGTTCCTTTTTGATGTTCTTCAAAGTGTTGATATGCAGACCAGCTTGTAATGGCTAGAAGTGCCTCATATGTAGTTAATCTTTCTTTTTCACCAATAACTTGTCCAGAACGAGATTTTCTGTCTACTGAGATACCTACCATACGCATCAAATTAGGCAAAGCTACAGGAGCATCCGTATGAATTGTAATTTTTAACCCTTTGTTTAATGCTGTTCTTGTTGGACTTATTGTATTGCCCAGACTATCGCCGATAATCTGTTTGTGCCAATCTCCCCAATAAAATGTATGTAATGGAAATAAGGAGGCGATAACATCTAAATCTTTAAATGAATCTAATTGATCTTCCCTAATGTATTGCCCATGGATAAGTACATTTCTTCTGTCATCATTTCCATATTTAGCTACCACTGGTTTCATTGTTCTTATCATTTGATCCATGGCAGCATCTCCATTAGCATGAGTATGAATTTGCCAATTATTCTTGAAGGCTTTTTCATAAATTGCCATTACTGAACTATCCTTAGGTATTGCAGGATATCCAAGATATCCTTTTTTAGCACCATCAGGGGGGATTAAATAAGGAAGTGTTCTCCAAGCAGTTCTTCCTTGTGGTGAACCATCTAAAGTTAATTTTACTCCCCCAATTCTATAATGATTATGATAGTTGGATGAATTCCATTTAGAATTCATGAATTTATCTACAAACAAATAATCTACATAACTTACCACATCTAACTTTAGTTTACCAGATTGGGAAGCGGCTACCAATAATTCGTGATTTTCCATAGCTCTCCCTTCTTGAGCAGTTGTATAACCATAAGACAATGCCATTTCTTGACCCGCTTCAAAAAATTGATCTGCTGCTTTTTTTGATGTAGGATTTAAAACTTTTAACATATAAGGTATCGCGGCCAACTCCTCTAAAACACCATTAGGTTCAGTTCCATTTTCTCTTCTAATAATTCCTCCCTCAGGATTTTTAGTAGTTGAGTTAATCTTTAATAATTCTAGTGCTTTCGAGTTAACTACAGCAAAATGACCCGAAATATGAACAATCATTATTGGAAACTCTGTAGATACTTGATCTAAATCATGCTTCGTTGGAAATCTTTTCTCTTCTAAAACAGAATCGTCAAATCCCATACCAAAAATCCAACCTGTTAAAGCTCTATTTTCTGGAGTATTCCATTTTTTTAAAATTTCAATAAGTGATGAAATATCTTTAGCTTCGGCATCTGGAGGAGGTAATATTTGTGCTCCTATGGCTTGAGCAGAAAAAGAGGCAAAATGTGCATGACCATCTATGAAACCAGGAAGAAGTGTATTCCCTTTTAAGTCAATACTTTTAAAATTATTTCCAACAATTTTCATTGCTTCTTCTTTAGAGCCTAAAAATTGTATAATCTTATCTTTAACAATAAGAGCATCTACATATTCAGGAGAATTGCCCCGCATGGTGAGAATATCACCATTTAAATATAGTTTTGTTTCTGAATTGTTTTTGGAGTATTCATTTGTACAACTTATTAAACTAACGAGTAAGAATACAAGCAGGTAATTTTTTTTCATCTTTAGGGTTTATTTTAGTGTAAGTTATTAAAAAAAATACAAAAAAAAAGCTGTAAATAAATTATTTACAGCCTTCATATATTTTTAAATCAAGTTATTTTTTCAAGGTAACTTTAACTGCATTCATTCCTTTCATGCCTTTTTCTAGTTCAAAAGTAACTTTATCATTTTCAGAGATTTGGTCTATAATTCCACTAACATGTGTAAAATATTTCTCTTGGTTTTCTGTATCTATAATAAATCCAAATCCTTTAGAAGAATCAAAAAATGAAACTTTACCATTTCTAACAGGATCAACCTTATCAGCATCTGACATTTTAGGTACACTAATTTCTATATTCTTGGCTTTAACTTTCACCTTTAAAGATGGGTCTGGCGGAGTATCAGTGAGTTGTCCATTGTGATCTACATAGGCAAATTCTATCCCTTTACTTCCGTTCTCTTTAATTTCCGCTCTACGAGCTTCCATCTTCTTGCGCTTATCTTCACGTTTCTTTAAACGTTTTTTTTCTTTTTCACTTTTATTAAAAGTTTGTTGAGATTTTGCCATTAGTTACTTAAAATGTGTTTTAATTATATATCAAAGATATCTATTTACTTTAATTAAAAAAAAATATTTATTTGTTCTGATTACCTTTATTTGTTTGTGCTAAATAATTTAAATGGTTAGCTAATACTTTTTCAATCAATTCTTCTTTAGTTAAATGATGAAAAATCGTTTTTATTTTAGATTTAAAATCGTCAGTAACTGTTCGGTTTGGTTTGGTTTTAAAAATTTTCCTAGCCCATAATAAAGTATTATTTTCTTCAATACTTCCAGAATCAGCTTTTTTTACTTCTTTAAATTTAATTCCTAATTCATTTTCAAAATCTGCAATATCTTTTACTTCTTCTTTTTGCAGGATAGTTAACGAAAGCCCCTTTGCTCCTGCTCTCGCTGTTCTTCCACTTCGATGTACATAGGTTTCATAGGTGTCTGGTAAATGATAATTAACCACATAAGAAACATTTTTAACATCTATACCCCTAGCAGCTAAATCTGTAGCAATTAAAACTTTAACATGACCTTCTCTAAACTGACCCATAACTCGATCTCTAATTCCTTGAGTTAAGCTTCCATGTATGGTGCCAGAAGAAAATTTATTTTTAGCTAAATTTTTACCCAACTTATTTACAGCTGCTTTTGTTTTACAAAAAATTATTCCTTGTTGACCTTCCCTTGCGTATAAAAAATGAAGTAAAATATCTAGTTTTTCTATGGGTTCTACAACAGAATACTGATGTGTTATTCCTTGATGACCAACAGTAGACATATCAGCTTCTATAGTTGTTACATTTTTTGAAAGATAATTTTGCACCAATTGTTTAATTGTTCCAGGCATGGTTGCTGTAAACATTAAAGTTCTAGAAGTTTTAGGAACTTCTTTAAATATGTTTTCTACTTCATCGTGTAATGCACCTACCATTTCATCAGCTTCATCTAAAACCAAATATGAGGTAGTACTAACATCTATAGATTTACGATCTATTAAATCTAATAATCTCCCAGGTGTTGCTACTATTATATGAACAGTTCTTTTTAATACTTCTAATTGAGATTTAATAGTTGTTCCTCCAAAAAGACCAATAACTGATATTTCTGGATTGTATAATGCATATAAATTTAAATTAGCAAGAATCTGTTGCCCAAGCTCTCTTGTAGGTGCTAATATTATTCCTTGAATAGTATCTTTTTTAGGATTAATTAGTTGCAGTAATGGTAAACCAAAAGCTGCGGTTTTACCTGTTCCTGTTTTAGCCAACGCAACTAAATCTTTCTTTCTTTGAAGAATAAATGGAATTACTTTCTTTTGAACCTCTGTTGGTTCAACAATGTCAATATCTTTTAATCGAGCTTGGAGCTCCTTATTAATTCCCAAATCAGAAAATTGTTTTGACATAAAATATATTTTTTGCAAAGGTACTTACACTTTAATACCTAATAACATTTATTAATAAAATCTTACAAAAAAGCTTATGTTTTTTAAATAATAGAGATGATATTCTATATATTATTTTACATTTACATGTAAATTTTTTTCATTGAAACCTTTTTCAATTTTATTATTTCTTTTTTTATCTTATTCAGTTTCCTTAGAAGCTCAAAATTCTGTAGCTAGGGATTGGAATGAAGAACTTCTAGAAGCCATTAGGAATGATTACGCCAGGCCAACAGTTCATGCCAGAAATTTATTTCACAGTGCTTTAATAATGTATGATGCTTGGGCTATTTTTGATGACCAAGCTGAAACTGTATTTTTAGGAAAATCTTTTGGCGGGTATACAACCAATTTTAATGGTATTTCAACACCTGAGAATCCAAATGAAGCAATTCATGAAATAATCAGTTATGCAATGTATCGTTTACTTGTTCATAGATTTACTAATTCTCCCAATGCAGCAAGTACTTTAGACGGTTTTACAGACTTATTTGAATCTTACGGATATGATCCTACTATAACTTCTTTAGACTATAGTTCAAACTCCTATGCTGCATTAGGTAATTACCTAGGCCAAGAAATGATAAATTTTGGTTTACAAGATGGCTCTAATGAACAGAATAACTATGAAAATCAATATTATATAACATCCAATGATCCATTAGTATTAGATTTATATGAGGAAAATTCTACTATTAACCCTAATAAATGGCAACCCTTAGCTTTTGATGTTTATATAGATCAAAGTGGAAACGTTTATCCATTAGAAACTCCAGATTTTCTTTCTCCTGAATGGGGACAAGTAACTCCTTTTTCTTTAAAAACAGAGGATTTAACAATCTTAAATGATGGTTTTGATAGTTATGTATACAACAATCCAGGACCTCCTGAATTCATTCAGAATTCATCGTCAAATGGAATTGAAGATCCTTATAAATGGAATTTTGCTTTGGT
>Ga0209335_10000296_pt1 | contig 58569 bp, 58 predicted proteins | sample COG_09_FD_184753 | JGI IMG/M metagenome (GOLD analysis project Ga0209335, IMG submission 184753) | Pelagic Microbial community sample from North Sea - COGITO 998_met_09 (SPAdes) (version 2) | ecosystem: Environmental > Aquatic > Marine > Neritic zone/Coastal water | place: Helgoland, sampling...
ACGTTGATAGGCTGGATGTGGAAGCGCAGTAATGCGTGTAGCTGACCAGTACTAATAGCTCAATTGGCTTGATTTATGCACTGAAAAAAATTTTTAAGCATTTTTAAAAATATTGATATTTTATTTAAACACCTTCTGCCCAGACAGATTGTTGGAAGTTTTTTATTTAAAATTATAAATGAAAAATGCATTATTGATATTTTAATTTAAGAGCTAAATCTTATTTGAAACAAGAAGTAATCTATTTTTTTTTGAGAACTGCTATATAAAAATTTTCATTTAAATCTTTAAACTTTAAGATTTGTTGACCTACCTCAACAATATAAAATTTTTTTTCAAAAAATTTTTTGATTGAATTTGTGGAGCTAAATAAATGAAAGTATCCATTTTTTCTTATCTTATATTTGTCAAAAACAATTTTAAAAACATTTTTTTTTATTTTACTGAATTTTAAATGACTTTGTTTAATGTTTGGAAATGTGCAAATTAAATATCCACCTTTCTTTAAAACTCTTGAAACTTCCTCAACTGTATCTTCAAATCTTTGATCAACATTTTCTAAATAATATAGACTGTGGCTACATAAAATGTAATCAAAGTATTTATTAGGAAAATTAATGTGAGAATTGTTACTTTTTTTAAAAACAACATTTTTGAATTTTTTTTTTAATTCATTAGTAATAGCGGTGCTTATTTCTGTTGCATGAACTTTTAAACCTAGTGAATTAAATAGATTTAAGTATGGTCCAGATCCACATGAATAGTCTAAAATTTTTTTATTAATAAATTTTTTAACCAATGGTGAGAATTGAGATAAAAAAATCCTCGTAATAATATTAATTGGTAAATTAATTTTTTTTATAGTTTTCAAATATGCTATGCTATAATTTTTCTTCATATATTAAATTGCATTATATTGTTTTTTTATTATAAAATAAAAGTATTATATGAGAGTTACCTACAGTTTAGACTATAAAAATAATATGAAATAATACAGTGTTAAATAAAATATTCTCACCATTTTTGTTAATTTTCTCTGTAATAATGTTTGGATATATTTTTTTTCAATCAGAAATTATATTGAATAGTGAAAAAAGAAATTATTATTTATTATATTATATTATTTCAATAACTTTAATAATTATATCTATTATATCTTTTTTTTTAGATAAAAAAATAAGGACATATTTAATTATAATTCTTATTAGTATTTTTTCTACATTATATATTTTTGAAATTATTCTCAGCTATGATAATTATTTTTTCAATAAAGAAATTAAACTAAAAGAAAAAATCTATAATCAAAAAACAGAAAAACTTTATGACAAGAGATCTAAATTTAAAATATATAAAGATTTAAAAAAAAATAATAAGAATATTACACTTGCTGTTCCACCATTTAGCTATTTGTTTGAAGGTAATTTGAATAAAATTAAAAAAGATATATTTCCATTATCGGGAATATCTAATTCAAAAACTATTCATTGTAATGAAAGTGGATTTTATTCAATTTATCAAAGTGATAGATATGGCTTTAATAATCCCGATAAAGAATGGGATAATGAAGAAGTAGAAATCCTTTTAATTGGAGATTCCTTTGCACATGGTGCCTGTGTAAATAGACCTAATGATATTGGATCAGTTTTAAGAAATTTGACTGATAGTCCCATTATAAATCTAGGATATAGCTCAAGTGGTCCATTAATAGAATATGCTTCGTTAAGAGAATATACCCCCAAAAAAACTAATCATATTGTTTGGATTTATTTTGAAGGAAATGATTTAGATGATTTACAGATAGAATTACAAAGTAAATTATTAAATAAGTATATTACAAACCTTAATTATTCTCAGAAACTAAAGAATAATCAAATGTTAATAGATTTAGTTTCTAATCAATTATTAGTTAATGAAAAAAAATATTATATAAAAAATTTTATAAAATTAGGAAATTTTGTTAATTTTATTAAACAGCATATTTTAAGTAATAATAATAAAATTTATCAAAAAATAGATGAGAAAAAAAATATTAATGATTTTATAGATATAATTAAACTAGCTAATAAATTTGCAAAAAATAATAATTCAAAATTTTATTTTGTTTATTTGCCTGATACTAGAAGACTCATTCAAAAATATTCAAATAAAAACTATGATTCAATTAAATATGAAATTAATAGATTGGGAATACCCTTTTTAGATATAAACAAAGAAGTAGTTGAAAAAGAAAAAAATCCATTAATACTTTTTCCATTTGAAATAATAAATCACTACAATTCCTATGGTTATAACAAAGTTGCAAATTCTATTTATAAAATGATTTATAAATAACACATTTGTTAAATCTTATTAATTTTTATTTTTTTTGATTTATTAATTAATGAAATCTTGGATAGCTCAATTATTGAGCTCCATAAAAAAGCATCTTTAAAATCAATATAGGGTTTTTTTACTTTGTTTTTTAAAACATCACGGAAGTTTTTTAAAACTTTGTAAAATGCAAAACTTTTTCCTAATAATTTGTATAATCTTAGATCATCTTTATTTAAACATTTTTCATACAAAAATGGTTTAAAAGTTTTTGAGTTATTACTTTTTGTTGTTGAGGAAATTATAGGTCTTTCTCCATCAAATCTTCCTGATATATAAGTCATTTTTGTGCCTTGTATGTATAGATCTGACATCGATGATGGTCGGGCTGAAGTTGTGTCACATATAAGTTCAATAATTTTTTTTTTTTTAGTTTCTAGAATTGAGAAAGATGTATCAGGTCTTTTAAAGAAGTTAGAAGATTTTTTATTTTTTGGAAAAATATTAAAATACATATTAGACATAGCCATCTCATTGTTCGAAAAGCTAGTTATATATTTTAATTCATCTACAGAATCATTATTCAATTCTAAAAATTTACAGACAGGTCCAATAGAGTGGGTGGGATAATCATTACCATTATTTTTTTTTCTTTCTATTCCTCTCCAAGTCAATTTACCATTTCTCATATCAAAACTTAATCGTCTACAGTCATGTATATAGGAAGTTCTTATAAAATTTATATTTCCAAATGATTTTTTTTTAATCAATTTATTTAAAGCTAAATTTTGTGGTAAGAAACAATAATTTTCTGCCAACATATATCTTGTATTATTTTTCTTTAATTCATTAAATATTCTTTTTCCTTCTTGAATAGTCTTAAATGCAGGTACTTCACATAAAATATTCTTTTTATTTTTTGCAGCAAGAATTGTTTGTTGTGCATGAAATTTCACTGGACTAGCAATGTAAACAGCATTCATATTTTTATAACTAAAAAAAGATTTTATTGAAATAAAAGTTTTAATACCATTATGTTGTTTAGAAAGTTTCTTTAACATAATCTTATCGTTGTCGCATGCTGCAACTACCTCAAGATCTAGATTAGTCTTTTTAATAATCTCAATAATCTTTTGACCTCTTTTACATCCAATAATTCCAATTTTAATTTTCATATAAATTTAGTTTATTTGACTAATTAAGTTAACCCTCAATAATCAAGGTGTGTTGGATAATGTATCTTTTATGATTAAATTCGATATTGGACCAGCAACTTTTAAAAATTTAATTACATGTTTTTCTCTTTTAAATATCACACAATCTTCATAGACAAACAAAACTTCTAAATCATTAAAATTTTTTGCATGTTCTAAAACAAATTTGTTTTGAATAATACTTGCTTCGTAAACTTTAAATTCTGCTCCATTTGAATAAAACAAACAACCTTGAGACTTATTATTAAATGTTTTTATCCTTTGAACAATTTTTTTTGGACCTTCACTAAAATCTATAATCTTATCATTGGGTTTTCTTGAATAATAAATCCAATCACCTTTCTCTTGTTTAATTTGAGGATTAAAATCTACCTTCAACGCATCATGAAAAGCTTTTTTTTCTGCAATAAAACTTAGTTGATACATAAGACTTACATCTAGATCTTTTGAAAAGGGAATCTTAACTCTAGATATAATTGGTCCACCATCAATGGTATTATCCATTATATGGCAAGTGGCACCGCCATCTCTTGAAAATAAAATGGACCCTAGACAAGGATCAATACCTTTCAAGTCTGGAAGGTGTGAAGGGTGTATATTCGTAAATTTTTTTTTTTTAAGTTTTTTAACAGGCAAAATAAATGGACAACCATTAGATATCAAAATATCAAATTCATTATTTTCAATATAATCTATTAATTCTTCTTTTGTTGATATAATAGTATGTTTGTTTTTATTTAAAAGTTCATCTTTCTCAAGGTGGGTATTTTTTATAACTAAAATATCAGTATCAAGACCTATTTTTAACATTTCCTCTAAAACAAATTTTCTATTTCCTACAAAAATATATTTAGTCATTTTCACCTATTGCATAACCAAATCCCGATTCTCCATAATTATTTCCACAATAAAGCATAAATTTTATTCCTTTATGTATAAATAAATATGGATAACAAATACTTTCGCTATCCCATCCATTCTCTGATATTGTTATCCCAGATTTTTTATCATCCCTAACCCAATTAATTCCATCGTTAGATTTTGCATAACCGATTCTATAAGTGGTATAATCTTTTGTACCTCGATGAGCAAACCACATATGATAAGAATTATTCCAAAAAACAACACTTGGCCTACCAAATGAATGTTCATATTCATCTTTAATGGGTATTATAAGTCCTGGCTTACAGTTCCAATCAACACCATTATTTGATGTAGCATAATGAATTCCATATCTTGCATGCCACACATCTCCTCTTTTTTCCCAACTCAATCCCGAATTATACCAAGTTTTCCAATTCCCTTTTTCATCCACGTGTACAGAAGTAGCTGCAGCAAATATAGGGTTATTTTTATCTCTACCCATGACGGGACCTTCGAACTCTCTTTTTGCAGTTAAATTTTCAGGATCAGCAATAGCCCTTCCAGTATCGCAATGCCAGAGTCCAATTTGAATATTTTGCCAACCAGAATAATATATATAAAACTTACCAGAGTTTTTAACAAAGCAACAATTTAACAAACCCTCAGAGTCAAAATAACCTGGTTTACTTGGTGATAACGCTAGCTTATTTTCAGAAATAATTTTAATCTCATTATTTTTAACTTCGGCATGTGATAAAAAAATGTGGCTTTGTTTATTTTTTCTTGAAGAAAAAGCTAACAAGTATTTATCATTTTCAATGTGAATCATTGAAGGGTGAGAGGCGTGAGTAAAGCCTTCTTTAGCTGTATCAAGGATAAGGCCTTTTTTTTGCCAATTAATCATCTTTGATTTCTTTTTTTATCAAAGTTTCAAGATACTCCACTCTACTAATTCCTTTTTTTAAAGCTTTTTCATAAAATTTATCTCTTAAAAGAGGATCAATTCCTTCTAGCTTTCCAAAGTGGCGTGTTTTTATGGAACCTCCTCTTTTACCAACATGAGGAAGATTAATATCTGCAGTCCACTCTTTATCACTAACAATATATTCAATTACATAAAAACAGTTATTTATTACCCAAGATAATTTTACATCTTTTGCACTCAATGGAATTAGACTCATAGGTGGCTCTAAATTATATAAAGCATTATTAGTAATTAAGCTTTTTGCTATTTCTGTTTTTTTTAACCAGTATGCTATTCCCTCATCACCAAAAACTATTTTGCCACCAGGTTTTGTTACTCTATCCATCTCATCTATGCCTTTTTTAATGTCTTTATAGAGATTGATGCCTCCAAAATGATAAGTAGCATCAAATTCATTATCATTAAAAGGTAGATCAGTTGCATCATTTACAGAAAAAAAAATTTTATATTTATTAAAATCAATAGCTTTTTTAGTTCTATGATAAGCGGCTATCAGCATTTCTTTTGCAAAATCTTGAGCATAGACTTGGCCAGAAATTCCTATTTTTTTTGATATATAAGCTAGATCGTTACCAGCACCAGTCGCTGTAACTAAAATTTTATTTCCTTCTTTTAGGTTAAGCTTATCAATTAATTCAATTCTTAATTCATTTTCATTTACGCCATGTGTTTTGAATAACCAGCTTAGTGCATTATCATGAATTTCAGCTGCATCTTTAATTGAAAATTCATTTACATTTTCTTTTTGATTATCAAAAATTGGTATTTGAGTTTCTTTATCAGTTAATTTAGGTTTTTTATTGTATAAAAGTTTTGTCATTTTTGCTAAAGCCTTTATTAATTAAAAATCATTATTTAAAAAAATAGTAAATTGTTTGCTATCAAGCTTATGTTTAATATCCGCAGGAGAAATAACAACAGTTTTATTTTTTAAGTTTTTAGATATTAAAGTTTGAGCACCAACAAAACAATTGTTACCAATAGAGATATTGTTTGTAATTGTTGAATTTATACCAAAAAAACAATTATTGCCAATATTTGTTTTACCTGCAACACTACTACCTGATGTGAACCAGCAGTTATTACCAACATTAACATGATGACTGATTATAGCTCCACTCCATATAAAATTATTATTCCCAATTTTTACAATCGGGTGAATATGTACATCATTCATTATAAAATTATTATCACCTAATTTTAGATCATTTGGTAAATTTGCAGAAGGATGAATAATATTAGGACATTTGTAGCCATATTTTTTGACTCTAAGATAAATTTTTTCTCTTAGGCTATTCATATCTGAATAACCAATAGATATGAAAATTTGGTATTTTTTATTAGAAAATTTTTTTAATATTTCTTGAAAGTCATAAACTGGAAACCCAAAAATTCTTTTTTTATCTATATATTTTTTATCAACTGTAAATCCTATTAATTCAAAAGATTTGATGTCTAGTATAATCTTAGCCATAACTTCTGCACTTGGACCATTTCCAAAAATGATTATTTTTTTTTTCATTATATTATATTTATATTTCTAATTAACTTTTTTGGCCAATTTTTAATATTGTTCCCATGCTGACTGTATAAAGCCAAAAGTAATCTTTCAAAGCCTATCCCAATACATCCAGAGAATATTTTTTTATTACCATTATTAATATTGAATGCCTTTCCAAAGGTATCCATATGAAAATTAATAGAACCAATAGCAATTTTTTTTTTTAAAAAGGGAATTGTAGCCAAAATCTCATATTTTAGCTCAAAAGAATGTTGAAATAACTTTTTATCTATATCTCCTATAAAAAATGGATCATCAGCAACTTCTATGGAGCAGTTTAATTCAGTTAATTTAACAAATTTTTTTATTTCATTAATAAGATTTTGTCTTACCTCTAGTACAAATTGTTTGTCACCAACAAACATTATATCCCTTACTGTAAAACTTAATAATCTATCAAGTGATTTAAATTCAGAAGTTTCGTTTCTAAAGACTTTATTACATGTAGTATAAATTGAATTTTTAAAACTTTTTAGATTACTTAATGCATAATAACAGTTATCACAAACAGCTGGTTGAAGACCATATTCTGCGTCACTAAATTGACCATCTATTATAACTTTATTATATTTTTTATTTTTATTGTATTTAGATGAAAATTTTTTATAATTTAAAAAATTTTGTTTAAGGCCAGTCATCAAGAGAGATTGCTGAGGAAACTCCGACAAGTAATTAATCTTTTTATACAAATCAATTGGCCATAAGATGGGATTTTCTTGATCAATTGCTTTAAATTTTTTTATTGCTAAATTATAAAAATAATCATTACAACCACGAAATATCTTGAGAAAATCACCTTGAAATTGAAAGAGTTTATCTGAAATCCTTACAATTTCTTTCTTTCTTTCTAATTCTTTAATTGGGTCTTTTTTATATCTAATTTTTTTTATCTGATTAAATATTATTTTTTTTCCATCAATACCACGAGCAATAAATATGAGTCTTTTCAATGATTTCTGAATTGAGAGTAGATCTTTTTTATCATAATTCTTTATATCAATTTTTTTTTCATGGAATGTGAGTTTAATTTGAGGAAAACTTGTTAAAATTGATGATCCAATGAAACCTTTTTGTTTAGTGGATAAATTTTGAGAAGTTGAAGATGAGTATCTAAATGTATTCATTTATTCTTCAAAACCCATTATTGAGTTTAGAGCAATAAGCTGTGTAAGAATTTGAGATGTACCTTCTATGAATTGAAATCCTTTTGACTCTCTAAAATATCTTTCAATATTAAATTCATTACTTGTTCCATTTGCACCATAAACGTCTAATAAATCAGAACAAATTTGTTGCACATTTTGACTTGCAAATAATTTAGACATATTGCAGTAATTCATAGAGCCAATTGATATTCTTCTTTTTTTTTGAAATGCATTTTCTGTGAAGGCAATACCTGCTGAGATATTCACTCTAGCATCTGCTAAAATTTTTTGGATTAACTGATAATTCCAAATTTTTTTTCCAAACTGCTCTCTATTTTTTGTGTAATCAATTGCTTCTTCTAATGCAGCTAAGCACATTGAAAAAGCAGAAATTGACGCAATTACTCTTCCATTTGTAAGAGCGTAATTTAAAGCTTTACTCGATACTTCAATATTATTTCCAATTAAGTCTGAATCTAAAACTCTAACTTTATCAAAAGAAATCTCGGCAATATGAGAGCCTCTATTTGTAAGAATATTTTTCATTTCTGATATTTTTATGCCTTTTGTTTTAGAGGCAATTATAAATAATAGTAACCCTTGTTCTCCGTTAGCAAGGACCAATAAAGTGTCAGAAATTCCACCTAGTGTAATCCACTTTTTTTTACCATTTATTAAATAACCATTTTTTGTTTTAATATATTTTGTTGAAATTTCTTTTGTATTGGAACCAGCATTTGGTTCAGTTATAACCAAAGAAGATATACCTCCTTTATTTACTGTGCTATGAAGAAACTGCTTTTTTTGAGCTGATGTACCATATCTCATTATAGTTGAACCAACCATTCCCAAAGAAACTAGGAAATAATTTCTTATATTTGCACAATATTTTGTCGCGTGAAAATAGAATTGACACTCTTCTTTGTGGTTAAAAGAAAGCTTTTTATTATTATGATAACCAAGCAAAAGATTAATTTCATCTTTATCTAAAAGCTTAGTAATTTCTTTAGGAAATTTTTTTTTAAAGTCTATTTTTGGTGCTAAGGATTTAAAATTTTTACTAGAGATAAGCTTAATTTTTTCGAGTAATTTTTTTTTTTTCACTTTGTTTTATTTTTGGAGTTTTGAACTTTTATTTAGATATTCAAAACATTTTTTAAAACTAGTTAGTTTTGCTATATTCTCAGGTTTAATTCTTTTTAATTTAAACTTTTCTTCAATTTCTAATATTAAATTAATATGAGTAAAAGAGTCCCATTTTTCAGTATTTTTCATGGAGATAGAATCAATTTTATCCAAGTTAGTATTAAAGTTCTTTTTAAATATTTTGGCTAATTTATCTCTCATATTTATTTATTATTTAATAATTTAAAAATTTTTCTTTATCTTTACCACAGTTCATCAAGCAATCAACTATACTCAAATTTTCATAAAAATCATTAAATGGCTGTTTATAAACTTTGCTATTTCCATAATCAAACCAATCAACTTTGATGCCATTTTTATTAAATAACTTTTCATCTAAATAATTTTTTGCAGCTGAGCCACTAGTGTAAATATTAGCTTTTCTTGAAATACAGATTTCCAATAGTCTTTCAGATGCAGTGATATCCTTCTTTGACTTATTAATATTTTTTGAATCCATAAATAAAGTATTGAAATTAAATAGTTTACAAATTTTAATTATAATAGTTTTATTTATTACTGATAATTTGTCTGTATCAAGATTAAAATAACACTCAGAAAGAAAATTAAACATTTCATCAAAATGAGTACTTTTTGAATAGCACTGTTTAATTAAATCTAAATGTGAAACTTGCCAATTATTTTTATGCACCTCTATGTTGGATATAACCTCTTTATAATTTCCTTTATTTTTTATTGGTATAGTTAACCACTTCTTCTGATTAGCATTTCTTATTATGTTTCTATTCCGCCAATCTCTTCTAGTAAATTGAACTTCATCAAAAAAAATAAACTCATCAACATGTTGAATTAAATCAAAATATCCCCTCCAAGGTAAATAATTTGATTGTGATATTGCAATTTTCATTAGAAATATTTTATATTTTCTTTAATCTACTACTTAAAGGTTGGCCTTTAATAATATTGTATGGTGATTTTTTATTTAATATTCGTAGAAAATGTGAAGAACTTAATCCAATCGCAGGTCTAAAGGTTTTGATATTTTTTTTAGTAAATTTTGTGCCTTTTTTTATATCAGTGATTGCAAAAATTGATCTTCTAAAAATTTTATTCTTTAGTTCTTCTTTTGATCTCGTAAATGTCTTATTTTTTATAAGGCAATAAGCATTTTTTATATCATCACTAAATGATCTTATATCATTCTCTTTTAATGAAAATTTTGAGTCAACTGCTTTAATATTTTTTAAACATATATGTTTTTCAATAACTTCAGCTCCTTTAATAATAGCCATGCACGATAAGGCGGAACCAATTGAATGGTCAGAAAATCCAACCCTAGTATTAAATTTTTTTTTTATTATTTCTAAATTGTTTAAATTAAAGTCTTTTAAATTAGATGGATAATTGCTTACACAATATAAGAGTGTAATATCTTTACATCCATATTTTTTAGCAACTTTCAAGGTCAAGTTAATTTCTTTTAAACTTGCAAGTCCAGTTGAAATAATCATTGGTTTTTTAGTTTTGGCGATTTTTTTGATTAAATTTAGATCATTCATTTCAAAGGAGGAAACTTTATAAACTTCACAATTCAAGCTTTCCAGGATATCCACTGCTTGTTCTGAAAATGGAGAGCTGAATATTTTAATTTTTTTCTTTCTTGCATAATTAAATAACTCTTTGTGCCAAGAAATAGGAGTTTGTGCTTTTTTATAAAGATTCCAAAGATCTAAATTTTTCCATAAACCGTGTTTAATTTTATATTTATTTTCATTTGGTTTTAGAGTCATCATATCAGGTGTGTAAGTCTGTAATTTTACTGCATCAGCACCACCATGTTTTGCTGCATCAATTAATTTTTTTGCATTTGAAATATTACCACCATGATTACCAGATATTTCTGCAATAAAAAAAGGCTTGAGATTAATAAATTTATTTTTCATTATTAAATAATTGGAATAGTAAGATCAGTTTCATTATGATTGCTTTATTGTTTTTATAGCGTAAAATTCCCAAAATGAAAAATAATACTAATTATCAAAAAATAATAACAAAAATTCAAAAAATTAGATCAAAAAATAATATAAATTGGATGGATATATTGAGATTAGCGTTTAAAAATGATCCCAAAGGTGCCTCACAAATATTAAGAAAAATCAATAGTGATGATAAAAAGATATCATCTTTAGTCAAAGAATTAAGTAAATAATTTTATCTAAGTATTTTAAGATATGAATATTATTTTTGGCACAGCTCAATTAATGCAAGAGTATGGATTAGCAAAAAAAAATTTAAAAAACAATCAGTTAACAAAAATTTTAAGCCATGCAAGAAAAAATAAATTTAAGTTAATAGATACAGCCTTAGCCTATAAAAATGTTGACAGTGTATTATCAAAGCATGATTTAAGTAAGTTTAACATAATTACTAAGGTAAGCAATTTACAAAATAATAAAACCTATAAAGAAATAGATAATTCAAGATCTGACTTAAGCATTTCAAAATTTCACACTGTATTACTACATGATGAAAATGAATTAGTTAATAATCAGGCGAAAAAAAATTATAAGATTTTAAAAAATCTTAAGTTAAAAAAATTGACTAAATATATTGGTGTATCTGTATATTCTAAAAAAAAAACATTAAAAATAATTGAAAATTTTAAAATTGATATTCTTCAAGTCCCAGGAAATATATTTGATAGACGTTTTTTTGATCAAGAATTTTTAAGACTAGTTAATAAAAAAAATATAAAAATATACTTTAGGTCAATTTTTTTACAGGGTACATTGTTAAATAAAAACTTATACAAAAAGGCTAAGATGTTAAAAAAATCTAAACTTTTTAAAGATTACTTTGAATGGATAGAGAATCAAAAAGTTACCCCACTGGAAGCAACATTTGGGTATTTAAACAAGATAGGAATTAAGAATGTAATTGTAGGCGTTTCAAATTATGAGGAATATAAACAGATAATAAAAAAAAAAAACTATGCAAATGACTATAAAGTTCCACAATTTGTTGCCAACCAAAATGATAAAAATTATATTTTAAGAACAGACCTTTGGAAAAAATGAAAACAAAAAAAAATAGATATTGGACAGAAGCACTAAAGGTTATTCCTGGTGGAAATTTACTTTATTCTAAAAGACCAGAGATGTTCTTGCCTGAAAAATGGCCAACATACTTTTCTAAATCTAAGGATTGCTATGTGTGGGATTTGAAAAATAAAAAATTTATAGATATGATATTTGCGGTTGGAACAAATGTTCTGGGCTATAATTTTAAAAAACTAGATAGCCATATTCATAGAACAATAAATTTAGGAAATATGACATCGCTAAATTCATATGAAGAAGTTGTTTTGGCCAAACAATTATTAAAACTACACAGATGGGCAGGTATGGTAAAATTTGCTCGTTCAGGTGGTGAGGCAAATACAATCTCAATACGTATAGCAAGAGCTTTTAATAAAAATAAACAAAATGTTGCTGCATGTGGTTACCATGGTTGGCATGACTGGTATTTATCATCAAATTTATCTAATAAAAAAAATCTAAATAGCCATATATCAAAAAATATAAAGATAGATGGTGTTAATAAGAAGTTAAAAAATACAACATATCTATTTAAATATAATGATTTAACAAAACTTGAATACCTGCTTAAAAATAAAAAAATAGGAATCATAAAAATGGAAGTTCAAAGAACTGTAAAACCAGAAATTAACTTTCTGAAAAAGGTTAGGTTGTTAGCCAACAAATATAACGCAGTTTTAATTTTTGATGAATGTACTTCAGGGTTCAGAGAGTCATACGGGGGGCTTCATAAATCTTATAAAGTTTATCCAGATATCGTAATCTATGGAAAAGCAATAGGGAATGGATATGCAATTACAGCTATAGTAGGCAAGAAAAAAATTATGAAGGCATGTGATAATACTTTTTTAAGTAGCACTTTTTGGTCTGAAAGAATTGGATTAGTTGCTGCTATAGAAACGTTAAAAATAATGAAAAAGAATAAAACATGGCTTACTATTAAAAAACAAGGAAAATATATTAAAAACCAATGGCTAAGAATATCTAAAAAAAATAAAATCCAGGTTGAAATATTTGGAATTGACTCAATGCCTCAATTTAAATTTAAAGAAAATCATAACCTGCTAAAAACATATATTTCAGATCAAATGTTAAAAAAAGGTTTTCTGGCCAGTAATATTATCTATGTATCATTAGCACATAAAAAAAAAATTATTGATGGCTATATCAAAGAACTAGATAAAGTGTTTCTGAAAATTTCCAGAATGAAAAATCCAAAAAATCAAATAAAACTTCTTGAGGCACATACAGAAATAAAAAGATTAAACTAATGAAAAAAAAAATTAGTAGATTAGCAATTATACCTGCAAGGTCAGGGTCAAAAAGAATATTAAATAAGAATATTAAAAATTTTAACAAGAAACCAATAATAAATTATTCAATAAACAATGCTGTTAATTCCAAGTTATTTAAAAAAATTCATATATCAACAGACTCGTTAAGAATGAAAAATTTTATAGAAAAAAACAACAATCTTAAAATAGATTTTCTTAGAATTAAAAAACTATCCACAGACAAAACACCATTAATTAATGTTGTTAAATACGTAACCAAAGAGTACATAAAAAAAAAAGAAACATATGATGAAATATGGTTAATTTATGCTTGTGCACCTCTTACAAATGCTAGTGATCTTATTAATGCAAGTAAGAATTATCAAAGAACAAAAAAAAAACTTCCAATGATGTCATTCAGAAAATATGATGCACCTATTGAATGGTCGTTTACGAAAAAAAAAAATTTTTTTATTCCTAATTTTAAAAATAAAATAACAATAGATTCAAAAAAAATAAAACCAAATTATTATGAAAGTGCTTCGTTTATTATTTTTAAGCCAGAACAATTAATAAAAAATATTAAGTTTTCTAAATATTATGGTCATGAACTACCAAGAGAGAGAGCGATTGATATAGATGATTTATCAGATTGGAAAATTGCAGAAAGTTTATATAAGTTTAATTATGAAATATGATTCCATATAGTAGACAATACTTAGACAAAAGTGACCTCCATGAAGTAAGTAAAGTTTTAAGATCAAAATTGATTACTCAGGGAGATAAAGTCAAAATTTTTGAAAAAAAAATTTGTAAAAAGGTTGGTTCTAAATATGGGGTAACTGCAAATAGTGCAACTAGTGCATTACATATAGCATGCTTGGCATTAGGATTAAAAAAAAATGATTATTTATGGACTGTACCCAATACATTTGTTGCTTCTGCAAATTGTGGAGTTTATTGTGGAGCAAAGATAGACTTCGTAGATATAGATGAAAATACATTTAATATTTCTTTGCTAGAGCTCAAAAAAAAATTAAAATTATCAAAAAAATTAAAAAAACTACCAAAAATTATTGTTGGTGTAGATTTTGCAGGAAACCCCTATGACCATAAAGAATTATATGAATTATCAAAAAAATATAATTTTAAAACAATAACAGATGCATCTCATTCATTAGGTTCAAAATATAAAAATAGCTTAATAGGAGCGTGCAAATGGTCCGATATCACAGTATTTAGTTTTCACCCTGTCAAACCAATTACTACTGCTGAAGGTGGCATAGCAGTAACTAATAATAGAAAATTGTTTAATGATTTAAATATTTTTAGAAATCATGGAATAACAAAAAATCTAAAAGAGTTTAAGAAAAAAATAAATCAAAAATGGTATTACGAGCAAGTATCTCTTGGATATAATTATAGAATGAATGAAATTCAAGCTGCGCTTGGAATAAGCCAGCTAAAGAAATTAAGTTTGTTTAATAAAAAAAGAAACATTTTAGCAAAAAAATATAGCCAAAATTTAAAAGATTTACCTATAAAATTTCAAAAAATTAATAAAAACTGTTATAGTGCTTATCATCTATTTGTTATATTATTTCCAAATTCAATAATTAGAAAGAAACTGTACAACAAAATATTTAATTATTTTCTAAAAAAAAAAATTGGTGTTAATTTACATTATTTGCCAGTTCATCTTCATCCATTTTATAGAAAAAAAGGGTTCGGTATTGGGAATTATCCAATTGCTGAAAACTATGCAAAAAGAGCCATAAGTATACCGCTATACCCATCTTTAACTTTTCAAAATCAAAATAAAGTTATAAGAGTTATTAAAAAAATTTGTAATCAATATTTTAATAATGAAAAATTTACATAATTTATCAATACTTATAACTGGTGGAACAGGATCATTTGGAAATGCAATGACTAACTATCTTTGCAAGAATTATAAATTAAAAAGACTAGTAATTTTTAGTAGAGATGAACTTAAGCAATATAATATGCAACAAAAATTTCCTTTAAAAAAGTATCCATTTATTAGATTCTTTATTGGAGATATAAGAGATGAAAAAAGATTAACCAGAGCCTTTAGCGAAATTGACCTAGTAATACATGCTGCAGCTTTAAAGCAAGTACCTACAGCTGAATACAATCCATTTGAGACTATAAATACGAATATTTTAGGTGCACAAAATGTTATAGAGGCAGCACTAAATACAAAAGTAAAAAAAGTTATTGCTTTATCAACTGACAAGGCATCATCTCCCATAAACTTATATGGAGCAACCAAATTATGTTCAGATAAACTATTTAGTGTTGCAAACATTTATGCTGGTAAAAGAGATATATCTTTTTCTGTTGTTAGATATGGAAACGTAATGGGCAGTAGAGGGAGTGTAATTCCATTATTTTTAGAACAAGCAAAAAGAAATAATCTTAACATCACAGATCCTAAAATGACTAGATTTAATATTACATTAGAAGAAAGTGTAAAGCTTGTTATATGGTCAATTTTGAACAGCTACGGATCAGAAATTGTGGTACCCAAGATTCCTTCCTATAGAATATTAGACATTGCAAAAAGTATAAGTCCAAGAGGTAAAATTGAAATTATAGGAATTAGACCCGGTGAAAAATTGCATGAAGAAATGATAAGTTTTGAAGAGAGTAGAAATACAATTGAACTAAAAAATTATTATATAATATTACAGTCCAATAATAAAAAACAATTAGCTTATTATAAAAACAAATTTAAAGGAAAGAAGTTGAATAAACAATTTTCTTATAATTCAAATGAGAATAAAGATTTTTTAAGCATTGGTGAAATCAAAAAATTAATAAATATTCAAAAAATAAATAAATCTTGAATAAATATTTTGATTTAAAACTTTAATGGTAAAAAAAAATATTAACTTAATAGGTAGTAGTCTATATTCAGTATTTTTAGCTTTAGAGCTATCTAAAACAAAAAAATATAATATTGCTATATACGAAAAATCTAAAAATTTTTTGAATTCTTTTTCAAGTATAAAAATTGAAAAAAAAAACTGTAATCAAGGCTTTCATGCATTTGAGTCAATAAGATCTGAAAAGTTAATAAAAAATTTTAAAAAAAATTTTAGCATTAACTTAAAAAAAAAAAATAAAAGTAGAGGAATAATAATTGATAAATTTATACTTGACTCAAGAGAGCCATATAAAAACTGGCCCAAAAGTATAACAAATCAATATAGCTTAAAAAATAAAGAAACAAAAATTAAACCAGAACTTGTTTTAAAAAAAATAAATCAAAAATATATAAACTTTATTCATAATAACTTGGGAAACAAATTTGAAGTTGAAAATACAATACAATTAATTTACCCTTGGTTTTTTCCCAATAATTATCTTGTTAAATCAGAAGATGAGGGTTCCATCCATCTAAATAATGTTAGACAGAAAAAAATAGAACATAGCTATTATGTTCCAAAACATGGTTTATTTGAAGAATTGAAAGCTCCAATAATTAAAAAATTAAAAAATGAAGGTATTAAAATTCATTTAAATAAAAATATTACTTTAATTAAAAAAATTTTTTTTGATGTTTTTTGTGATGATAAAAAATTAGAAGGAACATCTATAATAACATTACCAATTTTTACTATTTTGAATTCTATACAAAATTATAAACTTAAATTACCTAAAATAAGACCACATAAATATTATACAGCTTTAATTAAATCTAATACTAAAAATGTTCTAGATGATTACTTAGAAATAATTGTTTCTTCTGAAAAATTAAAAGGCCTTAGAAGAATATCCAATTATTCTTTTATCAAAAAAAATAAAAATTATATTTATCAAATAGAGTTTATAGAAGATAAAAATTATAAAAATATTGATTTACAAATTAAATCTTACGTTGAAGGATTAAGATCTATAATAAAGATGAACAAAAATAATAAAAAAATTAATATTAAATTTAAAATAATAGGATTTAAATTTTTAAGGTATATATTTTCTCCTAAAAATAAAATTTTAAATGATTTAGTAACTAAATTTGATAGATTGTTTAAAAATCAAAAAAATATAATTATTCCCAGATATATAACCTGGCCAATTAACACGAATAAACAATATTTATTCTCTAAAATTGATATAAGTAGTATCGAAAAAAAAATATGAAAATTCCGAAAATAACAAAAATTTTAATTCTAGGAGGTGACTCAATAACTTTAGAAATATTACCTTTGTTAAAGAAAAGTTTTAATTATTTATTGTTATGCTCTAAGAGAAATTTAGATTCAAAAATAAATGAAAAAAGATTAGAGGATCACCTAATTGCACTTAAAGCTAATTATAGAAAGATAAATATTTTAGAAAAATCAATTGATTTTAACAAAAATTTTAACTCAAAAAATTCTATATATTTATGTATGTCATCTCCATGGATAATAAAAAAAAATAATTTTAAAAAAATTAAATCTTTAATTTTAAATTCTCATAGCACAAGACTTCCTCAATATAGAGGTGGTGCAACTTTTAGCTGGCTGGTAATGAATAAAGTAAGATTTGGTTTCAATAACCTTTATATTATTGATAAAAATATTGATACTGGAAAAATCATATTTTTTGAAGAATTTTTATATCCAAATAATTTAAAGACACCAGATGATTACTTTCAAATATACAAAAAAAAACAAATGGAATTTTTGAATAAAAAATTACTAAATTTTAAAAAAAAAAAAAATACTTTAGTTCCAACTAAACAATTGGAGTATTTATCTTCGTATTTTCCAAGATTAAATTCAAATATACACGGCTGGGTAGACTGGTCTCTTGATTATAATGATCTATACGCATTTATAAATTCATTTGGCAATCCACATGAGGGTTGTAGCACTTATTATAAGAGCCAAAAGGTGTTAATTAAAGATGCATCACCAAATCATGAAGATGCAAAATTTAACTCCTATAAGAATGGGATTATATTCAGAAAAGGTCCTAACTGGGTCTGTGTAGCAGCAAATAATGGATCTATTATTATTGAAAAGGTAATTTATAAAAAACAAAATATCATTAATAAATTAAGAGTGGGAGATAGATTGTTTACACCTTTAAATAAAATAGAAAATAAATTTAAAAGAGTTTTTTATAATCCAAAGGGCTTAGTTAAAAAATAAACTTATATAAAATGTCCACGATTGCTCCTAGTAAAAAATATTTATTTAGAGTACTAAAAATTTTTCTAGGCCAACACAATAATACGAATATAGGAATTGATCTTGCTTCCGAAAATTTTAAAAATTCAAGATATTTTAAAACAAAAAAATATATTGGTGTTGATATAAATTTAAAAGAAATATTATATGGACTAAACAATTTTCATCTTATTAAATCTTATGGTATTTTATGGGACTTTACAAAAAAAAATAGACTTGGTAATAGTTTTGCTGATGTGGTTGTTTCAACAAATACACTGTCCCATATAAAATCCTCAAAAAAAAAAATTAATGCTGTAAAAAATTTTATTGAATTTACTTCTAATAATGGAAGCATCTTAATTCAAACTGAAGTAGATGATATTACTACTCATGAAATCATAAAACTTTTTTACAAAAATTTTAAAAATGTAAAAATTTCATATTATCATAATTTTTTTTCCAGGATATTTCTGACTATTTTTGTTGGTCAATTGACAAAAAACAGATTGGCAATTTTTCTAAACAAAATAAAACTTAATTATCTTATATCATTAACAGAAAATCTGACTTCCAATTTAAAATTTTTTAATAAAAAAATAATTATTATTGGAGATAAAAAAAATAAATTTCAAAAAAAATTAATTAAGTTTAAATTTAAAAGATTAAATAAATTTTTATAATATTTGTATATTAATTTAGCTTACGAAATTCTTTTTTAAAAAATTCAGTTTCAGAGTGTCTTCTTTCAAGGTATCGAGCAAATGCTCTACTTTTATCTTTCCTTACCAGTGTCATAGAGTCTATTTCCTCTCTGATATAGTTAATTTTTTTAACATCTAGATTAAACTTATAAGTAGAGTCTTTCTTAAATTTTTCAAAGGGTTGACTATCATTTAATAGCCATTCTGGGAAATCAAAATTCATTTTTAATTCATCTTTTTTATTAAACTGCAAACTATTATCTGAATATATTTCATTAATTAAATACAAATTTTTCATCCAACTTTCTGCTGAATCTATCACTATTTTACTATCTTTATTATAAAATTTAGAAAAGTCACTTTTTATTACTTCAAAAAGAGTTGTAATCATATCATCCAGAATTAAAACTCCTCTTGCTGTATATTTTGCCATTAAATTTTCACCTATCTCTCCATTTACTAATGCTTTATAATTTTTTTCTTGTGAGTAAAACTTCATAGCTTCTTCTTTTGTTTCAAATAATTCTTCATGTGACTCTTTGCAAAATTCTTCAAAAAGATCTTTAAACCTTCCTTTATAACTTATTTCTTTAATTTTTCTTGTAACCGCTAATGAGAATTCAAACCAGTCAATGCCTATTTTTCTTGTGAGCTGAATTATGGGTTGTAAAAAATGATGACCCATTAATTTAGCAATAAAACTATAATTTCTACAATTTAAATATTCTTCATAACTCATTGAACTTGTTTCTACACATATCTGTTCAATTTCTAAGATTTTTTTATTTCTATATTCTCCAAATTGTTTTGGCAAAACCCTCCATTTTCCTTTTAAATTATATTCTTTTATTGCTTTATCTCTTCCTAGTTCTGCCCCAAACAACATCATTAAGGTATAAGTTCTTGTTTGAACTCCATTGTCCATTAAAAATTTTACACCTTCAAAATAAGTTTTTTCAGTTTCATTAGGTAAAGGAATAATCATTTCAGAAAATGAACTTTTTCCTCTTTGTTTTAATTTTCTTAAAAATTCAAGGTACTGTTCACGAGTCCAGTTTCTTCTTTTTATTCCATCAAGCGTTTCAAGGTTCATTGATTGCATAGACAAACCTAATGCGACTCTATTTTTTAATTTATCATTAATTTTAATTATATTATCCCAATTACTTTTTGGTGTTAAACATTCTATGTATTGTGGATAATCATATTTATCCATTACTTTTAATATTTCATCAGATAACCTTACATCTTTTTCAAAAATACCCCAATTAGAGTCGAACATAAATATAGACTTTGTTCCCTTCAACCCATCTAATTTTTTTGCAACATACCATATTTCTTCAGCAATTCTTTCAACACTAAATGTTGTAATTTTTGTTGCATCTAGTCCTTGATCGCAAAATGTGCATAAAAAAGGACAACCTCTTGCAGTCTCAAAAGCTGGACTGAATGAACCATCTAAAAATTTGTCTAGTAATCCTGTTGTATATGGCGAAGGTATAACATCTCTTCCTTGCGTTTTCACAGATCCGCTCATTCCTATTCTAGGCATGTAAGCTCCAATATGAAGACCACTTTTATCTTTTTTTACGCTAACACAACCTTTTATTGGTTCATCTTTATCAATCATTGTTTTAGTAGAACAGTTATTTTCGATAAAAATTTTTATAATTTCTAAAAAAGAAAGTTCACCATCGGAGTAGGCAAAATAATCAACTGAGGGTCTATCAATTAAATATTTAAAACATTTATCATAAGTAGCATCCCGCAAATTATTTTCAATTCTTACAGCACCGGTACCAGCTGGAAATTCAGGTCCCCCTAAAACTGTCAATACATTAGGGTTTATTTTTTTTGCATAATCACAAATAAAATTTGAAAGGTCAGAATTCCAAATATAATTAGAAACACCAATAACATCTGGCTTCCACTCATCTAAAATATTAAAAATTTCTTCTGCATCCACATAAAGCTTAAGCTCAACTTGATCTCCAAACTTATTTATTAAATTTGAACCAATATATCCAATTCCTATCGGCACAAAATATGAGTGAGCTCCTACTGTTTTATGTCTTGGATCAGCTAAAAGAACTTTAAGTTTTTTCATACAATCTAAAAATTTAAGATATTTTATTTATTAAAAAATATTTTTTATAAACAACTTTAGATTGGTAATATATAGCCTCAATAATATTTGAAAAGATAAAAGTCGAGATTAAGCTATAAGCAAAGAATGGCAATGCTAAAGTGTAGCAGATAATTAGGCCATTTATCGAATATCCGTATGATCCATTTAACCAAACACCTAAATTAGTTATAATAAAAAATATAAAAGCACCAATTAAAGCTCCTGTAATTCTTTTTAAAAAACTTTTTGAAAAAAATTTTGATAAATATGAAATTAATACAATACTTCCCCATGTAAAAAAAGTCAGACTGTGCATACCAATAAAGTAATCTGTAATTATAAAACTTAAAATTAGAGTGGGAATAAATCTTTTACCTAGTAAAGTAGGCACATAAAAAGTTAAGGCCAATAAACTAGTAAAATTTGGTGGGTGAGGAATAAAACGGCTTGCTGCTAGAGTTATAAATATTCCAATCGAAATCTTAAAATAATTCATTAACCTATTTTAGTGAACCAAGTCATTGATTACAAGATCTATATTGATTTTGTCTAAAATAAATCATAGTTATCAAAATTAGTATATTCTTTTAAAGCCAAAACTTAACAATCTTCCATCTTGAGAGTATGTTGCTGGCTTTTCGTAACGTTCATTAAGTAGATTGGTAAAATTTAAGGAAATAATATTACCATACAGATTTTTTCTAATTGACATATCTACTAAATCAACACTTTTTACAAATGCATTTTTTGATCCAGTCCAATCTATATGATCACCAATATATCTATGACTTAGATTTATATCAAATGGACCATACTCAGGCGATTTAAATTTTTTAGAATAATCCACACCATAAGATACATCTGGTCTACGTGAATTTGGTCCATCAGTAGCTGTTCTACTTTTTGCAAAATGGGAAACGATACTTAAATATTGATCTTTACCTAAAAAAGTTATTTCGCTTTCAATACCCTCTTGTGTAGTATCAGGCAATTTATTTTCATATGCACTCCAAGATGAGTTTATTTTAATTCTATCTTTCATTCTTGTTCTATAGGCAGTTAAGTTAAATTTTATATTTTCTGAAAAATTATACTCACCAACAAGCTCATTAGTTTCACTTTTTTCAGGATTTATATTCTCTTGACCAATATTGCCATAAAGTTCATAAAGACTGGCATTTTTTAAACCTGTAGAGTGAGTTGCCCCTAATTTAAACTGACCTAAAAATTTTGTAAAATTTATTTTATAAGTTTTATTTCCACCAGTTTCTTTATGATCATCATTTCTAATATGAAGTGATAGCAAATGTTTTTCATTAAATTTATATCCTGCGTTTGCAAAAACTCCAAGATTACTCAGATATCCTTTTGTCTGAGATGCAAATGTTTTAGTCAGATAGTGGCCCCAATCATATTTGTATTCACTTCCAAAACCATATGAAAGTTTATTACTTACAACCAACTCTCTTTCTGCTTTAGCAACTAAAGACTCACTATAATATTTATCTATGTTTCCTAAAACATAATATTTTCTATCATATTTATGATAATGAAACATGAGATTATCAAGTGAATTTTTAGTTTTTCTTTCGACCCCAGTCTGAAAAGCGTACATTTTATTATCAGATGTAACCGATTCCTCTTGAGTATCTGATGAGTCATAATCCGATTTAGTATCTCTATAATAAAAAGTTGATTTCAATTTTAAATTATCTTTTAACCATTTATTCCCATTTAAATTGACTTGATAATTTTTTGTTCCATCTGACTCATTACCTTTGGCTATAGCACTATCAGTTTTACTCTGATTTGTTACCCCATTAAAATTTAGATGCCATCCATTGTCAGTTATTTTTGTTGTATTATAGTTTAGTGAATTGTTTTTTAAGTTAAAACCATTTAAAGAATAACTATTTACGTAATTAACATCTGTTATAAAATTAATTGCTCCTCCGATTGCGTCAGGCCCAAAATGTGCTCCATTAGATCCTTTGTAAACTTCAATTTGCTGAATAGTTTGTACAAAATCTTGTCCAAAATCATGCAATCCATTTGTTGCAGATTGATCATTTATAGCAATACCATTTAACATTACTAGTGTATGATTAGACTCAGAGCCTCTCATAAAAATAGCTGCCTGCTGTCCTTTTTGTCCAGTTTGATAAAAATCTAAACCAGAGACTTTTTTTAACAAATCTAATGCAGTAGTTGCACCAGACTCATTTATTTGTTTTTTGGTAAAAACTTTTTTATTTATTCCCTGAGAATTATAAGAAGAAGTGTTTGGTGTTTTACTAATTGTTATGCATGGAGTCCCTTTTCGGTTGTCCCATTTACATTCTTCTAAAGCATAAGCATTAAAACTATAAAAAAATAAAAAAAAAGCTAATAAAAATTTAAAATTCACAAACACATCCTTTCTTAAATTCCACTAGACTTATGGAATTGATTAAACAAATGCCGTTGTCAATTTTTCATTTCAGAACTAGACTTTTCCTGGCCTTTATTCTACATCGGACTATACTGGGTGGCACTCGGACTTTACCGTTGCAGGAACAGCTAATGAAATAAACATTATTTCCCACCAAGACTCAGCACATTTCGGATTTACTTTATACCTATAGTTTTGTCAATATGAATGCGTTTACTTCATGAAATTTTACTATATATGAGTCACTAAAAGCATTAATGAAAAAAAAAACCCTTTATATTGTTATAGAATTAAAAGTGAGAGAATTTATAGCAAAATTGCTATTTTCTTATTTTGCTTCATTAAGAGGTTATAGAATTTATTTAGGGTCCCGCGAACAAATTTTTAATATAATTGAAGAAAAAAAAACAAAGGCTGGTTTATTTTTTTATAAAGCCGGCTTACAACTGGATAAAACTATTCAAATTAGTAAAAAAGTTAATACACATATTACATTAGATGAAGAAATGACTGCCGGCCTAAATACAGAGAGATACTATACTGGTGCTAAAGCTTTTTTTAAAGGTGCTAAGAAATATATAGATGGATATTTTTATATAAATAATAAAATTGCAAAAATTGTAAAAAAACAAATCAAAGTAAAAAATGTGTATAGTGCTGGATGGCCGAGAGTAGATTTATATAAAAAAGAATTTAGTAATATTTATAAAGAAGATGTAACTAAAATTAAAAAAAATTTTGGTGATTATTATTTATTTATGTCGGATATAGGTTTTATTTCAAAAGATTATGCTGGATATGCACTTGAATATCTCCCATTTGGAGGCACAAAAAAAGATGGAAAAAATTGGCACAAATATTCATTAAATAAAGCACAAAATGCATTTGAAGAATTTAGTTATATAATTAATTTTTTTAAAAATATTTGTAAAAAGAATAAAAATATAAAAATTTTGGTTAGAGCACATCCTTCAGAAAATTTTAAAGCATGGAGAAATGCTTTTAAGGATACTAAAAATTTAATTTTATTAACACCTAATGATGATCCTCAGCCGTGGATAATGGCTTCAAAAGGAGTTTTGCACAGAGGATGTTCAACGTCTTTTCAGGCATTTGCTTTAAACAAACCAATTGCTTACCTTAAATTAAATCCTAATTTTAATAATAAGTTTATAAAAAGAAGACCTTATGAGATAAGTTATAAAATATTTAACGAGAGCGATTTTTTTAAGTGGATTAAAATAAAAAAAAAAAATAATTTTTCTTTAATTAAAAAAGAACTTAATTTTGATAATAAAAAGCATAGCTGTAACAAAATTCTAGATATAGTTGATGATATGAAAATAGATAAAGAAAATATACACTATTTAATAGATAAAAAAACAAGTATTAAAGATATATTTAATTTTTATTTTTTAAAATTAAAAAACTATGTATATATTTTTTTGGTTATTTCGAAAATTTTAAAAAGAAATAAAGATAGAATTTATTTTACACCTAAAATTCCAAATGGAATTAAAAAAAAAGAAGCAATAAAGTTTATGAAGAAGATTAAAAGAAAAAAAACAGAAAACATTAACATTAGTCAAATAAGCAAAGATCTTCTTAAGATTGAGAAATTTCAGTGATTGATTTAAGTAAGCCAGATATAGGAAAAAAAGAGATAAAGTCAGTAATTAAAGTTTTAAAATCTGGAAATCTTGTTGATGGATATTTTCAATCTAAATCAGAGAATTTAATTAAAAAAATTTTGAATGTGAGATATGTGGCTCTTACTCAAAGTTGTACAAGTGCCTTGGAGGCAGCAAGTATTATTATTGGTTTAAAGAATAATGATGAGGTTTTATTACCTTCTTTTACTTTTTCATCAACTGCAAATGCTATTGTTATGCGCGGAGCCAAACCAGTATTTGTTGATGTTGATAAAAAAAATTTAAATATTGATATTGAAGATTTGAAAAAAAAAATAACAAAAAAAACTAAAGCTATCTTTTTAGTGCACTATGCTGGTCTTTGTACTCAAATGGAAGAAATTTTAAAATTAAAAAAAAAGTATAATTTATATGTAATTGAAGATGCAGCGCACGCTTTTTTATCTAAATATAAAGGCAAATATCTAGGAACTTTTGGTGATATTTCAACATTTAGTTTTCATGCAACAAAAAATTTTGTAGGTGCTCAAGGCGGTGCCTTAGTTATAAATAATAGAAAATTAATAAAGCTTTCAGATATTGTATTAGACAAAGGAACTGATCGAAAAAGATTTATCCAATTTAAATTTAAGAAATTAAAAACATCTATAAAAAAAAATAAAATTTATACTTGGCAAAGTATTGGTTCTGAGTATAGAGCGTCAGAGATATCAAGTGCATTAGTTTACGAACAAATAAAGAGAAAAAATTTAATACAAAATAAAAGAAAAAAGGTATGGAATAAATATATTTCAGCATTTAATGATTTAAATAAAAATTACTTTTCTTTTCTTGATTTCGACAATAAAAATATAAAACACAGTTACCACTTATTTCCATTAATTTTAAAAAATGTAAAAACTGCAAATAGAATTATTCAATTTTTACAAGAAAGAAAGATTTTTGCAACTTTTCATTATATACCTCTTCACTTATCACCCTTTGGGAAAAAATTTTCAATTAAAAAACTTTTGGTCACAGAAAATATTTATAAGAAAATAGTTAGAATCCCATTACACTCAAATTTAACAGATAGAGAAGTTAAATATATTATAAAAAATGTAAAAGTTTTTTTTAATAAAATTAATAAAAATTAAAAATAATTTTTAAGTGCTAAATATATTTTTTAAAATTTTTTCGAGTATTCCACCAAAAAAAAAACTATATGTTTTTTATCTAATTATATTTGCAACTTTTTCATCATTTACTGAGATAATATCAGTTGCGAGTTTACTTCCAATGTTGGAAATTATGTTTAATACGAATGATTATCTAGATAGTTTTTGGATTAAAAAACTTTCAAACTTTGTTGATATTTCTGACATAGAAAATCTTAAACAAAAAATTGCAATAATATTTATATTATTAGTATTTTTATCATTTGTTGTTAAAATAATGCTTATATTAGCAACAAATTATATAAGTATGAATCTTGGTCATATAATTATGACTAAAGTGTTTAAAAAAACCCTACATCAAAATTATGAATATTTCATAAAAAGTCACACAAGTAAGTTTCTTAGTAACATTGATAGATCATCAAATACTCAAGCTTTTTTAGAGCATTTTTTACAAATCGTCGTTGCATTAATTTTATTTATTTCAATTTTAATTTTTACAATAAGTTTAGATTTTAAAATTTTATTAAATATTTTTATATTTGTAGGTGTAGCTTATTTTTTAGTATTTATATTATTAAAAAAAATAAATGAAAATATTGGAAAAATATATAATTATGAAATTGAAAATAGACTAAAAATAATTCATGAAACTTTTGGCAATATTAAAGAAATAATAATAGGAAAATTTCATAATTATTTTTTTAATCAGTTTGTAAATTCAAATTTAAGATATATAAAAGCCGTTTTAAAAAACACTTTAGTAGCAAATATACCAGGAAATTTTATTGTTTTTATTTCAATTGTATCTTTAACTTATCTTATATTTGATTTTAGTAGTAATAATACTTTAACAAACCAAATTCCATTGTTTGGAACTATAATTTTCGCACTACAAAAAATATTAAATCAGTCTCAATCTATATATTCAAATTATGTAAAAATTAAATTTACAAAAAATTCAGCGATAGATATTATAAAAATTTTAGAGTTAAAGATAAATGAAAATAATAATAAAAATGATATAGAAAAATATAAAATAAAATTTAATAATAAAATTTCTATTAAAGATGGGTTTTTTAAATATCAAAATCAAAAAAAAGATACTATTGAAGATATAAATTTAGATATAGAAAAAAATTCAATTACATTAATTGAAGGAGAGTCAGGATCAGGAAAAACCACTTTATTAAATATTTTTACAGGTTTGGTTGAATTAAAAAAAGGCAATTTTCTTGTTGATGATCAGATAATCAACTCAAATAATGTTGGAAGTTGGTATGATAAAATAAATTATTTGTCACAAAACACTCACTTATTAGACTCAACCATTAAAGAAAATATTATTTTTGGTGAGCTATCAAAAGATATTGATGATGATAGATTTAATGAAGCGCTAGATATATCAGGATTAAACCAACTGATTAAAAGTAGTGACGATGGTGTTAACACCAATATTGGAGAGCAAGGAAAGAAAATTTCTGGTGGACAAAAACAAAGAATAATTTTGGCAAGAGCAATCTATAGTAATAAAAAAGTTCTTTTCTTTGATGAAGCAACTAATGCTCTAGATGAAAAGTCTGAAAATTTAATTTATGATAAAATAATTAATAATATTAAAAATAAAACTATAATAGTTGTTTCACACAGAAAGAGTCTGAGAAATAGATTTAAAAATATTTACGAAATAAAAAATGGTAAAATTAGAAAAATCGGTTAAATTTTTCTTTTATAAAATTTATAAAAATTCTCATCATATTTTTGATATATTTATAATTATTTAGTAGATCAATTCTGTAAAAATTTTTAAGATAAAATATAATTTTATCAATAAGCATTTTTTTATTATCTTTACTCCACTGAGAAGAATGGTCACACCTAATAACTAGTTTGGACTCATTAATAAAATAATTTATTTTATTTTCCTTTAGTTTAATAAAAAAATTTCTATCAGCTGCACCAGACTTACTCTCAAAACCATTTAATTTTAAAAATGTATTTTTTTTAATTATTAAATTTGAATGAAAAAATCCTGGATTAAAAACTAGTATTTCAGATAACTTGTAGTCTTTATTTAATATTATTTCAGATAATATAGAATTATTTTCATCAACCACATCCATACTCGTGTAAAGAGCATCTATATTTTTTGATCTAAATAAATCTAATGATTTTTCAACATAATTATTTTTCCATTGATCATCATCATCAAGAAATGAGATCAATTCACAATTTGAAATTTTTGCAGGATCGTTCCTAAGACTTTGAATATTTCCATAATTTTCAAAGTATTTTAGATTAAGATTTAATTCTTTCAAACATTCTGAAAAAACTTTTTTATTAATATTTGAGTCTTTATTATTATCAATTATAAAAATTTCGTCAGGCTTTATAGTTTGGTTTGCTACTGATTTTAAGCATTGCTTAAGAAAATATGGTCTATTAAAAGTAGGAATTATTGTAGTTAAAGTCATTATGCAAGATGAAATTATTTATAAAATTTACATTATCTTTATACCTTAATTTATAAAACTTGTTATAAATAAACTATTCTTTTTAAAATACTAATAATTTTTATTTAAATTTAAATATTGTACTAGTAATTAAGAAGTTGAGTAAATTGTTCATTTAACTAAATTTATTTATGGTTTTTAATAGTATAACAAAAATTTTGGTGACACCATTTTACTATTTGTTTCACCATAATTATATTTTTGGAATGTTACATAAGCACATAGTTAAAAAATTCTATTATAAAAATTTAATTTTTTTCTTAAATATAGAAAATATTCCTTTACAAAATTATTCAAGTTTTTTGTTTAAGACTTATGAGTATAATGATCGAAAATTAATTGAGCGGAATATTACAAAAAAAAATAAGTGTATAGTAATTGGTGGAGGATTAGGATTTATACCATGTTTAACTTATAAAATTTCATTTAATAGTGTAATAATTTTCGAAATTAATTCTAATTTGATAAGTAATTTAAAAAAAAACTTATTTTTTAATCAATGTAAGTTCAAACTTTATAATAAAAATTTAACAATGTTTAAAAATGAAAAAAAAAAGAAGTTTTATTTATCTAAAGATTTTTTGTCTACATCAAGTAGAATTAAAACAGACAATTATACTGTAATTGAAAATTTATATTATAAAAAAATAAAAATTTTTAAAAATTATGATACTTTAATTATTGATGCTGAGGGGGATGAACAATATTATATAAAAAATATTAAGTATTTAAAGAATATAAAAAATTTATATTTTGAATTACATCATAATATTTTTAACACTAAAGAAATAAAAAAAATTATGCACAATTTAAAAAAAAATAATTTTCAATTAAAAGATAAATGTTTTAATTCTTATTATTTTCAAAGAAATATTTAATTATTATGTATGTTTATGGATCAGGTTTTATTGCAACAAAACTTAAAAAAATTAAAATAAAAAAAAAAGATAATGTTATAATATATGCGGCTGGAGTTTCTCATTCAAAATCAAATAATAAAAAAATTTATTTAAAAGAAATTCAGAAATTAAATTTTTTTTTAAAAAATTATAATAAAAAAAATTTATTAATTTATATTAGTAGTACAAGTGTATTAGACCGTTCCCTTAAGAAAAATAGCTATGTCAAAAACAAGAAAAAAGTTGAAGAAATTATTAAAAGAAAACTAGATAATTATCTTATATTAAGATTACCACAAATAGTTGGCAAAAGTAACAATCCTTATACAATCACTAATTTTATTTATAAAAAAATAGCTAAAAGTCAAAATTTTAAGGTTTGGTCGAATGTTAAGAGAAATCTAATTGATATAGATGACATAGTCAAAATTACAAAAAGATTAATAAAAAAAAAATTAAAATATGGCAAAGTTTTAAATATTCAAAATCCAAAGTCAACTTATGTAGAGGATATTGCCCTTATTTTAAGTAAAATACTTAATAAAAAGGCTAAATATAAATTAGTAAAATATAAATATACGGGAAGTAAAAATCTTAAAATTAAAAAAAATTTAAATTTCAATCTAATAATATCAAAGTATTTTAAAAGTAAATTTTATACAGAAAATATTTTAAAAAAATATTATAAATGAAATTATCAATTATCATACCAGTATATAATAGTGAAAAAGTTTTAAATAAACTTATAAAATCAATAATAAAAAATATTAAAATAAAAAAAAATTTAATTGAAATAATATTAATTAATGATTTTAGTATAGATCAATCATGGAAAGAAATAGTTAATTTAAAAAAAAATTATAAGTTTATTAAAGCAATAAATCTAAATAAAAACTATGGTCAACATTGTGCAATCTTTTGTGGACTAAAATTTTCAAAAGGAAACTTTATAATTTGCATGGATGATGACATGCAGCATAACCCAAAATATATTGATAAAATAGTAAGTACTTTAAAAAATGGAAATGAGGTTTGTTATGTTAAATACTTTAAGCAAAAACATAATTTTTTTAAAGTATTTATAAGTAAATTAAATAATATTATTTCAAGTTATTTAATGAGTAAGACAATAAAAATTTATACATCTTCATATAAAGGTTTTACAAAAAAAATTAGAGATAAAATTATTAAAAATAAATCTGATTTTGTTTTTTTAGATTACTGGATGTTTAAATATACAAAAAAAATAACTTTTATAAATGTAAATCATAACAAAAGATATTATGGACAAACAAATTACAGTTTTAAAAAATTACTTTCATTATGGTCAAATATGATTTTTTTAATTCAAGTTAAAGAATATAATTTAAAATTATTTATTATTTTATTTTTAAGATTCTTATTTAAATTTATTTTAAATAAATACATTAATTATAACCAAACTAATAAAATACTTATAAAAAATAAACTATTATAGAATTGTATGAAATTTTTATTTTAAAATTTTTTATTTTTAAGATTAAAAACTACAAAATTACTTCCAATTTTTATGATTTTATCAATTGTTGATTGATTGTAACCATCTCTAAAGGATATAGTAATTTGCCTAAATGCAGCAAGATCATTTGCTCTATATTCATCCAAAATTTCATAATTATTTTTTAAGTATTTAAATTCTTTTGCATTTATATTTTCGTAAATTACATAATAATCATAATCTTTTTCTATATAATCAAAAAATTTTTCTAAATTAATAATTAAAAATTCACCACCAAAAAAAATTAATTTTTTTGAACTTGGAAAAATATTATTTTTTGCAGCACTATTTATTATTTGTATTTTATTTTCTATTTTTTCTTTAGTATTTTTCCCACCAGCATCTGGATTGTTTTTAATTAAGTTTAATTTTAATAAGTTTTTATATAGATTTAAATTTTCTATATTTTCTCTATATACATAATTTGGCATATTATATATTGTTTTACCCTTATCCTTGTAATCTTTAAAAATATCATATTGGATATAGTCAGTTTTTAAAATATTACCTACCTTATTAAATAAAATATATTTTTCATAAATTGGAATTGATAATATTAAAAAAAATGAAACTTTTAAAACGGTATTAATTTTTGAGTTTTTAAAACTAGAATTAGAGATTATATAACTAGAAGTAATAAAAATCATTGATATTGTGGGCCCAAAATATCTTATAGCAGGATGCGAGTAGTCAGCTATTGCAAATAAAAACAAAGGTTCGGAAATTAAAATTAAATTAAAAAAAATGATTTTTTTATCAATTCTTGTTTTTACAATAATAACAAATAGAAATAATATTAAAAATACTTCTAAAAGTATTTTTTCATAATTTCTAATTATGTTTATTCCAATAATGATTTCATCTAAGAATATCATAAATCTATTTGAACTAGAATGTTCATTATAATCAGTTACTGCTAGATATTCAGGATTAAATAAATGGTGAAATATTTTATCAGCAGAAATAATATAATTAGTAAAGATACCAAAAAAAATAAAAATAATCATAAAGGGAATAAGTTTATTTAATTTTGAATATGAGAATTTTTTATAATGTAAAATTGCTATTGAATAAATCCCTGGTGTTGCTGCCCAGTAATTCACGCCCCAAGCTAAGGTTGATAGAATAGCTATAACTATATATGCTTTAGAATTAAATTTATTAATCTTAAAAAAATATTTTAAAAAAAAATAATACTGCAATAAAAATAAAAAAAGTAAAATTGCATTTTTACCTGCTGAAATTGATATATCGGCAAAAAAAAATGATAAAGATATACTAGTTACTGAAAGAAAAATAAAAGAATTTGAAATTTTAAGTTTTTTTGAAATTAAAAATATTAAGTAAATACTTAATGTAGAAAAAATTAAACTTGATAATCTTGTATATGACCATAGTAGGTCAGGATTTAAAAAAACTAAGTCTTTAAACTCACTCAAGGAGTAACTTGAAAAAATAATAAATTTAATTAAAAAAATTGTTCCAGTTACAAGAAAGTGAAGCAATGGAGAGTAAATTGGCTCAACAATATCTTGATTTGCATTTGAAAAAAAACCATAAAAATAATTTATACTTTTTATATGGGCCGTTTCATCAAAGTTTACAAAATAAGGAAGTCCATAATTTCTTAAATTAAAATAAAAAATAAAAAAAAATAGGCAGATACCCAAAGTGTAAAATTGAACATAAGTATATTTTTTTTTCATTAGTTTATTAATAAAATCTTTATAATTATAGTTTATGTAAGTATATAACTTTTCTTTTTAAAAAATTCTTTAAAATTTTTTGGAGGTCTAAAATTGTATCCAAGAATTTTTTTTAAAATAATATTTTTTATATTTTTATTAGTAAGTTCAAAATAATTAAACCTTGGTTTCATAAAGTGTGGAATAATATTTATACCAGCCATATATCTTGGAAAGTTTGAATAATTCTTTGTTCCTTTATGCTTAAGAAAAGAATTATATATCAAGCAGTCACCAGGATTTAGACTAACTAAGAGTTTTTTATTTTTAAGATTAAGTAATGTAGTCCCAATAAATTTATTACTATGAGTTAAAGAAATAATTAAATTTAATTGTAGAGTTTTTTTTAAATCTTTAAGCTCTTGTTTACCATCGATGTGTAACTTATCATTTCTTAGAATTTCTCCAGGATTTTTTTTTAAAATAGTAAACATATTCAATTGATGGTTCTTTCCAATGATTCTGTCCAATTCTTTGTGAATTTTTTTGTTTAATAAAAGCTGATAAAATTTTGGATCGTAGATAAATGGATTCATTAATTCTCCATAATAAGTTTTACTTCGTCTATATTTATTTAATTCCTTTTTTTGTATTTTAAGAGAAATTTCTGTTTTTTTAATAAGTGACTGGCACAATTTCTTTGGAAATACATTCCTAATTATTTTGTATTTGAAGTTCATTATATTATATAAAAAAATTTATAACTTTTTATTTCCTATAATCAAATATTTTAATTTAGATTTATATTAAAATTAAGCTATAAAACCTCTAAGGTAATTTATAATCAATTAATGATAAAATTTCGCTCTATAAAATCAAATAGTTTGACAAAAAATCAAATCAAATTAATTTGTAATTTAAAAAATCAGGCATGGAAATATGGTTTAGCTTCTCAATTAAAATGGTTTAAAAAATATGTAAAGATTGATGATTTCCATAATTTATTTTTTTCGAATAATAAATTAATTGCATATACGCTATTAAGAAAAAGAACTGTCATTGAAAAAAATAAAAAAGGTCTCTATTTTTTATTTGATACAATAATCATTGATAAAAATTATAGAGGAAAAAATTTATCAAAAGAAATAATGAATTTTAATAATGGAATTATTAAGAAAAAAAAAATGTTTGCATTCTTAGTTTGTAAAAAAAATTTTGTTAAATATTATAAAAAATATGATTGGAAAATCTTAAATAAATCAAGCTATATAATTAAAGATTATTTTGGTATTAAAGAAGGACTAATTTATAATTTTAACAAAAAAAAAAAAAATTTAATTTTTTTTATGAAAAAATAAATATGCAAAATTTAAGAGAAAATTTTTTAAAAGATGGATATGTTGTTATTAAAAATTTTTTTAATAATGAACAAATTAATGAATTAAGAAAATATAGTTTAGAAAATGCAAATAAAGACAACGAAATATTTGAATATGATTTTATAAAAAAATACTTTTTTAAAACTGAGTTTTTTAATATTTTTAAAGAAGTTTTAAATTGTAAAAAATTAATATATTTTTCTGATAGTTCAATAAATCTACATAAAAATTTAGAAGAAGCACCACGAGGATTTCATGTAGATTCTAGAGACGAAGATTTTAATTTTAATGAAGAATATCCAATTGCAAGACTTGGCGTATATTTACAAAATGTATCAGAATACTCAGGAGGAGTTAAAGTTAAACCAGGATCACATAAATATTATTGTGTTACAAATTATAAGCAATCAATAAAAAATATTTTTAATGAAAAAATAATTAAAAGAAATAAAAATTTTAACATAAAATTTTTATTTAAAAATGTGCAGCCAGATTTAGAACCAGGTGATTTGATAATATGGAATTTAAGAATTCATCATTCAGGATCATCCTACCGTTATAAATTTAATAAAAATATATCTTTTGCACCGTATATTGATAAATTATTACCAAACTTTTTAAAAATACCTCCAGAATTTAATAATAACAGAGTGGCAATATTTATGGTTTTTGCGAACGGTGACTTGCAAAACAATGATAATATTAAAAATTATGTAAAAAGAAGAAACAAAGATAATAGAATTGTAGCTAATTTTGATGAACTAAAAAAAATTTTTTTAGAACAAAATATTTCAATGAAAAATTAATTCAAAAATAACGTGAACCTTAAATTTCAACACTTTCCTATTAACCTTAATTCAATTATACATTGTATAAAGTTAGTATTTGCCAATAAAAGTCCAATTAGAATTTTTCATAATTATTTTTTAAAAAATATAGAAATTGGAGATAAGACTATAGATTTAGGTTGTGGATATCATAGTTCGTATTTAAATTTTTTAAAAAAAAGTAATGTGAAAATGTTTTTTGCAGACCAAGAAAAAGTAATAAAAGATAATTATTATATTGTTGATCTCGAAAAAAATATTGATCTACCTGATAATTCTTTTGACACGGTAATTCTTTTCAACGTTTTAGAGCATATAAAAAATTACAAAAATTTGTTAAGTGAAATAAATAGAATATTAAAAAAAGATGGTAAGCTTGAGTTATTTGTTCCATTCATGCATAGATATCATGAGGATCCAAAAGATATATTTAGACCAACACATTTTTATTTAGATAAAATGCTCTCTGAAGCTGGTTTTGAAACAAAAACCCAATTAATTGGCGTAGGTCCATTTGCGGTTATTTCAGAAATACTTTTGAAATATTTTAAATTTCGGATCTTAAAATGTTTTTTTTTAATTATATTTTTATTTTTAGATCGATTACTAAGATTTTTTTCTAAAGATTATAACACCTATTATAACGGAATACATTGTAGTTGTACTAAAAAATAAGCATGAAAATCAATTATATTGCAGAACTAAATTTACCGACTACATCAGCATATTCTATACATGTAATGAAAATGTGTAATGCTTTAGTAAAGCTAGGTTATAAAACAGATCTTTATATATTTAATAAAAATAAAAATATTAATTTATATAAATACTATAATTGTGAAAAAAAATTTAATATTGCTGGACTAAACCTATTTAAAGGTAATAATTTTTTTATAAGAATATATTTTGCAATTAAAATTTTTTTTATTTTTTGTTTTAAAAGTAAAAAAGATAATTATATAATTTCTAGAAGTATACTCAGTGCACTATTATTAAGCTTAATAAGCAATAAAGTCTTACTAGAACTTCATCATGAGATAAAAGGATTTTCTAAAATTTTCTTTAATTTTTTTTCTAAATTTATATTTTTTAGAAATAATATAAAATTTATCTTTATATCAAGAAACCTATATAACTATTTCAAAATTAAAAATATAAAGTATTTAATTTTAGATGATGCTGTTGATTTAAATAATTTTAAAAAAATTAAATATAAAAAATTTAAAAAAACGTGTGCGTATACCGGATCTTTTTCTAAAGGAAAAGGAGTTGAAAAAATTATAAAAATAGCAAGTTTTGCAAAAGAAATTAATTTTCATTTATATGGCGACTTAATAAATAGTGAAATAAACTTAGATAAGATTAAAAGTTGTCATAATGTATTTTATAAAGGCTATTGTGAATATAATCAAATACCAAAAATTCTTAAATCATATGATTTATTACTTTTACCTTACTCAAAAAAAGTATTTGTTAGATCTAAAAATATTGAAGTAGGAAATTATATGTCTCCACTTAAGCTATTTGACTATTTGGCATCAAAAAAAATTATACTCGCAAAAAATATGCAAGTTTATAATCATATACTTACAAAAAAAAATTCTATACTAATAAACTCTGATAACCCAAAAAAATGGGCTCAAAAGATTAAATTAATTTTCAATAATCAAAAAAAATATTCACACCTAAAACAAAGAGCATTCAATACTGCTAAAAAATATACATGGCAAATAAGAGTAAAAAAAATTATAGGTTTCTTTGATGTTTAAATTAAATAGTAAAGATAAAGATTTTTTTGAAGAGAATGGATATTTAGTAAAATCAGGTTTAGAAAATAATGATAATTTTAACATACTTTCAAATAAATTTAAGATAGAGCTAGACAAAATTCCTTTGGATGAACTTAAAAAGCTTGGTGGTTTTAATGCAGGTAACTTAAATATTGATCCAGGAATAATTGGCTATCAAATATATAGAATAATTAAGGATCATAATTTTGAAACTTTTTTTTATAATATTGTTGGTGAAACGATTGATAATTATCAAATAAAAATTGGAGGTAATCTAAATTTACCAAATAGTTCATTTCAATATTTTCACACTGATGGAGCATGGAATCCCAGAATGTTTGTTCTAAATATTGCTACAAGCAAGATTGATTTTAATAATGGTCCTATGGAAATATATGAAAAGTCTCACCGAAATTTCTTACCATATTGGAAATTTTTTTTTACAAAATTTACAATGAAAAGAAAACAAATTACTCTTAATTTAGGTGAAGTTTTATTCAGAGAACATAGATTGTGGCATCGTGGAACTAAAAATAAATCCAAAAAAAATAGGGAGCTTTTAGGAATAATGTTTTTAAAGTTAGAAAATAACATTAATGACAAAAATCAATTAAATATACATGAAGAAAAAATATCTATTCATTCAAATATTTTTCAAAATACTTTTAAAGGAAAATTAAAAGAGTTTATTTTTATTTATATTAAACCTATATTTGAGGTTTACAGAATAATTTTGTCTTTTATAAAAAATATATGAAAAACACAGCTATATTATTAATGACTTATATTAGGCCTGAAAATACAAAGCTAATACTTAACTTACTAATAAAATATAAACAAAAAAATATCTTTGTTTTTAATGATGGATTAAAGCAAAAAAATCATAAAAAAGATCATCAAGAAACAAGAAAAATAATTTTAGACTTTAAAAAAAAAAATACTATCAAAATAATTTTTCCTAAAAAAAATTTAACACAAAAAAGAAATTTACCATACGCAATTTCTGAAGTTTTTAAAGAACATGATAGGGTAATTATTTTAGAGGATGACTGTATACCCAATAAGTCATTTTTTAAATTTTGCAATTTACTTTTGGAAAAGTATAAAAATGATAATAGAATATCTCAAATTTCAGGCAATAATTTTTTAAACTATAAAAAATTTAGAAGAAGAAATAATGATAGTTATTCTTTTTCAAATTTTACGAGTTCTTGGGGTTGGGCAACATGGAAAAATCGTTGGCAAAATTATTATGATAGTGAAATAAAGATATGGCCCAAAATTAGAAAAGAAGGTTGGCTTAACGATATTCTTGTTAATAAAAAATCATCTACTTTTTGGACAAAAGCTTTCGATAGACGATACAAGTTTTTAGATGATGATTGGGATAGACCATGGACATTAGCAAATTTAGCTAATAATAGAATTAATATTTTTCCAAATAAAAATCTTATTTCTAATATTGGAGAAGATAATGCAGCTCTTCATTCTAATCCAAAAAAATGGAATAATTTAAAATTAGAAAATATTAAATTTCCATTAATTCATCCAAAGATTATTTGTTGTGATAGACAAGTTGATGAATTTTTGACTAATGAAGGTTTTAGTACTCCAAAATTTTATTTTAGATTAAAAAATAAAATAAAAAATTTATTTTCTTAAAATTATTTGGTTAAATAAAAAATTATTTTTATAAAATTTAACTTTATTTTTAAAGTTCAAATGTTGAATCTTAACTTTTTTAAGGACTAATAATTGACTCATTTTTTCAAAACATTTTTTATTAAAAATATTGATATGCTCTAATGGATGAGCACAATTTTTTTTTGGAATATAATTATTTGACAATTGTTGTTTAAATAAAAATGAAGATGGAAATTTATGAAACATGATTCCATTATTATTGAGTTTTTTTTTTAGTAAAGATAAAGTTTCTAGAGGGTGAGAAATGTGTTCAATTGCTTGATTTGAAAAAATTACATCATAGTTATTACTGATCGCATCAATACTTTGATAATTTTTTATACCAATTTTTTTCAAATATTCTATTCTCGGGGATGAAATCTCAACAGTTTCAACATCAAAATTCATACTATTCATAAATTTAGCCCAAAAACCCCAACCACAACCAAACTCAAGAATTTTAATCTTATAATTTTTTTTATTAATTAACCTCTCTATAATTTGGGCATCTTCAAAAAATTGTTTAAAATTTAATGATGATAGATTTAATTTTTTGTTAAAACTATCTTCACTTGAAATAAGAGTTTCATACAAATATATACTAAGCTCTTCATCTGGGATATTTTTTTGGAACAAACCTCTACAATTACAACATTCACAAATTTCATATTGATCATTTTGTAAAATTTCACATATTTTATCATCGTTATAATATTCAGTTAAAAAATTTTTTAAAATTTTTGAATCATAATCCTTTTTAAATAGATATTTAAATTGATTATTTTCACAGAAGGGACATTTGTCTCTTTTAATAAGTTTCATGAATTATTTAACTGCTATAAAGTTAAACCCACCTGTTTGTTTAAAATTTTTATCCTTTGAAAAAAATCCATCTAAAATAGGGTTCAAATTATATTTTTCAAATGTTCTCTTCCATATTGATCCAAATAAAATATGCATTGAAGAAGAAAGCCTACCACGTACAGGATAAAGTTTAAGATTATGAAATTCTCTAAAAAGATAAGCCAAACCATCTTTACTAAATCTATAATAATCTTGAAAATATAAATCCTCTGGAGCATGATAGTGGTATAAAAATGGAACGTACCCATAAATAATGCCGTTATTTTTAAGCATTTTTCTTAAATTTTTTATTGCTACAAATGGATTATAGACATGTTCCAAAACAGCAAGACATATAATTACATCAAATTTTTCATTTAGCTCAGTCTTTTCAATCTCAATATCTTCTGATAAGTCAAATTGAAAATCTGGATAATTTTCAAAAATATTTATATCTAAAGTTTTTTTTTCTACACAAACAATTTCATCAAAATAGTCCCTCATTGATTTACCAACATCTAGCAGGGTCATATTTTTATCTATATTTTTGAGTATTTCTTTTCTAAAATCTTTTTTTTTAAATAAATATCTTTCATCTAGAGTAAGATTTTTAATTAAATTTTTAAGTTCTTGCTTTTTTTGATTAGGATTTCCAAATACTTTCATATTTATATTAAGTTTAAGATTTTATCATACCAAATTTGAAATAAAATTAATGTTAGCACTTGTCGTTTTATTCTATAAGTTTTTTTTGGATATTCCTCAAAAAACTTTATTAAATAATCATAATTAAAAATATTCTGTTTCCTAATTTTTTTTTCAGAAAAAAAATCTTTAATTATAGTTTTAAAATGATTATCTAAAAAAATTCTTTCAGGAGAGAACCAGCCCATTTTTGCTCTATTAAGGATATATTTAGGAAGGATATCTATATTTTTCAAAATATACTTTCTGTTAAAAAAATTGAATTTTTTTTGATTAGATAAAAAAAAATATTGATTGATTAAATTAGTATCTTGAAAAGGTACTCTTGCTTCTATAGAATTAATCATGCTGCATTTATCTAGCTTGTAGTTACTTTCATTAGTTAACCAATATCGAGTGTCAAAATAATTAATGTAATCAATTTTATATTTTGATTGAAAATCATCAAAATAGTTATTCTTAGTAATTAAATTTTTATTTAATCTAAAATTAAAAAATTTTTCATAATTCATATTTTTAAATATACCATAGTAATGTAATGGAATTTCGTTATTTTTTAACTTCTCAATTGTAGATATCTTTTTATTAAAATGCTTAAAAAATTTAAATTTTGAGGCAATATAAGCAGATTTGTATCTATCGTACCCACAAAAAATTTCATCTGCACCATCTCCAGTTAAAACAACTTTAATATCTTTTTCTTTTGCTAATTTAGTTTGCCAATATGTATTAAGGAAATTTAAATTTGACACTGGTTCATCAAGGTATGAAGTTACTTTAATAAAATCATCATAAAATTGTTTTTGGCTTTCTATATAAGAGACGTTTAACTTAATATCATAATCATCTGATATTTTTTTAGCATATTTAAAATCAACATTAAATTTTTTAAATTTTTCATTAGGTAAAAAGACTGTAGTAAAAGCCTCTACATTGTTATTATATCTTTTTGCTAACAATGTTACAGTGGTTGAGTCTACGCCACCCGATAAAAATGTTCCTACTTTTGCATCAGAAATTAGGTTTTTTTTAATACAATCTTTTACATTATTCGTAGTTTCATTTTTAGAATATATATTGTTATTTTTTTGTCGATTTAGATCAAAATATACTTCCTTAGATAAGATAAAATTATTTAAATTGAATTTAAATAAATTTCTTGGTGGGATCTTAGAAACACCTCTAATTAATGTGTCATTCTCTTTTGTAAAACCAAAGTTAAAAAAAAAATCTAAACAGTCCGTATTAATTTCCTTGTTTGATAAGCTATACAGAAACCATGCTTCAGATGAAAAAAATAAACTATCTAATTTCTTTAAAAAATATAATGGTTTTGTGCCAGTTACATCTCTAATAAATTGAATATTCTCATATTTTAGATCAATAAAAACAAAAGAAAAAATTCCTCTTAACTCATTTAATATATTTTTACCCTTTAATTTATATAATTTAAATAAAACCTCTGTATCAGAATTAGTTTCATTTTTTTCACCTGAAAGATATTTTTCTCTTAATTCGTTAAAATTATAAATTTCACCATTAAATAGGATTATATTGTTTTGATCATGAAATATTTTATTAGAATTTTGACTTATATCTTGAATAGATAGTCTTACAAAACCAACTTGAATTATTTTAGATTTAAACTTAATTTTTTTTATTTCACAATAATCTGGTCCTCTTTTTTTTAGCTCTTTGTAATAAAAATCAAATTTTTTGGAAATGACATCATTTTGTTTGTCATTGATATCTGAAATAAAACCTATAAAACCACACATTAAATATACTTAACATTTAATTATTAAAAAATACATGAATATATTAATTACTGGTTGTGCAGGATTTATAGGCAATGCTTTTGCACTAAAAATATTAAAGTCAAATAAAAAAATTAATATTATAGGTCTAGATAATCTAAATGATTTTTATTCGATTAAACTTAAAAAAAAAAGACTATCTTTAATAAAAAAATTCAAAAATTTTAAATTTTATAAAGTAGATTTGCTTGAAAAAAAAAAACTAGAAAATATTTTCAAAAAAAATAGTATTGATATTATTTTTAATTTTGCTGCTCAAGCTGGAGTAAGGTATGTTTCTAGTCATCCTGAAAAATTTATTGAAAGTAACATATATGGTTTTCATAATTTACTTGAAGTATCTAAAAATTATAATATTTCTAAGTTTTTTTATGCTTCTTCAAGCTCAGTTTATGGGGATAAGAACAAATATCCAGTTCATGAAGATGCAAAACTTTATCCTAAAAATATTTATGGCTTAAGTAAAAAAATGAATGAAGAATATATTGGTATTATTCAAAATAATAATACAAGATATATTGGCCTTAGATTTTTTACTGTATTTGGAGAGTGGGGAAGACCAGATATGTTGATTCTTAAATTTTTAAATTATGCAAAAAACAAAAAAATTTTTTTACTAAATAATTCTGGTAATCATTCAAGAGATTTTACTTATATTGGAGATGTAGTTGATATTTTAGATAAATTAAAAGATAAAAAATTTCGTGTTAATCAAATTTATAATATTTGTAGCAATAGGCCAATCCACATAAAAAAACTAATTAATTATTTAATAAAGAAAACTAAATTTAAGAAACTAAAAAATGTTAAACATAATAATTATGAAGTATTCAAGACTCATGGTCATAATAAAAAAATTCTCAAAATAATTGATTTTAAAAAATTTTCAGACTTTTATTCAAATGTTGATGCGACCATTGATTGGTATAAAAATTATAATCATCTTATTTAGGATATGAAAAAAGATATTTTTTTATATGAAAAAGTAACAGTTGTAATTGTAACATTTAAAAGTGAGCATATAATTGAGAAATGTTTGGATAATATTGATTTAAATTATAACATTATTTTAGTTGAAAATTCTGACAATGTTGAATTTACAAACTATCTTCAAAAGAAATATAGAAATTTAAATTGTATAAACATTGGTTATGATTCTGGCTTTGGATATGCTTTAAATAGAGGTATTGAAAAATCTAAATCTAAATACATAATCTCCATGAATCCAGATAGTTTTCCAGAAAAAGATTGTTTTGAAAAACTTATCAAGACAGCAGATATTTATGATGATGTAGTGGTTGTAACCCCCGTCACTTATGTAAAAAATAATACAAAAGAATTTAGTGGATACGGTTTCTTTAAAAAAAATAACGTTTCTAAAAGAAATAATAAAAATCAACTTTATGTTGACTGGGTAAATGGAAATGTTGCATTAATAAAAAAAAGTATTTTTAATAAAATAGGAAAATTTGATGAAAACTTTTTTTTAGAGTATGAAGAAAGAGATTTTCAAAAAAGAATTTTTAAAGAAAAAAAAAAAATAATGATAGATTTTAATGCGAAATCTCAACATTTAGAAGGAAAATCTGCAAATGAAAAATATGCATTTGAGATGAAATGTGAAGCATCTTGGCACCACGCATGGTCAAAATACTATTATTACAAAAAACATTATGGAATTATTTATTCACTTTATTTAAATATACCTATGGCATGTATTAATTTTTTAAAAATATTTATATTTAGACTTCTTGGAGATAAAAAAAAATCTAAACTTTATAAGTTATTTTTTTTAGGTTTTCTTAATTCTTTAATGAATAAAAAATCTTTTTATAGAGCTGAAATAGATTAAAAATCTATCCCCAAGTAAATTTAGTCATCTTTTTCTTAATATTAAAAGAAGCATTAGTGTATTCTTCAGTCCTATTGTCTATAAAAATTAACTTTTCTTGATTACCGATACAAAATGTTTGGCTTTTAGACCAATCACTTAATTTAAAGACCTGATTTTCACAATTAACAACAAGAAGTTCAAAACCATTTTGAATAGAAATATTAGATAGACCATTTCTTCCTCCTTCAAAATAATTTGTTTCGATTTTTTTAATAAATTTACTTCTATCAAAATTTAGTAAAAGCAGATCACTTGCCTTCATAAAAAAGCCAGTAGTTCTTATATGGGGGTTAGGAAAAAGTTTAACGTTAATTAAATGCTTTAAGCCCCATCGTAATTGCTGAAATTTTGTATGTTGTGGATAGTAAAATTTTAAAAATTGACTTGATAAACTTGCATAAGAAGCTGTAGCGCCAATTATTTTTTTTTCAGAATAGTGATTAGTAAAAATCTTCAACCAATTATTAGTAATAGGTCTTGTGTGTGTATCTAAAAAAAGAATACATCTTTTGTAATATTTTTCAGCTATTCTAAAATAGCTTCCTATATCAAAATCATTATTTTGATTGCTATCATCAAATTTCAAGTAATTGATAGAGATTCTATCTTCCCACATTTTTATTTTATTATTATCTTTAAATTGTTTAAAACAAATAAGAAGATCATGATCATATCCGCTGTTAAACTTTTTATAGTTATTTATAAATCTTTCTAAATATTCAATCCCATAAGGCTCATATGCAATATATGCAACCAAAGGTTTTTCTTTGAAATTGTACATTTACTTACTTGTTTTTTGTCAAAATATTGTGAATGTGATAAGATACATGAGATGCATCTCTTAAGTTCATTTTTGTATGAGTTGGAATAACTAGATAATTGTTTTCAACTTTATCCATATTAGGAAATTTTTTATTTTTACAGAATTTTTTAAATATCGTATATCTATCATTCCTAAAATGAACCTGATTAGTTTCAATGAGTTTTAATCTAAGTTTTTTTTGAAGATGATCTTTAAAATCAGTCAAAATTGTTGTTAGCCAAATTACTGGTTTAGCTTTTGGATCTTCATTTTTTAAACATTTTATATAAGGAGTTTCAGATAGTTTTTGTACATACAAATTATGTATATCATTTCTTATCCTTTTAATTTTGTTAAATTCTTTCATAGAGTCTAGCAAAAGGGCAGCCCCAATATCTGTCATCTGGTATTTATATCCAATATCAACAATGTCATTTTCCCAAGTACCACCTTGTTTTTTAGGTCTATCAATTCCAAACCATCTTATAACTCTAGCCTTTTTTGCAAGATTTTTATTTCTCAAACTTAATACCCCACCATCACCACTTGTAATATGTTTTATTGCTTGAAAACTGAAAATTGTAAAGTCTGCAAATTTTGTTATGTCTTTATTTCTATATTTTGCACCCAAAGATTGAGCGGCATCTTGAATCAAAATAATCTTATGTTTTTTTGCTAATTTTTGAAGTCTATCGAGGTCACAAAGTAAACCTCCATAATTAACAAAAACAATAGCTTTTGTTTTTTTTGTAATTAATTTTTCAACGTGATCAACAGAAATATTTAGGTCTTTTTCATCTATATCCGCAAATTTAATTTTTGCATTAATATACAATAAGGGAATATTTGTTGCAGTACAGGTAAATACAGGACATATAACTTCATCACCTTCTTTGATGCCAGCCAAAATATATGCAAGATGTAAGGCATCTGTTCCTGAACCAACAGCTACAGCAGGTAAATCTCCACAAAATTTTTTAGAGAATATGTTTTCAAATTTATCAACTAACGGACCTTGGCCAATCCATCTAGAAGACAAAACTTTTTTTATAGATTTAAATGATTTTTTTGAAATGTAAGGATAAAATAAATTTATGTGTTTTTTGTTACTTTCCATTAAAGGATAGTCTTTAAAATTATTCATATCTAGTTACTTTCTATTTTTAATCTAATTTTATTTAGCAAAAATTTCTCTAAATTATTCTGTAAATATAAAGACCCTTCAGATGAGAGATGAGTTTTATCCATATAAAATAATATATCTTTACTTTTGTCATAAATTGTACATTTTTCAATAGGACATAATGAATGATAGCTATTAAAAATATGAACTTTGTTACTCACTTTTTGAAGACTTAAAAGCTCTTTATTTAATTTGAATAAATTTCTTATATTATAATCAGTTTCTTTACTTAAATGACAATCAACTTGCCGAGATAGGCAGTATTGTGGGTTTAAGTTGTCATATATAAATGGTGTGGAGTTAAAAAAGATAAATTCAATATTTTCTAAATTAAATATCTTAGTATTTATAATTTTGTTTAATTTATCAATATTATTTATATCAGTTACATAAAATATTTTATTGTAATGCTTTGAAATATTTGAAATTAGCTCTTCTGAAATAAAATTATTATTTGCAGATGTAAAATATATATTTTTTAAAAATTTTATTTGGTTTAAGGGATTAATAAATTGTGCTGTGTGGCTATTTCCTTCAATAAAAAAAAGATATTCATAATTATTGTGTTTAAGACAATTTATATTCAAATCTAATTTATTTAAAGCAGCATTATTATAGACATTAGAACAGTATTTATGAATTTCTTTATCATTAATATATATAGACTGAAAAGTTACTCTTTTTTTCCATTTATATTTTTTTTCTAAATAATTAATTTTGTATAGATTGTCTCTAATTTTATAACTTATATCTGGATAAAATTTTTTTATTGATACTAGAGATATAATACAAATTAAAAAAAGAATTAAAAATTTTACTAAAATTACTTTTCTTTTTTTAAAATTTATGAATGGTTTCTCTATAAAGTTATAAGTAAATAGTGAAAGTAAAAAAGATAAAAATAAACTTAAAAGAATAAGAATTATCTTATTATCTAGGTAGATATTAATAAAGAAAATAATTGGTAGATGCCACAGATAAAATGAATATGAAATTTTACCGAGTTGTATAAAAATTTTATTTTCAAATATAATATTTCTTGTATAAAAAATGATAAATAAACCTGAAAAAAAAACAATTATAATATTATTTAACAAATAAAAAAAATTAAAATTAATAAAAATAGTTAAAAATATTGTAATTAATGAAAGAAGTGAAATTAAGTAATTTTCTTTTATGTTCTTGCTAATTAAAAAGCATAAGCAACCAAAGCCAATTTCCCAAAATCTCAAAGGTGAAAAGTAAAAAGTAAAATCAGGATCTATAAAAAAAAAATATAAAGACGATAAAAGAGATAATAAAATTAAAAAAGAAAGAAAATAAATGGAATTATTAATTTTATTTTTTAAAAATTTAAAAATTAAAAACAAAAAAATTGGATATATAAAATAAAACTGCTCTTCTACCCCAAGTGACCAAGTATGAGCAAAGGGGTTGTCAAATATATTGTAAAAATATCCTTTATCAGAAAATAAAAAATAAAAATTAGAAATACCAAAAATTGATGATAAATAATCTAACCATTTAGATATATTTGGTGGCCCAAATATTAGAAAAAATAAATAAATGGATGTTGTTATAAATAATAAATTTGGAAGTATTCTTTTTATTCTTTTGGAAAAAAAATGTATTAAATCAATTTTATTTTTTTTTAAATAATCTGAATATAAAGATTGCGTTATAACAAAACCAGAAATGACAAAGAAAATATCAACTCCCAAAAAACCTTTTTGAAATAAATCAATTTTTAGATGATAAAAAAAAACTAATAAAACAGAAATTGCTCTTAAACTTTGAATATGATTTTTATAATCTATATTTAAATTTTTTTTATTCATCTAATTATTTAATAATCTAAGTATTAAAATTTTAATTGCTTTATATTAAAAAAATAAAAGTTAATATATAAAATAAATGAATAATTTTAAAATTTTTCAAATTAAAAAAAAAAATTTTAAGTTAATAAACTTTCTTAAAACTATCAAAGATAAAAATTTTTTAATAAATAAATCATTTAACAACACTCCTTGGATACATTTTAAAAATCCTAACTTTAATTTTTATAAAGTAGAAATTAAAAAAAAAATAGTAGGAATTGTAGTTATTATTAAATTAAGGTTAAATACTCATTTACAATTTTTATATATATCTAAAAATTATAGGTCTAAGGGATTGGGATATGAAATATTAAATAAATTATTGCCAAAAAAAATTTTTATAACAGTTCATGTACCCAAAAAACTATCGAATAGAACTCAAAAATTTTATCAAAAAAATGGTTTTAAATTATCAAATCTTGATGAAAAACATAAATTAATTAAATATTGGATTAATAGATGTATAAAATTTGACTCTAAAACTTTTATTGAAAAAAAACTTTTATATAAAAACTTATTTAAGAAATGATAAATATTGATTAATAATATTTAATTCAACGTGTTTGCTAAAAGATTGTTGAATTTGTTTGGTATATTTTTGTTCTTTAAATTTTTTTTTATTTAATGATTTAACAGAGCATATGCCCCATCCTGTTGCTGTAACAAAGCATTCATCAAATAATTTTACCTCTTTTAAAGAAATATTTTTTTCTAACGTTTTCATTTTTAATTTTTTAGACATTTCAATTACTTTTTTTCTGGTTATCCCTGGTAAAACGTATTTAGATTTTGGAGTGTATAAAGTTTTATTTTTGATAAAAAAAATATTGAAACCATAACCCTCATTAATATTATTATTTTTATCTAAAAGTATTGCATTTGCTTTTCTATCAAATTTCCAAATTTCTTCCCTAGCAAGAGAAAGAGTAAAATAACTTGAAGAATTTTTAAACCTTGGATCTAAATATTCTGGTGGAATTCTTTTTAGTTTTGGTACGTGCAATCTTAAACCATTTTTATAAAATGGTGCGTAATTAGAAAAATTAATTTTACGCATTTCAATTACAGCAGAGCCACTTCTTGTAAATCTAAGAAAACACCATAAATCTTCATCCTTTTTTAAAAATTTTAAATTTTTTTTTAATAGTAAGTTGATGATTTTCTTTATTTTTGGGATTGATATATTTATTTTAATTCCAGCATATTGTGATGAGTATTTAAGGCGCTCAAGGTGTTCATCAACAAAGTATGGAACTTTATTAAATGTTCTAAAGGTGTCGTATATCATTTCACTATTTGTAAATCCTAAGTCAAGAATTGATATTGATGCTTTTTCTAGTAATACGTATTTTCCGTTGACATAAGCAACTAAGTTTTTATTGCTAATCATAATTTTGGTCTTTTAAGAATTATTTATCTAAATAATTCAGTAATGAAATTCTGCTTGTTCCGTATTCTCTTCCTTCAATGTTGGTCCATACTAAAGACTCAGGATATTCAATTAAATGATCACAATTTTTACAATAATCAATCTCATCAAATTTTTTTTCAATATGATTTTTTCTTAATTGTATATATTTTTTTCCATTAATAACATTTTCTAATGAATTTTCATCTAAGTGTCCTAACACAGCTTTTGAGTCATGACCTAAGACATTTGGACATGGTACAACTGCTCCCTTAGATTTTCCTATACCTCCTGCTCTTATTTCGATTACACCATTTAGCGGTCTCCCACAGGATCTTTTTTCTATTTTTTTTGATTTATCATTTTTTCTTGAAATTTCGTCTAAGTCATAGATTCCTGACCAATTATGTGCCATCCAGATTTCTGCTTTGACATCTAAATATTCGATCCAGTTTTTTTTATAAGCACTTAATTGAAAATCTCTATCTTTGTAATTTTGTATTAGGTGATTTGTTTGTAAAATTGTTGAATAATTTTTTTCTTTTAAAATTTTTAAACAATCTTTCAAATTTTCTCTAACCATATCAAAACTATCTTTTGACATCCAATGCTTATAGCTCTCTTTATCCCAGCCCATGCAAGATACTTTTATGATCGAAATACCTGCTTCACACAAAGATATAAATCTTTTTTTATCTAACAATTGTCCATTTGTATAAATCATACTTACTATATTCTTTGATGATAAATACTTTACAAATTCCTCTAATTTTCTATTCAATAAAGGTTCACCACTTCCAGATAAATTAACGTATTTTAAACCCATAGGAATCGCTTCATCTACTATTTTTTTAAAAAGATTTTCATTAAGGCTTTTTTTAAATTCTTTTTCTCTTCCACCTTCAATACCTTGAGGGCACATTGGACATGCTAAATTACAGCCACCAAAAACTTCCATGTTTAATTGTGTAACTTCTTTTATTTTAAAATTTTCCATTTTATAAAAACGTAATTAGTTAAGTTTATAAGCACATTCCCAGTCATTTGAAGGAAATAATGATCTTTTTTTAAAAATCAAATTAAAGCTAAAATCTATAAAATAATCATTATTGTTAATATCATATATGTCGAACGAAAATGGAACATGAGCTTTTTCATGAACTTTAAAAAATATATTTCTTGAGGTATATTTAGCAATTTTCATGTATTCTTTAACTGTATTTTTTTTCATTTCATGGAGACAGTCAATAGCAATAAATAGGTCAAAATATTTTTGTTTTAAGAACTTTATTTGGTTTGGAAAAATAAGAATTATATCATTATTTTTCATTACTTCATCAAAGGTGTTTTGATCAGTAATATCAATTCCAAAAAAAACTTTTTTATTTTTTAGCGATTTTGTTAGTCTCTTAAAAGCTGATGGTAACGCTGGTGGAATATCAATGAGAACATATTTTGAAATTGATTTAGAATTATTAACAATGCAGTCACATATCCTTCCATTTCCTGATCCTATTTCAACTATTTTAAAATTATCTTTTTTTATCAAAGGTAAAATAGTTTCATATTCTATAAGAGTTCTCAATTTCTCTTGAGTAATTTTTAAGTTATTTTGAAAATTATAAATATTACCAGAACCAACAAATGCATCATCGTTCAGAGTGTGAATATTTTCAAATATTTTTTTGTTTTTAATTTTATTATAAATTAAATTATTAATTAAATTTAACTTAAGTGAATTTTCTATTTTTATAGATGGATAAATCTTAAATAAATCATCAAAAGGTTCCTTATTATCTAAACTTGAGTCAATCATTTGAGATATTGTTGCATCAGAAAAGTCACTGTGAAAGTTAGGATTGTTAAATTGAAATTCACTTGAACTTTCTTTGTTGCCAGAATTTTCTATAAGTTTTAAAATTTTAATTATTGCCAGCTTATGATGATCTGAAGTTTTTTTATAATCAACAGAAAGTATATATTTTTTCATTGAATTAGTTAACAAATCATCAAAATTATTCTTATTACAATTTTTCCAATATTTTTTTAAGTTTTTGGACAAAAAGAGATTCAATACATTTGTCATTGTATAGCCTCTGATAAAATTTCTTATTTTTTTTAAAAAATTTTTCATTAATAAAAATTCTATTAAAATATTTCTATTTTATTTTTTGAATATTTTCTTCTTAGATATTGAGAAATCATATGCATCATAGATTGAAATAAGTCTTCAGTAATACCATAATTTTTTGTCCTTAAATTAATATAATATTTAGATGACTTTATTAAAAATTTATTATCACCAAATCCAATAAAAGAAATTATATCTATTTTTTTTCTAATAGCATATTTTGCGGCATTGATGATATTCTTGGACGTGCCAGAACAACTTATAATTATTAAAACATCAGTTTTTTTGGAATAATTTTCCAATTGTTCTGAAAAAATATTATCGTAACTAATATCGTTTGATATTGCTGTAATTAAATCAACTGAATTAACCAGAGAAATCACTCTAGGTAAAATATTTTTATTTGAAGAATGCTTTATACCTTTATTAAAATCACATAAAAAGTGATTAGATATTGATGCGGAGCCTCCATTTCCACATACAAAAATATTTTTTTTTTGTTTTATTTTTTTTTCTAATATTTTTGTAATTTTTTCAAGTTCAATAAAATGTTCTATTTTAAGAACTTTTGATAATTTATTATTGTAATCAATAAAAAATTGTTTAGGAGAAAATTGTTTTTTTTGGTAGTTCATATATTGATAATAATTTATTTAATAAGAAAATCTAGAAAGAAATAAAATGAATGTTTTGATTACGGGATCTAGAGGTTACGTTGGTAATAGATTATGCCAAATAATAAATAAAAGTTATAAGAACAAAATAGAAATAATTGGATTAGACTCTAATCTTTACCAGTTTAAAAAAAAATTAGAAAAAAAAATTATAATTAAAGATGTTAGAGATATACAACTTTCAGATTTAAAAAATATTGACTCAATAGTTCACTTAGCTAGTCTTTCTAATGATCCATTAGGATCTTTGAATGAAAGTTTGACAAAAGATATCAATCATAAAGCTACAACAAAATTAGCTAAATTTGCAAAAAAAATGAGTGTAAAACGGTTTATATTTGTTTCTACACAAAGTGTTTATGGGATTTCAAATTATAAGAAAAAAACAATTAAAGAAAATGATAAAAATATTAGACCAATTACACAATATGCTAAATCAAAACTTAAAGCAGAAAAGGATATTTTAAAGTTAGCAGATAATAGATTTTGTGTAACAATTTTAAGACCATCAACAGTTCATGGACCATCGGAAAATTTTAGAAGCGATATAGTTCTTAATAATCTCAGCGCTGCAGCATTCACAAAAAAAAAAATTATTATTAATACTAACGGCAAACCATATAGACCAGTATTATTTATTGATGATTTATGTAAAATTATTATATCTAGCTTGTATAAAAAAACAAAATTAATCCAAAAAAAAATATATAATGTTGGTTATCCTGAAAAAAATTTTAGTATTTTACAAATTGCAAAGATGGTAAAAAAAGTTTTTAATAAATGTCCAATAATAGTTTTAAATAACCCAAGCCATGATGAAAGATCTTATAAGGTAAACTTTGAATTATTAAGCAAAGATTTTTCTGATATAATTGATTTTAAAAATAAAAATATTATTGAGGATATTAAAAAATTAAAATTATTTTTTAAAAAAAGTAATTTTAAGCTTAAGGATTTTATTTCAGAAAAAACAAATAGAATTTTTAAATTAAAAAGACTAATAAAAACAAAAAAAATTAATAAAAATTTACGGTTTATTTAATGTATAATAAAATAACTAAATGTAGATCTTGTGATAGTAAAAAATTAATCAATATAGTAAATTTAGGTAAACAACCATTAGCTAACGCATTACTAAAAAATATTAAAGGTTTTAAAAAAGAAATTAAAGTACCCTTAATATTGTGCATTTGTAAAAATTGTAAACTTATTCAATTAACCCATACAGTAAATCCAAAAATTTTATTTAAAAAATATTTATGGGTTACTGGTACTTCACAAAAAGTAAAAACATATCGAAATTTTTTTTTTCATAAATTAAAAAAGTATGTAAAATTAAAAAATAACTTTATATGTGAAATAGCGAGCAATGATGGTTTTTTTTTAGAATATGTAAAAAATAATAATACTGTAATAGGAATAGATCCTGCCAAAAATATTGCAAGAATTGCTAATTCAAAGGGTATAAAAACACATACTGATTTTTTTAATTCAGATACTGCAAAAAAAATCGTTAAATTATATAAAAAAAAACCAGAATTAGTAATCTGTCGAAATGTTATTCCACATATAGATAACATCAAAAGTGTAATGCTTGGGTTAAGTAAAATTATTTCAGAAGAAGGAGTGGGAGCAATCGAATTTCATAATGCAAAAAATGTTATTAAAAACAACCATTATGATTACATTTATCATGAGCATATTTTTTATTTTACTTTAACATCTATTAATAAAGTTCTTAAGAATCATGGCTTATTTGGTTTTGACTATTTTAAAAGTCCTATTAGTGGTGGATCTTATGTAATTCTTTTTAAGAAAAAAAAAACAATAGAAACATCAAAATTTAAAAAAATGATTGGCATAGAAACAAGGGAAAAACTTACTTCAATTAATACTTGGAAAAAATTAGGTCCAATTTGTAAAAAGCACAAAAAAAATTTAAATGAAATAATTAAAAAATTAAAAATCAAAAAAAGTATTGCTGCTTATGGTGCTTCAGCTAGAAGTTCAACATTGATTAATTTTTTAAATTTGGATAATCAAACAATTCAGAGAGTTTTTGATTTAAACCCTCTTAAAGAAAATCTGTTTACGCCAGGATCGTATATTAAGATTGAAAAACCTATTGCAAAAAAAATAAATAAATATGATGTTATATTTCTTTTAGCATGGAATTTTAAAGATGAAATTATTAAATTTTTAAATAGAGTAAAATTTAAAGGAGATGTAATAATTCCACTACCAAATATCAAATTACAAAAAATTAAAAGATGAAAATAAAAAAAACTAAATTTGAAAATACTTTTATAGTTGAACATAAAAAAAACTTTGATGAAAGAGGTTTTTTTATGAGAGGGTTTTGTAGAGAAGTCTTAAAAAAAAAAGATATTGAATTCAATATAAAACAAACAAATTTTTCATTTAACAAAAAAAAATTTACCTTAAGAGGATTTCATTACCAAAATTATCCTTTTTCTGAAAACAAATTAATATCATGTATTAACGGAAAAATTTTATTAGTTTTGGTTGATATCGATAAAAAATCAAAAAATTACTTAAAAAACATCAAGATTAATTTATCATCTAAAATGAATAGGTCTGTCATAATTTCAAAGAATTGTGCAACAGCTTTCCTTACATTAGAGCCAAAAACATTAGTATTTTATTATATGTCTAATTACTATAAAAAAAATAAAAGTTGTGGAATTCGTTATAATGATCCTAAATTAAAAATTAAATGGCCCAATAAGATAAAAATAATTTCAAATAGAGATTTAAACTTTAAAAATATATCTTAATTTAACATAAATAATAATCTAATTAGATTAATATGTCTGAAATCAAGCAAGCGGTAATATTTTGTGGTGGCTTAGGTAAAAGATTGGGAAATATTACGAGGGATTTACCCAAGCCTATGATGAATGTTGGTGGAAAACCTTTTTTAGAACATCTTATAATTCAATTAAAAAAAAATGGCATTAAAGAGATATTTTTGTTGGTAGGATTTAAAAATGAAATGATTGAAAATTATTTTGAAAATGGAAAAAAATTTAATGTTAAAATTAAATATTCATATATGCCACAAGAAACTAAAACTGGATCCAGGCTATATCAAATAAAATATAAGGTAAAAAGCAAATTTATTTTACTTTATTGTGATAATTATAGCTCTTTAAATATTCATAAATTAAATGCTGAATTCACTAAACTAAAAAAAAGTATTTTAGTTACACTTGTAAAAAAAAAAAATGGTAATTGCAAATATGATAAAATTACAAGAATTGTTAACTATAAAAAAAAAAAAAATATAAAAAATAATTTTGTCGAGATTGGCTACATGATTGTATCTAAAAATATTTTAAAGAGTTTAAAATATAAAGATAAAGAATTTTCAGATTTTTTATGTAAAATTTCTAAAAAAAAATTAGTAGGAGGGTTAGTTAGTAAAAATGGGTATGTAAGTATTGGAGATAAAAAAAGATTAATTTTAACAAGAAAAATATTCTCTAATAATAATACTTTGTTAATTGACAGAGATGGAGTTTTAAATGTACCTCCAATAGAAAGATATCTTACCAATGTTAAAGATTTAAAAATTAATAAAATTTTATGCTCTAAATTACCCAAATATTCAAACTTGATATGTATTACCAATCAAGCTGGGCTGTCTACAAAAGATTTAACATTTAACAATTTGATAAGAATTAATCTCAAAATTAAGAATTTTTTGGAAAAAAAAAAGATATTCATTAAAGAATTTTTTGTAAGTCACCATCATTTTAAATCAAATTCCTTTTTTAGAAAGCCTAATCCAGGTTTTTTTTATAAAGCCTCAAATAAATATAAGTTTATTTTAGATAAAACTTTTTATATTGGAGATGATAAACGTGACATAGAAGCAGCATATAATGCAAATACTCACATTATTTATATTGGTAAAAAAAAACTTACACAAAAAGAAAAATTGAAATACAAGTTCATAGTTTTAAAAAATAAAATATCAAAACTATATAATGAAAAAATTAAAAACAATTTTTAAAAAAAATATTGTCACCACAAAAACACCACTTAGAATTTCTTTTGCTGGCGGAGGAACAGATATGCCTTATTTTTATTCAAAATTTAATGGCATAACAGTAAGTACTAGTATTGATAAGTTTGTATATGTAACTGTAAAAAAACATAATAATTTTAAAGAAAAGTTTAGATTAAATTACTCTGATACAGAAATTTTGGATAATATTAACAAAATTAAAAATTTAAGAATTAGAGAAACACTTAAATATTTTAGAGTAAATGAACCAATTTATATTAGTACTATTTCTGATCTTCCTTATAACACTGGTCTTGGTTCTTCGAGTGCATTTCTAGTTGGTCTTATAAATGCAATTTTTCTTATAAAAGGAGAAAAAAAAAGTTTAAATACAATCGCTGAAATTGCTTTTAAAATTGAAAATATGATTACTAATAATTCTTTAGGCAAACAAGATCATTACATTGCTGCTTATGGAGATCTAAGAAAAATTTTATACAAAAGCAATATTATTGATGTTGCAAAAATCACAATTATGAAAAAAAATTTAGATTTTTTAAATAAGAACATGCTTTTCTTTTGGACTGGGAAATCTAGATTATCTAATAAAAATTTAGATTCTCAAAAAAAAAATTTTAAAAAAAATTTGGATAATTTGAAATATTTAAAACTAATTGCAAATAAATTTAACAATGAATTGAAACTCAAAAAATTAAACTTAAAAAAATTAGGTAGTTTATTAGATGAAAATTGGCAAATAAAACAAAAGTTCACAAAAAATATTTCGAGTAACTACCTTAATACAATCTATAAGAACGCAATTTCTAATGGATGTTATGGAGGAAAGTTACTAGGTGCAGGGGGAGGAGGTTTTTTTATTTTTATTTGTAAAAAAAAATTACATAAAAAAATAATAGATAAAATTCATAATTGCAGACACGTAAATTTTAAGTTTTATAATCAAGGAACTAAAAAATGTTATTTAGATTAAATCTTGGTAACTATTAAAATATTTTTTTAAATCTTCTTTAATTAAAATTTTTCTACTAATTTTTTTTCCATTTATTCTTTTTATTGGCTGATTATACTTTATTTGACTACTATATTTTATTTTTACTTTTTTTTTAAAAAATCTTTCAAATTGATATTTTAAAGCTTCTATAAAAACTTTATTAGAAGAACAGTAGCCAGAGGGAAAATATTCAATTTTTTTTGATTTTGATTTTATCATTTTTAAATAATAGTTAGTAAGTTTATCAATATAAATATTATCCCGAATGTAATTTGGATGTGAAACATAAGTTTCTTTGTTTTGTAGCCAATTATAAATTAAATAATAATTTAATTTTTTTTCTTCCAAAATTCCCCACGGGTTTGTAATATATATACACTTATATTTTAAGTTATATTTATTACAATAATTCTTAATTTTATCATAAGTAATTGATTTTGAAATTCCATATTTATTGACAGCTTTATATTTTTTTGAAATAATTTTTTGAAATATTGTGTTGGACACAATTATTTTGGTTTGTTTATTAATTTTATTAAATACTTTATTAATACTTGATATATTTTGTTCTAAAGATTTATTTAATTTAAACTTAGAATCATCATTATAATCTTTAGTTGAAGCGTGATGAAAACAAATAGTATCAAATTTATTTTTGGAAAGTAATTTTATAAAACTCTTGTCTCCAAATTTTGTTTTCTTTATGAAAATTATATTTTTTTTTTTTTTTAATTCTTTAATTCTTTTAAGTCTTATTGATTTATATTGATTTATTTTTTTAGTTAGTGTGCAGTATATTATATTTTCTTTTTTTTCAGATATTTTTTTTACAAAGTGATAACCTGTAAAAGATGACACACCTAAGAATAATAATTTCATTAAATTTACAGTGATGTAATTAGATTTTCATATTTTGTGAGATTTAAAGAAAAATTAAACCTCTTATCATTTAAGTATTTCATTTTATTTTTTTTTTTCGTTTTCAACAGTAATTTTGATAAAGCATTATAGTCTTTGATTTT
>Ga0209335_10000299_pt1 | contig 58297 bp, 52 predicted proteins | sample COG_09_FD_184753 | JGI IMG/M metagenome (GOLD analysis project Ga0209335, IMG submission 184753) | Pelagic Microbial community sample from North Sea - COGITO 998_met_09 (SPAdes) (version 2) | ecosystem: Environmental > Aquatic > Marine > Neritic zone/Coastal water | place: Helgoland, sampling...
TGTTGCTGTAACAAATATATTATCTACTAAAGCTTCTTTAAGAGGATTAAAAACTAAAAATAAAACCTTGTCAGACGAATTAAATGATCTACGCAATGTTGCGATTGATGAAGGTATATATGAATCGGAGGATGGAGAAGTATAATTTTGACTTTGCCTTTTATAATTATATCATTTGTGGTAATTATAGTTGGATTAACTTTTTTTTATTTCCAACCTAAGCAACAAACAAAAACAGAATCGATTTATACTGATGCGCTAAATGCAATGGTTAGAGGTGATAAAAGAACTGCATTAAAGCATCTCAGAGATGTGGTTAAACAAGACACTAATCACGTAGATGCATATTTACAAATGGGAGATATCTTAAGAGAAGAAGGTAATGCGCAAGCTGCAATTAAGATTCATCAATCTTTAACAGTAAGGCCAAATCTTAAAAATGATGTAAAATTACATATTCACAAGTCTTTAGCTTTGGATTATAAACAACTTTCTCAATTAGCCAAAGCTCGACGTGAAGTAGAATTACTTCTAAAAATAGATAAAAAAAACCTTTGGGCTAACGAATTCCTTTTAACTTTATTTGAAAAACAGCGAGATTGGGACAAAGCAACACAAGTATCTAAGGTTATTCAAAAAGTTAAACAATTACAAGACTCTAATCAATTAGCACGCTTTCTTGTCTTTAAAGGTATGGATAAACTTGAGAAGGGTAAAATAGAAGAAGCTATAAAAATTTTTGAGAGTGCCATTAAAACTGCACCTAAATTTGAAAAAACATATTTATGTTTAGGCAATCTTTATTTAGAAAAGAGAGATTTAGTAAAAGCTATTGATAATTGGGAGAAGTATGCTTTATTAAATCCTGAAAATGGAAAAATGATTTACTCTAAGATTGAATCAGCTTTGTTTGATTTAGGTCGATTTAGTGAAGTTGAAAATTTTTATGAACGAATTGTTAATAAAGATCCTTCAAACCTTAGTGCACTTACAAAACTTGCTAATGTTTTAGAAGAAAAAGGAGAACATAATAGCGCTTTATTATTAGTTGAGCAGGCATTGAGTAAAAATCAAACTTCCATACATGCACATTTAATGAAATTAAAATTATCTCTTCAAGTATCAAAACCAAATGAATTATCAAACCATATTGATAAAATAATTGATATTTTAACTTCAAATAATGAAAAATGATTAAGGGATTTTTTAATTTAGTCATACTTTTTGGATTTGTTTATATTTATCCACAAAATATTAATTTATATCTGACTCTAATAGAGGAAGGACGTATTGAAGAAGTAAATGATAACCTACCAGAATTATTAGATAGATACACTGACGAAGCTGGTGTTTATTATCTTCAGGCTTTAGTCAATCAGGATGGTGATTTATCCATAAAACAATTTCAAAATATAATAAAAAATTTTCCAAATTCTCAATTTGCAGCAAAATCTGAGATGAAAATTGGAGAATATTTCTTTGCAAGAGGTCTTTATTCCCAAGCAAGTTCTCAATTAAAAAAAGTAATATATAAATATGTCGATTCGAAAGAACATCAAAGAGCATTAGATCTAATGATCAATTCTTACATGGCTACAGGTGAAGAAGATTCAGCAAAAATAGCTTTGAAAATGATTAAAAAAATATATCCTAAGTTGATAATCGATAAATATGGAATTATACTAATAGATAAAGTTAGTAGAGAAGCAAAACTTGTTCGTTTGGATTCAAAAGAAATAACTAAAAAAATTAAATCAAGAAAAAAAAAGAAACGACTGCTATTACCGAAAGACTTGCTAAAGCCGTGGGTAATACAAGTTGGAGCATTTGGAAAATATGAAAATGCTAACCGATTAAAAAAACAAATACAGGGTAATGGTTATTCTACTGAAGTTCATGCAGTAAATTCTAATGGTAAAAGATTGCATGCGGTACGAATAGTTAGGTTCATATCAAAAAAAGATGCAGAAAAAATAGGAAAAGGTTTAAAAAAGAAATTTGGATTAGATTTCCGTGTATTAAATAACCCGGAATAGATTGTTTTTATAAAAATATGGGAATGATTAGGAGGCTGGTGCCCCTCGCGGTCTTCAACATCGTTGTCCTGCTGATAAAGTAGGAGTTGGGTTCGATTCCCAAGCGTTCCCGCAAAACTTAAAATAATTATAGGAAATAATATGAATAAGAAAGACAAAGCAGTAAACAAAAAACATAGACGTAATAAAGAAAGATTGAAAGAAATTAAGAAGTCATATCTTCTTTCATCATCAAAAAAAGTAGAAAAAGTAATTTTAGAAAAAGACTCAGTCAAACCGGCAGCAAAGAAACCGGCAGCAAAGAAACCGGCAGCAAAGAAACCGACAGCCAAGAAACCGACAGCCAAGAAACCGACAGCCAAGAAACCGGCAGTTAAGAAACCGGCAGTTAAGAAACCGGCAGTTAAGAAACCGGCGGCCAAGAAACCGGCAGTTAAGAAACCGGCAGTTAAGAAAAAAAATGATTAGTAATAATGTTTAATGATAATATAAGGTTATACTTTAGTGTCTTTTTAATCTTATCATCATTAGGGTTTTTTGTTTATGGATTGATTGAGCGTTCAAACGGAAATGATTTTAATCAAATTTGGACGTTATCATTCTTAATGGTTTTTGGAGCAATGGTTCATTTACAAAAAATAGGTTCTAGTAAAAAAAATCGTAGAAAAAAACAATAACGATAATAGACTTTTTTATGAGTTCAGCTGTAGCTGATTACTTAAATAATTATAATTCTTTTGAGTTATTTGGCCTGTCACATTTAGCAGCAACTCTATTTTTTATTTTTTTACTATTCTTTCTACCATATTATTCAAAATTATATCTAAGTTTTAATCAACAAAAAATTCTGGGTAATTTTCTTGGGTTTTTAATTTTTTTAAATTTCCCAATTTGGGTTTTACTTGAGGTTATTGGAGGATCATTTGATGTTAAACTTCATTTGCCTCTTCATTTATGCAGGTTTGCTAATTTATTATTACCTATTATTATGCTTCGTCGAAATGAATTTATTTTTCAAATTCTTTTCTATTGGGGACTCTCAGGAATGTTTCAAGGCATTATCACTCCTGATATAGTTCAAGACTTTCCTCATTTTCATTATTTTAGATTCTTTATTGGTCATCATTTAATGGTAGTTGCATTGATCTATTTAATAATTGTCCATAAAATGGAACCTTCAATAGTGGGTTTAAAAAATTCATTTATTGGATTAAATTTATTTTTGATTATCTCATTTATAGCAAATATATTTTTAGATGCGAACTATTTTTGGATAATGGATAAACCTCCTACGGGCTCTTTACTAGATTATATGGGGCCTTGGCCATGGTACATTTTGACTGCTCAGTTTGTAGCACTTGCTCATTTTGGTTTAGCTTATATTGTTTTTATTTTAATTAAAAAATATTTTATTAAATAAATGTCTGAGTTGATATCAATTAATCCAGAAAATGGTTCTCTAGTTGGAATTTATCCAGAGCATACTTCTAAAGAAGTAAATAAAATTATTTATGATGTAGATAATTCATTTAATATTTGGAGAAAAATAAAGTTAAAAGAAAGGTGTCAATATTTTAGACATTTAAGTATTGCACTTCAATCAAGGAAAGATGAATTTGCTCGTATCATGGCGCTCGAAATGGGTAAACCAATATCACAAGGAAAACTAGAAATAGATAAATCTGCTTGGGTGTGTGATTACTATGCAGACAATGCACCAGAATTTTTGTCATCTAAAGAAGTTAAAACTGAGGCTTCTGAAAGTTATATAATTTTTCAACCATTAGGAGCAGTATTCGGAATTATGCCATGGAATTTTCCTTTTTGGCAAGTTTTTCGTTTTGCAGCTCCGGCGATGATTGCTGGAAATGTTGTAATCTTAAAACATTCTTCAAATACTCAAGGATGTGCGGATGCAATTGAAGGCTTATTCCTTGAAGTTTCTTTTCCTAAAAATGTTTTCCGAAACCTTACGATTAGTTCACTAAACGTTGAGGAAGTAATTAAAAACCCAATGGTAAAAGCAATTACATTAACTGGAAGCACTCCAGCTGGAAAAGCTGTTGCTAAAACAGCTGGATCGGTCTTAAAGAAGACAGTCCTTGAATTGGGAGGAAGTGATCCTTATCTAGTTCTTAAAGATGCAGATTTAGAGAAAGCATCTAATGCTTGTCTAAAAGGACGACTATTAAATACAGGTCAAAGTTGTATTGCAGCAAAACGTTTTATTATTGAAGAATCTGTTAAATCAAAATTTGAAAAAATGATTGTTGGTAAAATAAAAAAACAAGTAATAGGTGACCCTTTTGATGAAAATACGACAATTGGGCCAATGGTTAGCATTGATGCGCGTAATGAGCTAATAAGACAGGTTAAAGCAAGTGTTCGTGCTGGAGCAAAAGTATTATATAAAAGTTTAATTCCATCAGTTAAAAATAGTGCTTATCATCCAGTAATGGTATTGACTAATGTTTCGCCAGGGATGCCAGCCTTTGATGAAGAATTATTTGGTCCAGTTGCATCAATTATTTCTGCAAAAGATAAATCTAGTGCAATAACCTTAGCAAATCAAACATGTTTTGGTCTAGGCGCTGCTGTTTTTACTTCAGACATTGAAGAAGGTAGACGTATAGCAGAGTTAGAATTAGATGCTGGCGCTGCTTTTGTAAATGATTTTGTTCGTTCTGATCCACGCTTGCCTTTTGGTGGAATTAAAGAATCTGGCTATGGGAATGAACTCTCATCATATGGTATATTAGAATTTGTTAATATTAAAACTATTTATATTAGATGAGAATATTCATTTCAATAACCATTTTATTTACTCTTACTAATGCGCAAGTATTAGAAAAACAAAATAAATTACTTTGGGATGGTACTGACTGGGCTAATATTTCAAAAACTGTTAATAGTAATCCTGAATTAACAAGTAAAATTAAGTCTTCTTATTTGAATGGAATTTTAGATGGGCGCTTATATTATTATTTAAAAGCGTGGGGAGAAAAACAGTCTTTTGCTGATAGTTTATATGGAGATCGAATAGACTATATGACTCGTCGTGAAACTATTCGTCAATTAGATCGATTTTATGAAAACCCATTAATGAGTTATGTCCCAGTAGTATCTGCAATGATAATTGTCCATATGCAAACGGAGCAAATATCTAAAAAAGTTGTTAATCTGTATATTGATCAAACAAAATATTGGATTAATCAAATAACTTTAGATATGCAAAGTCGTGGAATGCATAATATTTTAAAAGATAAACAGAATCGATCTTCATCTAAAAAATAGTGATTTTTTTATAAATATGATTGACAATCAACAAAATATAATATTCCGCATTCCAAAAATTTCTCGTATTCATTGGATATTATTTTTATTAACAATATTTACTACTCTTCTGGCTGGAGCCATGATGGAAGGTGCTTTAGTATTTAGTAAACCATTAGAAATTCTTAAAGGAATTCCATTCTCAATAACATTAATGCTGATATTAGGGACTCATGAATTTGGACATTATTATTATGCTCAAAAACATAAAGTAGATGCTACACTACCTTATTTCTTACCTGCACCTCCATTCTTATTTTTAATTGGCACATTTGGTGCTTTTATTAAAATAAAATCGCCTATTTATAGGAAAGATGCTTTATTGCAGATTGGCGCTGCAGGACCAATTGCAGGATTCATTATTGCTGTGCCAGCACTTTTAGTTGGATTAAAATTATCTACAGTTGTCGAAAAAGTAGATATCAATAATGCAATAATGTTGGGCGACTCTCTGCTTATGAAATTATTAACATGGGTAGCATATCCGAATTTATTAGATACCCAAGACATCATGCTTCACCCAATGGCTTTTGCCGGTTGGATTGGACTTTTAGTAACAATGTTCAATCTATTACCTATTGGTCAACTTGATGGAGGGCATGTTGCATATGCTATGTTAGGTAAAAAGCAAAATATTATTGGTAAGATTTCATTTCTTGCACTTATCCCACTTAGTTTTATTTCTTTAAATTGGCTTTTTTGGGGTGTATTACTTTTTTTTCTTATGCGCTCTGCAAAGCATCCTCCAATAAATGATATAAATATTCCATTATCAAAATTCAATAAGCGTATTGGTTATATTTGTTTAGTTATATTTATTTTGTGTTTTATTCCTGCCCCATTTAAAATTTAATGAAACCCTTTCTTTTTGTAATAACTTTAGGATTTTTATCTGGTCAAGTTCGAATTGGTGAAATAAAATCAATAACATCTACCTTGAATGTTAGAGCAGTTGTTTCAAACGATAATAATTTGTTTTTAGCTACAAGTGGAGGATTAGGTAAATATAATTTTGCTTCAAAAACCTATTTTGTTTTTACAAAAGATGAGGGTTTGTTTGACACTGATATTGATGTGATTCATATAGGTCCAAATGGATTAATTTGGCTAGGTGGTAGAAATGGTGTTCAAATTTGGGATTCACTTCAAGAAAGAGTCATAGACTATTTTGAATTAGATATCGAAAAAGTCTCTGGTTTTACTAATTATAAAGGTATGGTATATGCGTCTGTAAAAAACAATAATAAATGGGGGATAATGGAATTTATTTTTTTAAAAAATAAGATTTATTATAGAGATTTTTATTTTCGTGAAGATATAGCTTCCATTAATAATATTATTACATTTGGTGAAAAAATATTACTTCATACAAATTTTGGTTTAATTGCTGGAAACCCTCATAAAAAACATCCTATCTATTGGTCAAATCCGTATCCATCATTAGGAACTGAATTGATTGCTATTAATGTAAAAGTAGCTGACCTTTCTTTAGTTACACCTAATGCGATATATGCTATAAAATTAGGAGGAAAACCATTTGCCTTAGTTAGACAAGATAAAAAAATAAGTTCTATTAATAAAGTTATAGTTTTTGGTGAAAAAGAATTTTTTGCCATATCAGATTCAATAGCTTTTCAAATTAATAATGATAAAATTGATCCAATATTCTTGAATGATGGATTTAAGCTTAATTCTATTATCATAAATAGATCAAATCTATGGTTAGGTACTAACCTTGGCTTTGGTGTTATCGATGGGAATTCTTTTGATAATTTCGCTGATAATGAATCAATTGTCACTGCTCCTAACTTAATAACTCACTTAAATAATGAAAAGTGGTTAATAGTTGGACAGGAAGGAATATCCTTAAATGGTTGGTTTAATATCACTAGAAATAATATTCCGATTAATTTATCTTCAAATTTAAACTTAGTAAAAAGTACAATCGATTTTGGAGATAGATTTTCTGATTTACTATTACATAACAATAAAGTTTATTTAAGTTTAGTAAACTCTAGATCAGCTGGGATTATTTCTATTAATTATTCAAATGGACTAATAATAGAAGACTTATTTTACACAACAATAGATACGAACAATCAATCCTATCAAGTTAATATCATTGAATTAGATAAAAAAAATAATCTTTGGTCTGTATCTACAAGTAATTCAATTCAACCAATTTCAGTCTTTAAAGAAAATGAGTTTCGATATATATCTTCAAATGAAACTGACAACTTATTATCTAATAATATTCAATCAATGACAGTAGATAATTTTAATAGAATATGGTTTGGCTCTAATTCTGATCTAATAATGTATAAGTATAGTGGAGATGCGTTAGACCCATCAAATGAATTATGGAAAAAAGAATTGATTGATCCAGAATTTTCAAGTCGAAAAGCATTAAACATAAACGTATCTTCCACAAATAAATTATGGGTTCTTACAAATATAGGTTTATTATTTAAAGAACTTCAAGCAGATGAGAGAAACCCTATAAAAAGTACAGGACCTATGGTAAATAATAGCTTAAGGCCTTACTTCTCAAATGTTTCTTTCAATCTATCGTCAAAAATTAGATTTGACTCTAGAGGTAATATTTGGGTGACATCTCAAACTGATGGACTTCATATTTTAAAAGAGGATGGTAATTATTGGCCAGATATTAATGGAATTAATACTTTTAATAGTAATTTATTGTCAAACTGGGTGACTGATGTGACATTTAATGATGAAGAAGGTTTAGCATATATTGCAACGAATAAAGGTGTAAGTATTATTCGAATTCCATTTTCAATTGCAAAAAAATCTTATAATGATGTAGAAATTTTCCCTAGCCCCTTTAGGTTGCCAAGTGAAAAACCATTAACAATTAATGGACTTATGGATAATAGTGAAGTAAAAATAATAACATTAAATGGTATAGTTATTCGAACTATTTCTAAGGATGAAATTAAAGGGTATCAAGCATTTTGGGATGGACGTAATAATCAAGGTACTTATGTTGGTTCTGGAATATACCTTCTGGCTTTTTATGATTCAAAAGGTACTTCATTAATTAAAAAAATAGCAGTAATTAGAAAATGAAACCCTTAATAAATACTGTAAAAACAATCGTTGCTTTAATATTGATCATTGTTGGATTAATAGGTGGTTTAATACCAATCTTTCAAGGATGGGTTTTTGGGATACCTGGATTAATGCTATTAGGAAGTGTTTTTCCACCTGTCAAACGTTGGACAAGAAAAATGATAGTAAAAGCAAAAAGAAGAGTAAAGCGTTAAGTTACGTTTCTATTTTCTTTATACTCGGGTAGTATTCCAAATTCAGATTCAAGTTCAAAAGCAATATTCTTAATCATTTCTTTCCGTTCTAAATGAGGAACGAAGGCTGCTTTCATTGCAATAATAGTGACTTCTCGAAAATCGTGAAGTTTAAAGTTAAAAAGGTCTCTAGCTATACAAAACTCTTTTGTAAGAGTTGTATCAGAGATTAGACGATTATCAGTATTTAGAGTAACCCTAATACCCTTATCATAATAATATCTTAAAGGATGCTGCTTAAGTGATTTAACAGTGTAGGTATGCCAATTAGATGTTAAGCAAACTTCCATTGTAATTCGGTGATTATTAATATAATTCATTAGGTCTTGATCTTCTTTAAGTCTGGTTCCATGACCAATCCTATGAGCTCCACAGTAATGTATTGCCTGATGAATAGATGAAGGTCCAAATGCTTCACCAGCATGAATAGTCGCATTTATATTATGGTTTAAAATCATATAGAATGCTTCTCGATGATCTTTAGCTGGAAAATTTTCTTCAGCACCAGCAAGATCAAAACCAACGACACCATTGTTTTTAAATCTAACACATAAATCAGCCAGCTTTAGTGATGCTTCAGGGGATATATGTCGGATACCACAGACAATAATACCTGATTTAACTCCAAATTCTTTTTCACCTTTATTTAAACCATTTTTAACAGAAGTAATTGCCTCTTCAAGAGTCATACCTTTGGAGGTATGGAGAATGGGCGAATAACGAACTTCAATATAGCGAACATTTTCTGAAGCGACATCTTCAATAAGCTCGTAAGCTATACGTGAAAGTGAATCTGGAGTTTGCATAACACTTAACGTAATATCAAAACGAGAAATATATTCTTCAAGTGTTCCTCTTTTTTGTCCAATAGAAAGCATATTCTTCAAATCACTAGGATTTGAGCTTGGCAGTGAAACATTCTCTTTATTTGCCAAATCTAAAATTGTATTTATCCTTAGAGATCCATCTAGATGACAATGAAGTTCAACTTTTGGAAGTTTTTTTAATAGTTTATCTGATATTTTCATTTATTTTTTTTTGATACTGCTTTAAAGAGCCAATAGATCATTCCTAAAAATAGAATGGGACCTAATAAACCAAACCCTGAAAATTGAGGCCACCAATCTTTTTGGCCACTTAAGAAGATAGGGAATGCTACCAGTATACCCATTAAAGCTTCTCCTGTTATAAATCCAGATGACATAAGTAAGCCACGCTTTTCTGATGATTTTGAGCCACCAGCTTTTTTACCTAAGTGATTGATCATTCCACCAATAAATATAGGAACCGTTAATGTAATTGGAAGGTAGATGCCAACGGCAACAGCTAAAACAGGTACTCGAAAATCAGAACCTTTGCTTTCTTGTCTTAAATCGATGAGGATTAGAATAATAGCAATTATTCCACCAATATAGACAAAAGTCCATGGTAGATTACCATTAAAAACACCATCAGCTACTGATTTCATAAGTGTGGCTTGAGGAGCAGAAAGATTAGGCGAACCAATTGTATAAGCTGTATGAAGTACATCTAATACAAATCCAAGAACAATTGCTGCAGATAACGTTCCAACAATTTGCATTACTTGTTGTTTCCAAGGTGTGGCTCCTAAAATATGACCTGCTTTTAAATCTTGAAGATTATCACCACCAATAGATGCTGCACAGCATACTACGGCACCAACCATAATAGCACTTGCAGCACCAACGCCAGATCCAGTGCCAAGTAAAGCTAATAAAAATAATGAAGTAAATAAAATAGTGGCAATTGTAACGCCCGAAACAGGGTTGTTTGATGATCCAACTACACCGGCCATATAAGCAGCTACAGCTGAAAAAAAGAAGCCAAAAACCATCATAACTATTGCTAATAAAGCTGCTATACCAACTGAACCTATTATATCTAAATACAATAAAAAGACAGGAATCAATAGAGCAATTAATGCAATGCCTACATAATTAATTGGTATATCTTTTTCTTCTAAGGGAATATTTTTATTTGAATTTTGATTTTTTAAAGTATTCATACTCGCTTTAATTCCCACTATCAAAGGTTTGAATAATTTAATAAGCGACCAAACACCTCCTACAACCATAGCGCCAACACCAAGATAGCGTATTTTTAAATTCCAAATATCCCATGCTGCATCTAGCGAATTACCTTCAAAACCAATAATAGCACTATAAACGGGTATAGCTACAAACCATGAAATCAAACCACCACCGACCACAAGAATTCCAATATTTCTTCCAACAATATAACCTACGGAAATAAGAGCTGGTGAAATATCTGTACCTATACCAAAAATAGATTTACCAACAACAGTTGCTCCCGCCATTTCTGAGCTCCATAGACCAAACCCTTGCTGACATAATTTCATAAGTCCACCAGCAAAGCTTGTTATTCCTATTGTTTTTAGTCCACCCGTTCTATCATCTTTCCCACCTTCTTTTGACGCATTGCCAGCTTTAAGGACTTCAGCAGTGGCTATACCTTCAGGGTATTTTAAATTAGCTGTAATAATCAACGCTCGGCGCAATGGAACAGTAAAAAAAACTCCAATTAATCCACCAATAGCAGCGATTTTTGCAACTTCTAAATAATTAAAAGTTTCCCAATACCCTAAAAGAACAAGAGCAGGAATGGTAAATATTACTCCAGCAGCGAGTGCTTCACCTGCAGAAGCTGCCGTTTGTACAATATTATTTTCTAAAATATTTGATTTTTTAAATAAAGATAAAACGCTCATTGATATAACAGCAGCAGGTATAGATGCTGAGACAGTCATTCCTGCAAAAAGACCTAGGTAGGCATTTGCAGCTGCTAAGACCATTGATAATATGATACCAAGGAAGAGAGCTTTAATTGTAATTTCGGGGTAATTATTATTTGGCATTTATATCCTTATTTATATGATATATAAAGTAGTGGAATTAATACTATAATTCCTAGCACGCATGAAAAACATTCTTTGGAAACCCTATAAATATTATTAGTTTTTAGTTGCCTTTTAAGGGGTGCTTTTTTGAAAACAGGTCAAAATAGCTGAGAATATACCCAAGAACCTGATCTGGATAATGCCAGCGGAGGAATCAAAAAATATGAAAAAAGTATTATTTTTAACAGTCTTTCTAACTTCACTACTATTTTCTCAATCAATAGAAATTTCTGGTGTAGTATTTGACAATCAATCTAAAAAATCTTTAGAAGGTGTCAATGTTTTTTCAAATGAAGTTGGCTCTATAACTAACAAAAATGGCAAATTTATACTTTTAGTTGATGATGGAAGTGAAATAACTTTTTCATTTATTGGTTATGAAACGATTAATACTAAAATTGAACCACAAATGACTATCTTTATGAATCGCTCAGTTTTAAAAGGTGATGAAATAATTGTAAGTGCAACTAGAGCCATATCAGGTATAACTCCTGTATCTTTTTCAAACTTAACTAGAGAAGAAATAGAGACACGTAATACAGGTCAAGATGTACCTATGATTTTAGCCTCTGAGCCTGGTATCTGGGCTTATAGTGAGAGTGGTAATGGAACGGGTTACTCCTATGTTTCAATTAGAGGGTTTGACCAAAGTAAAATTGGTGTAATGATTGATGGTGTCCCATTAAATGACAATGAAAGTCACCAAGTATATTGGGTAGATCATGGTGATCTTCTTGCCGATGCTAAGGATGTGCAAATTCAGAGAGGAATAGGGAATAGTCTATATGGATCATCAGCTTTTGGTGGCTCGATAAATGTTAATACAAATATCTCAAGTTTTAAAAGAGAGATTGACTTTTCTTATGGTCAAGGTGATTGGAACACAACTAAATATCGTGCACGATATCGTTCTGGAAAAGACTTAGGAGAAAATTTAAGTATGGTTTTAAGAACTTCACAAATTAACTCAGATGGTTACAGAGATAATCATAACTCAAAACAAAATGGTTTATTTTTTGGTTTAGAACATCGAGGTAAAAAAATAACTAATGAATTTAGAGCTCTGATTGGATATGAAAACACTCAACTTCTTTGGGATGGAATTTATATGAAAGATATAGATAATAGAGCCAAAAGACGTGCAGGTAATAAAGCATTTACTGATGATTTTACTCAACAAATTTATTCACTTAATACCAAAACTAAAATTAGAGAAAATATGTATTTTAAGAATACAAGTTATCTTGTTTTAGGAAAAGGATATTATGAAGTAAATAAAAGTGGGCAAGATTATTATTCATATAATTTGGATGTAAATAATGAATTTTCAGATAAAGAAGAGCAAAGTCTATCAACAGACTTTTTACGAAGAAAATGGATTGATAATAATTATTTTGGCGTAGTCCCAACAATCACATGGCTCAATAAAGATTTGAGAATGGATCTAGGAGGTGAATTTCGTAATTATACGGGAGATCACTTTGGCGAAGTCTCAAGATTTTCAGATGATAAATTAATATCTAAATTTGGTGATGACTGGTTTAGATATTATCAATACGTTGGAAAAAAGAATTCAATAACCAGCTTCATTCATTTTAATTGGCATCCAGCTGGACAACCATTTATAATTACTGCTGATTTTCAAAATCAAATTCATAATTGGAAATTAGAACAGGAAAAGATTGGTCATGCAGTGGGTCATAGTTTGAAAGCAGATTGGAATTTTTTTAATCCACGGATGGGAATGATTTGGAAGCTAGGTGATTCTCTTAATGTTTTTGTTAATTGGGGGAAAGCTCAAAAAGAACCTGCAGATAATCAAATTATTCAGGCTGACGATGTATGGAGTGATCCTGTTATGGCAGCAGCAGAAGTCATAACTGATTTCGAATGGGGTTTAGATTTTACTTTTGGAAATGGTCACGCACGATTTAATGGGTATAATATCAAATATTTAAATGAACAATTAAAAAATATTGATATAAACCAAGAAGGTGAATATGATTATTATTCAGCAGATTCTACAGAGCATATGGGATTTGAATGGGAAACTGGCTTTAAATTAAATAATCAGTTATCTATGAGTGCGAATGGAGCTTTAGTTATGAATTATTTTAACGATGGTAAAAGCTTACCCAATATACCATCAACTTTGTTTAATCTTTCAATGGATTACGAACCTTTAAAAAATGCATTAATTTTTGTTCATTGGCGACGTGTTGGAAATATGTATATAGATCGAGAAAATACTGAAGAGGGACTTATAGATCCTTTCTCAATTTGGAATATCGGATTAAAATATCAATGGCAAGGCCTAGAAGTAATGGCCAAAGTCAATAATGTATTTGATAAGCTTTATTCAACTTATGGTTACGGTTATAATTATGATGGTTATCAAGCCTACTACTGGCCTGGTGCAACAAGAAATACATTCATAAATATTTCTTATCAGTTTTAATTAAATCAGGGTAAAATATTTATTAATAATTAAGATTTATGATATTGTCTATTATGAATAATAGATAGACCTCTATATATTTGCTCTAACAAGAATGTTTTAGCCATTTCGTGTGTGAAGGTAAGAGGAGATAATGATAATGTCATGCTTGCTGCTTCTTTTACCTCTTCAGATAGTCCCTCAGGCCCACCAATAATAAATGTTATTTTTTCAGATCTAGCTTTTAATAAAAGAGCTAATCCATTAGAGTTTACGTATTCACCATCCTCACTCATTGCAATATGGAAACCTTTATCAGATTTTAAATATTTTAATATTCTTAAACTTTCTTTTTGTTTATTACTGTCCTTGATTAAAATATCTTCAAAATTAATATAATGATTAATTCTTTTAGTATATTTTTGACATATTTTTGCAAGATTTTTATCACGAACTCTACCCACAGATAAAATTTTTAATTTCATATTTATAATTTTATTAATTGTTATGTTAGTTAGAAATTAATTAAAGTTATATTTTACTTAAAGTAATAAAGATTAAATATAATAATAACTATTTGAGGACTCGAGATTTCTTTATGTTTAACTTAAATTTATAAGCTTATGTCGAATAAAAAATCAAATAGAAAGCGTCTTTTTTTAATTGATGGTTATGCGTTGCTTTATCGCTCGCATTTTGCTTTGATAAGGAATCCATTGATAAATAGCAAAGGCATGCATACCTCTGCACTATTTGGTTTTATGAATCAGGTTTTAAAATTAATTCGAAAAGAAAAACCAGATTATCTAATGGCTGCCTTTGATACATCAAAAAAAACATTTAGGCATGACATGTATCCAGAATACAAAGCTACTAGAGAAAAAATGCCAGAAGAAATGAGAGAACAATTACCATATCTCTGGAAGTTGCTTAAGGCAATGAAAATCCCGACTTTACAACAACCTGGTTTTGAAGCGGATGATATCATAGGCACATTAGCAGTGAAAGCAAATGAAAATAACCTAGATACATTTATTGTAAGTGGCGATAAAGATTTTATGCAGCTTGTGAATGAGAATATTTTTCTCTATTCACCATCAGGTAGGCAGTCAGATATAAAAATATATGATAAAAATGCTGTTCAAGATAAATGGGGTGTTCCGCCCGAAAAAATTATTGACCTTTTAGGTCTAATGGGCGATTCTTCAGATAATGTTCCAGGTGTTATGGGAGTAGGTGAGAAAACGGCAGTAAAACTCTTAAATGAATATGGAACTCTTGAAAATGCTCTAGATCATGCAGCTGAAGTAAAAAATAAAAGAGCTAGGGAAGGACTACAGTCTGGAAGAGAAAAGGCACTCCTTAGTCAAGAATTAGTTACTATAGATATAAATATGGACATTGATTCAAATTTTGAAGATATGGCAACTGATGGTTTTAATGTTAATGAACTAGATTCATTATTTCATGAATTAGAATTCCAAGCTCTTATTAATCAAATAAAAACTTTCAAAAGTGAAGTCCCAATCCAAAACAAAGAATCTGAAAAAGATTATAGATCATTATTAGATCTAGTTGATATTCAAAAATTCACAAATTCAATAAAAGAAGGGGAGTGGCTTTCTTTTGATTTAGAGACAACTTCTTTAGATCCTATGTCCTGCAATATTGTTGGCTTTTCTTTTTCTTATAAAAAAAATGAAGCGGTTTATATACCTATTATATTTAAAGAAAAAGAAAACAGGTTATTCGATGATCATTTTAATTTAGTTTTAGAAATTTTAAGGACAGTTTTTGAAAATCCTAAAATACCTAAAACTGGACAAAATATAAAATTTGATGCATTAATTTTAAGAAATCATGGAGTAAATGTTCTTGGACTCAAATTTGATACTTTATTGGCAGCTCATTTAATTAGTCCAGATTCAAGAAATTTAAAATTAGATAGTTTGAGTTTTGAACATCTTAATTATCGAATGCTTCCAATTGAGGATCTAATTGGAAAAGGTAGAAAACAAATATCTATGGGGGAAGTAGAATTAGAAAAAATTACTTTCTATGCATCTGAAGATGCAGATATAGCTTTACAGCTAACTCATATTTTTGAAATTAAATTAAAAAAACAAAATCTTGATAAATTCTTTAATGAAATTGAAATGCCTCTACTTCCAGTTCTTCTTGAATTAGAATACAATGGAATGTTCGTTGATGCAAAGATGTTAAGTTTAATGTCTGAAAACCTTGGCAATAAAATAGATGACCTTACATTAAACATTCAAAAAGAAGCTGGAACTGACTTTAATATTAACTCAACTCAACAATTAGCAAATATATTATTTGATATTATTGGATTACCTGAGATTAAAAAAAGGTCAACAGCGGAAGAAGTATTAAATCGTTTAAAAAATGAACATCCTCTTCCAAGTTTAATTCTAGATTATAGAAAATTAAATAAACTTAAGAATACATATTTAGATGCACTGCCAGCTCTAATTAATATAAAAACTAAAAGAATACATTCAACTTTTAGTCAAACAGTAACTTCAACAGGAAGATTATCTTCTAGAAATCCAAATTTTCAAAATATTCCAATACGTACAGAATTAGGTAGAGAAATTCGTAAAGCGTTTAAATCTGAAAATAAAGATTGGCAAATCTTTTCTGCAGATTATTCACAGATTGAATTAAGAATTATGGCTCATTTATCTCAAGATAATGCATTGCTGGATGCTTTTAATAAAGGTGAAGATATACATACAAGAACAGCTGCTGATGTTTTTAATGTTTCAGTTGAAGAAGTTCTTCCAGATATGCGCCGTACAGCAAAAATTGTAAACTATGGACTTTTGTATGGTGCTGGTCCATTTCGAATGAGTCAGGAATTAGGTATCCCTCAAAAAGAAGCAAAGTTAATTGTTGAGGCTTATTTTGAACGTTATTCAGGAATAAAAAACTATATTGATTCTGTGATTGAATATGCACGTAATAATAAGTATGTTGAAACAATATTGGGTCGTCGTCGTCAAGTATGGGATATTGATAGCAATAATCATCTGCACAAAGAAGCTGCAAAAAGAATGGCTATTAATATGCCTATTCAAGGTACTAATGCAGAAATGATCAAAATAGCTATGATTGATATTCAAAAAGAATTAATCTCAAAGAATTTGAGATCTAAAATGTTACTTCAGATACATGATGAGCTAGTATTTGAAGTACCATCTGAAGAATTAAAGAGTCTTCAAGAAATAGTAGTTAATAAAATGGAAAATTCATTATCATTATCAGTTCCAATCATAGTTGATTGTGGTAATGGAGAATCCTGGTATGAGGCTCATTAGTGGAAGCAAGTATTACATTAAAAAAAGTTGGTAAACTCGTACGAGATAAGACTATTCTTGCAGGTTTAACCTTTGGTGTTGAAAGAGGATCTATAGTTGCAATAATTGGTGATAATGAAGCAGGCAAGTCAATGTTGCTTAAGGTTATTTCTGGGATTGAATATCAAGAATATGGTCAAGTATTTATTAATGGTATAGATTCCCAGAAAAGACGAATGGAAGTAATGTCTTCAATAGGCTTTGTTCCTCATGAAATTGATTTAGATCCCTGGTTAACAGTTGAACAAAATATCCAGTTTATGGGTCTTCTGTATGGAGTAGAGACAGAAACACTAAATACACGGATGGTGCAGTTAGCAAGAGAATTACATATAATCCCATATTTAAAATCAATGGTTAGTGATATTTCACCAGGTATTATAAAAAAAGCGATGGTAATTCGTTCTTTAATTCATGACCCAAATATATTAATTATGGATGATCCGACAGCATTTATGGATGCTGAATCTTACCGCCATACATGGGATTTACTTCTAAGACTTCGAGGAGAAAAGACTATATTGTATGTTAGCCAGTCACTTCAAGAAGTAGAAGAAGCACATGATCGTATTCTTGTCCTTGAAGATGGTCGTATTACACTAGATGGAAGTTTAGATAAACTATTGGGTAGTACCTTTGAATATCATCAATTTCAAATCGAATTTGAGGAATTAACTAAAGATCTTTATAATCAATTATCTGAGTTACCAAAGGTAAAAAATGCATCTAGGATTGGTAATAGTATTCATTTTTATGGTAGAGAAAGAAACGTTTTTTTTGATGTTTTAAATGCTGCTACAACTGCAATAATGAAAGATATTAGTGTTAAAAAACTAGGCCTTCAAGATCTCATGGATGCTAAATATGCAAAGGATGGCATTCATTGATTAAAGCATTGTTACTCAGGCGTTATTGGTTGCTGAAACATCGTTTTTTTTCAACGATTACTTTTATAATACTTTTTCCAATTATATTCCATTTTTCAATTACAAAAGTAATGGAAAATATTTTACCTATTTCTTCAATTAATGTTCCCTATGAGATCTGGGTTTTTCCTGCTATTATTTTTTTTATAGCTTCATCAACAACCTTTGCAATTATATATAGAGATTTTTTTGATTTAAGAATTCATAAAATTTCTTTTTTACCGATTACTTTAGCACCTTTTAGTAAAACCCATTTAATTATTGGTTTTATAATTACTTCAATAATTGAATCATTTATTTATGTAATTATTGCTATGATAATTTTGAGTGTACTTATTACTGAACCATTAAGTTGGAAGATGTTTTTGGTTACACCGTTTTTTACGTTTGTCTATACTTTTTTACTCGCAAATATTATTGTTACATTATCAATATTATCTGAACGAATCTTTACTTTTTTATCCGTTTCAATCTTTTTATTCTTTTTTATTGTTTTTGGGAATGGTTTCATAATTAATTTTGATTTATTCCCTCAAACGATTGGGTCAGTTTTATCATACAATCCATTAAGTATCATTTTAGCAGAACTTAGAAGAGTTTTATTTTTTGATACTATTAATTGGCAATTAATAAGTATACCTATCTTTATTTCCTTGTTTTGGACTTGGTTAAATGGAACTTTATTAAAAAGAAAATTAAAACAATGATAGCTTATTTATCTGGAGCCATGGAATTTTCAAACGATGAAGGTGCTGGTTGGAGAAAAGATTTAACATTATGGTTAGATAATAATATTGGCCATAAAGTTCTTAATCCTGTGATTGAATCAGAAAATTTAATGAAAACTCATGGAGCTGAATCTTATCGTGATTGGAAAGATAATAATATTGACAAATATATAGATTTTATTAAAATATGTGTTGATAGAGATATCGAGATAGTGAGAAATAAATGTGATTATATTATTTGCTTATGGGATGAAAACGTTCTTAAAGGTGCTGGAACCCATGCCGAAGTAACTATCGCCTATGAATGCAATAAGCCGGTTTTTTTAGTAAATAAATTAGAACTTAAAGATTTAAGCGGTTGGATTATGGCTTGCAGTGAAGAAATCTTTTCAGATTTTGATTCTTTAAAGTCCTTTTTAGTAGAAAAATATCCTGTCTAACTATTTGAATGAGAGGACCAAAAGCAATTATAAACCTTGATCATTTAAAGTCAAATTTTGATTTAATTCAAAAATATTTAAATGGGAAAAGAATAATGGCCGTTGTTAAAGCTAATGGATATGGCCATGGTAGTGTACCTTGTTCTTTGGCTTTAGAAAGTCATGGCTGTGATTTTTTTGGTGTCTTTTCAATAGAAGAAGGTGTTGAGCTTCGCAATGCTGGCATCAAATCAGATATCTTAGTTTTTAGTGCTCTTGACCCTACCAGCTTGAATAAAGCTGTTAAAAATAATTTAATATTAAATATTTCAGATATATCTCATTTAAATGCATTAATTAATTTTCATAAAAAAGCAGATACAACTCCTAGAATCCATATTAAAGTAGATACAGGAATGACTCGACTAGGTTTGGGAATTGATGCATTTAAGGATGTTCTAGAGTTATTGATTAAACATACTGAAATAAAATGTGAAGGAATATATTCACATTTTGCAACAGCAGATGAAGGCAATCTTTCATATGCATTTGATCAAGAAAAAAAGTTCAAGTTGATATTAGATTTAACACAAGAATTAGACTATGAAATTAAAAATATTCATTTTTCAAATAGTGGAGCTGCGTTAAATATAGAACAAGATTATTGCAATATAACTAGAGTTGGCATGGTTCTTTATGGGGCCTTACCAAGTGAAGAAATTGAAAAATCTTTACCTGTTAAACCAGTATTAAATTTTAAAGCACCAATTGTAAGCATTAGGTCAGTGCCTAAAAATACATATGTAAGCTATGGCGGAGTGTATAAAACTACTTCGAAAACTAATATTATTGTTGTTCAATGTGGGTTTGCAGATGGTTTGCCAAGGAGTTGGTATGAGAATGGATATATATATTATAATGGTAATAAGTATAATATTGCTGGACGAATTTGTATGGATCAATTCATGGTAGATTTTGGTAACGATATTCCAAAAATAGATGATAATGTTCTAATGATAGGTAAAGATGGAAGTAATGAGATTCGTTTTGAAACAATTTCAAATACTATTAAAAGTACACCATATGTCCTTGCAACTGGAATTGGCGGAAGAACACAAAGAATTTATCAGGGTTAGTTCCACTAAATTAAATTAGATTTTTATGTCAATGATACGAAGAAACCTTGTAAAAAGTATTTTTTTAAAAGCATTTATTTGTTTTTCTGCATTGTTTGGTCAACAATTCAAACATAGTACTGTTATGCCTGTACCAGACCTTTCATTTCATCCATCAATTTTCTATGGATTAGATGTTTTAGAACAGATGGATTTCAAACCTCTTTATGGAAAAACAATTGGCGTTTTTACAAATCAAACGGCGGTTAACCGTAAAGGTCAACATTTACTCGATTTAATGAAAGCTCATCCAAAAATAGATGTTAAAATTATTTTTACACCACAATATGGATTATTTGCTGAACAAAATGATCACTTTAAATTAGAAGGTGATCAAAAATATGATCCAATTTATAACGCAAGAATTGTTGAAGTTTTTGGCAGAAATGTAAAACCACCCGAATGGGCTATGAGAGGTTTAGATCTCATTTTAATAGATATTCAAGATACTGGAGTACGTTTTTCAACCTACATAGCTACAATGACAAAAATTTTAGAAGTTGCAAGCGAGTGGAGCACACCTGTAATGATACTTGATAGGCCAAATCCTCTACGAGGTGATAGAGTTGATGGACCAGTTGTTCGCCCCCAATTTCAATCATTTGAAGGTTATCATATTGTACCCATTCGACATGGCATGACAATAGGTGAAATGGCAATTATGGCAAACGAAATGGGATGGATAAAAAACCTAAAAAGAACAAATCTTACTATAATTCCAATGTCGAATTGGAAGAGGTCTTATTGGCTTGATAAATCTGAGCATCCTTGGATTATTCCACAGCCTCAAATAAAAACTATTCGAACAAACTTAGCTTATGTTGGGTTTGGTTTGATTGAAGGTTCGAATTTAAATGATGGTCGTGGAACGGATAGACCTTATTTACGAATAGGAGCACCATGGCTCTCTGGTCATCATTTATTTGAAAAACTTACTCAATTAGAACTACCTGGAGTTGAATTTAGTGTAGTAGAGTATGTACCTAGAAAAAAACTAAAGGATAGGTTTATACCTTTATATGTAAATAAAGTTTGTAGCGGTATAGATATCTTCATTTTAGATCCAGATCGTTTTGATCCAATCGGAACCGCTACTGCAATTATGGTTCTAGCTCAACAACTTTATCCCAGACAATTTAAATGGGACGAATTAAATCGTATAGATATGTTATATGGTCATAGTCAATTACGAATTTTTGCCGCCCAAGGAAAACCAGCAAACTATCTTCCACCTTTATGGCTTAAGGATGTATTGAAATTCAATGAATTTCGACAGCAGTTTTTAATTTATAATTAACAAATGAATATTAAAGCTATTTTCTTATTTATTTGTTTTTCAACTAGTATTTTTAGTCAAACATATTTTACAGTACCCCAAAATGTTTGGCGTATATCATTTAATAAAAAAATTTCTTCAGGTATATGGGTTGGTCATGATGGTGAAAAAGGATTGAAAGATTTAAAATATAAATTGAATAGTATTGATTATTCTATAAATCAAGATTGGAAGCGTAATCTAAATATTAATGAATATACATTAGAATATGGCTTTTCAGATAAATCAACTTTCATTTTAAATGTTCCAATAATTGAAAAAATAAATCAAGATTATAATTGGTCAATATCATCTGATTCTAATACTGTAGTGATAGACGATCTTATGAAATATTATTTTCCAAAAAATAAATCTAATTCAGGTTTAGGGGATATTACTATTGGGATGAAAGTATTATTTATTGGAAATCCTGCATGGCGTGGTGGAAAAAATAAATATTCAATTTATGGTGGCTTAGATGCCACATTCCCCTTTGGAGAAAGTTTAAAAAAATATTATTCTAAAGATATTGATGATAATGGAATTCCAAATCAGTTTAAAGAATTACCGATTAGTAATGGACTTTCAGAATGGAAAAGTAGCCTTTTTGGTGAATTCTATCGAAAAATTAAAGGGAGGCTAATTAATGTGAACTGGTTATTTAGTTTATCTTCTTTTAATAGAGAAACTATTAATCCCTCTTACTCTTTTTTATGGATTGAAGAAACTGGAATGGACTCAATTTCTAGAGCTATTGGTAATTCAGTTTTATTTGAACAAGGAAAGCAAATATTTTTATCAATTGAAGGTCAATTAGAGTTATTACCTAATCGTATATATTTTTCTTCGGGTATGAACTGGATGATGTCAGGCCGTGATCAATATTTTTCTAATAGTAAAAAATGGAATTCTTGGATGAGTTCTAATAATAATTATGATACAAAAAAAACATTATCGACTCAATTTGTAAGATTCAACATTCTTAATATGGACCCATTTAAACAAAAAGGGCCAATACCATTTGAATTAGAGTTTGGTGTTAGTTGGTATGTACCATATTTAACTTATCATAGTTATGGTTATAGCTCTTCATGGATAAAAATCAGTTCTTACTTTCAAGCATGGTAAAAAACTATATTCTATTATTAATAGATTACTTAAATGATTGATTCAAAAAAATCCATATTCGCTTGGTCTTTATACGATTGGGCAAATAGTGCGTTTTCAACTACGGTTATGGCTGGTTTCTTTCCAGTTTTTTTTAAAGAATATTGGTCGACTACAGATAGTGTAACTTTAAGTACATGGTACTTAGGGCTTGCAAACTCTGTGGCTTCTATCATAGTAGCTGCACTTGCACCTTTTCTTGGTGCCATAGCTGACCGTGGTTCTGCAAAAAAGAAGTTTTTAATATTATTTGCATTCTTAGGTATTATTGGAACGGGATCTTTATGGATGGTTAATCAAGGTCAATGGCAATTAGCTGTTTTATTTTATATTATTGCATCTATTGGTCATATGTCAGGTAATATTTTTTATGATTCATTGCTCCCAAGCATTGCTTCAAAAGAAAATATAGATTACACTTCTTCCTTAGGTTTTGCTTTCGGTTATATTGGCGGTGGATTACTTTTTTTAGTTAATGTCTTAATGTATTTAAATCCTTCAATGTTTGGAATTATTGATTCTGCGACAGCAATCAAACTTTCTTTTATTACTGTCGCTATTTGGTGGGGTATATTTTCTATACCTATAATGATTTTTGTAAAAGAACCTGTAAATTATGCACCTGTAAGTATTACTAAAGCTATTGGAGCTGGTTGGTCACAACTTTTAAAAACAATTAAAGAGATAAGACATTTAAAAGTTGTTGCAACTTTTTTACTAGCATACTGGCTATATATTGATGGAGTCGATACAATAATTAGAATGGCTGTTGACTATGGTACGAGTATTGGCTTTACTGCTAGCTCATTAATAACAGCTTTACTTTTAGTTCAGTTTATTGCTTTTCCTGCAACTTTAGGATTTAATTGGTACTCATCAAAAATCGGTATAAAGAAAGCTATTTATACTGCTATTATTGGTTACTCAACAATCACTATTTTTGCTGCACTAGTTAAAGAAGAATGGCATTTTTATATACTTGCAGTAATGATTGCATGTTTTCAAGGAGGGATTCAATCGCTAAGTAGATCTATGTACGCTCGCATAATTCCAGTCGAAAAAGCTGCACAATTTTATGGGTTTTATAATATGTTAGGAAAATTTGCAGCAATTATAGGTCCACCATTGATGGGATATGTCGGCTTAGTTACAGGTAATCCAAGAATAGGTATTTTATCAATTGTTATACTTTTTATTTCAGGCGGATTGATTTTAAGAAAAGTTGACTTAGATGAAGGTGAAAAAATTGCAAAATCATATTTATCAAAAGAATAAAGATTAGTAATTAAAAGCTTAATTATATTTTTATAAATAGAGGAATTATTACTATGGAAAATATTTCAGCAAAATATTCTCAGTTTGTTATGCCTGATCATATAAATGTTGTAGGTACACTATTTGGAGGACAAATGATAGCATGGGTTGATTTAGCAGCGGCTAAAGTAGCACATAGATTTTTAAAAGGAACTGACGTTGATGGAGCTGTAACAAGAACAATAGATAAAGTTGAATTTAAAGAGCCGGTTTATTTAGGTGATTGGGTTAATTTTTCAGCAACAATTGTATCAGCTGGTAAGACTTCTTTTACAATTCAAGTTGATGCTTATGCTGAAGGCAGACATTCAGATTCTCGTTTAGCATGTGTTGCAACTTTAGTGATGGTAGCTGTAAAAAAAGATGTAGATGGAAATTATAAAAAGATTAGCCATGGTAAGACGAGCTAATTATTATAAATATTATATTTTAACTTTTAGCCTAACATTAGGTTTAGCACAGAATGATACATTAAATGTCGAAACTTTTGAAGTTAGTAAAGCTCAAGAATCTGAAATAGTAAGTATATCAGCATTGATAAATGTAATTGATACAGCTCCTACAGCATATCGATTTAGTATTTATCAAAGAAGTCGTTCAGCGGAACCATTTATTCAAAAGTTATTTTTCCCGGGTGAATCAATTCAAATTATATTACCTCTGAATATATTAAGTTCAGACTCTCTAGGAAATATAGCGAAGTTGGAACCACTGGGTGGTAAATATAGAATTCAATACCGAATGTTTAATAAAGCTGAGAATGAGATTATTTTAACTCAATTTGAAGTATTGAAGCCTGCAGATATAATAAAATTAACTATTTTAGACAAAGACTTTGGTAATCCAATCCCAAATTGCGAGATAGAAGTTTTTCAAAATGGAGAGCTCCTTACATATTCTACTTCAGATAGTCTTGGGTACAGTAGATTAAGAATACCAATAAAACGCAAAAAAGATTTGCCTATAATAATTTCAATTGATACAGATGGTCAATTCCAACTATTTAAAAGAGAAGTTAATATTTTAGAAGGTACATCTGAAATATTTTTTGAATTATCTTCTATGTTATTAGATAAAGGTGAAACAATTTATAATGTAATTCAAGAGCTTGCTCCTTTTAGAGTAGGTCCCGAGAATGGATCAACTGTATTATTTCTATTAAACTCTGGTGACCAAGTTGTAATTTCTAAGGTTGCAGGAAATAGACTTTTTGGTAGGGTAAAAGTATTCTTAGAAATACAAGGAAAGTATGAAAACGTAAATGGTTGGATTTTGCAAAAGCATGTTACTATTAAAGACCTATAATTAAGTTTAAACTGTAAAATATTATTTTAGTCTGGAGGAGTTTTGGAATCTAAAGTTTTTAATCCATCAAGTAATTTTTCATCTAATGCGCATGTTAAAACCATAGATGAATACCATGAAAAATATAAAAATTCTATCGAAAACAAAGATGAATTTTGGGCAGCTAAAGCTGAACGTATTTTTTGGTCAAAAAAATGGGATTCTGTTGGAAACTTTGATTTTATTAGCGCAAAAATTCGATGGTTTCAAGGAGGAAAACTTAATGTTAGTTATAATTGTTTAGATCGTCATATTGAATCAGGTCTTGGGCATAAAACAGCATTGATTTGGGAGGGAAATAACCCTGATGAGGATAAAAGTTTTACCTATTCTGAATTATTAATTGAAGTTCAAAAATTTTCTAATGTATTAAAGAGTCTAGGCGTTGAGAAAGGTGACCGAGTTTGTATTTATATGCAAATGGTCCCTGAACTTGCTATTGCAATGTTGGCATGTGCTAGAATTGGAGCTGTTCATTCCATTGTTTTTGGTGCGTTTAGTCCAGATTCGTTACGTGATCGCATAAATGACTCTTCTTGTAAAATTTTAATTACACAAGATACAGGAGTACGTGGAAAAAAATTAAATATTCCAATGAAAGCAAACGCAGATATAGCATTAAGTCAAACACCTTCTATTAAAAATGTTGTAGTTGTATGTAGAACTGATCAAAAAATAAATATGTTAGAAGGAAGAGATGTTTGGTGGGAAGATGAAATTGAAAAAGTTGATGAATTTTGTGATCCAGTTGAAATGGATGCAGAAGATCCACTATTCATTCTCTACACATCTGGTTCTACAGGTAAGCCAAAAGGAATTTTGCATACAACTGGTGGATATTTAGTCTATGCAAATTATACATTTGAGAAAATTTTTGACCATAAAAAAGAAGATGTTTACTGGTGTACAGCAGATATAGGTTGGATTACAGGACACTCGTATATTATTTATGGACCTCTTTCAAATTCTGCAACTTCAATAATGTTCGAAGGAGTACCTAATTACCCAGATTTTGGTAGATTTTGGGATGTAGTTGATAAACATAGTGTCTCTTTATTTTATACTGCTCCCACAGCTTTGCGAGCACTTATGAAAGAAGGCAATGAATGGGTAGAAAGTCATGACTTATCATCGTTGAGACTTTTAGGTACTGTGGGTGAACCAATTAAAGAGCCTGAATGGCTTTGGTATTATAATATTGTAGGTAAAGAATCTTCACCAATTGTTGATACTTGGTGGCAAACAGAAACTGGAGGAATTATGATATCACCTCTTCCAGGTGCGATTGCAACAAAGCCAGGTTCAGCAACATTCCCATTTTTTGGAATTGAACCAGTATTGTTATCTGAGTCAGGTGAGGAAATTAAAGGAAATAATGTTTCAGGGTTATTAGCAATTAAATCATCATGGCCTGGTCAGATGAGATCTATTTATGGAGATCATGAACGATTTATTGAAACTTACTTTTCACAATTTCCTGGATATTATTTTACTGGGGATGGAGCAAGAAGAGATGAAGATGGTTATTATTGGATAACAGGTAGAGTTGATGATGTATTAAATATTTCAGGTCATAGAATAGGAACAGCTGAAGTTGAAGGTGCTATTGGTAAATCAGAAGGAGTAGCTGAAGCTGCAGTTGTTGGTTTTCCTCATGAAATTAAAGGTCAAGGTATTTATGCTTTTGTTACACTAATGACGGGTGTTGACGTTAGTACATCTATTGAAGAAGATATTCGTAAATCAGTTGTCAAAGAAATTGGGCCTCATGCAAAGCCTGATAAAATACAATATACGCCAGCTTTACCAAAAACAAGATCTGGCAAAATCATGCGTAGAATATTAAGAAAAATTGCTGAAGGTGATATTAGTAATTTAGGAGACACTTCAACTTTAGCGGATCCAAGTGTGGTTGAAAGTTTAGTAGAAGAGGCTTTATAATTCGCTAAACCCAAACATCATTTTTAGAAGTCAGCTTGCTAGATTCTTTTCCAGTATTAATTATACCTTTTGGTTCAATAAGCATAATATGACACTCATGTTTTGCGTATGGTTTATGTTCAACTCCTTTAGGTACTATATATAATTCGCCTTTACTTAGCTTAACCGTCTCTTTTCTAAATTCAATTACTAACTCTCCATTTAAAACAATGAATGTTTCATCCGTTTCTTCATGAGAATGCCAAACAAACTCACCTTTTACTTTGGCTATTTTAAATTGATAGTCATTCATCTCACCGATTACTCTAGGTGACCAGTGATCTGAAAATTTATTTAATTTATCATTTATATTTATAGCTTTTAACATGGTTAATTATCTTTAGTTGCTGAAGTAGTAAATGGTACTGGGTTTTGCATTGCCCAAATTGCGGGACATCGTTCATCAGTAAGTTTTTTAATTTTTTGAATATCCTCATTTGTTGCATTGCTTTTTACAAAAACTTCAAAATTAAAACCTTTCATTGGAGGGAAAGGACCAACACCTAATGCTGATCTAAAATCCACACCTAGAGTTAAATTTATTTTCATTTCTTTAATTTCAACTCCTGCCATAGCAGCTTGGGTTGCAAAGGTTGATCCATAACATGACATTGCACCATAGAAACAATATGTTAAAGCTGATGGTGCTCGACCTTCTCCACCTAAGAAACTAGGAAAATCTGCTTCAAGTGTTATTTCACCATTTGGAAACTTTACGTCTCCTTTGAATTGTACTTTATTAGAATTTGTATTCCAAGATCCTTCAAAATTAAAATTTAGCTGAGCTAAGGATGGGTCTGACTCACTTTGTTTTGCAATTTCATTAATTTGTTTTACTCTTACATTATGCATGATAAAATTCTCCAATTTATATGACTAAAAATAAGTGTAAAGGAAAAACCAAACAATGTTTGATAAAATTGATTTACTATTACTTTAAATGACAACTTTTATTATTCATTTATTTGAAAAGCCTATACTAAATACTAATTTATTTACTGTTAATGTATAAAATAATTTTAGTTAAGGAATAAAGATGTCAAATCTTTTAAAAATCATCCATAATTCAGGTGATTGGCAAAAATATACCATTGGTGCAATAGCCGTGGGAATATATAAAGATCTCAAATTATCTAGGCAACTACAAGGTGTAAATAGAGAGCTGGGTAGAGGACTATCAAATGCACTATCTGGAAATATCATTGAAGGTAAAGTTGGTGAAGTCAAAATAGTGGTTGGTAAAAAAGGCTCAATTGCAATTGTCTATGGTTTAGGTGAGAAGAGTAAAGTTGATTCAGAAATACTACGTAAAGCTGGTGGAGCTATTTCAAAAACATGCATAAAAAATAAAATAGAATCTTTCTCATTTCTTCTACCTATTGATATAAAAGATAAGTATATGCATCAATCTGTTATAGAAGGTTTAGTCTTAGGTAGTTATCAGTTCAATGAACTAAAAACAACTGAAAAAAATAATTTTAAAATTAAAAGTGCTACTATTTATGGTTTAAGTAAAAATATAGTTAATAAAGGTAATAAAATTGCTCAGGGTGTTTGTTTTGCAAGAGATTTAGATAATAGACCTGGAAATATAGCTACACCATCTCACCTAGCTGATAATGCAAAGGAAATAGGGAAAAAAAGTGATATAAAAGTCACCATTTTTGATAGAGATAAATTTACTAAGATGGGAATGGGGGCATTAGCTGGGGTTGCTTCTGGCACAGAGGTGCCACCAAAATTTATAATCATGGAGTATATGGGTGGAGCAAAAAAACAAAAACCTAAAATATTAGTTGGTAAGGGTCTAACCTTTGATAGTGGAGGTATTTCTATTAAACCATCTTCAAAAATGGATGAAATGAAATATGATATGTGTGGTTCTGGAGTTGTTTTAGGAGTTATGAAAATTATACAAACTCTCAAGCCCAAAATAAATATTATTGGTGTAATTCCATCAACTGAAAATATGAGTGGTGATAAAGCTTATCGTCCAGGTGATGTCCTTACTGCATATAATGGTAAAACTATTGAAGTTTTAAATACAGATGCTGAAGGTAGGCTTATTTTGGCAGATGCATTGTCTTATGTCTCAAAACACTATAATCCAGAGTACATCCTAGATTTTGCTACACTTACTGGAGCAGTGGTTGTTGCTTTAGGTCATGTAGCAACAGGAATAATGGGCACAGATAAAAAGTTAATCAATAAAATTAAAGACTCGGCACTTACAACAAATGAAAAAGTTTGGGAATTTCCTCTTTGGGATGAATATTTAGATCAAGTCAAATCTAATATAGCTGATGTTAAAAATGTAGGTGCTCCAATGCAAGCAGGTACTATTGCAGGTGGTGCATTTTTAAAATCATTTGTTAAAGATGAAATTCCTTGGTGTCATTTTGATATAGCTGGCACTGCATGGGGTGACAAATCACTTTCATACCAAAATAAAGGAACGGCTACGGGTGAAGTAATTCGATTAGTCGTAGATCTTTTAGGAATATAATGGGTAATTATCCAGATAGAAGTGAAGCAATTAAATTACTCCATGAGTATACAAAAACTAATAGTCTTAGGCGTCACGCTTTAGGTGTTGAGCAATCAATGCGTAAAATGGCTGATAAATATAACGGGGATCCTGATAAATGGGGTTTGACTGGTCTAATGCATGATTTTGATTATGAAATGTATCCTACAATGAAGGATCATCCTTACAGAGGGAATGAAATACTTGTAGAAAAAGGATATCCAAAATCTATTACAAATGCAATTATGGGTCATGCAACATATACTGGAGTACCCAGAGATTCAGAAATGGCTAAATCACTTTTTTCAGTAGATGAATTAACAGGATTTATTTTTGCAGTAACGTATGTTAGACCTTCAAAATCTATATTAGAAGTAAAGCCGAAATCCGTTAAGAAAAAATTAAAACAAAAGTCATTTGCGGCTTCAGTCGTACGCGAAGATATTTTTCAGTCTATTGAAGAGTTAGGCGTTGACCTTACAGAACATATTCAGTTTGTTATTGATGCATTATCTGAAAAAGCTGAAGATCTAGGATTGAAAGGTAATCTATAATAGCAATGACTACATTTATTGGTGTATTTTTATTTATAATAGGTTTTCTTTTTGGAGGATTATTAATATGGTTTATCCGGCAAAAAGAAATTGATATATCTAAATTAAATAGAGATCAACTAAAATCAGAATTTGGTAATTTATCAAAAGAAGCCTTAGATCAAAATCTCGAAACATTTTTAAAATTAGCTGAAAATAAATTTTCTGAATTAGTAAAGTCTTCAGATGGACAATTAGATCAAAAAAAAGAACTGATTGATCAATCTTTAGTAGAAATGAAGAAAAGATTAGAAGGTTTAGATAAATCTACTAATGAATTAAAAGGTCAGGTTGAATCATCTCAAAAAGGAATTGGAGATTTAGCTGAAACAACAACTCAGTTATCTAGAATATTATCCAGTTCACAAGCTAGAGGTCAATGGGGTGAAAGGATGGTTGAAGATATCCTTAGTTTTATGGGTTTAGTGGAGGGTATAAATTTTGAGAAGCAAGCTCAGGCAGGTGAAGGTCGCCCAGATTTTACTTTTAAGCTTCCAGACAATAAACGCATTAATATGGATGTTAAATTCCCACTAACTCACTATGAAAACTATTTAAGTACAGATATTGAATCAGAACAAGAAAAAGAGAAAAAAGAATTTATTAAAGATGTTAGAATGCACGTTAAAGAGATTGAAAAGAGATCATATATTGATCCTGAAGGCGGTACTGTAGACTATGTATTAATGTTTATACCTAATGAAAGTATTTATGTTTTTCTGAATCAAGAAGATCGAGAATTAATTGATTTCTCACTTTCAAAAAAAGTCCTCTTATGTTCACCTATTACTCTTTACGCAGTTTTATCATTAATACGCCAATCTGTTTCTAATTTTTCAATGGAACAAAAAGCAGGTGAGATGCAAGAGCTAGTAGGAGTTTTTAGAAAACAATGGGATGAATTTATTCTTCAAATGGAAAAATTAGGTAATACTCTAGGAACAGTACAATCACATTTTGAGAAATTAGTTTCTACTCGTAGAAATCAATTAGAAAAACCAATGGATCGAATCAAAGAGTTGCAGTTAGGACAAGAAGAATCTCAAAAAGAAATAAATGATGAATAAAACTATTATATTCAACTTTTCATTTATTATATTATTCTACTTTATTTCTTGTGTGGGTCCACCTGAACCTGATCATGGTTTAGTTGAAAATCTACCTGCAGTTATCAATACAAATACCGCTTTTTCTTATAGTTTAAGAGGAGATGATTATTCTATTGATGAATCATTTAATATTTCATTGAGTTTAACAGATGGAACAATAGCTTCTACATTGATAGTTACTGATCATAAAAATAGTGATACTACAATTGTTTTACTTCAGGGTGAAAATGGTGAGGAAATATATAAATATACAGTTACAGGTAATACGACAAGAGTGAATGCAAGCTCAAGAACTCAACCAAAAAAAGCATTAATTCAAAGTAATAGTTTTACCGGAATTCTTTCGTGGACTATTACAGAACAATAAACTAAATATTTCTTTATTGCATAGTTTTTCAGCATTTAATAAATGAAGATATTATTATTCATTTTAATTTTATTTCCCCATATTCTTTAAATAAAGATAAATCTGCATCTTCAACATTCGATTGATATTTTTCCCAATCGTTTTCAAAAAAATTATTTACCCTTTTTAAAACTTTATTAGTTCTTTCTTCAGCATAACCTAGAAGATAATCATGCGATTGATTTGGACCAGATAAATTATTATAAAGGTAACGATTAATTGAGCCTACTTTTCTACTTAATATATTTGGACTTCTAACAATTCCTTGAAGGCCTTTCTTATTTACAATTAACTCTTCAAGCACTTTTAAGCTGTCAGTTATAACCTTTCCATTCTTTTGTAGTTCTTCATGAGATTTATTATTTTTAAGATCAAGTAATTTATCTATTGAAGATACAATGATTTTTGTTTCACGAATTCTATCCATTACGGAAGTGATAGAATTAGTTATTTCCATTTGTCTATTATAAATAGGTTGAAGGTTTGCTAAGTTATTTTTGTTAATACCAACGCGAGGGTCACTAATAACATTTACGTTTTTTTCCTTCACATTCTTACCATGACTTAATTTAATAGTATATAAACCAGGCAGTACGGAAGGTCCTCCAGGTTCAAGTGAATCAGCTTTGGTTGGTTTAGGTGTATTTGGTGATCGTACACCTTTTCGTCTTAAATCCCAATATACTCTATTAATACCAGATTCTACATCATGATTAATAGTTCTGATAACTTGACCATTACTATTTATGACTTCCATTTTAACTTTTTCTTTATTTTTAAAGCTCTTTTCTTTTTTTGAATCGGGATTAAATACAAATGTTAACATAGCTCCTCTTAGACGGTTTTCACCGGAAAAAATTGCATTTGCTTCAAAACGAGTACCTGTTGCTTGCCTATTAATTGACAGAACTGCAGTAGGAGGCTCAAAAAAATGTAGTCTTTGATCTAATAAATTTTGATTAATTGAAGCAAGTTCCCTTAAAGGTCTAATGTCATCAAGTATGTAAGCTGCTCTACCAAAAGTTCCAATTATTAGATCATGTTCTCTTGGATGTATTTTTAAATCCATTGTGGATACGGTTGGAAAACCATTCGTCCATTTAGTCCAATTTTCAGCACCATCGATTGTAACATATAAACCATATTCTGTTCCAATGAATTGAAGATTAGTCTCTATAGGGTCTTGTACATAACTTAATACATGTCCCCAAATATCTTTTCCATCAGCTAAACTTTTCCATGACTTTCCATAATTTTTAGTTTGAAAAATATAAGGAGCCCAATCATTCTGGCGGTAATTATTCATAATTACGACCGCAGTACCAGGATCATAAGTAGAAGCAACTATTTGAGGAACCCAACTACCTTTTGGAGCACCATATATTTTATTTGATAAGTTTTTCCATGTTTTCCCGCTATTAACAGTTAGTTGAATATTGCCATCATCAGTACCCACCCAAATTATATTTTTATCTAGGGGACTTGGTTCAATTGAAAGAATTGTAGTATAATTTTCCGCTCCTGTAGCATCATATGTTAATCCACCGCTTTCATGTTGTTTTTGTTTAGTCGAATCGTTTGTTGTTAGATCTGGAGAAATAATTTTCCAATTATTTCCTCGATCTGAACTATAATGAACATATTGAGACCCATAGAAAATTCCGTCTTCGTTAAAAGGGTCTTGAGCTATCGCAGCATTCCAATTAAAACGTAAGTATTCACCTTTTGGATGAACTGGTTTAATTAATTGTGTATGTCCAGTAATTAAATCATATCTACCAACATTACCTTGTTGACTCATCGCATATCCAAATCTGGAATTTCCAGGATGAGGAACAACATCAAATCCATCTCCAAAAAATAATTCTTCCCAATATGAATTACGAATTCCTCCAGCTCGCCAAACGTATGCAGGTCCACGCCAAGAGCCATTATCTTGCATACCACCGTAAACATTATATGGCCAATCCATATCATAGTTTATATGGTAAAATTGAGCTACTGGTAGGTTCTCAACAAATCTCCACGTCTTTCCTCTGTCGTATGAAATATTTAATCCTCCATCATTACCTTCAATTATAAAATTTGGATTAGTAGGATGACCCCAAAAAGCATGGTGGTCTGGGTGCACACCATTAGCTCCATAAGCTGTCATTAATGATTCAAAAGATTTACCGCCATCATTGGAAACTGTAACATAAGTATGAAGATTGTATATTCTATTTTCATTAACTGGATCAATATAAATTTCCGCATAATAAAAAGGGCGACCACCAATATTTTTATCAGAAACTTTTTCCCATTTAAAACCACCATCTACTGATTTATATAAGGCATTTTTTTTTGATTCAATCAAAGCATAAATAAGCTTTGAATTACTAGGTGCAATAGCAATACCCATTCTTCCAAGATCGCCTTTGGGAAGACCATCTTTATCTGTTCTTTTTCCCCAAGTTTTTCCACCATCGAATGTTATATGCATACCTGAGCTACTACCACCAGATTTAAAGAACCATGGCAAGCGACGAAATTCCCACATATTTGCAATTAGTTTATCTGGGTTTCTTGGATCCATAACCAATTCCCCAATACCAGTATTTTTATCTATATAAAGTACTTTTTCCCATGAATTTCCACCATCTGTTGTTTTATAAACACCACGATGTTCGCTTTCACCCCAAGCTGCTCCTTGAGCTCCAATATATACTTCATCACTATTTTTTGGATTAATAAGTACACGATGAATATTACGTGTCTCGCCTAAACCTTTAAATGACCAAGTATTCCCTCCATCGATGCTTTTATAAACACCAAAGCCTGCTGATTGACTATTTCTAGGATTACCTTCACCTGTCCCGACCCATATTACATCATGATTATTAGGATCAACAGCCACATCGCCAATAGACGCAGCATTTTGATCATCAAAAATTGGTTCCCATTTAACACCGCCACTTTCAGACTTCCAAAGTCCTCCAGAAGCAGTTCCTACGTAAATAATATCTGTATTAGATAAAACTACATCTATTGAAGTTACTCTACCACTCATGCCACCAGGTCCAATAGCTCTAGCCTTCATTGCCTTCAGTTTTTTCATATCTAAATCGTCTGCAAATAATGTTGAAGCAAGAATTAATAATAATAGTATAAACTTCTTTTTCATTTTTTAATCCTAAGCTAATTGGGAATATTTATTGATATATTTTCAAAAGTACATCCGAACTCTAACCCAATAGGTGATCCGGGAGGAGCAGATGGAACTTTTATGGGATCGAACGTATTTGGTTCATCTAAAAATATATTTATCTTTTTATGAAGCATATTAAGATGAGCTTTATCCCGTGAAGTTTTACCACGAGAACGTTTTAATTGTTCATTTAATAAGCTAATTGATTGCATTGCAATAGAATTAACAGCAGGTGATGCTTCTTTATTAATAGAAAGATTCATCAAATGATCCAAAACTATGAAATCAACATTCCGTTTTACCTCTCCGGCTAATCCTTTAGGTGCTGAACGAATTATTGAGCCCTTAATTATTTTTTTCAACACTTTTTCTAATCCAGGTTGGTTATTATCTCTAGCATGATATTCTACTAAACGTGTAGCTCTTGCAGGATGAAAAAGCACTCTAGATGTTAAATTTGCAGCAGTTTCAGCAAGGCTGATGCCATCAAAAGTCACACTAGTTCTAGAATTAAAAGACTCTCGTGTACGTCCTCTTCCTGCCGCTCTAGGAGGTATAAGTTTTAATAATTCTTCTCTAAGTGTTAATGCTTCAGGTTGTAATGTTTTAATCAGTCCATCAAGCGCATCCATTTGAAAGTTAGGTTCAATAAATTTAGTAATTAATTGCCCATCTCCTCTTAAAGCATAGGAAAAATTCAAACCACCAACTACTTTTGAGGCACCTTCAATCTGATAACGATGAAGTAAATATATTGGTACTAAGACATCTTCAATGTCACTATATGGTTGCCCCTTCCTTATATTATTTTCACCAAAATTTTCCAAAGCTACTTTTCTAACATTCATTAAGTTATTTAATTCAGTAACAGGATCTTTTCCATTATCCCATAAATGAGCAGTTGGATGGGCAGAGCCTAATGGACGTGCATCTTGATCTGTAATAAATGTATAGCCTCTACTAATTCCATCTTGAATTATGTTTTCAAGTGCTTTTTTCTCATCAGTTCCTTCAGGGAAATCCTGGTAACCAAACTTTATAGTTACCTTATCCCATTCTCCAATACCCTCATCATAAGCATTTCGCCATTCAACATTGCCATTATTATCAAGTGAAATTGTTGGATGTGGGTAATCCATGACTGAAGCACGATTATTAGCACTAGAAATAAAATTATGAGATAATCCAATGGTATGGCCAATTTCGTGTGCTACAAGTTGCCTTACTCTAGAAAGAGCTAATTCACGCATATGATTTGGAATTTTATCTCCATTTTTATAAGGTGCAAGTAAACCAGTGGCAATTAAATAATCTTGTCTTAACCTTAATGAACCTAATGAAACATTGCCTTTGATAATTTCTCCAGTTCTTGGATCATCTACAGAACTTCCATAAGACCAACCTCTGGTAGCACGATGCACCCAATGAATCATATTATAACGAGCATCCATGGGATGAGCACTCTCAGGAAGTATTTTAACCTGAAATGCATCCTTATAACCAGCAGCTTCAAAAGCTTGATTCCACCAACGACCACTTTCGAGCATAGCAGTTTTTACTGGTTCTGGGACACCAGGATCAACATAGTAAATAATAGGTTCTACAGCCGCACTTTTTCTTGAAAGTGGATATTTTTTTTCTAAACGATGACGTCTAATATATTTTATATATATCGATTCATCTAATGGTACAGCATAATCTTGAAATGAAATAGCTCCATAACCAGCTCTAGGGTCATGTTTTCGTGGTTTATAGTTACTATCTGGTAATTCTAAGAATGAATGGTGAATTCGCATTGTAATTGCACTTGCAGTAGGTGTCACTTGTCTTACAAAGCTCCCGGGATTAGTTCCTGTGTATGTCATAAGAGCTTCTATCTCTGTATTTTTTGGAAAATTCATTGTTGCAGGTAGGAATATAGCTGAGCGGCTTTTATCTACTTTGTAATTGCCCATTTTTTGTCTTTTCAATCTACTCGCAATACCATGCACATCATTTAAAAAGAAATCGGTAGCATCTACTAATACTTTTCCATTTTCTTCTTCAGCAACTTTAAAACCCCAAATTGCTGATTTAGCAAAACCATCCGCAACTGAAGCTTTTTCTTTTGGATCATCAGTGATTGCACGATAGCGATAATTTGGTTGTATTAATAAAATTTTTGGCCCAATACGATGGAAATAAACTATTCGACTATTGCCAAGCTGTCCACGATCGAGGCCAACATCATTTGAGCCCATTCCTGCCATGAGAGAGTTAACATATAGAAATTCTTTGTCAAAGTCGGAAATTTCCAACCATAGTTTTCCAGAATCGTTATCCCAGTACATATTTAAATAGCCATCCATTTTTTTCATGGATTTAGTTTTCTCATTAATGGAATTACAGTAAATAGTTCCAAAAATAGAAATAAATAAAATAATCTTCTTCATAATTAGCTCCTCATTGTGAAATCATGTAACGTTAATTTAAATGAGAGGAGATAAATGAAACAGAAAAAAGTTGCTCATTCAGTTTCGTTCAATTATTGTTTCGCATTAGATTAAATAAACATTATGATAAAAAAATTTATACTAATATTTATTATCCTTAGCTGTAGTTATGATTCAAATACAAAACGTGTAGTTGTTATAATTAGTAATATGCAGATACCATTTGTTTGGATTCCGACTGGATCGTTTAAAATGGGAAGTAACGATTTAATGGCTCATGAAGATGAGCAACCTGTTCATAAAATTTTTTTAGATGGATTCTGGATGTCTGAAACACCAGTAACGAACATACAATTTGCAGCATTTGTAAATAATAGTGGATATAAAACCACAGCAGAATATGCACCTTCTCTTGAAGAAATTATGATGCAATTACCTCCAGGTACTCCACTACCGCCAAAAGAAATGTTGGTTCCTGGTTCCTTGACCTTTAATAATCATTCAATACCTGCCAATCCATATTCAGATGTTAATTGGTGGGAATGGTCAGTCAATTCAAATTGGCGCCATCCTTATGGATATAATACATCAATTAAAGGTATGGACGATCATCCAGTTGTTCATATTTCTTGGTTTGATGCAGTAGCTTTTTCAGAATGGGCTAACATGAGTTTACCTACCGAAGCACAATGGGAATATGCAGCTAAAATAGGCGAAGATACCAATTTCAGAGAAATGAATATTTGGCAGGGCATATTTCCTATTGATAATCTTGGATCAGATGGTTTTAAAAAGACCAATCCTGTTTATGCCTATAAACCAAACAAAATTGGTCTTTATGATATGGCGGGCAATATTTGGGAATGGGTGGCTGATTGGTATAGACCAGATACTTATTCTATGAATAGTAGAAGAAAAAATCCAATAGGTCCATTTTCTAGTCATGACCCTTTAGAGCCAAATGTGCCTAAACGTGTAGTTCGAGGAGGTTCTTTTTTATGTAGTGATCAGTATTGCGCAGGCTATCGATCAACAGCACGGATGCGAACAAGTCCTGATACCAGTTTAGAACATACTGGATTTCGTGTTGTAATGAACGAATTTCAGATGAAAAAATATATTAATTAGAATTATCCTCCCAAGCAGGACAAATAAAATTTTTGTAATCGCACCATTCACAGTGTCGTCCAGTTATCGGAGAAAATTCACGGTTTCGAATTCCCTGTGCGACTGCTTTTATTTTTTCTTCTTTCTCTAATAATTCTTCCGGTTCAAAATGGTGTGACTTCATTGGTTTTTCTTCTTCTCTTAAAAAATATAAATTAGCTGATTCAGGTAGTCCTCCAAATTTAGGATCGTTAGATTGTTCTAAATACATTGAGTAAATGGCTAACTGCATACTGGCTTTTGCTGAAGACGTAGTAGAACTGGTTTTATAATCTATCACATGAGTACCCTTATCGGTCTTGTCAATTCGATCAATAGCTCCAGTAATTTTAATATTTTCAATAGAGAAATTAAATTTTTCCTCTGTGGCAATAACATGTGGAGGAGATTCTACGATAGTTTCAAAATATCGTTTAAATATTTCATTGCCTTGAAGTTTAAAATCCTTTTCTTGATCGGAATAAAAGAAACCACTACTATCCCATTCTTCTTCAAGTAATTGTAAAAGACGATCTTCTGATTGCTCTTCTGACGGATCATGGAACCGTTGGAGGGCACGATGTATAATATTTCCAAATACCAATTGGGGTTTACTTTGAGACTCAGGTATTGAATCGATCCGTCCCAATCGATATTTCATAGGGCAGGATTGATATGTTTCAATGGAACTGGCAGATAAGTATAGTTGATCTGGAGCAGATGGTTGGAATGCACCTTCAAGATCATTCTTTAGCTCTGTTTCCCATTGAGAATTTTCCCATTTAATATCTAAATCATTATCTAATTCATGAATTCTTTTAATGGTATTGATCAAATTCTCAATTTGATCAAATTGATTTTGAATCAATGCTTTTTGTAGTTGTTGTTCATATTTAGTTCTCAAAATAGAATAGGGTTGAGAAGTATGACTTAATTCATCCATTTCAATAATCTCCATTAATTCTGGTTTTAATTCTTTTACAAAAGGTGAGGTTGCTCGCTTAGGAGCTAATAAAAATAATTTTTGTTGCGCCCTTGTAGTAGCCACATAAAAGAGCCGTCGTTCTTCTTCTTTGTGATGCTCTTTTGTAGAAAGTTCAGTATTTTTTACATAATCAAGCCATTCATCAGGAGGACGATTAATTTTTTTCTCTGATCGATAATTTAGTGGAAAACTAGCAGAACGATTATATGGAATGAATACTATAGGAAATTCACCACCCTTTACAGCATGAATGGTTTGAACGGTAACAGCATTGAAGGCTTGTTTATTATCTGGAAATGATGCAAAAATTTTCCCTGAAATCATTAGAGATTCTATGAAAACATTAAAGTCTTTCAACTTATTTTGTCTAAGGTTTCTTCGTGAAAATTCTTGAGATTTTTGGATGAATTGTCCTGTGTTCATTAATGCCACTTGATCTTCAAAAGTGTAGTTTTGGTTGTAAGTTTTAAGTAGCCTAGTTTTTTCTAGAATTGAATTGATAACCTCTTCAGCTGATTGTGATTTAGGGTGATCACGTAATGAAAGGATGGATTTACACAAGTTTTTGAATCCCTTGATGGAACTGGATTCAAAGTGAATTAAAGCGTATTCTAAACGTGAGGATGAATCTTTTATATCAAATTGATTAAAAAAGTTTATAACATCTTGATCTGAACAAAATTTCGAAAGTAATCGGTAAAAACTAATATCTTTATATTTTCCACCACCAATTACTTGGCACCAACTATTTAAATCTTTTACTGATGGAATATCAAAGAAACGAGGAAAGCGAGCCTGAACTGGAATACCATAAGATTGGAGATAATTAGTAAGGTTTGTTGCTTGTCCATGAGTGCGACAAAGAATAGCAATATCATGAAACAATTTACCTTCATTAGTAAGTTCGTTAATTTTTTTAATAATAAATTGATTTTGATTATCTTTCGAACCATAAAATAAAGTGGGCTTTGAATTTGCATTTCCTTTAAATGATTGAAGTGCTTTTTCAACACGATCTATATTATTTTTAATAGATGAGTTGGCTACATTTAAAATCTCCTGATTAGATCTAAAATTTTCTTCTAAGGCAATTTCTAAATAATTTGAATGTTTATTGTATCGCTTTCGGAACAAATGAATATTGTGGATACTTGCTCCACGAAAACTGTAAATAACTTGATCTTCATCTCCAACCACAGTGATTTGATGTTCCTTCTGTGCAATTAGACCAATAACCTCATTGAGTGCAAAGTTATTATCCTGAAATTCATCAATGATGAGATGTTGATATTGAGATTGTACTTTTTGAAGGATTGTAGTATTTGAATTTAATAGTTCATATGCTGAAAGGATCATGTCTCCATAATCAACAACATTCATGGTTTCTTTCCATTTTTGAAATATTGGATATATCCTTTTTAAATCTGATAATTGCGCACATTTTTCAGAATCAAGTGATTCAACATCTATAGATTTTCCTTTGAGTTCTATTAGCTCATCTCTTGTTCGGTTGAAAAAAGGAATAAAACTATTTGTTACAGCTTGAATGGGATCTCGAGGGAACTCTCTAGATTTAAAAGGACCCAATTCATCAAATCGATTCAGAAGTAAAAATGCTGCTTCACTTTCTTCTAATAAGATTGGCGTTGCACCAGAGGATTTAAAGTCTTTTACTAAATTAAAACAAAATGCATGAAAAGTAGACACTGTCATTTTTTCTGCACTTTTCCCAATAACAGCTATAATTCTATCTTTTAATTCTCTTGCGGCTTTTTCAGTATATGTAATGGCAAGAATAGATTTAGGCTTGATTTTAAAATGTTGTATCAAATAAATAATTTTGTGAATGAGTGTCGTTGTTTTTCCAGTACCTGCTCCAGCCAATATCATCATAGGTCCTGGAGGATGAGTAATTGCTTTATGTTGAATCATATTAGCTTTAAATTTTCCGTGTGTATATGGCATAGTCTAAATTAGGTATACATTAGATTTGATAAAAAATGTTTCGTCGATAATTAAATTATTTTATTGAAACTTTTTAACTTTTTTCTCATTCAAGTATCTAATAGTACGAATGAAACAATATTTATTAACTTAATAAACGGAAAATTAAAAATGAATAAAATACTCTTGCCAATATCAATGTTTTTATTTCTAGTAGTAGGCTGTGATAATCCAATGCTGTCAAAATCAACGGATCTAGATAGTGAAGAACTACAAGCATTGTCATATGAATTATCTTCAGAGTTGGGTTTAAGTGAATCATCTACGGATGGTTTAAATGATATTTTAAAAAGACATGGACGCAAGGGTAAGCATAAAGTACCTGGGTTTTTATGGAAAGTTTCTGGTGAATTAGCCGATAGTCTAACTAATGAAGAAAAAGCAGTTCTTTTTGAAAAAATGGATGAAAAAGAGATTCCTCTCTTTGGTGGAAATAACAAAAGAGGTTCAAAAAACAAAAAGTCTAAGAAAAAGAATGGTTTTGATGGAATTATTAAAGTTTTAACTGAAGATCAAAAAGTAATTTTTAAAGAAATTTTAAGCTCTTACAAAGAAAAACTTAAAGCTATTCACTCACAGGTAAAAGATGGGACACTATCAAAAGATGATGCCAAAATTCAATTAGAGCCATTGAGAGAAGCGATGAAAGCAGAAATTGATTCTCTCCTGACAGATGATCAAAAAGCATTAGTTCAACAAAACCAGGATGATAAAAAAGCTAAACTTCAAGCTTATAAAGATTCAACCAGAGCGGTAAAAATAGATGTTTTAGATATGACCTCTGATCAGGTAGTAACATATGACCTAATTAATCAAGAGACACGTGATGCTTCTAAGGCTTTATTTTTACGATCAAAGAATGGTGAAATTGATCGTGAGTCACTTCGAGCAGGACTAAAGAATTTATTTTCAAGTAGAAATAAAAAACTTGAAGCTTTATTTACAGCGGGACAACTTGAAATAATTAAAATACATAAAGCTTTAGAGTTACGCATGAAGAAACATAAAAGCCAAAAAGGTAAAAAGGGTGGTGGATCAAAAAAACGTGGTGGACGTAAAGGTAAAAATGGCTAATAATCTAAAATAAATTAGTAATAAAGGGCTGTTAAGCAAAAAATAATAGCCCTTCCGTCCACATTGAATTATCTTTAACTTTGTATGTTATTAAATTAATTTTTTTATAATGTTTATAAATATCATTCTGAACGGAAAAAATATGAAAAAAATATCACTATTAATCACATTATCATTATTCGCAATGATTGGTTGTGAAAACTTATCTAAAGATTCCATAACTGTAATTGATCCCGAGTTACAAGGCTTCTCAGATGGTCTTAATGACGATATAGGTCTTAGTAAAAGTAGCATTAATGCATTTAATGATGCATTAAATCGTCATGGGAAAAAAGGAAAACATAGAACTGATCCTGCTTTTTTATGGAAAGTATCTGCAGAAATGCAAAGTGAGCTTTCTGATGAAGAAAAAGCTAAATTATTTGGATGGATGGATGATAATTCAAGACCTTATTTATTTGCTGCAGATATGGGTCCAAAAGGTTCTAGAGGACCTAAAGATGATAAAGGTAAAAAACATTTAGATCTTAGGATGCTTTCCACATTAATGGATGAGGCTCAACTAATATCTCTAAAGGCTATTATGGAATCCTATGAAACAAAAATGGATGAAGTAATGAAAAAAGCTAAAGATGGCTCTTTAGATAGAGATTCTGCTAAAGCTGAGTTAGAAGCTTTAGAAGTAGCTATGCAATCTGAAATTAAAGCTTTATTAACAGATGAGCAGAAAGAAAAACTTGAAGAAATGCATCTTGAAATGAAACAAAAAATGGAAGAGATGAGACAAGCTGGTCATGATGCAATGGTTAATGCTTTATCCATGACATCACTTCAAGAAGATGGTCTAGATTCTATCAATAAAGACTCCAATGAAGCTCAAAAAGCATTAATGGAAAAAGCAAAAGCTGAAGAGTTTACCAAAAATGAAATGCATGAAGCTCTTAAAGCTTTATTTGCTGAAAGAAATAGTATGATCGATGCTTTATTTGATGATACTCAAATGGAAATCATTAAAATATATACCTCTCTTGTTATGCAGTATTCAAAACATTGTGGTGATAGAAAAAAAGGTTCTGGTGGGGATAAGCGATAAAATTATTCTATTATATATAATTAAAAAGGCTATTTCTAATGTGATAGAAATAGTCTTTTTTTTATTTTTTAACTTTTCGTCTTTAACTGTGTCTAAATAGAAAATGCATGAAATCAGACAAAGAACTAATAAAAGAATTTCAAGGTGGAGATGAAGATGCTTTTAACATATTGGTTAAAAGACACCTATCTGATACTTATGGATTTTTTATCAAATTCACATCAGATACTGTTGAAGCGGAAGATTTGGCTCAAGATGTTTTTATTAAAATGTATAAAGCACTTAAAAAGTTTAGATTTGAATCAGAATTTAAGACATACTTATTTAGAGCTAATATCAATATGTCGAATACCTATCTCAGACGTAATAAATGGCGAAACCTACTTCACTTGGACCAAGCACCTGAAGCAGCATATTTGGATACATCTCATGAAGATGAATGGAAAAGAAAAGAGTTATGGGATGCTATTAGTAAATTACCTACTAAACAAAGAAAGGTGGTTACTATGCGAATAGGACAAGATATGGCCTATAAAGAGATTGCATTAGTAATGGGAATTAGTGAGAATGCTGCTAAAGTTAGTTATCATCATGCAAAAAATACCTTAAAAGATATAGTTGACTCTTAAAATGAACTTTGAACAACAGATTAAAGAAATGAGTAATTCAAATATTAATTTGATAGATGAAAATATTTTTTTAAAGAAACTTCACTCTGAGAGGAAAAGACGTGTTTTAAATAACAATAGAATTTTAAATGGTTTATCTGCAGCAATAGTAGTTCTCTTCTTTAGCTGGACATCATTTAGTCAGCTTACCGATGATCCTACGGTAAATGTATCAATTGATTTACAACCACTAGAGTTCATGGATATTCAAACTGAGACCTATGTATATGAACTTGCTGATTATTTGCTTGAGACTAGTGATGATGTGTGGGAAACATTAGCTTTTTTAGATGAAATAAATTTTGAAACTTTAGATACAAAGAATAATGGAGGTTTAGAATGAGAAAAACCGTTATATCGTTAACACTATTAATATCCTGTAATTTTTTTGCACAGCCAGGTAAATCAAAGGGTCCTGGAGGTCAATATAGCGAGCGAATGGAAATGATGTTGATTTGGAAATTAACTGATGAATTAGAGCTAACGGAAGATCAAGCAGAAAACTTTTTCCCATTAATGCGCTCTCATCAAAAAGATGTTATGGAGCTCAGAAGACAAGAAAAGTTAATGTTCGAGCCAATGTATAATAAAATTAAAAGTGGTGATAAAATTAATCAGTCCGAGGTTAATAACTTATTAAATGAAATTAGTGCAATTGATAAGAAGAAAAGTAAAACACGAATTGATTTTATTGAAAGATCTGGTGATGTGCTTGAACCACAGCAGCAACTAAAACTTTTAATGTTTGAGCCTAAAATGAAGAGTGAAGTTCAAAGAGAAATGAGAGAAAGGTTTAAACCCTCCAAACGAGGTGGAATGAAAAAAGGGAAACGTTAAAAATCATACAAAGACTATGATCATGAATTTTAATTTTCTCTAGTAAAACATAATTTATTTTAAAAAACCTTGTAAAAGCGAGGTTTTTTCGTTTTTTATGGATAAGAATTCCAAGCTAAGTTTATGCTCTTATAAAAGTAAATAATGAATAAGATATACAACTTCAGTGCTGGGCCAGCCGTCTTAAATCAATCTGTTTTAGAAGCAATGTCTGCAGCCTCTATGAATTATTTAGGTAGTGGTATCAGTTTAATGGAAATGAGTCATCGGTCTGAACTAGTTATGGAAATGGTAAGTCAAACTAAAAAATTAGTTAGAGAGTTATTATTTATTTCCGATGAATATGAAGTATTGTTTTTACAAGGTGGAGCTTCACTACAATTCTCAATGATTCCTATGAATTTACTAAATGAAAATCAGATTGCTGATTATGCAAATACAGGCTCTTGGTCTAATAAGGCCATTAAAGAAGCAGAAAATTTTGGTAAAGTAAATGTAATATGTTCTTCTAAACATAGTACCTATAACCATATACCTAAAAAATTAGAACAAAACCCTGATTCTACTTACTTGCATTTAACAAGCAACAATACTATTTATGGAACACAGTGGAAGAACTTCCCAATTCCTTTAAACAAAGCTTCTTATTTAGTAGCAGATATGTCATCTGATATTTTTAGTCGTCCTTTAGATATTTCTAAGTTTGGTTTAATTTATGCAGGTGCTCAAAAAAATATTGGCCCAGCAGGTGTTACTCTAGTAATCATAAAAAAAGATATTTTGGGTAAAGTTAAAAGAATTATCCCTACCATGATGAATTATCAAATTCATATTGAAAAAGATTCTATGTTTAATACACCACCTGTAATGGCAATTTATGCAGTAAATAGAAGTTTAAAATGGCTAACTACTATTGGTGGCATTGAGATTATGGCTGATAGAAACCTAAAAAAAGCTATGAAATTATACGATGAGATAGAACGTAATTCATTATTTGTTAGTCCCATTGAAAAAGAAGATAGGTCATTAATGAATGTGCCTTTTATTTTTAGTAGTGAAGGCAAAGATGAAGATTTTTTGTCATTTTGTGATAAACGTGGTTTAAAAACATTAAAAGGTCACCGATCAGTGGGTGGTTTTCGAGCATCAATTTATAATGCTATGCCTGAAGAAGGAGTCAATGCACTCGTTCAAGCAATGAAAGATTATGAATCTATTTGAATAATATATAGTTCAGTAGGTTTATTGTCAGAATCTATTCTGATTATTTCTTTAAATTTAAAACCAAGTTTAATTAACAAATTTGCAGATGCATTGTTATTTGGAGAGGAGATTGCAGCTATATTATCGTACAGAAGTCTTTTTTTAGCATCTTGAATCACTGCTTTAGATGCTTCATATATAAATCCCATTTTTCTATAGTTAGGTAGAATGGCAAATCCAATATCAGGTAAATCCAGATTTTCTCTTTTTAGTAGACCACAAATACCTATTGAAGTAGAATCTTTTAATTGAACTAAGTATAAACCGTGATCATAGTCTTTATAGGATTTTTTTGGACCATTCTTAATAAACTTTTCAGCATCTTTAATAGATCTTATACTTTTATCACCAATATATAAAATAAAGTCTGGGTCATTATATAGTTTGAGGATAAATGCTGCATCTTCAGTTTTTAATTCACATAAGATTAATCGACTAGTCTCAATTAGAGTCAATGATTATTCATTCCAAATTGTACCTTTTTTCTTAAGCTTGTTAAGTTTTGGAGCAATAACAAAGGTGCAATATGGAACATTTGGATTATTTTCAAAATAGTCTTGATGATATACTTCTGCTAAATAAAATTTATCTAATGCTTTTAATTCTGTAGTAAGCGGATCTTTAAAATTTTTAGAAGCTTTTTTCATAGATGACACTGCTACTTCTTCTTGTTTCTTATCATGGAAATAAATGGCTGAACGGTATTGAGTTCCGGAGTCATTTCCTTGACGGTTTAAAGTAGTAGGGTCGTGAGCTTGCCAGAAAATTTCTAATATACCTTCAAATGATATCTCACTAGGATTAAATGATATTTGACATACTTCAGCATGGCCAGTATTACCTTTAGTTATATCATTATATGTGGGATCTTTTTTATGGCCACCGGCATATCCACTAACTACATCCACCACGCCTTCAACTCTTTCAAATACTGCTTCAACGCACCAGAAACATCCACCACCTAGAGTTGCAACTTCTAATAATTGTTTTGACATGAGTTCTTTTCCTTTTTGTTGTAAGCTAATTGTAGAAAAAATTAGCAAAAATACTAGAGGTAATTTTATTAGTTTTTTCATTACAATTCTTTAAGGTCTTTATGGAGCGTGGTAAGCATTTCTTTAGCATCACCAAAAACCATTATAGAGTTCTCAAAACCAAAAAGTTCATTCTGAATGCCTGCAAATCCAGGATTCATTGTTCTTTTGTTTATAATAACAGTTTTTGATTTATCTACATCCAAAATAGGCATACCGTAGATTGGACTTGAAGTATCATGTCTAGCAGCGGGATTTACAACATCATTTGCACCTAGAACAATAGCTACATCACAGTCTTCAAACTCTGAATTAATTTGATCTAAATCTTTTAATTGTTCATAAGGGACATTTGCTTCTGCTAGAAGCACATTCATATGCCCAGGCATTCTACCTGCCACTGGATGTATAGCATAGAGAACTTTTTTGCCCATAGCTTCTAATTGTTCAGCAACTTCTCTTACTGCATGTTGAGCTTGTGCTACGGCAAGTCCATAACCAGGCACTATTATCACTTTGTCTGCAGCATCCATGATCATTGCAGCTTCTTCAGTAGTAGAAGATTTGTAATTAATTTGTTTAACCTCGCCACTACTTGAATCATTTTGTAATCCAACTGCACCAAAGATAACATTTGCTAATGATCTATTCATCCCTTTGCACATTATATTTGTAAGAATTAAACCAGAAGCACCAACTAACGCACCTGAAATAATTAAAGCATTATTCATTAGAACAAAACCAGTAGATGCAGCTGCAATACCTGAATAGGAATTTAATAATGAAATAACTACAGGCATATCAGCCCCGCCAATAGGAATAGTTAATGTAATGCCTAAAACTGCTGCAATAATAATTATGGCATAGAACATATTAATATCTTGCATTCCAGTAAGTGTTATAAAAGTACCTAAACCTAAGAGTGATAGTGCAAGAAGTGCGTTTAAAATTTGTTGTCCTGGAAAAACAATTGGTTGACCACTAATAAATCCTTGAAGTTTACCAAAGGCTATAAAGCTTCCAGTCAACGTTAATGTACCGACAAAAACTGATAAAATAATGGTCCCAGTAAGGAACATAGTTTGTTCTGAAGTACCATATTTTGTAAAGAATTCAGCGGCAGCAACTAAAGCTGATGCGCCACCCCCAAAACCATTGAAAATTGCAACCATTTGAGGCATTTGAGTCATCTCAACACGAATTGCAAAAGTTGCTCCGATAATGGTACCAATGATCATACCTAATGCAATGATTTTAAAATCTAATAAATCAAAAGATATTAAAGTTGCTATAATAGCAATGAGCATACCAATTGATGAAATCGCATTGCCTGTTCTGGCTGTTTTTGGTGAGCTTAGCTTTTTTATACCTAAGATAAATAGAACAGCTGCTAAGACATATGCTAGATTAGTGTATTGCATAAGTCTATTTACGCTTAAACATTTTTAACATTCGATCAGTAACCATAAAACCACCAACACAGTTTATTGTAGCAAAAATTACAGCTATAAGTCCAAGCCAAGTTCCTATTTCACCACCAACTTTAGTTCCAATGATAGCTCCTACTATAGCAATTCCAGATATTGCATTTGAACCTGACATTAATGGTGTATGAAGTGTGGGTGGAACTTTCGTGATTATTTCAAAGCCTATAAAAATAGCTAGAATTAATACAGTTAGAATATTGATCATATCCATTTTTTATTGATCTCCTAAAGCTTTACTAGTTGGTTCATGAGTCACTTTGCCATTATGAATAAACATGGCTCCAGAAATAATTTCATCATCTAGGTTTAAATCTAGAATACCTTCTTTGATCATATACGTTAGAAAAGTTGAAACATTCTTAGCATATAATTGAGAAGCATGAATTGGCATACTTGCAGGAAAATTTAATGTTCCATCTATCTTAACACCATTATGCTCTATGAGTTCTCCCATTTTAGTTAATTCGCAATTTCCACCATTTTCAGAAGCTAAATCAATAATTGCCGAACCAGGTTTCATTCCTTCAACCATATCACGTGGAATAAGAAGCGGTGCTGGTCTTCCAGGGATTAAAGCAGTAGTGATAACTAAATTAGATTTAGCGATATGTTCTTTTATTTTTTGTTGTTGACGATTTTTGTAATCTTCTGAAGTTTCTTTGGCATATCCACCTTCACCGACACCATCATCATTGTCTGATTCTACTTCAATAAATTTGGCACCAAGAGATTCCACTTGCTCTTTAACTTCAGGACGAACATCAAATGCTTCAACTTGAGCACCAAGCCTTTTTGCTGTAGCAATAGCTTGAAGACCTGCGACACCTGCTCCAAGAATAAGAACTTTTGCAGGTGGAATTGTACCAGCAGCTGTCATTAAAAGTGGCATATATACTGGTAGGTGAGAAGCTCCAATTAGTACTGATTTATATCCTGAAATATTTGCTTGAGAACTTAATGCATCCATACTTTGAGCAAGCGTTGTTCTTGGTATTAAATGCATTGAGAATCCAGTTATGTTTTTGTCATTTAATAATTTGACTAATTCAACTTCTCTAGTCGTCTGACATAATGAAATATATGTAGTATTGTCAGGGATATTTTCTATTTCAGCTTTTGTCGCAGGAGCTACCTTTAATACTATATCAGCACCTTTGAGGACACTAGCTTGATCTGGAAAAATTTCAGCATCAACATCTTTATAATTTTGATCAGAAATATACGATGCCTCTCCAGCACCAGATTCCACTCGAACGGTTAAACCACTTTTTATCAAATCTTTTACAGTTTGAGGGGTAGCGGCAACGCGATTCTCATCTGTTGCAATTTCTTTTAAAACGGCTGCAATCATTATAAAACCTTATATATATTTTGAATTTCAGCTAACAAATTTATAACAAAATTTATCAAAATTTATAAAAATCATTTCAGATATTTTATTGCTCTTTTCTTGTTAATTTTAGAATTATGTGGTTAAGAATTTTATTAGTATTTGTAATGATTTGGATATTCGCTTGCGCACCCAATATCCGTATAACTGATACTTATAAATCAAATCAAAAGAAAACTGCAGAAGTAGTAAAAGGTGAAGGCTCTACCGCAAAAGTAGTTAAAATAATAGAGTATTACTCAGAAGGCCAAATTAAATCTGAAGCAAATATAACAAATGAAAAGCTCGATGGGAAATATTTAGCTTTTCATTCCAATGGTATTGTTTCTCAAAAAGGGCAATTTAAGTTGGGTAAAGAAAAAGGAAAATGGATCTACTATGATACTAAAGGTCAAATAGATTCTACTCATACTTATAAAGGAGGCCTCCTTGATGGTAAAACTGAATATAACGTATATGGAAAATTAATAATTAATCAAGAATATAAAGCTGGTAAGAAGAATGGTGGCTTTGTTGAATATTATACAGATGGGAACAAGAAAGTAACTGGATCATATTTAATGAACCTACCAAACAATGAGTGGACATGGTTTGATCTCAAGGAATCTAAAACTAGACAAATTAATTTTAAAAATGGGCTGAAAGATGGGGACTTTAAAGTCTGGAAAGATGATAAGTTATACTTAGTAGGAATTTTTGATAAAGATAAAAAATCAGGAACATGGAAATGGCATAGAACAAAAAAACAATTAGATTCTCTTGTTACGTATGTTAATGGTGAAATTAATGGTCCTTATGAAGCTTGGTATAATAATGGAATATTATCTGTAAAGGGTTCTTTTAAAATTGGTGTTCCAATTGGTAAATGGGAATGGTTTTCTGAAAATAACACTTTAGATTCTACCAAATTTTTTAGAAATGGTTTATTAAATGGAATATCTACATTTCATTTTAAAAATGGACAAATAAAAAGGTCAGTCAATTATGTATCTGATATTTTACATGGAGAAGAACAATCCTTCTTTATTTCTGGTCAAGTGAAAGAAAAGACGACTTATATATCTGGACAAAAGTCTGGACCTTATGAATTATGGAATGCGAGTTCAAATCCAGAGGAAAAAGGACTTTTCCTTAACAATGAACTTCATGGAGAAGTTCAAAGATGGTACTCAAGTGGAATTCCCGCATCTATTACAAGTTATAAAGATGGCATACTTGATGGAGTGATGCAAGTTTATTCATTATCAAAAGAACTGAAACGAGAATTATTTTATGATAGAGGAAAAGAAATTGCTAGGTTTGAATACCATGATAATGCTCGATTTAAACGTGTCGTAATTTTAGATGAAACAAAAGTTCTCTATGAACGAAAATGGAATAAGTCGGGGGTTGAAGAAACTGAAGAAAAATATATTGTTGGCACAAAATTAGATAGTGAATTTTATTTATCAGGTTCAATAAAATATGAATGTATTTATAAAAATAAAAATAAGCATGGAATGGAATGGTGGTTTAGCAAAGATAGAAAGCCAACAAGAGTAAAATTATATTTAAATGGAATTGAAATTATTAATCATAAATTATATTATGAAACCAATGAATAAAGAATTTTAAAAATTGTAATTTCTCTATTATGAAATCAATTCTAATTAACAATATCATGAATTATGGAATGCCTCTAGTTACAATATTTCTAGGTATTATTTTTGGGTGGATATTCAAACGTTTTGTACATCAACGTTTGAAAAAAATAACTCAAAAAACAGATTGGAGAGGTGATGATGTGTTTTTTGATGCCATTGAGTCCCATATCGTTTTATGGTTTTTCTTGGTCTCGTTAAATATTGCTTCAAGCAGTATTCCTTTCCTGAATGATGAATATCTAGGTTACTTAAGTAAGATTATTGTAGCAGCAATTATTCTTTCAGTTACGTTGGCTGCTTCAAAAATTGGAGTAGGCGTATTAAATTATTGGGCAGAAAAACAAGGTACGGAGCTACCCTCAACTACAATTTTTGTTAACCTTGCTCGAATCATAATTATATCGGTAGGCATTTTAATTATTCTGCAGTCGATTGGTATTTCTATTACACCACTTCTAACTGCTATGGGTGTTGGAGGATTAGCTATTTCATTAGCTTTGAAAGATACTCTTTCAGATTTTTTTGCAGGTTTACATATACTTTTATCTCAAAAAGTTAAACCGGGTGACTTTGTTGAATTAGATTCAGGTTATATGGGTTATGTTCAAAATATTACATGGAGACATACAACTCTTATGGAACGAACCAACAATGAAGTTACAGTGCCAAATGCTAAGATTTCAGCCGCCATTGTAAAGAATTATGATAAAGGTGACCCTAGTTTTTCTATTAGAGCTGCTATTGGTGTTTCTTATAAAAGTGATCTAGATCATGTACTTAATGTAACACGAGAAGTAGCGGCAACTGTTGTTGCGGATATTAGTGGCGCTAAAAAAGATAATCCTGCTGTTGTTCGCTATTTTCAGTTTGGTGAATCTAGTGTTGATCTAAAAGTATACTTCAGAGGTAAGAAGTATGGCGATCAACATCTAATAATAGATGAATTTATTCGTCGTATCCATAAACGCTTTCAAATAGAAAATATTGAAATACCGTTCCCTATTCGTACATTGATTCACAAGAATAATCAATCATGAAAAGTTGGATTGTTCTTGGAGCATTCCTCGCAGCTTTAGCAGTTGTTTTTGGAGCATTTGGTGCTCATGCTTTAAAAAATAAAGTTTCACCTGATGATTTAATAATTTTTGAAACAGGTGTTAAATATCATATGTATCATGCTCTTGGTTTAATACTTATTGGTATATCGGGTTTTCATTATAATTCAGATGTAATTCAATTACCTGGGGTTTTATTATCAATAGGGTTACTTATTTTTTCAGGAAGTCTATATATCCTTGTTCTTTCAGGTTTACGTTGGCTAGGAGCAATAACACCCATTGGTGGTGTACTGTTAATTGCTGGTTGGTTGATGTTAGCTTTTAAAATACGCTCTGCGTAGGACATTAATGAAAACAACTGATTCTAAATCGCGCCATATATCAATATGGACAGCTTCAGCATTTGTTATTTCATCAATGATTGGTACAGGTGTATTTACCAGTTTAGGTTTTCAATTAGTTGACATTCAATCAGTTTTCCCACTACTTATGTTATGGGTTATTGGTGGCGTAATAGCATTATTTGGTGCAATAAGTTACAGTGAGTTAGCAGCTGCGTTACCACGCTCAGGTGGTGAGTATCATCTTTTGTCAAGAATAATACATCCTTCCATAGGTTTTTCAGGTGGCTTCGTTTCTGCTACGGTAGGTTTTTCAGCTCCTGCAGTTTTGGCTGCTATGGCATTAGGTAAATATCTATCAGCTGTTTTCATTCAACTTGATCCAACATTGGTTGCTTTTTTTATAATTATTCTTTTTAACCTATTGCATACTTTTTCTATTAAATATGGAACGATTATTCAGGATGGTACAACCGCAATTAAAATCGGTTTAATAATTATATTTATTATTGCTGGTTTTTCTATATCAAATCCTCAACAAATAAATATTTTCCCAATGACTGGTGATGGTTCACTTATTCTTAGTTCAGGTTTTGCTGTTAGTTTAGTTTGGGTATCCTACGCATATACTGGTTGGAATTCTACAGTTTACATTTCAGGTGAAGTAAAGAATCCTCAAAAAAATATTCATAAATCTTTACTTATGAGCACTGGATTTGTTATGATACTTTATATTTTATTGAACTTCATATTTTTGTATTCAACACCAATGTCGGAAATGATTGGTGAAGTCGAGATTGGATATATTTCAGGTGTTAAAATTTTTGGAAGCATGGGAGCAAACCTAATAGGAATTGGTATTGCGCTTCTACTTTTATCAACAATTAGTAGTTATGTTTTTATTGGTCCTAGAATAACGCAAGTTATGGGAGAAGATCATCAATTTATTAATTTTCTAGCAAAAAAGAATAAAAATGAAATTCCAATAAATGGTTTTATACTGCAATTTCTGATATCTATGCTTTTTATTTTTACTTCATCATTTGAACAGGTTCTTTTATACACAGGCATTACATTTATCATGTCAACAACTGCCACAGTACTAGGAGTTTTTGTCTTAAGAAAACGCGAACCTGATCTTTATAGGCCATATCGAGCATGGGGATATCCTTGGACACCTGGAATTTTTATTATACTTAATATTTGGATTTTATTTTATACATTTATAGAACAACCTTTTGAGTCGATAATAGGGTTATCTATAATATTAACAAGTTTAGCTATATATTTTTTTGGAAGAAAATTAAAATAATTAAGGATTTGAGTTATGAATCTTAGAATTAAACCATTTAATACTGAAGTTAAGCAAATGTATGAGAATCATGGTCATTTTCATGAGGGCGATGCTGGACTAGATATTTATGCGATAAATGAACAAATAATTGATCCAGGCTCAACAACACTAATTCATTTACAAATTGCATGTGAAACATCAGATGGCAGACCCTATTTATTAATGCCACGATCGAGTATCGCTAAAACACCACTAAGGATGTGTAATTCTGTAGGATTAATTGATGGTGGTTACAGGGGTGAGATAATGGCAGTAGTTGATAATATTAAAAATGAAGCATATACCATTGAACCTGGCCAACGACTTTTTCAACTAGTTGGAATGGATGGTTCTCCAATTCATTTTAAATTAGTAGATGAGCTATCTGAATCAACTCGAGGTAAAGGAGGTTTTGGAAGTACAGGTAAATAAAAAAATCAAAAATAATTTTGTCTTTATATTAAGTTACTTGTAATAACTTAATGAGGTTCAATCTTAAGGTATTATATGACTAAAATACGATTAAACAAATTTTTTGACTCTAAACTATTGATTTCAAGTTCGTCTTGGTATATATCCCTCATTTTCCTCTCTCTTTTTTCAAGCTCATTTGCTCAAGGCGTCATTCAGAAAAAAACATTTGCTGTCCTTGAATTTGATGGTACTGGAGTTCCTGATCGAACGATGCAAGATGTCACGGATAGATTCGCGAAAGAATACTCTTCATTTAAAAAAAATCAATTTAGTATCATTAATAGAGCGCAAATGCGTAGATCACTTCAAGAACAAAATATAAAAGTTTTTGGGTGCTCAACATTTAAATGTGGTTTAGAAGCAGGTAAATCATTAGATGTCGATTATATTGTTATTGGTTCACTTGTGAAGAATGGACCCGTCTACAGTTTAAAATCTCAATTGATTGATGTAAAACGTTCAAAAACTATTAGCCGCGCTGATTATGATAATATAATTGGAGATATAATCTCAATCATGGATAAAGAGGTTAAAAAAGCAGCTGCATATCTTGCTTCAGCTAAGATTGAAGTGGATCCTGTTAAAGCTAAAGAGGGGCCTAAAGAAGTTGTGCAAAAACTTCTTATTTTACCTATTGAAATCACATTAGACCAATCTTTTGAGCAAGAAAAAATTTCAACAATGATAAACGAATGGATACGTGGTGAAGTAACTTTTTCTGAAAAAGCTAATCTTATTGACTTTCAAATTGAAAAAAGTATTATGAGTAAGGAAGAATTCAAGAATGGAGTTATGTCTAACCAAGTTGCTAAAAACATTGGCTTACAGAATGAAGCAACTCATATTATTACATGGACTTTTCGAGTTACAGACTTAAAGGCTAATTTTATTTTAAATCACTTTAGCATAGTAGATAAACCAGAATCGATTTTTAAAGAAAATTGGCTCTCAGGTGGATTAAGAGTAAGGTTCAGCACTAAAAATGATATTGATGAAATGAAAATGAACGTGAGAAAATATACTTGGCCTGTGCTAGGAGCAACTCCACCAACAGGACGTTTTCCTAATGATGGGTTTTTTGCTCGTATATGGAATAAGATAAGAAACGCAATCGATAGTTTCTTGTTTTATATAGAGAATGCATATGGAATGGCCGCAGTAATACTGATTTTACTTTTATTGTCAGGTTTTGGATTATATTTTGGTTATCAGGCTTCTCAAGGCGATGACCCTGGACCCGAAATTGGTTTCCCGCCAGAATATTAAGTAGTTGCATATGAAGCACATTTTATTTTTAGGGCTTTTATTCTATTCAAGCTCACTTTTAAGTCAAACACAAATTCTTACCGATATCGATGGAGATCAAGATGATTTTTCTGGTTATGGTCTATCTATTTCTGATAATGGAAATAGGGTAGCTATAGGCTCTGAAGCAAATGATGATGGTGGGACTAACGCTGGTAGTGTAAGAGTTTATGATTATAATGCTTCAGGTTGGGTTCAAGTTGGTTCAGATATCATTGGAGAAGCAGCGGCAGATCTCTTTGGCCATGCTGTTTCTATATCTTCGGATGGAAACCGCCTTGCTATTGGTGCAGATAGAAATGATAGATCTATTGGATCTGGAAGTAGTGGGGTCGGAGACGATGGAGGCCACGCTCGTATTTATGAATTTAGTTCAGGAAGTTGGACTCAATTAGGAGCAAACATTGATGGAGAAGGTCCTGATGATAGATTTGGGCATGCAATATCACTTTCTGGCTCAGGTACCAGAGTGGCAATTGGAGCAGAAAGAAATGATAGAGGTAATGGTGGAGCCGATAATGGAGGCCATGTTCGTGTTTATGAATATGATGGTACAAGTTGGAATCAACTAGGTTCAGATTTAGATGGTGCAGCTGCAGGTGATTTTTTTGGTTTTTCGGTTGCACTTGACTTTGATGGATCTCATTTAGTTGTTGGTTCCGTTTTGGCAGATGGTGGTGGTACCGATGCAGGTGCACTATATGTTTACGAATATAATGGTACAAGTTGGTCACAAATTGGTTCAGATATTTATGGTGAAGTTGCTGCCGATGCTTTTGGAGTTGGTGTTTCTATAGACTTTGATGGTGATCGAATTGCAGCAGGAACAAATTATAATGATAGGGGAACTGGTAATGCTAGTGACGATGGAGGTCATGCTCGAGTTTTTGAATTTAGTGGTTCAAATTGGACTCAGATTGGTTCAGATATAGATGGTGAAGCAGCTGGAGATGAATTTGGATCATCAGTTGCACTGGATTCAGATGGTGATCATCTGGCTGTTGGAGGTAGATTAAATGACAGGGGTAATGGCGGAACCGACAACGGTGGTCATGCACGTGTTTATAAATATATTGACAACGATTGGAGA
>Ga0209335_10000304_pt1 | contig 58021 bp, 44 predicted proteins | sample COG_09_FD_184753 | JGI IMG/M metagenome (GOLD analysis project Ga0209335, IMG submission 184753) | Pelagic Microbial community sample from North Sea - COGITO 998_met_09 (SPAdes) (version 2) | ecosystem: Environmental > Aquatic > Marine > Neritic zone/Coastal water | place: Helgoland, sampling...
CGCAGTTCCTGCAAGAATGGCCGCCATACCGCGTGCCTTCACTCAAGCGCACCTTGGAACAAGTCTGGATGCAGGCCCGGGCCTTCGTCGAGGGTGCCGGCAAGGTCATCGTCGTGGTGTCCATCATCTTGTGGGTCCTGTCAAATACGGCGCCGGGTGGCTTCGCGGAGGTCGATGCCGCGCATGAAAGCCGGATCGAGGCCCTCTCTTCGGCCGGTGCTTCGTCAGAAGCGCTCGGACAAGCGGAGCGCACGTGGACGGCGGCCCGGATGGACGCGTCATGGTCTGGCAAACTCGGGGCCTTCATCGAACCCGCCATCGCACCGCTGGGCTACGATGGCCGCATGGGGGTCGCACTGATCGCCTCCTTTGCCGCCCGCGAAGTCTTTGTGGGCACCATGGCCACGTTGTATGCAGCACCGGACAGCGACGAGGGCATTGGAGCGCTCAAGCGGCGTTTGGCCCAGGAGGTCAACCCGCGCACCGGACAGCCCATCTTGGGCGCGGCCACGGCGATGTCGCTGATTGTCTTCTACATGCTCGCCATGCAATGCATCTCTACCATTGCCATCGTAAGGCAGGAACTGGGAAGCTGGAATTTGGCGGCTCTGCAAGCCTTGGGGATGACGTTGATCGCCTACTTGGCGGCCTTGCTGACGTATATGGTCCTCAGCTGAGGAGCTCGACCCACATGAGCTGGGCCTGCTCCTTGCGCAGGGTCACCACATTGCCGCCCGCTGAGACAGCCAAGGGGTCGCCGAGGGGGGCGATGTGCCGGACTTCGATGTCCTCCCCTACGGTGCACCCCATTTCCATCAGCGCCAGCATGCCCTCCGGAGCGTCAATCCGGGTCAGTCTGCCGCGCTCGCTGGCTTCGAGTTCACTGAGGCGCTTGAGGTCCATGGCGTTAAAGTTCGGTCAAGGGCTTGGCTGATGGCCTCCCCTGAAAAGGGTATTTTGAGATGGGGAGGGAGGAATAAAAAAACCCGGCACGCAGGCCGGGTTTGTTGTGGGTCATACTGGACTCGAACCAGTGACCTCTGCCCTGTCAAGGCAGCGCTCTGAACCAGCTGAGCTAATGACCCTCTGCCGAATTCGGACGGCGAATATACGATGTACCAGCGTCAGTCCTCCTCCAGAGCCTCCTCATCAATGTTGTCCATGTCAAATCCTTGGTCCATGCTCTCCTCCAGTACTTCCAGCATCGCCCGATCAATACGGAACAGATAAATGATGTCTTCTTTTCGGATCTCGAGACACCGCATGATCCGCCCGTCTGCTAGGTTCATGGATTGCAAATCGTCGTCGCTGAAGCCTTCGGGGTACGCCTCGCTGATCATATCGAGATGGTGGGCCTCCACGTTGTTGTAGTTCTTAATGATGCGCTTCATGGCAGATCGATTGTTGGGTTTACCAATCGAGCAGCCAGCCGAAAAACAGCGGCGCCACGATGGTGGCATCGGATTCAATGACAAACCGCGGTGTATCTACGCCCAGTTTGCCCCAGGTGATCTTTTCATTGGGAACCGCCCCTGAATAGCTGCCATAGCTAGTGGTACTGTCCGAGATCTGGCAGAAATAAGACCAGAGAGGCACGCCCGTCCTTCCGAGGTCCTGATGGAGCATGGGGACCACACAAATGGGGAAGTCTCCTGCAATGCCGCCCCCAATCTGGAAGAAGCCTACGCCCTGTCCGGTTTCATCTGTGGTTTCCGTGTACCAGTCTGCGAGGTACATCATGTATTCGATGCCGCTCTTGACGGTAGCGGGCTGTACGTCTCCTTCGAGGCAGTGGGCGGCGAAGATGTTGCCGAGTGTACTGTCCTCCCAGCCCGGACAGACAATGGGAAGTCCCTTCTCGGCCGCCGCGTGCATCCAACTGTCAGCAGGGTCGATCTGGAAAGCGTCGTTCAACTGTCCCCCCATCAAGGCCTCGTAGAAGAACTCGTGCGGGAATTTCCGCTCTCCTTTGGCCTCGGCCGCCTTCCATAGGTCGACCATGACCCCTTCGAGTTTTCTGAAGGCCTCCTCCTCGGGGATGCATGTATCGGTGACGCGATTCAACCCGCGGTCGAGCAATGCTTGCTCTTCGGCCGGGCTGAGGTCGCGGTAATGCGGAATGCGCTCGTAGTGATTGTGCGCGACCAGGTTCATCACGTCCTCCTCCAGGTTCGCCCCGGTGCAACTGATGATGTGAACTTTGTCTTGCCGGATCATCTCTGCAAGACTGCGACCCAACTCGGCCGTGCTCATGGCACCCGCCAACGTGATCATCATTCGACCGCCACTTTGCAAGCAGGCATCGTAGGCTTGGGCGGCCTCCGGAATCACGGCGGCATTGAAGTGGCGGTAATGGCGGTCCGCAAAAGCGCGAACAAAGGGTTTTTGCTCCATCTCAATTCTCGGTTGGGGCCGCAATCGGCTCAGGTTCTAATACGTAGGTCAACATCTTGTGCAGCAGCTTGGCGGCAGTAAAGGCACTCGGGCTGCGCTCCATGCGTGGGGCCAATTCCACGACGTCGAATCCAATCACGCGGTGGTGCTGGGCCGCCGCCCGAATCAATCCCGTGACCTGATACCAATCAAGGCCACCAGGCTCGGGTGTGCCGGTTTCGGGCAGATGGGCCGGGTCAAACACATCCAGGTCCACGGTGATGTACACCGGGGTATCCGCTGGTCCCAACTGCTGGACAGCGGCCGTGATCCAATCCGCATCGGGAGTCGCATGACAATGAGACCCGTGGAAGACATTGCCTTCCTGCTCATACTGGCGCTCTTCAGCTTCTGTGCTTCGGATGCCCACTTGAACAAGGCGGGTGTTTGTTGCAGCCCAGTGCAGGGCACAGGCGTGGTTGCAAGCCGACCCATGAAAGGTGCTGCGCAGGTCGCTGTGCGCATCGAGCTGCAACACTGACAGCCCTGGCTCCCATGCGGCGCAAGCCTGAATGGCTCCGATGCTGACGCTGTGCTCGCCACCGACCAGCACCGGTAGGGTTCCTTTTCCCAGCCAATCTCCCACTTCCCCGCGGACATCCGCGCATACCTCCTCAGGTGACTTTGCGACACCGTCTATCTCCAGCGGAAGGGCCTCCAATACTGCTATGCCTGCTCTGTGGACCTCTGAGTCGGTCTCAATGTCAAAGAGCTCCATGTTTTCGAGTGCTTCGAACAGGGCTTCCGGCCCTTTGTCCGCTCCCTTCCCCCAGGTGCTCGTGCCATCATAGGGTACGGGAAGGATGACGGCTTGTGGAGGCCGGCCATCGGTCAGTACCGGTTCTCCCGCATAGTGCCGGACCCCCACAGTTGGAGGACCATCAATAGGTCCAGTTTGCATGGATTCCGTCATTGTCTGGTCGATTGGGAAGCGCGGAAAGCCTTCCGACGAGACTCGGCTTTTTGGGCCTTGAGGCTGGCTTCTTTCTCGAGCTGAACCACCTCGGAGCGCTCTTGCCCATAGCCCAAAAGGGCCAGCACATCTTCTGCCTGCTGTTCGTCGCAGAAGACCTCGGCCTGGAGACGGCCCTCTCCGTCCCTATTTAAGAGCACATGCTTTGGTCCGGGCATCAAGCAATGGTGCACGCCACCGTGTCCTCCGATGTTGTCCTGATAGGCCGCCGTGTTGAAGAAGGCCAGATACAGCGGTTTCTCCGGGCTGAACTTGGGCAGATAGATGGCATTGAGATGCTGCTCCGAATTGTAATAGTCATCGCTGTCGCAGGTCAGTCCGCCCAAGAAAACCCGCTCATAGTTGTCCTCCCATCGGTTGACCGGCAGCATCATGAAACGCTTGTTGATGGCCCAGGTATCGGGCAGGGTCGTCATGAAACTCGAGTCGATCAGGTTCCAACGCTCCCGGTCGTTCTGGCGCTTCTGATACAAGACCTTGTACAGGGTTCCTCCCGCCTCTCCCACCGTGAAGGAGCCGAATTCCGTGAAGATGTCAGGAACCGGAACTCCTTCTTCACGGCAGTGCACCATGATCTGTTCGAGGATGGCCTCGATCATGTAGGCGTAATCGTATTCAAAGCCCAACGAATTCTTGATGGGGAGTCCCCCGCCGATGTTAAGCGCCGTTAGATGCGGACACTCCTTGCGCAGCATGCAATACACATCAAGCGCCTTGCGCAGCTCATTCCAGTAGTATGCCGTGTCCCGAATGCCGGTATTCACGAAGAAGTGAAGCATGCGCAGCTTGAGGTTGGGGTGGTCTGCGAGGTGCTCCCTCCAAAACGGGACGATGCGTCTGTACCCTATTCCCAAACGGGACGTGTAGAATTCGAACTTGGGTTCCTCTTCCGAGGCGATGCGCAGTCCCACCTCAATCGGCGAATCCACAGCGGCACTCAGCATGTCGAATTCCAACTCGTTATCCAGGACAGGCAAGATTCCCGTGAATCCATCCGCTTGCAAGGCTGCGATCCTGTCTAAATAGGTGCGTGTCTTGAAACCGTTGCAGATCACGGTGGACTTTCGGTCCAAATGACCACTCGCCTCTAGCGCCCGTACAATGTCAAGATCAAAAGCGCTGCTTGTCTCCAAGTGGGCACCGTGCCTCAAAACCTCCTCCGTAACATGGCGGAAGTGCGAACTCTTGGTGACGTAGCAATAGTGATAGGTGCCTTCATATCCCAGCCGGTCCATGGCTTCCGTAAACCAGCCCGTGGCTTTTCGGATGCTCTCCCCAATCCGGGGGAGATAAGTGAACCGGAGGGGGGTGCCATAGCGTTTGACCAGCTCCATCAGGTCAATGCCGTGGAAGCGAAGTGAGTCGCCATCGAGGACGAACTCGTCCTGTGGCCAGTCGAAAGTTTGCTCGATCAGGTCGAGATACCTTGTTTTCATTGGGGGTTGGAAGAAGGGGGGAGAAGAGGGGATGGGCCGGACGGACGCTCCTCATCCCGAGGAGCGATTCCGCAGCGTCACCCGCGGCTCAAAGCCGAATCTGCTTCCACCGGCGCTGCAAGGCCGGCTTCACCCAACTATCAAACGTGGTAGGCATTCCATCAACGGAATTACGGCGCAAGAATACACACCTTACTCCACTGTCTCGCAAACGACTACGAAAAAATCAAGGGCGCCAATGTGAGAGGTCGATATCGAGCAGTTTTTCGAGCGCCTCAACATCCGATTCGAAATGGGTCCACAGCACCTTTCGATCCGCATCCGATAGCCCGGGCAAACCCTCATTGGTGTACCAAATCCGCTTCAGTCCTTGCTTCATCGGCCGAGGAATCAACCGTTCCATGGCACCCTTCATTCCAAATCGGGTCATCCAATGGTTCAGCCCCTCCATCCTCGCTCTTCCCGCCGGATTGGATCGGTTTCCATCCACTTCGGGAATGGGACTTTCCAAACCCATCCATTGCTTCAGCTCCTCCCAAGTTTTCGGGTCCGACAATTGTTCATTCAAAAGGACTTTCACCTGCGCTCGGGGAAATTGCCTGAGCCACCGGCCGAGCTGATCGGCATACATGCCAGCCTCCACGAACAACTCGCTTTGTCCCCAGCCGGGATGGGGATGTGCCCGATCGTGTTCTACCGCCGCCATCAAGTCCAGGTCCGTGAACCCATACATGCGCGCCATCAGCCAATGGGAGTGCAGACGCTCCACCGGATTGCGAAGGACCGCCAGAATTCGAGCATCGGGATGGGCCCCGGCCACGCGCATGGCAGCATCCTTCGACCAGAGGTATGAGGTGCTGCACTCCCCCACAGCAATGTGTCCTTGTCTGACCCCTTCAAAGAGCTCTGCATATTGACCGGCGTCTTGAACAAACCCCACCTGCCTCGTTTCCAGGGGTTTATTTGATAGATAGGCCGCCGTGTCGAGTTTCGTGTTGGCCCTGAAGGCGGTGGAGAAATTCGAAGGGTCTATGTCGGTGGAATAGTGGTTCGGTTCCTTGAGGGGGCTGAGGAAAACCTGGGGATGACGGGAGAGCCTGTCATAGACGAGGGTGGTTCCCGCTTTGGGTGCCCCGATAAGAAAGAAGTTCAGCTTTGCTTCCACCATCCGTTCAGCAATGAAATCATCACGAAACCATGTTGTCTTCGGATGTAGAATACGCCAAGGGCATTCCAAAATAACATGCCCAATGCCGCTGACCAGGCTGCGCCAATCAACCCCATCTCCGGGACGAGAAAAGCCGCTGCACTCAACTGCGCTACCGCAGATATCGCCAGAATGGACAAGCCGGCTCGTTCGCCTCCTGTCATGTTCAGCAAATTCATCACCGGTCCACACAATGCGTTGAAGCACTGGCCTGCAGCGAGAATCAGCAGGGCGCGATAGACATGCGGTTGCGCAAAGGCCGGGCCCCAGAAGCCCAGGAGCCATGTCCCCAATGCGACGAGAAACAAAAGGCCGGGCAATGCCACGGCAGTGTTCATCCATCCAATGCGGTGAACGGCGCGACGCAAAGCCTCCGCGTCGCCCTTGGCATGGAGTGCCCCAAAAGTTGGAGCACCCAATGCATTGACGGCAAATTGTGTGAACGTCAACAACGCCGCCAACCGAAAAGCCGCCCTATAGTGGGCAACATCCGACGTTTCCATCCATGCCGCGATCAGCGCGGTATCTGCCCAGCTTAGTACCAGGTGCAACATGCTGCCCAACCAAATAGGTCCGGCCAACTGCATCAGCGTTTGACTGTCGGTACGGGCTCCTTCCTGAAGCTCGGGGGTCTCTTTTCCAGCTTGTCGAGCAAACAAAGACATCGCACCGACCATACCCAAAACGGCCAGTACTCCGCCGGTGACGGACAGGGCCGGAACCGGATGCAAGCCCAGGAGAACCACAAATATTCCTGCGAGCAGCATCCACCAACCGGGCTGAAGCAGAGCGTACCATCCCACCCTTCCTGTTCCGCGCAAAGCTTCTCCCGACCATCCGATCAGAACCCAAGCACCGATGGCCCACCCCAACCAACCGTCCAGATGAACCAAGAACAAGTCCATGGGAGCCAAGACTCCCAAACATGCTACGGCCAGAGCCACAGCGCAGATAGGGCGAGACCAACTCCGGAAACGTCGTGCAATGCGCCCATGCTGCCCGGTCGAGGACCATCCGCTGAACAACTTGACCACGGCACCTTCTGCGCCCAATCGCAACAAGGTTGCACCCACCGTGATGGCGAGAACGAACAATTCAGCCCGGCCCAAGGCATCATCACCGAATTTCCGGGCAACCAACAAGGAAAACAGGAAGCCTCCGAAAGCTCCTGCAACCTTGAGTACAAGCACCCTGCCTGAGCCGCCTAAAAGCCGCTGCCAAGAGCCATCAAGGCGAGGGGGCGTGGGTCTGGATTCCGTCAAGGGCTCGTTGTATGTGCAACAGGAGGCGGGTGGTAAATGGCAGCCCCGCCAGGAATCGAACCTGGATCAAACGTTTAGGAAACGCTTATTCTATCCGTTGAACTACGGGGCCGTGCGGCAAAGAAACATCGCCCGGTGCGAAGCCGCAGAAAAAAGCCCCGCGTCCTCTGAGGAGCGGGGCCGGGGCCTTGTTGGGGGTAAGGCCCCTTGGGCGGGGTGGGCAATACTGGATTCGAACCAGTGACCTCTCGCGTGTGAGGCGAGCGCTCTGAACCAACTGAGCTAATTGCCCCAAAAGGGGGCGCAAAGATATGTCAAGACACGGTTTCTAACGCCCTTTTCGTCCGAATGTGTGGTGCAATCAAAACCGGGCCATCACACCAACAATTGTTTCATTTATCGTTCAATAATTGCTTTTGGTCTTGTTTATTGATATCTTTATGGTGTAACAAGTTGCTTACCAATGCTGTGAACCGGGACCAAATCACAGACTAAACGTTGCCCGCCATGACACTCAGCGATCTGCTCAATCTTCTCATACACTTCATGCAGCCCGTGACGAAGGAGAACGCCATGTACGACCTTAATGGTGATGGCATGATCACCACATACGACCTCATTCTCCTGCTCAGTCAACTGATCTGAGTTGACCCTTGGTGCGCCCTGCAGGACTTGAACCCGCGACCCAGGGATTATGAGTCCCCTGCTCTAACCAACTGAGCTAAGAGCGCATTTAATGCCGCAGCGCGGCGATGCAAAAGTACAACTTGGCCCCGGTGGTTCAGACAACCACGCCCAGCCAGTCAAACTCCAATTCCCGGCGTTGCAGATCCGCGCGCACCACCTGGATGCGCACCTCTTGGCCCATCCTGATGATTTGGCCCGTGTGCATGCCCACCAGGCATTGGCGCTCGGTGTCGACCGAGAACCTGTCTGTCGAAATGCCCTTGATGTCGACGTAGCCTTCGCACTTGTTTTCCTTCAATTCGATGTAGACGGCCTTGGCAGAAATGCCATTGACCACACCATTGAACTCCTCGCCCAACCGGGTGCCGATGAACTCCACTTGCTTGTATTTGATGCTGGCGCGTTCCGCCTCAGCGGCCCGCTTTTCGCGCTCACTGCTGTGGGCGCAGGGGCCATCGAGGGTGGCGGTGTCCAAATGGCCCCCGCCATCCAAATAGTGCTGCAGGCTCCGGTGCACCATCATGTCGGGGTAGCGCCTGATGGGCGAAGTAAAGTGGGTGTAATGCTCAAACGCCAGGCCATAGTGGCCGATGTTTTCCGTGCTGTACTCGGCCTTGGCCATGGAGCGGATGGCCATCTGTTTGATGATGGGCTCCTCTGGCTTGCCCTCTGCCATGCTGATCAACTGGCTGATGGCCCGGTGGGCGTTTCCAGGCTCGGTGTCCGGCATTTTGTAACCGAACTGGGCCACAAACATGCGCAAGGACTTGAGCTTGGTCGGGTCGGGTGAATCGTGAATGCGGTAGACCGCACCGGGTGGCCGCTGGCCCTTGCAGCCCGCAATCCACTTGGCCACGCGCACATTGGCCAGCAGCATGAAGTCCTCGACAAGGCGGTTGGCATCCATCATCCGCTTGATGAGGACCTCGATGGGCTTGCCGTCCTCACTGAGCCGGAAGCGGACCTCCTCGGTATCGAAATCGATGCCCCCGGCCTTGAACCGCCGGACCCGCATTTTCTTGGCCAGCCTGTCGAGCCGGCGCACTTCCTCTGCCAGGTCTCCCTTGCCGGTTTCAATGCGCTCCTGGGCTTCAGCGTAGGTGAACCGGCGGTCCGAATGGATGACGGTTCGGCCGAACCACTCCTTGACCACCACGCCATCCTTGTCGAGCTCGAAGACCGCACTGAAGGCGAAACGGTCCTCGTTTGGCCGCAAGGAGCAAAGGTTGTTGGACAGCACCTCCGGTAACATCGGGATGGTGCGGTCCACGAGGTATACGCTTGTCGCGCGCTCGACGGCCTCGGCCTCGATCAGCCCACCCGGCCGAACGTAATGGGTGACGTCGGCGATGTGCACACCCACTTCCAGGTTGCCGTTTTTGAGGTCGCGCATGCTCAGCGCATCGTCAAAGTCCTTGGCGTCTTCGGGGTCGATGGTAAACGTGCACACCTCCCTGAAGTCCCGCCGCTTCTTGATGTCCTTTTCGGGCAGCGCCGTCGGAATCTTCGCCGCTTCTGCTTCGACCTCTTCCGGGAAGTGGTAAGGCAGGCCATACTCCAATAAAATCGCGTGCATTTCGGCCTCGTGCAGCCCGGGTGCGCCGAGCACTTCGACCACCTCTGCGATGGGGGGGTCGTCTGGTGAGGCCCAATCCACAAGGCGCACAGCGACCTTGACGTCTTGCGGCGCATTGTTGAGGTGGCGCGCCGGGATCAAGAAATCCCGGTGGAGACGCTTATCGGTTGGCACACCGAAGGCGTAGTCCTTGACCGGGTCGATCATCACCACGTAAAGGTCGCGGGCCCGTTTGACGACATCTGCCACGTAGGGCACCTCCTTTCGCCCCCTGCGCATCCAACCGATTTCAACCGTGTCTCCCCAAAAGGCAGTACCTGTGTGTCCCTTGGGTATGGCCAGGTCATCGGTTTGCCCTGGGACGCGGACATAGCCCTTGCCATAGGCGGAGATCTGTATGGTGCCCGTCAACGCTTCCTTGCCGCCCGGGCCCTGTGCCGGCTTGCCGCCTTTTCGCTGCGGTGCCCCCTTGGATTCGGGCAGCATGAAACGCCCCCGGCCCACCTCTTCCAGCTTGCCTTTGCCCGCGAGGTCGCGCATCAAAAGATGCAACTTTCCCTGTACTTCCCGGTCTCTGATGCCCATGGTGCTGGCCAGCTGGCGGGCATTCATTGGGCGGCCCGGCAGCCTGCGAAACACCTCCATGGCGTCGGCGAGGTACTGACTGGTGCCGCTCAACCGTTGGCCGCTGCCTTGTGGGGAGCCTCCGGCCGAAGCTGGACGGCGCCTTCCGCCCGAACCCGTGCCTGTGCCCGACCCCGAAGGGCCTCCCGGCTTGCGTTTGCCTCCCCGCTTTCCTCCTGCTTTGCGCTTGCCCGACATCTACAATCTTCTATTTCACGCAATTTCGTTGGTTCTCCATGCGATTCGACCGGGAAAATCAAACGTTGTCCCGCTGGTGTTGCGAACTTCCCGCTCCCATGTCGACGCCCAAAGCCCACCCCTCCCAAACAGAACACACCGCGCTCCAGCGCTGGTTCCCGCGGAATTGGCGCGACCATGAGTTGCTGGACAGTGGTGCGGGTGCGCGCCTCGAGCGGTTTGGAGACTTGGTGCTCATTCGGCCTGAGCCCCATGCGATTTGGGACCGGGGGATGGATTTGGACGCCTGGAAGCGCATGGCCGCTGCTGAATTCATGCCCACGGGCCGCACCAAAGGGCAATGGGTCCCCCACCAAAGCGTGCCGGACAATTGGGAAATCCAATACCCCTTGGTAACGGGTCAGACCATCCACTTTTCGCTGGAATTCACCCGGTTCAAACACGTGGGCGTCTTTCCCGAACAGGGGAACAACTGGGATTGGGTCGCCGAAAAAATGGGGCCCGGCAAGCGCATGCTCAACCTCTTTGCTTACACGGGGGGCGCTTCATTGGCGGCTCGGGCGGTGGGCGCCGAGGTTACCCATGTGGACGCCATCAAACAGGTGGTCACCTGGACCCGAATGAACATGGAATTGTCCGGTTTGGATGGCATCCGCTGGTGCGTGGAGGACGCCTTGAAGTTTGCTACCCGGGAGTTGAGGCGGGGCAATACCTATGACCTCATCGTCATGGACCCCCCTTCTTGGGGCTTGGGACCCAAAGGCGAGAAATGGAAACTGGAGGATCAAATCGGCCAGCTCATCAGCGCCACAGCGCAGCTGGTTTCCCCCGGCGGTTCGCTCGTCATGAACACCTACTCGGGGCTGAGCCCTTCCTCTCTGGAGAACCTGTGGCGGACCGTCCTGCCAGAAGCCCGCATGGAGGTGGGCGAGCTGTGTTTGGAGAGCGGAACAGGCCAAGTCCTGCCCACGGGGTCCCTGCTCCGGCTCGAGCGCCCGTGACCCTCCGTAACTTCGCCGCCATGTTGCGATACCCGCCCCTTTCTGCCGAGAACTACATCCGCAACCGCAAGGCCCTTGCCGACGCATTGAGCCCCGGATCCTTGGCCCTGTTCAATTCCAACGACACCTATCCAACCGGTGCGGACGGCACCTTGCCTTTTCGCCAGGACTCCAATATGCTGCACCTGACCGGTGTGGACCAGGAAGAGACCGTGCTGTTGCTGTTCCCTGACGCCCACAACCCGGCCGACCGCGAAATCCTGTTTGTCACCGAGACGAGCGAGGAAATCGCCATTTGGGAGGGCGCCAAACTCACCAAGGAGCAGGCGACGGAACAGACTGGGGTCAAACAGGTGCAGTGGTTGACCACGCTGGAACGCACCCTGCAGCGCCTCGTGACCGAGTGCAGCTGTTGTTACCTCCACCAAAACGAGCACACCCGCGCCAAGGTGTTGGTCGAGACCCGCGAAGCCCGGTTCAACAAGTGGTTCACCGACACCTATCCGCACGTGCGCATTGAGCGCAGCGCCCCACTTCTTCACCGCTTGCGCAGCGTGAAATCGGAAGAGGAAATTGAGCGGATGCGCCACGCGTGCAGCATCACCCGGGACGGCTTCCAACGCGTGATGAAATTCCTGAAGCCGGGCGTCACCGAGTTTGAGGTGGAAGCGGAATACCTCCACGAATTCGTCCGCAAAGGCTCTCGCGGATTTGCATACACCCCCATCGTGGCCAGCGGCGCCAATGCATGCGTGCTCCACTACATCGAAAACAGCGCCCCCTGCGCCGCGGGTGACGTGCTGCTGATGGATGTCGGTGCGGAATACGGCAACTACGCCAGCGACATGACCCGTTGCCTGCCCGTTTCTGGGCGGTTCACCGACCGCCAGCGCAAGGTGTACGACGCGGTCCACAGCGTGATGCGCGACGCCTCGAAACTCCTCCGCCCCGGCGTGAGCTTGCACGAATACCACAAACAGGTCGGTGACCTCATGACCGAGCAGTTGCTGGGGCTGGGCCTCATCGACAAGCACGACGTGGAGAAGCAAAACCCCGCCTGGCCGGCGTACAAGAAGTACTTCATGCACGGCACTTCCCACTTCATCGGATTGGACGTCCACGACGTGGGCCTGTGGCACGAGCCCATTCAGGCGGGCCACATCTTCACGGTGGAACCCGGCATTTACATCCGCGAAGAAGGCCTGGGCATCCGCTTGGAAAATGACATCGTCATCCGCGAGGACGGGTTCGACGACCTGATGGGCGACATCCCGGTCGACGCCGACGAGATCGAGGACGCCATGAACAGCTGAGCCATGGACAGTGGTGCTGCAGACAAAGTGATGCTGGGCCTGAAGTTGCCGACCGACCCGCGATGGGTGGCCCTGGTGGAGTCCAACATCTCCGAGGTCCTCACGGACCACGCGTGGTGCGAGCAAAAAGCGGCGTCGAATGCGATTTCGACCATTGTCCGCTACCCGGAATTGACCGACCTGGTCGAGGCCTTGACCCTCATTGCCCAGGAGGAGATGGAACACTTCGGGATGGTGGTGGAAAAAATCAAAGCGCGCGGCTGGACCCTCGGCCACGAGCGGAAGGACCCCTACATCCATGACCTGGCCGCGTTTATCAAGAAAGGCGGCAGTCGGGAAGAACAGCTCGTAGACCGGTTGCTGCTCGCCGCCATGATTGAAGCGCGGAGTTGCGAGCGGTTCCGGATGCTGTCGGAGCGCATTGAAGACCCCGACCTCCAAACGTTTTACCACGAACTGATGGTCAGCGAAGCCCAGCACTACACGACCTTCATCGGGTTTGCCCGGCAATACGGTGGGCGGGTAGACGTCGACGGCCGCTGGAAGGCGTTTCTGGCCCACGAAGCCGAAGTCATCCAGCGCTACGGCAAGAAAGAAACCATGCACGGCTGAAACGCCACAACGACCAAAACCGCACCCCATGAGCAATGCCCCCAAGCCCGTCGGACTCTATCCGCTGACCCGCCGCGCGGGTGACCTGCTTTTTCTGAGCGGCGTCGGTCCACGCATTCCCGGAAGTGGCGCCCACGACGAGGGCATTCCCGGCCTGAAGCAGGACCACAACGGCAATTTTGTCGCTTTTGATTTCGAGGCCCAGGCCCGGGGTGTCTTGGCCAACGTCAAGGCCATCCTCGAATCTGAAGGGGCCCGTTGGGAAGACCTGGTGGACATCACCGTTTTTCTCACCGATATGCCGCGCGATTTCGCCACTTGGAACCGCGTGTACCGCGAACATTTCGAGCATGTCGATCCCGCTTTGCGCCCTTGCAGAACCACTTTGGAAGTCGGTGCATTGCCCACGCCCATTGCTGTGGAATTGAAGTGCGTGGCGCACATTCCCTCGTGATTTACACATTTCGGCACTGAATTTGCCGTTGTACTGGATATGATGCGATCAAAGAGCGCCTTGGTGGGCTTCCTTCTGCCCATGATGGCCCTCGCGGCTGACAGTCCGGATTCCACCAAGGCGGCCCGGGCTTGGCGGCCTCCAGCCATTGCGGCTGACTCGGCCTTCTCCCGGCCGGAATTGGACTTGCGCACGCTTCCTCTGTACAGTGAGGTCGCCAATGAGGAATTGGTGTTTGCCGTCCGCTTCGGTTTCATCACCGCCGGAGAAGCCCGGCTCCACACTGAGAAAGGCCCGGATTACAACGGCCGCCCCACTTGGCGGGTCGTGGGCACGGGGAGAAGCACGGGTGCCTTCGATTGGGTGTTTCGGGTGCGCGACCACTACGAGTCACACGTGGATCAAGCAGGCCTGTTTCCACACCACTTCACCCGGAGCGTGCGCGAAGGGGGGTATCGCATGGAGCGCGAAATCACCTTCGACCCCGCCCGGCGCACAGCCATGACGGAGGACAAGGAAAAGGGCACCACCCGACACCAGGTTTTGCCCGCCTATTGCCAGGACCTGGTCTCCGCATTCCACTACGCGCGCAACCTGCCCTTGGACACCGTACCGTATGGAGGGCTGGTTGAAATCACCACCTTTCTTGACGGAAAGGTGCACACCCTGCGCGCACGGAAAACCGGCAGAGAGCAAGTGGAGGTTCGCGCGGGGAAGTTTGATTGCTGGGTTTTTCAGCCGGTCGTGCTGAAGGGCAGGATCTGGAAGGATGAAGCCGACCTGACCATCCATGTCAGTGCCGATGCCCGCCGCACCCCGGTGCTCATCAAATCCGATTTGACCGTGGGGTCCATTCGCCTTGAATTGATTGAACAGCAGGGTTCACCAATCGCGGTCAGGCCGCAGTAAATTGCCGACCATGTCCGATGCCAACACCTTCGAGCCCGCCGTACTGGACCGGCTCGAGAAATTGAGGGACAAGTATGCCGCCATGGGGCAGGACTTGGTGTCTTATTTGGATGGTCTGCTTCATGCCGACTTCCCCACTTATTGGGACTACATCAATCTGGATACGCTGTTGAGCCTCCAGCAACCCGTCACCCCCTTCCCCGACGAGCAGATTTTTATCGTCTACCACCAGACAACCGAACTCTACTTCAAGTTGTCGCTGCAAGAGCTCCAACTGCTGCATGAGGCGGCGAATCCCGACCCGGATGAAATGCTGGTGCGCATCAGCCGCATCAACCGCTACTTCCGGGTATTGGTGGAGAGCTTCGATGTGATGGTGGAAGGGCTGGACCGGGGACAATTTCTCCAATTCAGGATGTCCCTGCTGCCCTCAAGTGGGTTCCAAAGTGTGCAGTACCGGTTGGTGGAATTGGCCTGCACCACGCTGGACCGCCTCGTGCACATTGAGTTGCGCGGGGAAAGGCGTGATCACAGCTTCGAAGACGTAGAGGCCATGTTTGAAGAGCTCTACTGGCGACGGGGGGCCACAGAGTTGGCCTCTGGCGAGCCCACCTTGACCCTCAAGCAATTCGAAGCGAAATACAGAAACAACATCGTGGCTTTTGCAGAAGAGCGGTTCCACTCCAACGTCCGCAAGCAGTGGCAAAACCTCGAGGGTGGCAACACTGCTGCCGCGCTGACGGCCGCCATGAGAGAACTCGATGAGTTGGTCAATGTCCATTGGCCCCTCTCACACTATCGCAGCGCCGTGCGCCACTTGCAAAAAGACCCCGTGGACATTGCGGCCACCGGTGGAACCAACTGGCAGCAATACCTGCCCCCCCGGTTCCAAAAGATCATCTTCTTCCCTGAGCTCTGGAGCAAGCAAGAGCAGGAGGAATGGGGCAAGCGTTGGGTGCTGCAGAACATTGGGCACAAGTGATCCGCTCCAAGCGTTAAAACTGCACCAAGGCAAAACTTTTTTTGCTCCCGCCCGTTCAAGGACCCGGGCAAAGCAAGTTTACACCGCCAACATCCATGCAAAATCGGTCCACATACATTTGGGTTCATCCGCTCCTGATTGCAACGGCAGGGCTGATTCTGTCTGGTTGCGGACGGACTGAGACCGGTGGCCAGCCTTCGGCTTTGTTGTCACTGATTTCTGTGGCCGTTCCTGCCGAAACAGCTTCAGAGGAAGACCGCTTGGCCGCGCAATTCGGACTCGCCAACGACTCAGTGGATTGGATTGTGTCTGCGGGGACCGTGCGATCAGGACAGAGCCTCTCTCATTTGTTGTCCCCTGTGGGAATTTCCAATGCGAGCCTGCATCACATTGCCACAGCCCACCGCGACGTATACGACGTGCGACAGATGCGGGAGGGCCGGCCTTGGTGGTTGTTTCTTTCCGCCCAAGACTCCGTGGTACAACACTTCGTCTACGGCATTGACCAACGCGAGTATGTCGTGTTTGGCCTTGGTGAAGACCTTCAGGTAGAACGCGGACATTACCCCACGGAAACCCGACGGAAATATGTCACCGGTGAAGTGTCCGGCAGCCTCTACCAAACCTTGGAAGACGCGGGTCACACGACCACCTTGGCCTACGCCATGTCCATGGTGTACGCCTGGACCATTGACTTCAGCCGCATCCAGCCCGGAGACCATTTTCGCATCCTGTATGAGCGCGACTGGGTGGGTGATGACGCTGTGGGGTTGCCACGCATCGTGGCGGCCGAGTTCATTCACCGCGGCCGGAATTTTCCCGCGTTCGCTTTTGATCAGGGCGATGGCGAAGACTACTTTGACGAAACGGGCGCGAGCCTGCGCAAGGCTTTCCTCAAAGCGCCTGTGGAATTCAGCCGCATCTCCAGCCGGTTCAACAAACGGCGTTTTCACCCCGTGCTCAAAAAGGTCAAAGCGCACCTCGGGACGGATTATGCCGCGGCACGCGGCACCGAAATTGTAGCCGTAGGAGACGGTGTGGTGACCCAAGCAAGCTACACGCGAGGCAACGGCAAATATGTCAAGATCCGCCACAACGATACCTACACCACCCAGTACCTGCACATGAGCCGCCGCAATGTGAAGGAAGGACAAGCGGTGCGCCAGGGCGATGTGATCGGGTATGTGGGCAGCACCGGGCTCGCTACCGGCCCCCACGTGTGTTTTAGGTTTTGGAAAAACGGCCAGCAGGTCGATCACCTCAAAGAGGACTTTCCACCTTCGACCCCCATTCGCGAAGATGCCGTGGGCGCCTTCCAAACTGTGTGCAACACGCTGCTCACTGAAATGGCCCAGCGAGATGCCCATGAAGGGCCCCAATTGGCTTCAACGGGTCACTAACCCTGCCTAAGGAGCGCGGCGCGGCGCGCTTTCCACGGCCATGTTGCGCAGCAATGCCAAGCCGACACCATCCGACAACACATGCCCCGGCTGCGAGCGCTCGGGGTGCCATTGTACGCCCACCAAAAAAGGAACGCTGACGGTATCGCGGTAGCGGATGCCTTCGATGAGACCCCCAGGCGCCTTGGCCCATCCCATAAAGGCTGATGAAAGTCGGTCTATGCCTTGGTGGTGGTGGCTGATGAATTCGCCTTCGGTGCCAAGGTCAAACCCCACGCCGCCCGACAACCAAGCTGTGGTCACCTCGACATTGTGCACAGTGTCCTTGGTATTGCCGGGTTTTCCACCCCTGTGTCCTGCATAACCCGCATCGGGCAGGTGGGGGTGCAAACTGCCGCCGCCGTAGACATTCATGACCTGAAGGCCTCTGCAAACGCCCAAACAAGGTGTCCCATCGGCCACCACCCGGTCCAGCAACAACAGCTCCACGCGGTCGCGTTCGACATCAATCCTGCCGCAGCGTTCCGTGTCCGCCGCCTGGCCATAGCGACCGGGGTGGACATCCTCTCCTCCCGTCAGCACCACAGCTGAAGCCGCGTCCAATGCTTGCGCCAGCGCCGCGTCTGCGGCCCCGTATGCCTGCACAAAACGCAAAGGCCCATGGCCAGCCTCCGCTGCCAGCCGTCCCAGCCAATTCCTGTAGCTCCTGTTCCGGTAGAATTTGGACAGCACAATGGTGGTGCTGTCGGGGACGTAGACTTCGGACTGTGCCTGCGCCTGCGGTGTCTCGACAGGAGCTGTGCCGCAGCCAACGGCCCCGAAAAAGACGACCGCCAAGGCCGCGATCAGCTGTGCCAACACGCCGCGCTTGGTCATGTCGCCACCCATGTTTCGACCTCTTCGAGCTGCAATGCCGGCAGGTCGAGTTTGTTCTTTTTGCGGAACCCATTGAGCTTTTCCCGCAGCGCCGTCGCCTTCGCAGATTGAACGGCTTCGGGCGTATCAAACCCTGCCGCGGCCACGTGCGGTGCCCAGTCAGCTGAAATCCCCAAAGCCTGCAACGCATCGAGGTCGGGGCCTGTGCGGAAGACTTCCGGCCGCATCTGCGGAAACAACAGCACCTCTTGGATGGAGCGTTGATCGGTGAGCATCATCACGAGGCGGTCCACGCCTATGCCCACGCCGCTGGTGGGCGGCATGCCGTATTCCAAAGCGCGCAGGAAGTCCTGGTCGATGAACATCGCCTCGTCGTCGCCGCGCTCGCTGAGCTTGACCTGGTCTTCAAAGCGCTCGCGCTGATCAAGCGGGTCATTGAGCTCGGAGTAGGCGTTGGCGACCTCTGTGCCATTGATGAACAGCTCGAAGCGCTCCGTGTACCCGGGCTTGTCGCGGTGCGCCTTGGTCAGGGGTGACATCTCTACCGGGTAGTCCGTGATGAAGGTGGGCTGCACCAAGTGGTGCTCACACTTCTCCCCAAAAATGGCGTCGACCAGCTTGCCTTTGCCCATGGAATCGTCCACCTCGATGCTGAGGTCTGCACAGGCTTGGCGGAGTCCGGCTTCGTCCATCCCGTCGATGTCCACGCCGCTGTGCTCGAGGATGGCATCGCGCATCGAAAGCCGGCGGTATGGAGGCGCAAACTCAATCGTTTGGCCCTCCAACCGGGCTGTGGTTGTCCCGTGGACCGCCTTGCACGCCCGCGCGCAGAGCTGCTCGGTGGTCTCCATCATCCAGTGGTAGTCCTGATAGGCTACGTAGAGTTCGAGTATCGTGAACTCGGGGTTGTGCGTCCGGTCCATGCCCTCGTTGCGGAAGTTGCGCGAGAACTCAAAGACGCCGTCAAACCCCCCGACGATCAGGCGCTTCAGGTAGAGCTCGTTGGCAATCCGCAAGTAGAGCGGGATGTCGAGCGCGTTGTGGTGTGTCTCAAAGGGTCGGGCAGCAGCGCCGCCAGGAATGGCCTGCAGCACCGGGGTGTCCACCTCCAGCCATCCGCGCTCGGTAAATGCGTCGCGCATGGCCTGAATGATGCGGCTGCGGGCCTCGAAGGTGCGCTTGACTTCCGGGTTGACCACAAGGTCCACGTAGCGCATGCGGTAGCGCAGTTCGGGGTCGGTGAATGCGTCGTGCACCTGGCCGTCCTCATCGGTCTTCACCGAGGGAAGTGGGCGGATGGACTTGCTCAATACCGTCATCTCCTTGACCAGCACACTCGGCTCCCCGGTTTGGGTGGTGAAGGTGGTCCCCTTCACTCCGATGATGTCTCCACGGTCGAGGAGCTTCTTGAAAACCGTATTGTAGGTGGTCTTGTCCTCACCGGGGCAGAGCTCGTCGCGGTTGAGGTATATCTGGATTTTTCCCGTCGCGTCCTGCAGCTCGGCAAAGGAGGCTTTGCCCATGATGCGCCGCGAAAGGATGCGGCCTGCAAGGCAGACGTCAAGCCCTTCCTGGAAGTCCTTCGCCAAGGGCGCGGCGTGGTGGTCTACCGGGTAGGCGGCGGCGGGATAAGGGTCGATGCCCAATTGTCGAAGCTGCTTCAGACTTTCCAGTCGGACGCGCTCCTGTTCGGATCGGATCATGTCGAATCGATGTAACGGCGGATGCACAGCGAAATTAGGATGTTCCGGCCCGTCCTGCAGTAAGTAAATTTGCAGGGAACTTCGAGCCATGCGCGACCTTATTGCCTCTTTTCCCGATCAACTTTCTGAAGCGGCCCAATCCATGGCGGCCCAACCGCTTCCCGAAACGGTGCCTGATCACGACCGCATTCTTGTGCTGGGCATGGGAGGGTCGGGTATAGGCGGGCGCTTCTTGTCTGGTTTGCTGGGCGACGCTGCCCGGGTGCCCGTCGCTTCTGGCCACGACTACCGCATCCCCGCATGGGTGGGGCCATCGACCATGGTCCTGGCCTGCAGCTACAGTGGAAATACTGAAGAAACGCTGGCCGCTTTGGCCGCTGCTGTGAACCAAGGTGCCCAAGTCCGCGCCTTGACTTCGGGCGGCAAACTCGGCGCCATGGCGGAAGCCAACGGATGGCCTGTATTGACCGTGCCCGGCGGACATCCCCCGCGCTCCCAATTCGGGTGGGCCGTCACCGGACTGCTGCACCACTTCTCCGCTTTGGGTCACGCGCCGTTGGATGCCCCCGATGTCCTCGCAGATGTGGCGGCGTCCGCAGCGTTGTTGACCGCTCAAAGCGACAACATCACCGCACAGGCCGGGCAATGGGCAGACTTGCTGGCGTCCAAAACACCCATGCTCTATGGCGATGCCGCTTTGGAGCCCGTGCTCATCCGGTGGCGCCAACAAATCAATGAAAACGCCAAGCGGCTGTGCAACCACCACGTTTTTCCCGAAATGAACCACAACGAACTCGTGGGGTGGGAAAGCGGAGACGGAAGCATCGCCACGGTTTTTCTGCACACTGGCGAAGACCACCCGCGCACGGCAGAACGCATGCGCTTGTGCAAGGAGATTTTTGCCAAAGCCGGTGCTGCTGTTGAATCCGTGCAGGCGATCGGAAGCAGCCGCCTGCAGTCGTGGATGTTCTTGGTGCACCTCGGTGATTGGTTGTCCTTGATCATGGCAGAGAATGCCGGGGTAGATCCTGTCGACATCCGACACATCGATTACCTGAAAGGCGAATTGGCCAAGATGGCATGATCCCCCGCGTCCACGTCCAAGACTTAGGTCAGGCGGCCTACAAGCCCACTTGGGACCTGCAGGAGCGCTTGCTCAAAGAGGCGGTGGACCGCAAGATTGCCCGGCGGCGGGCAGGCCTCAACGAATCCGGGAGAACGCCGGAAGACGACGACCCTGAATTCCCTTGGCCCGAGCACCACTTGCTCTTCGTAGAGCATCCCCACGTGCTGACCTTGGGCAAGAGCGGCGACGCCAACCATGTCGTGGCATCGAAAGAACGCCTGGACGCTTTGGGTGTCACCTACCACGAAATCAACCGGGGCGGCGACATCACCTATCACGGACCCGGCCAACTCGTGGCCTATCCCATTCTGGACCTCGATCAATTTCGGACCGACATCGGTTGGTATTTGCGGCAACTGGAAGAGGCCGTCATGAGAACCTGCGCCGATTGGGGGGTCGCCACCGGGCGGATTGACGGCCTGACCGGCGTGTGGGTGGAGCCCGAAGCGGGATTGGGGGCGAGAAAAATCTGTGCGATTGGCGTCAAGTGTAGCCGCTGGGTCACCATGCACGGCTTGGCATTCAACCTCTCTACTGACCTTGATTTCTTTAACCTCATCGTTCCGTGCGGCATTCAGGACCGTGGGGTGACCAACCTCGTCCGCGAATCAAACAGGCACGTTTACCAACAAGAGGTGCGCGAGGCGCTGGCGTCACACCTTTTATCCGTACTTGGCGCAGTCCCCGCTGGACAAACTTCATGAAACGTCTTCTCCTCCGGCTCACCGTTTTCTGCATTGCGGTTTACGGCTTGAGCGTCATCACAGACAACGCTCACGTTTGGCACGGCTTGAGGCAGTGCTACCTCCGCGGCTACAAAAATGCCCAGGTCGACGACCTGCCATACCAATCTGTGCGCAGCCTGCCCGCCTCGGAGTCGCCGCGTCCTTGGGCCCTGCACAGCCGGTTCAATGAGGTGTCCATTCCCGAGCATGTCCTCGACTCAACCCGCCAATGGAAAACGGTCGCCCTTGCCGTCATTCATCAGGACTCCCTCTTGGTGGACTGGACTTCAGATGAAGTGCCGGGAGCAGATACGATGAGGACCAACGCCTTCTCTGCGGCGAAAAGCCTAACGGCCCTGGCCATCGGCGCGGCAGAATTGGACGGCCTGCTTTCGGTCGGAGATCCCGTTTCCAAGTACCTGCCCCGATTTTCTGAAGGGCCTGCCGCGGAGCTGACCATAGAACACGTGCTCCAGATGCGGAGCAGCATTCCTTACACGGAGAACTACAAAAACCCGATCGGGTTTATGGCCAAGTGCACCTATGGCAAGGACATCATGCGCCGACTGCAGGACTACACTGTAGAGGGCACGGCTGGTATTCCGTGGAAGTACCAAGGCGGAAACACCTTGTTGCTGCAAGAAATCCTGTTGCAGGTCATCGATGTGCCCTTGGGTGATTGGTTCCACCAAAAGATCTGGGACCCCCTTGGTGCTACGGAGGAGGCCTTGTGGTCCATCGACAATGCGGGCAATGAACGCAATTACTGCTGCTTCTATACCCGGGGCACAGAGTACGCCCGCCTGGGGAAGTTGCTACTGGACTCCGGGAAGGTCGGTGACCGCACGGTGTTGTCTCCGGACTTCATTCGCCGGATGACCACGCCCATTGGCCCCTTGCCCGACGGAACGGACATCGGGTATTACGGGTATCAAATGTGGATGGGGCACCACCGGGGCCATGCGTTCAAAAGCATGCAAGGGCTGCACGGTCAGTATATCGTGCTCATCCCCGACCTGGACTTGATCGCGGTGCGCACCGGATTCTTCAGGCCAAAGGGAAAGTTGCGCGGCATCGACCGCGATGTTTACAGCACAATTGACATGGCGATGGCGGCATCTGGAATTGAATAAAACGAATACAAATTCAATTCTATCGTCTGCGAATTTGCTTTTTATAAAGTTCAATTCGTATATTAGAGTTTGTAGCCTTGTGGGAAACACCCACTATGCGACAACCAAATCGTCCGCCCATGAATGCCCAGCTCGATGCTATCATCGTTGATGATGAAGCGCCCGCCCGCGAGGTGCTGCACAGCCAGCTCGAAAGACATTGCCCCTTTATCAGGGTCATTGACCAAGCTCCAAACGCCCGAATAGGGTACGACGCCATCCGAAGCGGCAGGCCCCACATCGTTTTCGTTGATATCCGAATGCCCTTCGAGTCAGGCTTGGATTTAATCGACCGCTTCGACGACCGCGAATTCTATGTGGTCTTCTACACCACGTATCAGGATTACGCCATCGATGCGATCCGGAGGCAGGCCTTCGATTATTTGTTGAAACCGGTGGACGCGGTGGACCTCAAAGCCTGTGCCGAGCGCATTCGCGAGCACTACAGAATCAAAATGATCGAGAATGGTGACTTCCACCGCAAGCTCGAAATCACCACTTCAGGACAGCGTCATTTCATTCGCCACTCTGAAATACTGCATGTCGAAGCCAGCGGAAGCTATGCGTGCATCTACAAGACGGACGGCGGACGGCTCATGGTCTCGAAAAACCTGAAATACGTCGAGAGCCTGATCAACAACCCCAAATTCGTTCGGGTGCACAACAGCCAACTCGTTCACTTGAACAAGATCCGCCAGTGCAATTACCGGACGAACTCGATCACCTTGGTCAACGGAAAAGAAATCGCCTTGGCCGTGCGCAAGCGGGAAGACTTGAGGCGCCGGATGGCGGAAATGCTCTCGACGGACGAAGACCCATCGGGTTTTGATGCGGCCGTCGCCTGACCTCAAACGCCTTTGAACACCAAGGGCGGCGAACGGCGGCTACCTTCGCGTGAGCATGGCCGCCAACAATGACATCAGAAGCCTGGACGACGAAGGGCTGAAGTCCGCTGCAGTGCAGCTGGGACAACCTGCTTTTCGCGGTAAGCAATTGGCCGACTGGATTTGGGCCAAGGGCGCTAACCAGTTCGGGGACATGACCAACTTGCCACAGGACTTCCGTGCGGCTTTGGAATCCCAATTCGTTTTGGCGCCCATTCGGGCAGAAGAAGAGCAGGTCAGCAAGGATGGCACGGTCAAATGCGCCTTTCCGATCGAGACGGGCAAAGTGGTTGAGGGCGTCCTGATTCCCGCCAAGGACAGGATGACAGCCTGCATCAGCAGCCAAGTGGGGTGCAGCTTGTCTTGCTCTTTTTGCGCCACTGGAAAGCTCAAACTGTTGCGCAACCTGACGGCGGGTGAAATCGTGGATCAGGTCCGGCACATTGCCGCTTTGGCCGAACGCCACCACCACCACCGGCTGACGAACATCGTCTACATGGGCATGGGCGAACCCCTGCTGAACTACAAGAACGTGCTGCAATCGGTGGACCGCATCACCGGAACGCCCGGCTTGGGCATGAGCCCCAAGCGGATCACGGTCTCCACCGCCGGCATCGCCAAGATGATCCGCAAGCTCGGCGACGACGAGGTCCGGTTCAACCTCGCGCTCAGTCTACACGCGGCTCAGGACGCCAAGCGCAACCGCATCATGGAGATCAACGAGACCAACGACTTGGACTCCTTGCGCGATGCGCTCATGTACTTCCACGAGAAGACCGGCACCCGGGTCACGTTCGAGTACATCCTGCTCGGTGGGTTCAACGACGACCTGGAAGACGCCAGAGACCTGGCGCGTTTCGCCTCATGTGTGCCGTGCAAAGTCAACCTCATCGAGTACAACCCCATTGACGACGCAGAATTTCGCAAGGCGGACCATGAGCGGACAGACAACTTCAAGGACCTGCTTGAAGACAAGTTCAACATGGTGGTGAATGTCCGCCGCTCCCGGGGCGAGGACATCGATGCCGCATGTGGCCAGCTGGCCAACAAAAACAAGCTGGCCACAGGAGAAGCCTGAGCCCTTTAACCTGAAGCGCGGACTGAGTTGCAGCGCGCACAAAGGCGCGCCTTTATGTCGCGTTAGTCGAGCTTGAGGACGGCGAGGAACGCTTCCTGGGGCACCTCCACAGAGCCGACCTGGCGCATGCGCTTCTTTCCTTTCTTCTGCTTCTCGAGCAGCTTACGCTTACGCGTGATGTCGCCTCCGTAGCATTTGGCCGTTACGTCTTTTCGCACGGGCTTGATGGTTTCGCGCGCAATGATCTTGGCACCAATGGCCGCCTGGAGTGCGATCATGAACTGCTGCCTTGGAATGAGCTCCTTCAATTTGGCGCAGATGCGTTTGCCAAGGCTGAAGGCATTCGACCGGTGAACCAGGGCAGACAGGGCATCCACTTGGTCGCCATTGATCAAGATGTCCAGCTTGACCAGTTGGGACGGCTTGTACTCATCCGGGAAATAATCGAAGGAGGCGTAGCCGCGGGAGACGCTCTTGAGCTTGTCGTAGAAGTCGAAGACGATCTCGCCCAACGGCATGGAAAACGTCAACTCCACGCGGTCCGAGGTCAGGTAAACCTGGTTGTTGAGGATGCCGCGCTTGTCAATGGCCAGATTCATGATGGCCCCCACATACTCGGCCTTGGTGATGACCTGGGCTTTGATGAAGGGCTCTTCCACATGATCGAGTTTGCCCGGGTCCGGCAACTCCGAAGGGTTGTTGATCACGATGGGGCCGCCCTTTTTGGGGTGGCAGATGTAGCTCACGTTGGGCACCGTGGTGATGACCGTCATGTTGAACTCCCTTTCCAATCGCTCCTGGACAATTTCCATGTGGAGCATACCGAGGAATCCGCAACGGAAGCCAAAACCCAACGCGGCCGAGCTTTCGGGCTCAAACACCAGCGAGGCGTCATTCAACTGGAGCTTCTCCATACTGAAGCGCAGCTCCTCATAGTCCTCGGTGTCCACCGGATAAATGCCCGCAAAAACCATGGGCTTGACATCCTCAAAACCCTTCACTGCCTCATCACAGGGGTTGGAAGCCAGGGTAAGGGTGTCCCCCACCTTGACCTCTTTGGCGTTTTTGATGCCCGAAATGATGTAGCCGACGTTGCCTGTTTTCACCGTTTGCTCCGGCTGCAGCTCCATCCCGAGGACGCCGATTTCATCGGCATTGTACTCCTTGTCCGTGTTGAAGAACCGCACGCGGTCGCCCTTCTTGATTTCCCCATTGAGCACCCGGTAGTAAGCAATGATGCCGCGGAAAGAATTGAAGACTGAATCGAAAACCATGGCCTGCAAGGGCGCCTCGGGGTCTCCTTTCGGTGCAGGGACCCGGTCCACGATGGCCTCAAGGATGGCCTCGACACCCAAGCCCGTCTTTCCACTGGCGGGTAAGACATCGCCCGGATCACACCCAATCAGGTCCACAATCTGGTCTGTGACTTCCTCCGGATCCGCGCTGTCCAGGTCCATTTTATTCAACACCGGAATGATCTCCAGGTCGTGCTCGATGGCCAAATACAGGTTGGAAATGGTCTGCGCCTCAATGCCCTGTGTCGCGTCAACGATCAGCAGTGCGCCTTCGCAAGCGGCAATAGAACGGCTCACTTCATAGCTGAAGTCTACGTGTCCTGGGGTGTCGATGAGATTGAAAATGTAATCCTGGCCACCCCTGGAGTACCGCATCTGGATGGCGTGGCTCTTGATGGTGATGCCCCTTTCCCTCTCCAAATCCATGTCGTCCAGGGTCTGCTCCTGCAGTTGGCGCTCGTCCACGGTACCCGTGACTTGCAGCAGGCGATCGGCGAGCGTGCTCTTGCCGTGGTCGATGTGGGCAATGATGCAGAAGTTCCGAATGTTTTCCATGGGCTCCGCAAAAGTACGCCCGGTCAGGGCGGGATGGTGCTGCGCCCAAACCTCTATTCCCCGACGTTCATTCGCCCCATTATACCGTCTATCCTCCAGCATGAGGCTGAAAGGGTGTGCGATGGCGTCGGCTTGGGGTATATTGCGCCCCCCCGCGAGAACCAACACCATGAGATTTTCAATAATTCTCCTCATTGCCTGCGCCCTCCCGTTTTCCTTCAATGCTCAGGAAAACCTTCCGGCCGAAATCGACGCGCTCTACAGCAAGTATGGTGGTTTCGACTTTGCCGTCATGATGATGGACCGAGACGAGTGGGATGTTTACCGCAATTGGGAAGGCTACGACCAAGAAGCCGTCATTGCCGTCATCAAGCGGCACCAAAACACGCCTGAATACCTCGCCAAGAAGGAGTTGCGCAAGCAGCAACGCCTCATGCGCTCAGGTGAGTGCGACTGTTGGATCGAGCCCACGGAATCCTACACTGAGATTACCCCGGAAATGCAGCAATTCACCGGTGGCGCCGGTATTGATGTGGACTACGCCCACGGTCCGCTTTCCTTGCCGTTCAGTTTCAACTTGTTCGGTCAGACGTACGATGAGTTCTACATCAACTCCAAAGGCATGATTTCCTTTATCGAGCCGGTCATCGACTGGACGCCTGAGGAACTTCCCGATTCTGAATACAACATCATTTCTGGTTTTTGGGCGGACGCGGATTACCGCCTTACAGGCGACATTTTCTACCGCATCACACCGGAGGCCGTTTATGTGAACTGGGTGGACGTTGGGTACTACAACAACGGCGACGACCGCACCAACAGCTATCAGATCGTGTTCTCTGCCGACGGCTCCATTGCAGTTGGTGGGGGCAACAACGTCCAGCTCTGCTACGAATCGATGGAGTGGGCCCACGGCGATGTGGGTGGCGAAGGGGGTTGCTGCGGACCTGACCCCGCCACAGTGGGTGTAGACGTCCAAAACAACAGCGACAACTTTGTGCAATTCGGCCGTTTCAACTTTCAAGACGGCAGCTACAATGGACCCTATGGTGGCGGACCCGCCAACCAAGATGGCTGCTTTTGGCTCAACGGAAAGGACTTCTGCATCAACGTTTCGGGCGCAGACCCGAACCAAGCGCCCATTCCCACGGAAACCCCTGGTTCCGGTTGCGATGACACCCTGTATGTCTGTCTCAACGACACCCTTGATTTGAACCTGGGCTTTCTCTCGCCAGAGTCGGACCAAACCGTCTCCATCGAATTGTCGGATGTGCCCGCTGTGACCAACAATGGCACTTACGTGGAAGATGGCATCACCTATTTGGATGCCTTCCTCGCAGGAACAGCCGACAACGTCGGGACTTATTTCCTCGAAATCACAGCCACAGATGACGGCACCCCTGTTGGAGAAACGGTGTTGAGTTACTGGGTTGAGGTCATCAATGTGGAACTCCCAACGCTGACCGTTGAGGGCGACCTCAGCATCTGCTCAGGGCAAGAAACCACCATTACCTGTAACGACGACTTCGACAGTTACCTGTGGACCCTTGGGTGCAGCGGCCCCGAGTGCACCTATCCTTTTGGAGGCACCTTCAATGTGACCGCCTCCATCGACGAAGGGTGCTCTGCCTCTCAGGATTTCTTCATTTACCAGAGCCTGTATTTCTTGCCCGATGTCTGCATCGAGCCCAATCCTATTTGTGGTGACGATACCGCCATTGTAGCCGTCTGTGACGAAGACATGGACGAATTCGTCGAGTACGAATGGGATGGCGACTGGAATGGTGCTGGTGGCGAAATTGTCATTCCAGCTACCGAACTGGGCGACACCGCCATCGGTGTGACGCCAGGTTCGTTCCGCATTTTGGTTACCAATGACGATGGATGTCAGGGACAGCGCGTGTTCAATGTGGAACAAGTCACCCAGGTCATTCCCGAGGTCACCATTCCACCCGTGTGCGACAGCCTCTACAGCGTCCAATTCAGCGGAGGGTACACCACACCCGATGCCGGACCGCTCCTGATCTACATGACCGCCTCCGACCCGAGTGGATGGGGTGGCGACAACTATTTGGAAGTGACGGTCACCGACGCCGACGGAAACGAGTCTACATACGTGCTGACCAGCTTTGAAGTGTTTACGGCCCACACTGATATTGAAGTCTCGCTGGGGGACCTCGTGGAAATCATCCTGGTCACAGGTGCAAACGCGCCCGTAGAGGACTTCAGTTTCACCGTGTACAATTGCACGACGCAGAACCCTGAGCCTGTGGAAGACCTCCCTGCAGAGGGTGGATTGGTGTATTCCGCCACAGCCAACTGCGAAGTGGACCCCGTCGGCGGGTCATGGAGCGTCAGTGAAGGCTCCGGCACCTTCTCTGAACCGACGGAATTCAATACGTTCTTCAACCCTACCAGTGGTTTTGGCGTCTACGAGGTGTGCTTCACGGATGACAACTGTGGCTATGCGGCGTGTTATCCCATGGAGGTGAGCACCACGCCTGTGGCCAACCTTGTCGGCCCGACCGCCAACCTGCAGGCCGATGGCAGCTACCTCTTGTGTGGTGGTGAATCTGCCAACTTCCAGGTCGACACCCTCTACGAAGGCGCCATCTATCCCTTCGAATGGCCCGATGCCGAATCGTCCCAAGGCTTTTTCGCTGAGTATGAGTACAACACCGATGGTACGTACGACCTCTCTGTGGAAATCAGCAATGCCTGCGGATCCCTTGAATTGCCCTTCACCATTGTGGCATCCGCGCAACTGGAGCCCGAGCTTGAAGACATCATCGTGTGTGAGGAAGGAACTGAAGTTGTGCTGGATCCGGGACTGGACCCTGGCAGCGATGCAGAAATCGAATGGACGCTGGACAATGCCAACCTCAACGAGGACGATTTTGTGATCCTGGCCGATGCCGCCGGTGAATACTGCATCGAGGCCACCAACGAATGTGGTGCCGCAGAAGCCTGCTCAGAAGTACAGGTTTTTGTGCCCATCCCCAACCCCATGCCGGCGTACAGCCTGAATTGCGAGGGTGGAAACACCGTGCTGGTGGATCCTCTGACGGACAATGACTGGACGGTCACTTGGGAAGATGGCACTGTAGGCAGCACCTATACCGCCACCTTCAACCCCTACCACGACACTTGGCTCTCAGCCACTTTCGAGGACCCCCTGGGCTGCACCGTCTTTGACGACAGCACCTTTGTCTGGATGGGATATCCTGTGGAATTGGGTACATCCGAACCCATCATTCCCAGCGACATTGAATCGCTTTTCCTCTGTCCCGAAATCCCCAACACATTTGAGCTCAATAGTTTGAATGCTGTTGACTGGAACTGGTCCCTCGAATTCCAGTTTGGCACCCCCAGCCCGAGCAACCTCAACTTCTTGCAAGAAGACCAGGTGACTTTCACTTCGGCTCAAATCTTGGACACCACCTACTGGTACGCTCCACTGTTCTTGACCGGAACTGCATTGAACCCCTGCACGCCTGCAGGATTGAGCTATCAATGGGAAGTGCAGGTGGACGCTTGCGAAATCAAGATTCCAAACATCTTCACTCCTGGAACGGCCGAAGGGTCGGTGGGCAAGAACGACCGGTTTGAAATTGAGGGCCTCTTGCGTTACAACGGCGCCATCCTGATGGTCTATGACCGCTGGGGTAACCTGGTCTTCCAGAGCGACAATTACGATAACCAATGGGATGCCCGGGACGCCTCTTCCGGCACCCATTACTACCTGCTGACCTTGCCCAACGGCAAGGAGTTCAGTGGTTCGGTCATGATCCAACGCTGATCGCGCGGCGTGGCCAAGGCGAAGACACACTTCGTCTGCAGTGACTGTGGACATACGACAGGCCAGTGGGTCGGGCGGTGCCCGAGTTGCAAGGCTTGGAATACCGTCACCGAATTCAAAGAGTCGGCCAACCCCCGTATGGAGCGGTCTGCCGTAGCCGCAGGTGCTGTGGTGGCCCGGCCTTTGATCGACTACACTGAGCACAAGACCGACCGGGCCAGCACCGGAGAACCCGAATTCAACCGGGTGCTGGGGGGCGGCCTCGTCCCCGGAGCGCTGGTGTTATTGGGAGGGGAGCCGGGGATTGGAAAGTCTACGCTGAGCTTGCAGACCGCCATGAAGGCGGGCGGAACCGTCCTCTACGTCAGCGGAGAGGAAAGTCCGGAGCAAGTGCGGCTGCGCGCAGACCGATTGGGGGTATTGGGTCCCGAATTGCTGATTCTGCCCGAGACGTCTACCGAGGGCATTGTCAAGGCCATCAAGGACCACAAACCCGACCTGCTCTTTGTCGACTCGATCCAGACGCTGCACACCCCGCGTGTGGAAAGTGCGCCGGGCTCCGTAGCGCAAGTGCGCGAGTCCACGGCCGAACTCATCTTGGCGGCCAAGCCGCTGCAGCTGCCGGTGGTTCTCATCGGCCACATTACCAAAGAAGGGGCCATTGCGGGTCCGAAGGTGCTCGAGCACATGGTCGATGTGGTGCTCACGTTTGAAGGAGACCGGCACCATGCCTACCGCATCCTGCGCGCCGCAAAGAACCGGTTCGGCTCTACCCAAGAGATTGGCATTTTTGAAATGCGGGGCGATGGCCTCCATCCTGTCACTGATCCTTCCGGCGCCCTGTTGGGCCATACGGACTCCCGTTTGAGCGGCACCGCTCTGGCTGTCGCCATAGAAGGTGCGCGGCCTTTGATGGTGGAAATCCAAGCGTTGGTCAGCAGTGCGGTGTACGGCACACCGCAACGCTCTGCTACGGGCTATGAGTTGCGCCGATTGAACATGCTGCTGGCAGTGCTGGAAAAGCGGTGCGGCTTCAAGTTGGGCGCATCCGACGTCTTCCTCAACCTCGCCGGCGGCATCCGTTTGGGCGATCCCGGCATCGATTTGGCGGTGGTCGGCGCCATTTTGAGCTCCACGCTGGACCTGACGCTGGACCCCAAGACCGCCTTGTGCGGAGAAGTGGGGTTGACCGGAGAAGTACGGCCTGTGGCCCGTTTGGAACAACGGATGATGGAAGCGGCCAAACTGGGCATGAAGCGGCTGGTCGTGAGCGGCCTGGCGGGCAAGGGGGCTGCGCCTCCGAAAGGGCTCGAGCTCATTCGCGTGGACCGCGTGGGCGAGCTGCAGAAGGTCCTATTCTGACGGCCTACCGGGCGGCGTCAAGGCCGCCAAGGCCATGAGGAGCGTCAAGGGCGTCAAGGGCGTCCGCCCACCACCACCACAAATTCGCCTTTGGGCGGGTGGTCATCGAAATGCGCGCGGACTTCCTTGCATGTTCCGCGGACCGTCTCTTCGAATTTCTTGGACAGCTCTCTGCTGACGCTCATCGGGCGATCGGGACCACAGTGCTCCTCCAGTTCTGCCATGAGCTTGACGATGCGGTGAGGCGATTCGTACAAGACGGTGGTGCGGACCTCATCCGCCAAGGCCTTGAGCCGGGTTTGTCGGCCCTTTTTGTGGGGCAGGAACCCCTCGTAAACGAAACGATCGCAAGGCAGCCCACTGATGACCAGTGCGGGAACGAAAGCGGTCGCGCCAGGAAGACATTGCACCTCCACCCCTGCCTCGATGCAGGCGCGCACGAGCAAAAACCCAGGATCGCTGATGGCGGGTGTGCCCGCGTCGCTGCACAGGCAGGCAGATGCCCCGCTCACAAGGTCGGCCACGACACCTTCGAGGACTTTGTGCTCGTTGTGGGCGTGAAAGGCCCTGAGGCGCGCTTCCAAGCCTTTGAGGCGGAGCAGTGATCCCGTCGTCCTCGTGTCCTCTGCCAGCACGAAATCAGCCCCTTCAATGGCCTCCATGGCCCGTGGGGTAAAATCGCCAAGGTTGCCGATGGGCGTGGGGACGACGGTCAGCATACTACTGGTATCGGCGTTCCACCCTTTCCAGGAAGCGCATCACGACAGGGTCTTCGCTGTCCCAATCGCCAAACGACGGCACCTGTTGTCCCAACCAATGCAAGGCCAACTCATAGGTTCCGGCTTCTTCCAAGGCGTCGAGCACCCGGTTGAATTCTACAGCATCGTCGGCAAACAGCATTTTGATGCACTCGTATTTCTCGACCAGACTGAACGCCTTGCGCAAATCCTTGATCGGCTGTCGCTCCATCTTCTCAGCGAGCGATGCCGGCGCCGCGTCTTCTGTCTGCACCATCGTTGGTGCTTCGGCCGTGCTTTCCGGCTGATCTGCTCCTGCCGCGCCCACTGTGTCGGTGACGGGTGCCATGGATTCCTCTGCGGCGGGTTCGGGTTCGCCAGTGGCGACCACCTCATCGGGCGCATCATTGGTGTCGGCCACCTCCGCCTGCTCCGCCTGCTCCTCTTGATCTGGCTCTGCAGTCATGGCTGCTGGCTCTTCTGTTGGCCCAGCAGCTTCGGGTGTCTCCACAGCCTCAGGCGTTGCCTCAGGTGTGGCAGTGACATCCGGCGCGACAAGGGGTGTGGTGGGCGACTCAACCCCTGATGCAACGGCATCAAACAATTCGGGAACTCCGGCGGAGCGTCGCGCCTCCTCTGCCTGTTCGGCTTGCTCGCGGCTGACCTCCTCAATGGCGTCAATCAACGACGTCTGGTAGGCTGCCCCGATCCGAAAGGGCCGCACGGGCTGCCTGTCGGCTGCGGCGTCATCCAAGCCGCCCTGGGGCGCCTTTTTTCTCACTTCGTATGAAAATTCGTGCGCCTTGAAACGCAATAAAATCAGCCGGTCGCACAGCTCCCGCGCATCTACCACGAGTGGGTCCAATTCTTCGGGCTCCAATGCCCCTGCGCGCAATTTGCGCAACCCCTCTCCCAGGTCTCCCACCAGGTCTTCCAAATTCTTGAATCCCGCCATGATCCGGCCTTCTCGTTGTTGATGCCGCTAAACTATTGGGGTTGGAGCCCTTCCAAACCCACACCAAAAGCCTTCATCAACGGGGGACGGTGAATCCGAGTACCACCTCGTGTCCACCCCCAAGAACCTGGGCCAAACTGCCCGTGGCCCAATTCCTGTTGTAGCTGAAGGTCAACTGGTTGTTGATTTTGACGCCTGCGCCCAAATGGGCTGCGCCCGCAGAGCGGTACCCCGCCATCGCCCAGACGTCGCGGCTGTGGTCCACCCGCATGGCTGCTGACCATTCGGCGGGAATGGGACGCAAGTGTTGGTACTGCAACACAGGCGTCCAGCCCCAATCTCCAGAGCTGTAGCGGTAGGACACTTGTGCACGCAGATGTGACTGAAGCCGGGAATCCAAATTTGTGCCCTGGTACACAGGCAGGCTGGAACCCAAAATCTGACCCGCGGACACCGCCAGTTGAAAGGCACCTCCGGAAAGGAGCAAGCCCGCAGAAGCGTCGGGCACCCCAACGGACTGGTAGGTGTCTCCCAAGACGGGGTCGCCACCTTGTTCAAGTTCAATCTTGTTGCCGTCCAACGCAAATTGGGTCCAGCCCAAGCCGAGCCCGAAAGACAGCCCCAAATCACGGGTCCATCGCGTCTTGTATGCCAGTCCGACATGTGCGCCAGACATCCGCGTGGGGCCGGCGATGTCGCTCCATACCCGGGCCCCCCACCCCAAAGATTTCGATGCCGTTGGTGAGGTCAAGGCCAAAGAAGTCGTTCGGGGTGCCGAGGGCACACCGGTCCAAGGGCTCCGCTGCCAGAGACTCACGTGAATGAGCGAGTCCATCCCCGCCGCAGCAGGGTGCGCGTCAAACATGTGGTCCAGCGGCAACGTCGTCACGGGCTGCTGCTGCGCAGAGGCGACTTGAGCGGTGGCACACGCCAAGAACGCCCAACACCCGAAGCGGAATATGATCTTGTTCATGCCGGGCATCATCTCATGATCGTAATGGGACCCGTCCATTCGGTTTGGATGGCGGGCTCTTCGACGCGAATGTGATAGTAGTAAGTCCCCACCGGCACGGCTGTGCCGTTGAGGGTTCCATCCCATGAACCATCGGCCACACCTCTGGTGAAGAGGACATCTCCCCATCGGTTGAACACTGTGATTTCCGCGCTGGGGTATTGGTCTACACCCGAGAGATTCCACTGGTCGTTCACGCCATCGCCGTTAGGGGTAAAGCCCGAGGGGATGTCCAGTTCCTGCAACACCTCCACTAGGGCCGTGTCCACCGCCGTGCAGCCATTCGCCGTGGTGGCCTCCAGCAGGAAAGTGGTGGTGGAAAAGAGCGGGTTGGTCGGGGTCGTTGCGGATTCAGGGAAGGCGACATCGGCGCTGGGGAACCAAGCGTATGTCCATTCTTCTGTCGCACCACCTGCGCCCAGGCCGGCTGTCGCACCTGAGGCAATCTGCGCGTCCTGACCGGCATCCGGGGTGGGCAAGGCAAAACCTGTGACCGCCACGGAGTCTTCTCGCACACAGCCGAGCCTGATGGCGGTGTATACCCAATAGGCCAACCCTTCGGAAACTGCCGCTGTTTGGGCGCTCAAACCCACGCCATTGGCGCCGTCAGGAAGGGCCCAATAGGCTTCGGTGGCGCCATCAGAAAGGGCCTCCAATTCAAGGGGGGTGCCAGCACACAGTGCTGTATCCGGCGGCACTGTGAGCACCACATCGCCTTCGGCCACCAGTGGAATGGACGCGATTTGAGCTGCACAGCCTTGGGCGTCGAGCGCCTCAACGGCGTATTGGCCTTCGCCCAAATCAGCCTGAACAGCTCCTTCGGCCAAGAATTCACCCTCCACATACCAATTCACTGTGAAGGGCGCACCCGCCCCACCCGATACCGATACCGCGAGCAATCCGTCCTCATCGCCGGAGCAACTGGGCCTGTCAAGGGTGTCCAGCACCACCGTCACGGCGGGAGGTGCCAAGACCTCCACCAGCAACACAGCGGGACAACCGGCGTCGTCCAATGCCGTGACTTCATAGATGCCCGCACCCACCCCAGAGATGGTGTCCCCAGTGGCAACGGCGCCAAAAGGACCAGAAAACGTGTAGTCCACGCTTCCCGTTCCATTTTCTGTAGACAAGGCAATTTGTCCGTCTTCGCTGTTTGCACAAGAGGCCGAATCCACCGCTGCAAACAGCACGAAGTCACTGGCTGCGTCGATCACAATGGTGTCCAAGTAGGTGCACCCTATTGAGTCTATCAAGGTCAAGGGGTATGGGCCAGGAACGAGGAAGGGCAAGAAAACCGAATCGGCAGCGCCTTGCACGACAACGGCGTAAGGGGGAATGCCACCAAATGCATCCAAGGTTGCTGCCCCTGCGAGCGCTCCTCCACAACTGGGTTGGGTTAGGGCCATGTCAAGGCCCAATCCACTGGACGTAGGCACGAGCGAAATGGTGGTGTCCAATGCACAGCCCGCCGCATCGGACAGGGTCCACACGTATGTGCCTGCGGGCAATGCGCTTGCTGCCGATCCGGAGCCCACCAAGGTGTCTCCCGCTGTTGTCATGCCGGTCCATGATGAGGCCAAGGGCGCTGTGCCACCCGTGGGGTTGCCCAATACTGCGCCCGTTCCACCTTCGCACGCCGGCATGTCTGCCAGCCCCAGAAACTGGAGCGGCGCAGGAAGGTCTACTTGCACCTGACCCGCAGAAGCGCAGGTCGCGCCCAGGGATGCCGTCCAACCATAGTTTCCCGCAGCCAGGCCGTTCCAGGTCCAGGTGGCTGTGGTGTCTGTCAATCCCGTCTCATCCGCTGGTAGCCCGCCCAACAGTACGTCGGCCGACCCGGGGTTTCCTGTGATGGTGATCACCACCGTGCCGGATGATATGCCATCCGCGCAGGTTCCGGGGAGCACCTCGGCCACAGCGTCCACGCCCCCAAGGGTCTCGATTTCGGCCGTGCCGGTGGTGTCACAACCATTGGCGTCCGATACGGTCCAGGTATACGTGCCCGCCACCAAGCCGGACCACGTTTCCGATGCAGGTCCCCCCGTCCACTGCACCTGCAATGACCCTGTGCCCCCTGCGGCTGTGACTTGGGCGGCGCCGTCCGCGGTCCCTGAACAGGACTCGGGCTGCAGCGCTGTCTCGATTTGAAATGCTGCAGGAGCGGCCACCTCAACAATGGTGTCTGCTGTGCACCCTCGGGCGTCCACAACACCTGCTGTGTAAGTGCCGGGCGACAAGCCTTCAAATGGGGCAACGACAAGGCCAGAGGGTCCATTTGCGCCAAAAACCAGCGGCGCGGCGCCCCCAGCGCCAAGCAGGGTCAATTCACCATCATCTGCTCCCGGACAGGAGACATCGGTCACGGTCGCATCCAATTCCAATTCGGCCAATGCCCCCACCTCCAACACGGTGTCTCGCTGGCATCCGGCGGCATCCAAAACACTCAGAGTGTAGGCGCCAGGCGCCAGGCCCGTCGTGTCCAGCACAGACCAGGTTGTGCTTCCGTCCACTGCGCTCCCCGTCACCAACAAAGGCAATGCTCCTCCCGTCACTGCGGCACTGATGCCCCCTGCGGCGCCTTCACAAGCAAATGGTGTCACTTCGATGGACCAATCAAACAACTCCACGCCCGTCATTTCGACCAGCGTTTCCACCGTGCACGCGCCATCACTGACGGTGGCGAAATACACGCCTTCCGGGATGGATGCCCAGCTGGCGAAACCGGGGTCCTCACTTGCCGGAGGGCCCAAAGCGGGGATCTCAATCACCAGCGGCGAAGCAGGGTCTCCCCCTGCGGCCGAAACGGCAATGGTTCCACCGCCTGCGCACCCAAAGGGCACCACTGCTGCAGAGACGGTGATGGGTGGGTAGACGAAGAATGAAACGTCGACCGCACAACCCCTTTGATCCGTCACCTGAAGCGTGTAGTCTCCTGGCGGGAGGTCGTTCCAGCCATCGGAATCCACCTCGGAACCGGCTTCGCTCAGGACCAGTGTCAAAGGCGGGGCGCCCCCTGCAGCGGCGGCCGTCAGGGCGGCATGGCCCGTTTCACAATCCACAATGGCAACGTCTGCGTCCAAAGTCAACGGCGGCAGGCTGCCCACCTCCGTGGACAGGGTTGTCGAACAACCATTGGCGTCCGTCAGCGAGAGGTTGACCGTGCCGGGAGCCAGGCCACCCACCGAATCTGCATTGGAGAGGATGATTCCGGAGGCGTCCGTCCAAACAAAGCCGTAGGGCGGGTTGCCGCCTGAAGGGCTCGCCGAGGCTCCTCCGTCGCTTCCTGCGCAGCCTACCAGCACCGTTTCCACTTCGACAGAAAGGGGTTCGGGGTCCTCGAGGCCCACCACAGCCGTCACTTGGCAGCCGTTGGCGTCGGTCACCTCCAATGCGTAGCTGCCCGCGCCCATGTTTGAAAGCTCGGGGGACAATGTGGCGGCCACATCGCCCGTCCACAAGTAGTTGTAGTCCGGTGTTCCCCCTGACGCTGAAGCCAGGATCCCACCGCTGGACTCCCCTGCGCACGCGGGGTCCGAGGATGCAATGTCAACCAAGAGCGAATCTGGTGCCTCCAGCGCCACCACGGTGTCCAACAGGCAGCCCATGGCGTCCAACAGGCCCAGCCCATAAACACCTGCAGCCAGGTTGGTCGCACTCAGTCCCAGAGAAACGACTTCACCCGATGACGCATTCACCCACACCGCATCATAAGGCGGCAGGCCTCCAGAAGGCAAAGCCTCCAACCCCCCTTGCTCAGAAAGCGGGCCCTGTGCACATGCCGGATCATCATATGCGATCGTGACCGCGACAGGTGCCGGGTCTTCCAACTCAGCCGCCCCGGAAGTGGCACAGCCATTGGCGTCTGTGGTCTCAAAAATGTAGCTGCCCGCGGGAATGCCGCTCAAAAAGGTGCTGGTCTGTGTGCTCCCATCTGGCAGGGTCCACACAGTTGTGTAATCCGGTGTTCCACCAAAGGAAACGGTGCCCACCACCCCATCGGACAGGCCGGGACATGCTGGCGGGTCCAAAAAGGGCGTGACCTCGAGCGGGTCCGGGGACACCACTTCGGCCTCACCGATACCCACACAACCATCTGAAGCCGTCACCGTTACCACATAGCTTCCCGCAGAGAGTGCGGACACTGTATCCGCGTCCGCACCGGACGCAGTGAACCCCCCGGGGCCGCTCCAATCGTACATGACGGCGTCCTCGAAGTAAGCCGAAGCCACGCCGTCTGCGGCACCAAAACAACTGATGCCCTCGACCGTCACGTCCACATCTACTGGCGGCGGCGCGTCGAGGAACACCGCTTGAGAGAGGGCACAACCTCCTGTATCCGTGGCCGTCACCAAATACCCCCCCGCCTCAAGGCCGGTGATGTCTGCTGATGTGCCGACAATGTTGCCGAAGGCATCCTCCCACTCGAAACTGAATGCCCCACCGAGGCCACCTGTGGCCACGGCCGAGATCGCGCCATCGGCAAACCCCGCGCAACTCGGGGGGGTCGGAAAGGTCAAGACCTCCACAGGGGGAATGGAAACGGTGACCATGTCCTGGTCGAAGCAGCCGTTGACATCCGTGGCCGAGACGAGCACCACCTGCTCGCACACATTGCTCCCGACGGGACCGGTCTCTGCGGCGTCATGAGACCACGAATAGGTGATGTCCCCTTGACCAAAATTGGGGGTGACCGTGATTTGCCCTGAACAAGGGGCATCACAGGTGGGCAGCAGGCTGACTTCCGCGGTAATAAAGAAGGTAAAGGGCTCGTTGACGGTGATGCCCAAGGCGGGACAGCCCGGAATAAAGGCGAGGTAGCTTCCCGGCCCCAAACCGGCCTGCGTGGCGCCGAAAAGGGTGTCCGTATTCTGAATCCAGTAGACATCGGCAGCGTCCACTCCGTCAGGGGGCGTGACGGTCAAGACCCCGTCGTCGGCGCCGCTGCAGGAAATGGGTTGCAGCACTTGGATTGCAGTGGGGCACTGGGCCCCGGCCCGAACGAATAGAAAAAGAAAGGAAAGAAGGGCAAACGCGGCAGCGGCGACCGGTCGCGTTCTCGCTGAGGGAACGGTCTTCGGTCGATATTGCCTGGCGCGTTTCGTCATCAGCGATTACACCCACATACGGCAAAAGCCGCCCAAGGTTGCCCCTTTTTCATTGAAAAGCAGCACATGGCACGTGGCCTGATTTGACGGGGCAAGCCAGCACCCCGATGGTGATTTCATGCGTGTTGGAGGACGCCTGACTCAACGCGCCCACGTTCCAGTCATAGGCGTAGCCTACGGTCAGGTTCTCCATCAACTGAAGGGTCATCAACCCCGAAAGCGCGCTTTCGTTGCGATAACCCAAGCCAAAGCGGATCACCTCGTCGTAATCAAACATGGCCTGAACATCCACCGCGACAGGAGCGCCGGCAGCAAAGCGCAAGGCTCCGGCTGGGTGAAAGCTCCACGGCCCCTCCAAACGGATCATGGAGCCCCCGTTGAAACTCACGTGTCGCCTGAAGCGGGTGTCCAAGCCCCACTGGTCTACAGACGGCTCGATGAGGTTCTGCACGGAAAGCCCCCAGAACGTGTACTTGTTGTAAGCCCACACCCCAAAGTCCATGGTGGGCGCCAGCAACTGGTTCGCGCTGGATGTTATGGCGGGATCATTGCCCGCCTGAAAGTCCGGTAGGATGATTTCACCCAGGGACAATCGATACTGCATAAAGCCAATAGCGGCGCCGGCGGCTAAGCGCCAGCCCTTGGCCATCTTGAGGTGGTAGGCGTAGGCCAGGTCCAATTGGGTAAAGCCATATGGGCCTGCTGAATCATCGGTCACGCGGCCACCAATGCCGTGTATCCCGCCGCCTGCGGAGCGGCCCAATTCGCCTTGGAGGTTGGCAAACGCGGTGGACGGGGCGCCGTCAAACCCCACCCATTGCTGGCGAAATCCTGCCTTCAGCTCCAGACAGTCGCTAAAGCCGGCAAAGGCGGGGTTTTCCTGGAAGTAATTGAACTGCCAATTGGTGCGCAACGGAAGCTGTTGGGCGTTCAGGTCGCCCGCAAACAACCCGATCAAACACAGCGCGCAAACGGAAATATGAAAAGCCTGCTGCTTCATCGTATGATGGCCACGTGGCCCGTTTCAGGTGGGATGGGCAACAACTCGTCATTCAATTCGATGACGTAGTAGTATGTGCCTTCATTGAGTGCTTTTCCGGAGCGGCCAGTGCCATCCCAAGGCTGAGCGTAGCCGAGCGAACGGTGCACAAGCTGTCCCCAGCGGTTGAACACCTCCACCTTGGCGCCGGGGAAGGCCCCGATGCCATCGATGCCCCAGAAGTCGTTGATGTTGTCCCCGTTTGGTGTGAAGCTGTTGGGCACACCAATGGGCGAGCCCACCGTGACCGTGACCGAGCTGCTCACCTGGCAATCACCAATGACACCGTCCACGAGGTAGGTAATGGTCTCTGCAGGCGTCACGGTGGTGACCGCCATGTCGGGGTCGGACAAGTAGAAATCCGGAGACCAGGAGTAGCCATAAACGGGGTCTCCACCCACCACCTCAAGCTCTGCAGAGGCGCCAGGAATTATGGTGTGGTTGCAGCAGGCGTCCATGGTGACGCCGTCGCCCTCGAGTTCGACATACATCGCGCACAGGGTGTCGGAGGGGTCGTGTTCTGTCCCGATGAGCAAAAAATACTCGGAGTTGTGGTCCAGGGTTGATGACTCCCAGATCAAATCATCCACCCCCGAAATACACGGACCCATGGCCGTCAGGGAGGCGGGGTCGCAGGGGTCTCCATTAGAAGAAACCACCACGGCGGACAGGGTGTCCGGACCGGCAGCACCTTCACACGTGACCTGTGTGATGCGCACGCGGGCATTTCCGGGGTTCTCAAAATTGTGATTGGACCTGAATTTGATCACGGCGACATGGGTCGCGTCGATGCAATCGAAATTCAAAAACGCCGCTTCGGTGATGAACAGCGAAGTGGGCTCCTCTGGGCAAACCGTCAATGGGTCATTGCACGACTGGCCGCGCAGGGGCGCAGACGCTGCAATCAGCGACATAATGAGCAGGGCAATGCCGATTCTGTGTGCGTTCATGGGTGTGATTATCGAAGGTAGCGGCAGTAGCGGGCCCTGAAACGGCGCCGCCATGTATTATCCACAACGGAGGGTGGTTAAGGGACGTTGCCTCAGCAGGCTTAATCTGCCATCGAAATCAATACGGCCTCCTTCTCGACCGCACTGCCCACCTCGACATCAATGTTGGCCACCAATCCGGCCATGCCCGCCCGGAGCACGTTCTCCATTTTCATGGCCTCGAGCACCAACATGGCGTCTCCTTCTTCTACGGATTGTCCTTCCTTCACAAGAATCTCCAGCACTTTGCCGGGCATGGGCGCGCGCAATTCCAACGACAGGTCAGCTGCGCCCTCTTCGATTCCCATCCGCTCCATGAGCGTCTCCCGCAAGGTTTTGATGCTCCAGGTATCGCTTGCGCCATCGAGCCGAACATCCCACTGGCCGCCATCGAGGGGCTGCAGCGAGACCCTGTGATTGCGCAGGCCAATGCGCACCCACCACTGGCCGCGCTCATCCTTGTGCAGGCGGGCATCACCTGCACCCATTGGCATTTCATCCCCTTCGGCGTTGCGATAATGGGCCATGGTGCAATTTACCTCCGTACAGCACCGAAATTGCGCTTCATGGCAGGATTGTATGTGCACGTTCCTTTTTGCGCGCAAGCCTGCTCCTATTGCGATTTCCATTTCACCACCAAACTCGGTGACCGGGAGCGCATGGTGGACGCGTTGATTGCGGAATTGAAAGGGGCGTTGCCGGCTTGGCGGGACGAGACGTTCAAGACCCTCTATTTTGGCGGGGGAACGCCCAGCGTGCTGGGGGCCGAAGCCATTTTGCGCATTGCCAATGCCGCGTTTGAAGGGGCCCAATGGGCGCTGGAAGAATGGACCCTTGAAGCCAACCCTGAAGACCTCGGGGACGCCGAAGTCGGCCGGCTGCGTGAAATCGGAGTGGACAGGTTGAGCATCGGGGTGCAGAGTTTCGATGCGGACGTCTTGACGTGGATGCGCAGAATACACAGTGTTGACAGGGCCGAAAGCGCCATCCTCAGCGCAGCCGCCGCCGGGTTTGAGCACCTTTCATTGGACCTCATGTACGGGCTGCCGACGGGGGGTGCCGATCGCTGGTCGCAGGATTTGACGCGCGCCTGTGCCCTTCCCGTCGACCACTTGAGCTGCTATATTCTCACCGCCGAACCGCGCACGCTGTACGGCCGACAATTGGCCGCGGGCCAAGCCGTTGCGCCGCCTGATGACACTGTGGTCCAGGAGTATGACGCCCTGTGCAGCCGCACTGCCGGGGCGGGTTTCGCGCACTATGAAGTATCCAATTTTGCCCGGGCGGGCGGGCGCAGCCGACACAACTCGGCTTACTGGAACGGGACCCCTTATCTGGGCATTGGGCCTGGTGCGCACAGCTTTCGCAACGACACCCGGTGGTGGAACGCCCGGTCCAATGCCGCCTACCTGAAACGCGCGGAATCCGGAGACTTTGAGGCGCAGCGCCAATCGGAGAAACTCAGCGCCGTGGACCGATACAACGAGGCTCTGATCACCGGACTGCGCAGAATTGAAGGGGTAAGTCCAGCGGACCTACTGCAACAAACGGGCATCGGCATCGAATCGCACGCAAACCTGCCAAACCTCATCAAAACAGGGGCGTGCGAGTGGGTGGAGGGCCGGCTGCGCATTCCCGAAAAACGCTGGCCCATGGGCGATGCCATCACCATGGAACTGATGGGGTAAGGGTCAGGCTTCGGACCGTTTCCTTCGGCGCTTGATGTAGGCGTCGACAAAAACCGTCGCCAACAAAACGGCAGCGCCCCCATAAAACCCGGGCGGCATCACCTCTTCCTTTCCGAAGATGAACAGCGCCAATATGATGGCATAAACCGGCTCCAGGTTGATGGCCATGGCCACGGTAAACGGACTGAGCACCCGCATGACCTCCACCGTCAGGGCAAACGCCAATGATGTGGCGACCAGGCCCAACAACAACAACCAACCCGCATCCGCGGTGGAAGGCACTGCAGTATCCCACAGGCCCAAGAAAGTCATCCAAAGGCCCAATGCCACACAGGCGGAGGCCAATTCGATGCGCGAAACAGCGAGCGAAGGCAGGGACTGGGACCACACGCTGTTGAGCGTGCCAAATAGGGCGGCGCAAAACGCACTGACCAAGGCCAACAGCATGCCGTGGCCGTACGTAACGTCCACCCTGTACATCCACCACAGGCCCAAGACCGCCACCAACCCCAGCATCAACTCAATGGCGTCCATGCGCCTGCGTTTGATGATGGGCTCGATGAGCGCCACAAAGACCGGCACGGTGGCCATGACCGCAAGGGCAAGGGATACCGTAGAGGCTTTGATGGCGGCAAAAAAGGTCACCCAATGCACCGCCACGAGCAACCCCGTGCCCACCACACCCACATGCAAGCGCCGCGACATCTCCGGGCGCTGCTTTCGGCGCATCCACATCCAGACGTACAGGCCGCCCGCACCGATGAGGGTGCGCCAAAAAACCAAGGGCACCGCCGAAAGCGTGATCAGCTTGCCGAGCACTCCGGTAAACCCGAACACCACAACGGTCGCGTGCAGTGTGATTTGGGCCCGAAGCGGCTTCATTTCATGTGTCCGGGATTACCGGCGAATGAGGTTGATGCTCCAACTCCGGCCGGCCTCTCCAATCAACCGGAGGGTGTGCCATCCGGTTTCGACCGTGGCGGGGTCGAGCACGATGCGCCCATCCTGGGGGACACGCCCCCCGGATTGGTGCTGCCGTCCAAGGCCGTCCAACAGTTGCCAGCCCAACAAAGGAACCTCAGAGGTCAAGCTGAACACCGCAGCCCCTCCAAAGGGGTTGGGACCGAACCGGAACGGCACGTCCGGGGTGGGCGTCGAGATGCCGATGGTACTGGTATCGGGAAAGACCACGGTCACCTCCTGCACCGATTGGTCAGAACACACGCCATCCTGGCTTTGGGCCGTCAGCACCACCGTGTACGTGCTGTCCACGGGGAATTCATGGAGGGGCGAAGTGGTCGTGTCCGGCTGCGTCCCGTCGCCGAAGGTCCAGAAATAGCCGCCCGCACCTGTAGAAAGGTTCTCAAAGGGCACGGGGCCGTTCTCCGTATTCCAGGGATCCTCCACAAAAAAGTCCGCCTGCACGGGCTCTGAAATGTCGTCAGCCGAGCGCGGCAGTATGGTATAGCCATCGAGGAACGGGGCCTCCACGTCGCGCTGACCGCCAATGCCGGTCACGCCAAAAATGCCGATGGGCGGCTCCGTGCCAAACAGGTCGGTATCGGCGTCCACCACCATCAGGTACAAGGCCGCTCCTGTGGAGACATAGACCTCGAATTGGGGCGCCTGGTTGGTCCAGGCGTTGGGGTTGACCAGTTCCACGCACTTGAGGCGAATGAGGGCGCTCTCCGTCTCTTCCGTCAAGCTGTTCACGAGTTCAGGCGTGTTCAGGGCCTCGCCCTGGGTGGCGAGGATCAAAGTGTCGACCAGAATTTGTGCCAACCCTTGGAATTGCTGGACCGTGCCACGGATGCGGACGCTGTCCCCCTCTTCCACGAGGTAGTTGAAATTGTCCACGGGGCTAAACACCTCGATGCCCGAAGTGGGGTCGATGATGGTGAAGCGGAGCCCGCTGGGGTAGGTGTTGAATCCGTGCACCACACCCCGCAACTCGCAAGGCACCAGCAAGCTGTCCAAGACGCCGTTGCCATCGATGCCGCGCACATCAGCGATGGGGTAATGCGGGAACCCGAGATCGTTGGGCGCAATGGTGACGGTCAGAGAATCGATGGTGACCTCGGCATCGCCAGAAGTGACGGTCAACACCAACGTGAAGGTCTCCACGCCCTCCGGTTCGAAGTCGTCCACAATGCCCACTGTGATCGCCTGGGGTGACAACCAACCTTGAGGGAAGGTCAGCGAAAGGGGAAACAGGGTGCCGAAGTCGGCGACGGGTGTGGCGCTGCCGCCCGGCACGACATCCACCTGCACTTGCACTTCATTGAGCGGAAGGGCAATGGGCAGTTCAATGGCGATCACATCGCCCTCAAAGGCCAGCACTTCGGAAACACCGAAGCCGATGATGGGCACCGAGGTGGTGTCGAGCCCACAAGGGAGGGCGTCATGTTCACCGAAAAATTCGAAGGTGTTTTCCGGGTAGTCCATCCACTGGTCGTCCACTTCATCCCAATCCGCACTGCCCGAGGTGACCTCTGGCACCCGGACCAATGTGTTGTGCAACATCGTGATGTCATTGACTGGCCATCCATCGCTGCCGGGGTTGACGCCCACTTCACCGAGGACATCGACCACCACCCCATTGCGCTCCAGGGTCGTGGCGTCATTGCCGTTGAACAAGGTCACATCGGCGAGGACGTCGGCCAGGCTGATCAAGTCTGGGACGGCCTGTGGATTGACCACCGTGTAGACCTGCCCGGGACCGAGCGTCCCCGAAAGGTCGAGCTCGTGGTTGGGGACGCTGCTGCCGTTGTTGTAGGTCTTGATGGTGTATTCGGACAAATCCACGTCGGATGCCGCGCTCGGATTGTAGAGCTCCAGGCCTTTGCTGAAACTGCTGCCATCGACGTACTCGGAAAAGAAGAGCTCCGTGCACAATCCCGTGGGGTCACATGGTTGAATTGAAACACTTAAAATATTGTAAGACAGCGCGCTGCATGAATCCGCGGTCAGCGCCGTCACGGGAAGCCCCGCGGCGAAGGTCAGCGAATCGATGCCGCCCAAGTAGCTGAATCCGTGGACCTCATACTCCCCTTCGCCGAGGGACTGGAAGTCATACTCGGCGGTGGATGTGCTGTCGACGATTTCTCCGTTCTCATCCGTGACCACAAACAGGTAGGGGGCCTCTGGGCTTTCAGAAGTGTATCCGAAATGCACCAGCGTGTTGGCAAACCCGAGGCATCCGATGGCCTCGTCGTTGCCTGCTGCGGTGGTAATTGAACCACCATCGCAGCTTGGGGGCAAGCAGAAAATGCGCTGCACCTCCACGGGCTGTGCACTGAAAGCGACGCACCCTGAAGCAGAAATGCTGTCGTACGGCGCCCCGACCTCGATGCTCGCGGGATCGAGGTCACCGTCATAGCTCATGCCCCATACCAGGCAAGGGCCCGCTGGAGAGCCGGAGAAATTGTAGCCGAGGTTGCCCTCTCCACCCGGGACCACGTCCAATACGTCTCCCTGGAGGTCTGTGATGACCAAGCCGTAGAGGCTTTCCAGCGCGTTGGATTGGGCGGTAAAAGGAAGGAAGCCACCGGGAAGGTCCACACAGACCAAGGCCTCTCCACCCTCTCCTCCTTGGGCACTGATCAAGCCGCCGTCACATTCAAGGAGGTTGGTGTAGCCCGGGGTCGGCTGCTGCAACACCATTTGATCGGAAGCAAAAGCCGGACCGCCATCGGGCAACCGCGACCAAGACAAGCTTCCGCCGTTCTGAGCGCCGTACAGCCACTCGTCCAATTGTGGTTGTCCGGGGGTGAGCGAGTCAATCAAAAAAGGATTGGTCTGGTCACCTGTACCGTAAACAACGGCGTCGAGCAGCCCGGCGGTCGTGAGGGGGGTTCCCTCAGGAAAGTCCGCGCTGTCTCCCAGAAACAGGGCCACAGCATCTCCACCGTCGCGCAGCAAGCCGGGCTCGAAAACAACATCGGCGCCGGGCACGGCCGGGTTGGCCAACAAAAAGAAGCCCGCAGTGTCCGTGGCCATGCCGTCGAGGTCGAATGCCGCGTAAGCGTTGGTGGTCACCGTGTTTCCGCCGCCCTTGTATAGCACGAGAATGTGGCCATCCAGTGCCATGTTGGGCTCTCCATAGAGCTCGACAAACTCGAGGCTGTCGGGCACCGTATTGGAGTCGCAGTCGACCTCATTGACAAACACCCCTTGGGCATCAGAAAGGAGCCTGAGGCTCAGGAACGCAGTCAGCACGAGCAAAGACCGCAGTGGTAATTGGGATACGGAACGCATTTTCAGTCCGTTGGAATTGGAGCGCGAAAGTAGGAACCGGGGCCCATTGCGGGTTTAACACTTCATGAATTCCGGCAGCCAATCCCGGCGTAACTTCAGGGATTGATTTTCCGTTGAGGAATCTCCGCCATGAAAAACCCGCCACAGCAGGACTTACGACAGAATCTGGATGCCTTCATCCGGAAGTACCACCGCAACGAAATGTTGCGGGGTGGCCTGTTATTGGCCGCTGCCCTGCCGCTCGCGTGGTTGGTCGTTTTGGGCCTTGAAGCCTTCGGAAAATTCGGCACGGCATCCCGCACAATGCTGTTCTATGCCTTTGTGGCCACCGTTGCTTTCGTTTTGGTGCGGTTCATCTTCTTGCCTGTTCTGCGGTTGTTGCGGCTGCGGGGAGGGCTCCAGCATGCGGAGGCGGCCCGCATCATCGGCCAGCATTTTCCAGAAATTCAAGACCGCCTGCTCAATACGCTTCAGTTGCAAGAACGGGCAGCGGCAACCGAAGAATCAGAGGGGCAAGGGTTACTCCTCGCCTCCATTGCACAGCGCAGCGCGCAACTGCGTCCGTACTCCTTCACGGCCGCGGTCGACTTCGGTGAAAACCGGCGCTACCTCAAATACGCCCTCCCTCCTATGGCGGTGTTTGCCGCCTTGTACATCGTGGTTCCCGAAGCTGTGGATGCCCCGACAGAGCGGCTGATCCGCCACCGCGCAGACCTCGTGGCGCCCCCTGATTTCCGGCTTTTTTGTGACGGTCCCCTCGAGGCTGTCGCCCAATCCGACTTCACCCTTGAGGTGCGCACCGAGGGCTCTGTAGTGCCCACACGCGTGGAAGTCCAGGCCGGTGAGGGCCGTTTTAGGATGGCCCGGTCTTCCGGTGAAACGTGGACCTACACCTTTCGCAACGTCCGAGAATCCCTGGACTTGCTGATTTCCGCACCCGCAACGCCCGCATTGGAGGTCCAATTGGTGGTCTTGCCCAGACCCGAGCTGCAAGATTTGCGCGTGGAAATCACCCCCCCGCCTCACACGGGACTCCCCCCCTACCAGCAGCGCAACGAAGGAGACTTGGATGTCCCGGAAGGGAGCGCGTTGTCCTTCCAAATCGGAACGCGCAACACCACGGAGCTGGGGTTGGTGTGGGGAGAAGAAAGCGCACAGTTGACGGCGGACGTGAGCAACCGGTTCAGCTTCACCAAAACGGCAAAGGAAGACCTGACCTACACGCTTCACCCGCGGTCTGAAGCCGTCGGAGTACTGGACTCTGTCCGTTATCGCTTGCGCAGCATCCAAGACCGCCCCCCCACGATCCGTGTGGCGGAAGTTTCAGACAGCTTGTCCTTTACCCGCACCTCTTTCAGCGGGATTGTCCAAGACGATTACGGCTTCAACGGGCTGCGCTTCGTTTGGCGCCCCAAAGGCGGAGAGCAAACCCGACAGGACCTGGACCGCCCCCGCGGCAGAGAAGACGCCTTCCTCCATTTCTGGGACCTGTCTGAGGCGGGCATCGGTCTGGGAGACGAGGTAGAGTACTGGTTTGAAATCCGAGACAACGACGGGGTCAATGGTCCCAAGGTGACGCGGTCGCGGACGTTTCGTTACGCTGCTCCCACCGAGGAAGAGTTGGCCGAGAAGCTGGACAGCGCTGACGAAGCGCTCACAGCGGCCCTGGAGGAGAACCTCGAGGAGGCGCGTCAGCTGCGCGAGCAAATGCGGGAGCTCCGCCGCGAGCTGATGGAGGAAGAAGAGCTCGGTTGGGAGGAAAAGGCCGCCCTGGAAGAGCTGCTGAAGCAACAGGAAGCCCTCAAGGAGCAAGTACAGGAGATGCAGGAGCAGAACCGCCAGAAAAACGAGCAGCAGGCGGAATTCACCCCTCCCACCGATGAAATTCAGAAAAAGCAAGAGGAGTTGCAGCGCCTCATGGACGACGTCATGACCGACGAGCTGCAGAAGATGTTTGATGAGCTGCGCGAACTCATGGAGCAGATTGAAGAGGGCGACAAGGAGGAGATTGAGCAACAATTGGAACAGATGGACCTGGACCAAGAGTCGCTCGAGCAAGAGCTCGACAGGGCGCTGGAACAATTCAAACAGCTCCAGTGGGAACAGAAGATGGAAGAGGCGATCTCCGACCTGGAGAAACTCTCCAAAGAGCAGGAAGCGCTGGCTGAAGAAACCGAAAGTGGGGAAACCCCCGAAGAGGAGTTGGCCGCCAAGCAGGACTCCCTCAACAAGGCCTTCGACAAGATTCAGGAGGCGCTGGACGACGCAGAGAAGCTCAACAAGGAGCTTGAAAACCCGAACAGCGTCCCCATGATGGAAGAGCTCCAGGAGGAGATTAAACAGGACATGGACGGCGCCAGCGAGGAACTGCAGGATGGCAAAGAGAAAAAAGCCGCTGGAAAGCAAAAGGACGCCGCAGGCAAAATGAGCCAAATGGCCCAGCAAATGGAGAGCTCCATGGAGTCCGGGGAGCAGGAATCCATGGAAGAAGACATGGAAGCCTTGCGGGCCCTGCTCGAGAACATCATCACGTTGTCATTTGACGAAGAAGACCTGATGGCCGCGGTCGGTACGACGCAAAAGGACGACCCGCGCTACGTGTTCCATGGGCAAGAGCAGCGCAAGCTCAAGGATGACGCCGAAATGGTCAAAGACAGCCTCTTTGCCTTGAGCAAGCGGGTCACACAGCTGCAATCGATCGTCAACAGGGAAATCAACCTCGTCAACCTGCACATGGGCCAGGCCCTTGAGGGGTTCACGGACAGGGAAACCGGGCTCATCACGACCAACCAGCAATACGTGATGACCTCATTCAACAACCTCGCGCTTTTGCTGGATGAAGTCCTGCAACAGATGCAGAACACTTCGAGCTGCAACAAACCGGGCACGGGCAACTGTGAAAAGCCTGGAGGCAGCGGATCCAAACCTTCTCCCAGCGCCAAGCAGATCAAGGGCATGCAGAAATCCCTGACCAAGCAGCTGGAGCAAATGAAGGAGAAGATGAAGGGCTTCAACCAAGGGGAGGGCAAGGAAGGCCAACGGAAACTCAGCAAGGAATTGGCACAAATGGCGGCACAACAATCGGCCATTCGCAAAATGACCGAAGAGCTTGGAGAACAGCTCAATGAAGACGGCTCCGGGCAAGGAAATGGCCTGGAGCAGATCGCCAAGGAAATGGAGGACATCGAAAAAGACATCGTCAACGGTGCGCTCGACCAACTCACCCTCGACAGGCAACAGGACATTATGACCCGGCTTCTTCAAGCAGAAAACGCGGAACGCATCCGGGGCGAGAAAGAAGAGCGAGAATCTCGGACTGCGCAAGACGTAAACCGGGACGCACCGCCCAGTCTCGAAGAATACGAGCGGCGCAAAGCCCAAGAAATTGAACTGCTCAGAACCGTTCCTGCCGACCTTACTCCCTATTATAAAGGGAAGGTCAACGATTATTTCAATACTTTGGACATCCCGGAACGGGAGTGAAGCCACATCATGTCCGTACAGCGACAACTGCATATTGCCTCCCGCATGGAGGGCATTACCGAAGTAGAGGGACTCATCAACAGCCTGTGCGAGGAGCTCGGGGTTGACGAGACCCATTACGGAGAGATTCTCATCGCCATGACCGAGGCCGTCAACAACGCCATCGTTCACGGCAACAAACTGGATATCAGCAAGATGGTCGAGGTACAGGTGTCCACCAATGGGCCTGTTCTCGAATTCCGCATTGCTGACCAAGGTCCAGGATTCGATTATGAGAACATTCCGGATCCGACTTCACCCGAAAACATCGAGAAGCCCAACGGACGTGGGGTTTTTCTCATGCGCCAATTGGCTGATACCTGCACCTTTGAGGAACTCGGCCGCGTCGCCGTTCTCCGCTTCGAAAACGCGGTGCCCCAGGTCGAACAGGCCGGATGAAGGCCACCATCAGCTTTCACTTCCAGCACCCTTCTTTTCGCCTGCGACACAGGCAACTTCTGCGCCAATGGCTGCTGCGGTGCACACATGCCGAAGGCCAAGGCATAGCCTCTTTGCGCTACCTGTTTTGTACCGACGAGCACATTCTCGAGGCGAACAACCAGTTCCTGCAGCACGACTACTACACTGATATCCTGACCTTTGGAGACCATTCCGCGGCAGGAATCAGCGGCGACATTTTGATATCCATCGACAGGGTCCGTGACAATGCCAAGACACACGGAACCAAACCGATCGACGAACTGCACCGTGTGATGAGCCACGGCGCCCTGCACCTTTTGGGCCACTCAGACCACACCCCAGAGCAACAGCAAGCCATGCGCGCCAAAGAAGACGCCTGGCTCGCTCAGCGCCCTGCATTTAACGCCTAATGTTCCACGTGGAACACATCCCATGTTAGACAACTACGACGTCATTGTCGTCGGCGGAGGACACGCCGGCAACGAAGCTGCACACGCCGCAGCCACACTCGGCGAGCGGGTACTCCTCATCAGCATGAACCTGGCCACCATTGGCGCCATGAGCTGCAACCCCGCGATGGGCGGCGTGGCCAAGGGGCAAATCCTCAGAGAAATTGATGCCCTGGGGGGCATGAGCGGGCGGATTTCTGACAGCAGCGCCATTCAATTCCGGATGCTGAACCGATCCAAAGGCCCCGCCATGTGGTCACCAAGGACGCAAAACGACCGCCACACCTTTGCTCAACACTGGAGGTCCACGCTCGAAGCCAACGAAAACATCCACCTCTGGCAAGACATGGTCAGCGCGCTCCTCGTTGAAAACAACAGGGTGACCGGCGTACAGACCCAACTGGGACTGCGCATCAGAGCGTCCAACACCATACTGACATCCGGAACCTTTCTACAAGGCAGAATTCATCTTGGCACCCAACAATTCAGCGGAGGACGGTCAGGCGAACGCGCTGCTGAAGGGATCACAGGCCAACTTGTCGCCCTGGGCATGACCACAGGACGCATGAAAACCGGAACACCCCCGCGGATTGACGGGCGCAGCATTGACTACAACCAAACGGAAACACAACCCGGCGAAACCGCCACAGAAGCCTTTAGCTATTACGCACCGCTGTCGCTCGAACCCCAACTGCCCTGCCACATTACCTACACCAACCCCGAAGTGCATGAAATCCTGGCAGCATCACTGGACCAAAGCCCCATGTTTTCCGGCGCCATCAAGAGCAAAGGCCCACGTTATTGCCCGAGCATAGAAGACAAGATTCACCGGTTCGCTGACAAAGACCGCCACCAAATTTTCATCGAACCAGAAGGCCGCAACACCATCGAAACCTACCTCAACGGATTCTCCACCTCACTGCCCAAAGAGACCCAACTGAAAGCCATGCGGGCGATACCGGGATTGCAAAACGCACGGATGTTTCGCCCTGGCTATGCCGTTGAATACGATTACTTCCCGCCGACCCAACTGCACCACACCCTTGAGACCAAAGCGCTGCCAGGCCTGTACTTCGCAGGCCAAATCAATGGCACCACAGGTTACGAAGAGGCTGCGTGCCAAGGGCTCATGGCAGGAATCAATTGCCACAGAAGCCGAACAAACCAGCCCGCATTCACGCTCGGAAGAGACGATGCCTACATCGGCGTCCTGATCGACGACCTGGTGACCAAGGGCACGGACGAACCCTACCGCATGTTCACGAGCCGGGCTGAGTACAGAATCCTGCTTCGCCAAGACAATGCCGATAAGCGGCTCACACCGTTGGGGAGAGAACTTGGACTGATCGGCGACAAAGACTGGGTCGCATTTGAAACCAAGCAACAGCAGCAAACCGCCCTGCAACACCACCTCGAAAACACCAACGCCCTGCCCGCGGAAGTGAACCCACACCTCGAACAGGCGGGCAGCGCGCAGATCACGCAAAAAACGAGATGGGCCCAACTGCTTTCAAGGCCCCACATCAAACTGGCAGCGCTCACAAAACTGAGCCCCGATCTTTCAGAACGGTTTGCAGCCATTCCACTGCCCTGGATGGAGCACATAGAAACCGGCATCAAATACCGTGGCTATATCGAAAAGGAGCAGGCACAAGCAGAACGCATGAAGACACTGCACAACCTCGAGCTGCCCCCTGACCTCGAATTCGAAAGACTGACCTCCCTCAGCACAGAAGCACGGCAAAAACTCGCGGCTGCCAAACCAGCGACCCTTGGCGCAGCGAGCAAGATCAGCGGAGTGTCCGCATCGGACCTTTCAGTGCTCATGGTTTACCTCGGCCGGTAACATGTTCCACGTGGAACATTGCAGGGGCCGTTTTTAGCGTCATAGAGGCCCCAACACCCCTGCAAGCGCCACAGCATCAACACCACACAGTTAGGCCAACCACACAACACCCTGATTAACAACAAGATAAACTACAAGGTGGTTGCCATCAGGCCGGAGTAACTTCGCGCTCAAGAATTCAGGCAATGAACATGAAGACCCACCTCGCGCAGCTCGGACTCGCCGAAACCAACCCCGGAACCCAGATTGGAAAAACCAACCTGAGCACCGGAAACGACATCACCAGCATCAGCCCTGTTGATGGTGCCACCATCGGAAGCACAGGAACCTGCTCAGCATCGGATTATGAGCAGGCCATTGCCGCTGCCACGGCTGCAGGACAAGAATGGCGCAATGTTCCCGCTCCCCAGCGAGGAGAGGTTGTGCGCCTATATGGTGAAGCCCTGCGTCGGCACAAAGACGCCCTGGGGGCCCTCGTTTCATACGAAATGGGCAAGAGCCTCCAAGAGGGACTCGGAGAGGTCCAGGAAATGATTGACATCTGTGATTTCGCTGTGGGACTGTCACGCCAGCTGTATGGCCTGACCATGCACTCTGAGCGCCCCGGACACAGGATGTACGAGCAATGGCACCCCCTCGGTGTGGTGGGCATCATCAGCGCCTTCAACTTTCCCGTTGCCGTGTGGAACTGGAATACGGCGATCGCTTGGGTCTGCGGAAACGCGTGCATTTGGAAGCCTTCAGAAAAGACACCCATGACTGCCGTGGCTTGCCAAAACATTTGGAATGAGGTGACTGCCGATATGGACCATGTCCCACAAGGACTGTCTTGCGTGGTGCAGGGCGATTACAAAGTGGGTGAAATGATGACAAGCGACAAGCGGGTCGCCATGATCTCTGCCACCGGCTCCATCCGCATGGGCAAAATCGTGGCACAAGCCGTGGCTGCGCGCCTGGGCAAGAGCCTGCTCGAATTGGGCGGCAACAATGCCATCATTGTAGAGCCTGATGCCGACCTTAAAATGGTGGTTCCCGGCACTGTTTTCGGCGCCGTGGGCACCTGCGGACAGCGTTGCACCTCAACGCGCCGCCTCATCATCCACAGCAGCATTTACGACAAGGTCATCGACGCCATCAAAAGCGCATACAGCCAGCTGCGCATCGGAGACCCGCTCGATCAAAACAACCACGTCGGTCCCCTCATCGACCATGACGCGGTCAACGCCTACTCTAAAGCCCTGCAAGACGTTGTCGCACAAGGTGGTCGCATACTCGTAGAAGGTGGTGTACTCGAGGGACCAGAATACAGCTCTGGTTGCTATGTAAAGCCCGCCATTGCGGAAGCAAACAACGACATGGCCATCGTGCAGCACGAGACGTTTGCGCCCATCCTGTACGTGATGAAGTACGACACCCTCGAAGAAGCCATCGCCATTCAAAACGGCGTGGTACAGGGCTTGTCTTCGGCCATTATGACCACCAACCTGCGGTCTGCCGAACGTTTTCTTTCGGCCAGCGGCAGCGATTGCGGCATCGCCAACGTCAACATTGGAACAAGCGGTGCCGAAATCGGTGGTGCATTCGGTGGAGAAAAAGAGACCGGAGGAGGCCGTGAATCTGGCAGCGACGCTTGGAAAGCCTACATGCGCAGGCAAACCAACACCATCAATTACAGCACGGGATTGCCGCTTGCTCAAGGCATCAAGTTCGAATTTTGATGCGCTGGAGCCAGGCGCTCATTTGTTCCACGGCAGCGATCACTTGCGCCCTCGTGTGGGGGTGCGGAGGGGTTGAGGCTGAGCAGGTCTCTTCACCGAAAATGGCGGAAGGGGAGGGGGTGTTGGCCTTTTTTCTAAACGACTCGACCACAGTGCGCATACCCGGCGCAAAAACAGGCGCCACACTGACGCTGCGCAACGCGGAGGAACTGCTGACGCTCAAATCCAGCGATTCCCTTTGCTACCAGGTCCCCGTATTCAACGGGCGCGTTTGCCTTGATGAAAGCGGGGCGGGAACGTGGGCTGACATCTTGCGCACGGGCGATACCCCGTATGAAGTCCCGGTCCGCTGGGAAGCGTCCCCAACACCTCAAGCCGACAACTGGACCGACACCCTCGTGTGGCGACTCGCTTTTGGAGCAGAAGACCCTTGGTATGGGGACTTGGTGGTGCAGAAAGCGGCCAGCGGCGCCCTCAAAGGCACGGTAGAAACGGCAACGGGTGACTTCCGGTTTTTGCATGGCGCCTTGCGCGGTGACACCCTCGCCCTGCAGACGTTTGATGGAGCACACCTGTTTCATTTCTCAGCCACCCTTGCGGCCGACAGCCTACACGCGGGTTGGTTCGCCAGCGGATCACACTACGGGACACCCTTTGTTGGGTGGCCCAAAGGGCCTGCCGATGCGCACTTGTCTGAGGGGCAACAGGCCCAATGGACGGGGCTTCCGGTCACCTATACTGGCAAAAACCTGGTGGCCTCCAACCAATCCTGGAAATGGGAGCGGGGAGGTGACACCGTGCACGTTGTGAGCATCATGGGAAGCTGGTGCCCCAACTGTATGGATGAGCACCGACTTCTCAAGCAACTCCTGAACGATCACAGCAACGTGCGGGTCCACACGCTGGCCTTTGAGCGGGGAACAGAACGAGACAACGGAGAAAAAACCGCACTCAACCGGCTCAAAGCCTATTCTGAAGAAATGGAGCTTTGGCGCTATGAAGGCCGCTGGGACATCACCCTTGTGGGCCCAGCTTCCAAAAAAGAAGCGCAGCAGCGCCTTCCCTTTTTGGACAAAGTGGTCAGCTTCCCGACCACGGTCATCCTTCACCCGCAGTCAGACCAACCCTGGGTTCACTCGGGGTTCAATGGCCCGGCCACCGGGGCCAAGTTTGACCTCGAGAAAAAGCGGTTCTACGCCGCGATCAACGGTCCGTCGGAAAGTCGTTGACCCTGTCTACCAGCAGCTTGTTGTCCCTGTTGGCGACCTCCCAGGAGGTTAGAAAAACCAAGCGGCCGATTTCTGCCATTTTGGGGTAGCGCACCTTGTCGGGCGTGTCGCCAATCCCGTGGTAATCCTCGTGGACACCGCTGAAATAGAAGATCACGGGGATGCCGTGTTTGGCAAAATTGTAATGGTCGCTCCTGTAATAAAACCGGTTCGGGTCATCCGGCGCGTTGAAGGTGTAGTCCAAGCTCAAGCCAATGTGTTCCTCGTTCACTGCCTCGCTGATCTCGTGCAGTTCGCTTGAGAGCTTGTCGCTTCCAATCAGGTAGACATAACGGTCGTCGTCCGCGTGGGCCTCGTCAAACCGGCCGACCATGTCCATGTTGAGGTCGCATACGTGCTGATCCAGCGGAAATGCCGGATGATCCGAATACCACTCGGAACCCAACAGCCCCTTTTCTTCTCCCACAAAAGCCACAAACAAGACCGATCGACGCGGCCCTTGGCCTGCGCGGTGCGCCGATGTCCATGCGTCGACGTTTTCCAGAAGACTGACCGTACCGCTGCCGTCGTCATCGGCTCCGTTGTACACCTCACCTTCTTTCTCATCGACACCCACATGATCATAGTGGCTGGTCAGCACGACAATCTCCTGTGAAAGACCGGGGTCGGACCCGGGCAAGAGGCCCCAGACGTTGGCGGCAGACACCTTTTCATCCTTGCGTGCGAGGCTGAGCTCCATTGCGCCCAACGCGGTGGATTTCAGCTTGCGCTTTGGCCACTTCTTTTTGATGTCCTTGATGGACTTCCATCCGCTGGCGCGCAGCAAGACATCCTCCGACACAATCAGCGTGGGCAGGTCCGTGCCCTCTCCCTCTCTGTTGACATCCAAACGCATGCGTTCTCGGCTCAACCAAGGAACCAGGCGCGACTTCAGGGTGACAAATTCTGGCGACACCATCACAATGGCCGCGGCACCCAAGCTATCGGCCAGGTTGCGCTTCATGGAGGGGTCCTTGCTCCACCGGCTCTCTTCCTTTGTTCCTGAAAGGACATAGCCCTTTTCCGCGCTTCCGGGCTCACCCGACAACAGGATCACCGCCTTTCCTTTGACATCGACACCGGCGTAATCGTCCCATCCAGGCGTTTGAATTCCGAACCCAACGAATACAGCCTCGGCATTCAATTCCTGCACCTCTATTCCCGGGTAGGGGACAAAGTCGTTTTTGAAGGTGAGTTTTTCGTCACCCAACGAGAGGACACCCCCTTTGATCGCGCTGACCTTTAGCGGAACCTCTTGGAAGTAACTCCCGTTGACAGGTTCCAACCCCATGCTTTTGAACTGCTCAGCCAGGTATGCTGCGGCCTTACGCTGCCCCTCTTTTCCGGTTTCCCGGCCCTCCATGGAGTCGGCAG
>Ga0209335_10000306_pt1 | contig 57670 bp, 69 predicted proteins | sample COG_09_FD_184753 | JGI IMG/M metagenome (GOLD analysis project Ga0209335, IMG submission 184753) | Pelagic Microbial community sample from North Sea - COGITO 998_met_09 (SPAdes) (version 2) | ecosystem: Environmental > Aquatic > Marine > Neritic zone/Coastal water | place: Helgoland, sampling...
GTTATTGAGCACTGTGCTCAGTGGTAAGAATGACGCCGAGAACAGTGCGTCTAACCTCTTTTACGACCAAGATGAAGGTTACATTTATCTCAACGGTGCCAGTACCGATCCAGTAGCAGGGACGACTAAAGGGTTCCTAAACGTTGGTGATCAAATCGCCATAACTGTATCTGTCGCGTCTGGAGATACTTTATCCGGTTTGGCTGGGTTTACTTATTATGCTACAGTAACAGTGGCAGGTGTGCAGTTTTCGGGAGCGTCCGCCAAAAAATACCTTAAGGTTGGAATAACAGCCCCTACATCAGCCGACTTGACACCACTCATATGGACAGGCGATACCGGGGACAACGGATCTTATTTTGTACATAAGGTATTCAACGGTAACTCTGCCCAGGCCCGCACCTCTCAAATGACCAAGAAGATTAATGTTTACTCGTTTGCCCTCAAACCTGAGGAGCACCAGCCGTCAGGAACCTGTAACTTCTCCAGAATCGACAATGCTCAGTTGCATATAAGTACTAGCAATGGCGCAGGAAAGATTTACGCTGTCAACTACAATGTCCTTCGTATCATGTCTGGTATGGGTGGTCTCGCTTACTCCAACTAAAGTTGAAATATACTCGATAACTCTGTTATTTCTCGCTTACTCCAACTAAATTCAATATTACTTTAAAATCAAAATAAATAAGATATTTTTTATAATTTATTTAAAAAAATAAATAATAATATTTTTAATGAAATATTATTATTTAATAACAAGGATTTATATTTCAAATAAATGTCATATTATTAATAGAAATCTTTTAGATGTGACATGGAAGAGATTATCCGAAGATAGAAGAAGACTACGAGTACATGAAATGAAACAAATAAAAAATAAAGAAAAATATAACAAGATATTAAAGCATGATAATTCGTAATTAATTTTAAACGCGATTTTTAAATTTTAAAGAATTAAATTTAATTTGTTTAATTTGTTTAATTTCTCTAAAATTATTTTCTATACTAAGGTATAATTATAATATGGGAGGAGGTTTAATGCAACTTGTAGCTTATGGCGCACAGGATATCTATCTTACGGGTAATCCCCAGATTACCTTCTTTAAAGTTGTCTACCGCAGACACACTAATTTCTCGATGGAGGCAATCGAGCAGACGTGGAATGGGACCGAAACAGGTTCTGGTCGTTGTACTGCTACTATTTCGCGCAATGGTGATTTAGTTTACAGGATGTATTTAGAAGTTGGTGTTACCACGGCGTCTGGTGACAACAACAACAATAACCCTGGGGCCAAATGTATTACCGATGTTGAACTTGAAATTGGCGGTCAGAAAATTGATAAACATTCTGGTGATTGGATGGAAGCATGGTCTGAATTAACAGAACCTAATCCAACAGGTGCTACTTTAAAAAGCGACACTCTCACTTTAGGGACTTTGTTTCAAAAAATGTCGGGTATGGGTGGTGTTTCTGGGGCTTCAGGGAAATTGAAGCAATCTGAAACATATTGGATCCCCCTTCAATTCTGGTTCTGCCGTAACCCCGGACTTGCTTTACCGTTAATAGCCCTTCAATATCATGAAGTAAAGGTGATTTTAAATCATAATATGGCTGCAATGTTTTCTGCCGGAACTAACAAGCTATGGGCTGACTACATTTATCTTGATACTGATGAAAGACGTAGATTCGCACAGGTGTCACATGAATATTTAATTGAACAGGTCCAAGAACAATCACTAACTTCAGCCAATGGGACAAGTGACCTTAACTTTAATCATCCTGTTAAAGAATTAGTATGGAGGAAAAAAGATAATGTGGCAGCAAATAATAACAATGCTCCTGTTGCAACTAACGTTTCAACATACCAACTTAAATTAAATGGACATGATCGTTTTTCTGCACGTGATTTCCGTTATTTCACTAGAACTCAAGTGTGGCAACATCACTCTGGTGCTGGTGGATTAGATTGTGACGCAACAGCAGGGCCCGGATTTTTCAACGATTCTATCGCGGTATACTCCTTTGCCCTCAAACCTGAGGAACACCAACCAAGTGGAACCTGTAACTTTTCAAGGATTGATAATGCTCAATTAGTATGCGGTGGAGCCGGCACCGGTCAGGCTGATACAATTTACGCCGTCAACTACAATGTCCTCCGTATCATGTCTGGTATGGGTGGTCTTGCTTACTCCAACTAAGTTTCTAACTAAAGTCTTTAAACACAAGAACTAAATTATTTTTTTCCAATCTCAAGATAAATTTAATTTTTTCATAATTTTAATGAAATAAGTTTTATTTCATTAAAAAAATTTTCTATAGTAAAGGTATAAATATAATTATGGGAGGAGGTTTAATGCAACTTGTCGCTTACGGAGCTCAGGATATCTATTTGACGGGTAATCCTCAGATTACTTTCTTTAAAGTTGTCTATCGCAGACACACGAATTTCTCTATGGAATCGATTAAGCAGACTTTCAATGGCACAGCTGATTTCGGTGGTGATGTTTCGGCAACCATTTCAAGGAATGGTGATTTAGTCTACAGAATGTATTTAGAACATAAAGCTAGTTTTACAACGGGTAATACTGCTAATGAACAATTAGGCATTGGTTGCGATTATGGTAGTCATGTAATGAAAGAATGTGAATTAGAAATCGGTGGTCAAAAAATAGATCGCCACTATGGTCACTGGCATTCTGTTTATTCTCAATTGACCCAGTTTAATCCTTCGGGAACGCAATCTACATTATTTAATAGAGTCAGTGGAAATGGTACTGGTTTAGATTCAGACGATTCTGGCACGACAGAAGACCCATTTAAAAGAGGGTGGACCATGACTGACGCCGCCACTTCCACAGCTAAAGGTACATTTTGGATCCCTCTTTATTTCTGGTTTTGTAGAAATCCCGGTCTTGCTCTCCCTTTAATTGCTCTCCAATATCATGAAGTAAAAGTAAAAATTACCTTTGAAGATGTAAGTAAATTAATAGCAAGTGATACAGATTCTGATTTTTCTTCAGGGAATCAATCTGTTGGCAATGCATCAACCAATGTCACTGCTTCGGAAACTGATTTTAGTTTATGGTGTGATTATATTTATCTTGATACAGATGAACGCCGTAGATTTGCTCAGGTATCCCATGAATATTTAATTGAACAGTTGCAATATGATAATAAATCAGGGGGGACCATGGATCTTAATTTTAATCATCCCGTTAAAGAATTAATATGGTCTGGTATTCGTTCTAATTTAACTGACGAAGGGGGGGGGATAACTGAGTTAAAATTATACGATAGAAATGCAATCGGTGCAAATACTTATCAATTAAAATTAAACGGTCATGATCGCTTTAAAGAAAGAGATACTAAGTATTTCACTCGTACACAGGTATGGGAACATCATACTGGTTATGGATGCACAGAAGTAGGTGACACAATTGCTGTATACTCTTTTGCTCTGAAACCTGAAGAACATCAACCATCGGGGACCTGTAATTTCTCAAGAATTGATAATGCTCAATTGGTAGAAGGCAGTGGCTCCACCCCTGTAAATGTCTATGCTGTTAACTACAATGTTCTCCGTATCATGTCTGGTATGGGTGGTCTCGCATACAGTAACTAAACACTACTTAAGATTTATTTTTTTATAAATCATAAATTAAAATAAATAAATAAATTATTAAAGATTATTAATAATATTTTTAATTTCCTCATCTGTTTTTTTTCTTTGTGAAACATCAATGGTTAAATCTGTTAATGTTTTTAAAATTACTAATTTTTCTTCTTCTGATAAATTTCTAGACTCTCCTAATAATGTATATTCATCTATATTTTTGAAATGATTGTGTTCTCTAAATGTAGAACCACCTTCATCAATCCAAAGTTTAAGAATTTCAACAACTTTTTCTAGATCATCTAAATTTTCATCGGCATCTGTTCCTTCTTTTAATAAATCTTCTACTTGTCCTCTTTTTATTTCGCCGCCTGACCATTTCCCTAATGCATCAACAATTGTTTTTAGAGAACATAAATTATTATTTTCAATCATGGGTTCTGGTTCTGGCTCAGGTTCGGGTACAGGTTGAGGTACAGAAGCCTCTTCAACAGGAGCCTCTTCTTCACTAGGAACATCTGATTCATCATCTTCTCCATCATCTTCTTCTTCAACGGGTTGAACTTCTTCAACGACCATTTCATCATTAACAGATTCATCTACAGATTCTTGAACATTTTCAAGAACATTTTCTAGAACATTTTCAACAGTATCACTCATAATTTATATTAATAATAATATATTTTTTTAAATAGTTTAAAACTATCTATTTAAAAATATAAAGAGGTATTATTTAAAAATGTCATCAATTAATGCTGGAAATAAAGGATTACGAAATCTAGGAAACACATGTTATATGAATTCGGCATTGCAATGTCTGAGTCATTTATTAACATTTCATCCTCACAATGAAAAATATTTCAATGAATGTAAAGATTTAAATAATTGTTTAATGAAAGAATGGTTTGAATTTCAAAGGAAGATGTGGTCCAATGAAGGTTCAAATGTGGTTTCTCCTGTTGAATTATTGAAATGTTTTCAGAGAGAATGTAATTATAATGATTATTATTTTTTAAATTTCAATCAGAATGATGCTGATGAATTTTTAACATTATTTTTAGATTTGTTGCATAAGGGGATATCAAGGAGAGTAAAAATCACATATAATAAAGAAATTAAGGATGAAGGTGATAAAATTATAGTTAAAAGTTTAGATACATGGAAAAGATTTTATGAAAAAGATTATTCATATATAGTAGAAAATTTTTATTCACAATTATTAGCATTAACAACATGTCCTTTATGTGATTATTATACATCAAATCATGATCCAATACAAGTGATATCTTTAGAAATACCGGAAGATGGAAAATCATTGAAAGATTGTTTTAAAAAATATACAGATAAATTTACACTAGATGATAAAAATTTATGGGAATGTGATAAATGTAAACAAAAAGTAAATTCAGAAAAAAAATTAATGTTATGGAAAACATCTGATATCTTAATAATTTTATTAAAAAGATATAAAAATGGTCAAAAAAATAATAAATATATTGAATATCCTTTAACACTTCCTTTAAATAAATTTAATATGAACTATGGTTCAAAAAAAAAGAATATATATTCATTGCAATCATTTTCTGTTCACAGTGGAGGATTGGGTGGGGGTCATTATTATGCAGTTTGTAAGAATCCATTAGATAAAAAATGGAGAGAATATAATGATTCAAGTGTATCATTGATAAAAGATGATGATGTGAAAGGATATGTTCCTTATTTATTTTTTTATAAAAGATTATAAAAGATAATAATATAAATATGTATTATAATTTTCATATATTATTAATAATATCAATTATTATAGGATCACCAATAATTTTCTTAAAAAGAGATATCTTAAAAGAATTATCTATTTTAGAAGAATTAATATTTACTAGTTTATGTATATTTTTAGTATCATTAATAATATATTTAATATATGAAAATAAATCAATAGAAGATTTAAAAAAATATTTATATTCAGAAAATAAAAAAAAATTTATCTTGTATGTTGTCTTGATTGTTATAACATTAATAATGGGAAATTATATAATAAAAAATGAAAAGGGGGTGATAAGATATATATCTTTTAAATCTTCATTAAGTTTTATAATGTTTTTAATATTGGGTCATTATGTATTTAATGAAAAAATAACAAAAAATATAATTTTAGGAATTATGATAATAATATCAGGATTATATGTAATCGATAATAAGAGATTATAAAATTATTTAATTAAAAAAATTTGATTTAATTATTGTTACAAGCAAACAAACAAAATATAAGAGTATTTAATCATAACATGGATTTTTCTAATTTGAAACAGTATCATAAAGAAAAAGCTGATATTCCGATTCGTTATTTTCAAAGTGAATTTAAAAATGGTGAGAGAATCCTTGATGAATGGCAAAGGTTGGATCGTTGGTCTCTTTCGTATAAGGAATCATTTATTAAATCATTACTTGAGAGTAATGATATTCCCAAAATAATGGAATATACACTGAAAGGAGATGTAAATAATAAAAAAAGAATTTTAGATGGTGGTCATAGAACTCGTTGTATTGATGAATTTATGAATAGTGAATTCGGTGTAAAAATTGGAGATAATTACTGTTATTGGGAAATTAAAGAAGAGAAAACAAGATCAAAATCAAAAAATAAGAATATTGAGCTCCCTGAAGAATATAAACATAATTTTCTAAATTATAAATTAACTGTGACTACTTATATTGAATTAACGGATCAAGAAGCGAGAGTAAAATTCAATGAATTAAATCATTGTAATCCAATGAATAATGCTGAAGTTATTAATAGTCATTCTTCTCGATTAGTTGATAAATTACGAGAATTTTGGGATATTACAGATAAAGAATTATGTGAAGAATTAAAGAAAATATTTTCATTATCTAAAAAAGATTTAGATAAATTAAATTATATGAAAGTTCTTATATCTTTATATTCACTTATTGAGAGGGATGGTAAAGATGATGTTTTCAATTATTGTGAACCTAAAAATGCACTTATATATACAAGAGCGAATGATGATGAAGGATTAAAAAATCAATTAACAGGAGAAGAATTTGATGTTCCATGGTCAAAATTTGTTGATTCTTATAATAATTATAAAGAATGGATAGAAGAAATGTTTGAAAAGGGATTTCAATTATTTAATCATAGTGAATCATTAACATATTTTCACTATATGAATGAATATGGATTACTAACAGAGATAGAGAATATTAAAATTTGTGAATTTACAAAAAGATGTGATTATTATAAAACGGAATCTCCTAAATATGAAAAAGAATTAAAGAATGTTAAAAATAAACCAAATTCTAAAATTCAAGAAGCACAGGGAAAATTAAAAAAATTGGACCAAGAAGTTGGACAAGAAGTTGTTGATTGGTTAACAACATTTCAGAATAATGGTTCTGGGAAACAAAACTTAAACAAAAGAAAAATTATTCTCGATAAAGTTCTTAAATAAAATCCTTATAAAAGAATATAAAAGATAATAATATAAATATGTATTATAATTTTCATATATTATTAATAAGATCAAAATTTAAAATTTATATAGATGATGAATTTATTGAAAACTTTAATGAATATCCTCACGAATATCCCACTAAAGAATTATATATGAAATAAATATTCTATTATATATATATTATTTACTAATGAAACATTTCTTGATCGGTGGATTAATGATTGGTTTAGGGGCTATAACACTTTTACTGACAACAGGATATGTTTCTGGTATGAATAGCATGTTAGATACAGTTTTCTTGGACACCGATAATTTCCAATATAGATGGAAAACTTTGTGGTTAAGTGTATTTTTAGTGATTGGTATTTTATTGTCTAAAAAAATTAAAAGAGTTGAAAGTTTACCACTAAACTTTTTTACATTTTTAGGATTTTTTATCCTCGCATTTGGTGTGAGGATGGCTCAAGGATGTACAAGTGGTCATGGTATCAATGGTTTAGCGAGATTGTCTAAAAGATCTTTTATCGCTGTTATATTATTCTTTTCATTTGCTGTAATTACTGCAACAAACTTCAAGACATTATCCATTCATAAAACAGATACTGTTAATAAGAATATTTATATACCCTTAATCGCAGTTTTAATATGGATTTATTACGCTTTCAACAAAACTATACCAAAAGATGAAAATAAAACGATTAATATTTATAATATTATAGCGGTTATACTCAGTGCCGGATTGTTTTCAGGGGGATTATATTATTCGGGCATGTATAAATTCAGTGTTGTTAAGAATTTTATAAATCTAAAAAATCCGAATTGGAACTATGGATTACTCATTGTATTTATGACTGCTGTGGGAGTATCATTTATTGGTTATAGATTAATAGGAATTATGAATAAACCATTCACTAAAACTTGCGAACAAACTTATATAAAAGACGAAGAATGTAAATTTATGTTACCTAAAAGAAATACTATAACTAAAAAATTAATCATAGGGAGTATTTTATTCGGTATTGGATGGGGGATAACTGGTATGTGTCCTTCGACATTCCCGATCCGTTTGGGTATAGGTGATCCATCGGCATATATAGCTCTATTTGCCTTGTTTATAGGTTATCATAGCGAATTTATATTTGAAAATCTAACATTTGTAAATTCTAACCATGGTGATATTATCATACATCAATTTTTTGATCCACCATCTAGTTCGTTTACTTATGTAGTAGGAGATAAATCCACAAATGAGGTTGTAATTATTGATTCAGTTTACAACGAGACAAATTATGAAATACCTACGAATAAATTACTTGATAATTTATATTATATTGATCATGATATTCCAACACACGAAGCATTGATTACATTTTGTGATAATATGAATTATAAGATTAAATATTTACTGAATACACATATTCATGTAGATCATATTACAGCAAATGATAAAATTAAACAGATAAGATATATACCATCAGTGATAGGTTCTTATAATGATTCAACAAAGAGCGATTTTAAATATGACGAATTAAATCAAATAGATATTAGTGAAAAAATATCACTGGAATCATTTAAAACACCTGGTCATACAAAAGATTGTCATAGTTTGTTATTGAAGATGCCAAATGATAGTATTTTATTTTCAGGTGATGTATTATTGATAACTGGTGTCGGGAGAACAGATTTAGATAGCAAACAATCAATAGAAGATTATAACAAGAACAAAGAACTTTTACTGAATAGTCTTTTAAAGATTATAGAAAAAATAAGTAAAATTCCTACTACTATTTATCCAGCCCATGATTATACTGAAAGAAGACATACAACATATGATGAAATATTAAAAATAAATCCATATATGATATTGGCACATGAATATTACGAAACGAAAGATGAAAAATATAAAACTGAATTTATAGAAACATTTATCAAAAAAGAAAAAACACTTGCTCATTTTGATGATTATGATATAAATCTATGTGTTGATATTAATAAGATGTGTGGAGTAGTAGACGATATATCGTATGAAACACTTAATCAATTATGGAGTAAATCTTCAGGTGCATGCGGATAGAGAATTCTTAATTTTTCTTATATATTTTACTGCTCTTCCTTTACAAAGCGAATGGGGGGACATGATAAATACTAATTTCACTATAGGGATTTTCTAAAGAACTATCTGTGACAATATTACCACATATTTCTCCCCCCTTCTTCATTTAAATAATGATGATAATATTGGGGATATATGTAATTGATAATAAATTAATTAAATAAAGTCCAATGATTATTTTTATTTTCATATAATTTACCATCCTTTCCTTTAAGAACAACATTTAAAGGAATACATTCTTCACAATTACCGAAACCTCTTGGGGTATTTTCACCACCGGTATAAGTGTGGGATCCACAGGTACATTTTTTTTTATTTTTTATTGTTTTTTTTCTATTTGATTTTCTTTTAGTTCTTCTAGAAATTCTCCTTGAAACTCTTCTTTTCCTTGAGGGAGATCTTCTAGTTTTTTTAGATCTTCTTCTAATATTTTTTTTACCTCCTTGTTGAAGAGCTGAAAAGGGGATACCACCCCCACCGGTTTGTTTATATTTTCTACTTAAAGTATTTAAATTGCATGATAAATCGCTCATTTATTATATCTTATAATAATTAGTAATATTATTTTCTTGCTCATTTTCTTCATCAGATTCATCTGTATCATAATGAACATGACATTTTTCATAAATAAAATAAAATAGATCCATATGATCTTTATGTTTGGTATAAATATTGTTATAATTTAAATATTGGATATGTTCTTGAAATAGTTCATAAATTTTTTCATTATATTTTAGATTAAATAATTCTCCCGAACTCATTATTAAATATTTATAATAAATAGAAATTAATTAAACGAATAAATATACTTTAAAAATATTTATCATACATCATGATAAGGAAATTTTTATGAAAATGATTAAAATCTGTTATATTATCAAGGTCATCTTGATTTGAAATCCAATAATAAGTTTTTTGAGAAATTTCCAATAATAAATCTTTTAAAAAATAATTGTCTTCATATTTGATGGGTAAATTTAACCAATTATTAAAAGATATTTTTGTTTTAGTTATGGGGATGGGGGGTATGTTAATGTCCATATTTACAAATGAAAGATAACAAATATTATAAATAAACGAATGTTTTAAAGAACATGAAAAAAAACAAGAGCATTTCTGGATGCATCTTGTTCTGCTTTTTTTTTAGTTGAACCTTTACCAGATTGAATATATTCATGATCTTTAAAAATTTTACAAATAAAAGTATTATTTTCATCTTTTTCTGTTTTGTAACTTGGATGAATTTTATAATTATGTTGAAAATATCTTAATATTTGATCTTTATAATTATTATCATTTAGAATTGTATCTGAAAAATCAACAAAGGATTCAATACATTGAATAATAAAATTTTCAACAATATTAATATTATTAGTATCTAAATAAATGGCTCCTAAAAAAGATTCAAAAATATCTTCTAAAATATGAATATTTTCTCTTCCATTACAATTATCTTGGATATGTTTAGAAATTATCATAAATCTTTGAAAATTTAATTTTTTAGATAGAAAAGCTAATTGTTCACCACAAACAAATCTTATTTTCAATTTAGTTAAGAATCCTTCATCAATGTTATAATAATTAATATATCTTTTATAAAGATATTTTGCAATGGTTGAACCTAATAAAGAATCTCCTAAAAATTCGATTGTTTCATAAGATAAATCAAATAAAGGAATACAATTATCTGGTTTAATAAATTCTTCATAATCTTTGAGTTTGGTATAAGATTTATGAATAAATGCTTGTTGATAAAAAGATAAATTATTAATTTTAAAATCTTGAATATTAAGAGATTTCATAATATTTAAGATATCGATTTCTGTAATTAAAAAATTAGAATCATTGTAAGGATCGGATTTAAATTTTGAGTTATCCATTTATATAATGTGATATATTATATATATATATAATATAATATGTTTAAATAATTTAAGCATCCATGTCTACACCACAAGATTCACCAACTTCAAGGGGTCTTCTTGGGAGATCTGGTCCGATGGTAGTGTTCATCCATGGGCTGACAGAAACTTGAGGATTAGGGGGGTCACTTCTTAATTGACGGTTTGCATTTCGAAGACTCTGACCAACGGTATTGACACCCACATGATAACCAGCATCAAGGAGATTCACGCCTTGTAATATTCCTTCACCGACAGGTTTGGCGGTATTAAATTCTTGAATAGCTTTACTTTCATCGGTTGGTAATAAATCTTCAGGTTTAAGTGTTTGTTGAGGATAGCATGTGGAAGGAGTTCTTCCAACACCTTCGACGGCTAACTGACCTTCATTTTGACCCAAAGGTTCGGATGGAGCAACAGAACCTAGATTTTCGCCTAACCCGAAGCTACCCATCTCAAAACCCGAAGTACCCATACATTGATTTATGAAATCTTTGATAGGTCCAAGTACCGGATCTAAGAAATTTAGACAATCAGTAAATAAATATAAAACAAAAACTAAACCAAATAACAACATATATTTTTGATTTTCAGAAATATTCTCAAAAGCCATTTATATATATACAAAACAAAAAAAAAATTAAAGAAATAATTTATTTAATTTAAACCTTTTAATTTATTTTTAAGATCTTCTAATTCTGTTTTTTGATTATCAATTGATTTAATTTTTTCATCAATTATTTTCCTTAAATTATTTTTTTCTTCTTCTTTTTTTTTTAATTCTTCTTTTTCTTTATTTAAATTATCTAAGATTTCTTTATCTAATAATTGTTGATCCATTTTATTTTCTTCTTCATCATCAAAAACATATGTATCTAAAACACCATATTTTTCATTATTTAAAAATACTTTTATTTGAGAAATATAGCAATCACAATAATAATGTTGTTTTAAAAATTTTAATCCTCTAATATGCAAAACGAAAATTATTTCGCAGTCAGGGACAATTTTCTGAATATCAACACAAATTTGTTTTTGATTGTAAATTAAACATTGAACTTTTTCTTTAACAACTGGTAATTTAAATGAAAAATTGGGTTTAGAATCTTTTTTAACAGGTTTATTTAATCTTTTATACATATCATCAATCATTTCTAATGGAATATCTTTACCAAACCATTCTTTATTATTTTTGTGCGTTTCTTTAATATTACGATCATCTAAATTAATTAAAAAATCATAAAAAGAAAAATCATTATTTAATGTTTCACAATCAATTGATGGAATATTTGATTTTATAGATATGTCACCATTACTTTTGCATATCATTCTGGGTGTCTGAATATGTAAAGGTTGATTATCATAATTTATAGGAGAATAATAAATAGAACCTCTTTTTTCCGGTTTTGTATAATTTATTTTTTTAAAATCTATTAAATTATATTTTAAAATACTCATTATAAATAGTTATAAATAGTTATAGAAGATAACTTATTAAAATAACCGCATAAAAAAAATATTAATTTAAAATATATATATCATATGACTAGAACTATAAAAAATAATAAAAAACATAAAATATTTTTAAAATATGATAAAAATAAAAAAAAATATTTAACAAAAAAAGAAATAAAATTATGTTTTAAAAAAGAATTTAAATTAAATTATAATAATCATGTTATGAATTGTTTTTTTGAAATATGGGGAACAAATATAAATAATAAAAAAGTAATAACTTATAAAACTTATTTAAAATTATTTAAAAGACCCAATGGATTTTTAAGAGATGCTTGTATTTAAATATTATTGTTTTTTGCTTTTAGGAAACCATTGATCCGACCAGACAGGCCAATCAATAAATGAATATTTTTCTTGATCATCTTTAGGTAAATTATTATTTTTCGCACCAATAACTCTTACAAGATCACATTTCAAACATCTACATTTTTTATGATACCAATATTTATTGGGCATATTTGACCATTCGCGATTATCAATTTCTTCATATAAATTATCGGGGAGATGTATACTAATAATACCAGGTTGTAAATCTTCTTTTACTTTCCTTTGACAAATATGTAAATATTTATAATTAAAATAATTTTCATGGATTATATTCCATCGAGAATATTTATTTATTTCTTTTGTTTTTTTATCTAACCGATCTTCTCCAAAATGATCATATGCATGATAATGATTATAATGGAAATGATCATTTGTTTCTCTAATAATTTCTTTATTAGAGATAAATTCTATATTTTTAATAAAATATTTTTGATGTTTTAAAGACCAATCTATCATGTTAGATATCATAGATAAATGAAAAATTAAAATTTTAATATCGAGAGGTAATTTATATAAATTTTGTTTAACAAGGGATTCTCTTTTATTTTTTTTTAATTGTTTTAATGACAAAGTATTTTGACCATTTAAAGTTTTATTATATTTTTTATGTTTCTTTTTTTGAAAAATCATTATGATTATTTTTTAATAAATATTATTTAGTAAATATCAAATTTGTGTGTATATTATATATGGTAAAGAAAACAAAGAAAAAAAACACAAAAAAGAAAACAAAAAATAAGATAAAAGATCCTCCATTTAGTAAAACATTACATAAAGGTACGATTGCATCTAAGGGATCTATATTTTATGAATATCAAGATTATAATAATATTATGGATACAATAGAAATATTTTTATCTGAAAATAAAAAAATAGCAGAATATGTTCAATTATTTAAAAAAGATCCAAATAATTCATTTTTAACAATTGATATATATAATAAAAATAGAATCTATCCTGAATATATTAGTTTAAAAGATTTTTTAAAAGAATTAAATAGTTATGTTAATAATAAAAAAAAATATTTAATACCCATTATTTTGAATGTAAGATATACAAAAAAAGATAATCATGCAAATATGATAATAATGAATTTAAATACAATGGGAATTGAATTATTTGAACCACATGGTAATCGATCATCGATGAGCGTAATAGGAGGTATTGAAGGGGGTTATAAAAAAAAGACTATTTTCGTTCATAAATTTTTTAATAAACATTTCCCAGATTTTACTATCATAGATATAAATAGAACATTGAGGGGGAGATCATTACAAGTTTTACATGATCCTTCTGAAAATACAGGATATTGTGTAACTTGGTGTATGTTATATACTCATTATAGGATATTAAATCCTAAAATAGAAGTAGATAAATTAATTGGATATATGGATCAAAAAATAAATACTAATTATTTATTAAGATATGCAAACTATTCTGAAAATTTATTAAAAGATAAAAATTAAATTTGATTTGTTATTTAAAGGCATATAATAAATACAAAAATGGAAAAAAATTTAAGAATATCGACAATGACGCAAATTGGAGAATTTAATACTTTGATTAATTTAGATAAATTATATGATAATTTAGTAATAGATGATATTATAAAATATGTAGAATATGGTTCTAAAGGAGAAAAAGGTGAAAAAATAAAAAAAATAAAAAAACCAAGAAAAAATAAAGAGAAAAAATATTTTTACAATCAGATGACAATACATATAATGATAGATAAAATCATTAATTTTAAAATATTTAATAATGGGAAATTACAAATGACAGGTACAAAACATTTAAATCATGGTGAAGAATCCGTTAAAATAATGACTAAATTAATAAATAATATGGAAAATAAAAAGGATATTATAAAAACAGAAAATATCGAATGTTCAAATATAAAAATCGCAAATATAGTATCTGATTTAGATATTGGTCATAAGATTAATAGAGAGGGGTTGCATAGATTAATGATTGATATAGGATATTATTCAACATTTGAATCTTGTATTTATCCTGGTGTTAAAATAAAATATTATCATAATGAAAATAATAGTAATGATGGTATTTGTGAATGTGATGGATGTTGTAATGGAAAGGGGAATAATGGTGATTGTAAAAGCATTACAATCGCTGTATTTAATAGTGGAAAAGCATTAATAACGGGCGGATGTTCTTATAATCACATCGAGATTGCTTATAATTTTATAACAAAAATTGTCAAAGAAAATGAAGATTTAATTAAAATAAAATAAAATATACTATATTATAATGAATTTCGGATTAATATTAGGTTTATTACTATTAATAATAATCATTAATTATTTAAGAATTGGAGATTCTAAAAAATTAACAGCCTCTAATCAAGATTATAATAAAGAAAAAAATTCTACAAATATAGGTTTCGTAAAACCTGAAAATAGATTATTAAAATTATTATCCAATATATCATCGGGTAAAAAAATAAAGTTATATGGAGATTGTAATAAATTTGTTTATAATAAAAATACAATAGAAAAATCTGTAAATGATAGTTTGACTGATGTATTAAAAAAAATGATTAATACATTAAATAAGGTAAATATATCTGATTTTTTTGTTAAAAACATAGAAAATGTTTATGGTTTAATAGATTGTAAGGGTAATCAAAGATATATTATTGATTTTTTTATTTATGATATAAAGAATTTTTATACAATTCGTTTAGTAACTGATATAGTTATTATTGATGGTGAAACATATATTAATTATTTAAATGTTCAAACCGGATCCAATTCTACATTATTGAATCGATATGATGTTAAGTTTAATTCATCAGGGATTTTATTAGATAGTAATATGTTTCACGAAAATATTAGTAATTTATTTGATAATTATTATATGAATTCATTTAAAGTTATCGGTGTATCAGATACAAATTTAGAATTCAATAAAGAAGATTTAAATGATGTTTATCGTTTAGGATCATTCGAAAATATGTATTTACCTTCCAATTTATCGGAATCTACAATAAATGAAATGAATTCTAAAGGAATAAAGGGATATTTAGAGATGTATTTACCTGAAAATCAACCAACAATTAAAGACCCCTCTTTCTGTAATAAATATAAAATTGAATGGGATTCTTATGGAAATCCCAGTAATGATAATTCAGATGAAAATTGTTATGTAAATAATAATTCGACATCTGGAGAAATAACGCAACCATATTTTGCACCGGGTGTAATATATGAGAGATCTAGTAATGATCAATATCAGTGGTTAAAAAATGTAAGTCGTGGTAATATAATGAGATCACAAGGATATTAAAATTCCTGGAAATATACTTTCAAGACGACTATGAGGAATTTTCACATAATGAATATTATCTCCATCAAATCCACCTATTATTAATTCTCCTTCATTAGAAGGTACCCCAGGAAGGTTACCTTCTCTAACTCTCCAACCATCATTTAATACCATACCTCCTTCTTCTAAAGCTTTTATTTGTGTTACAGAGATATGAATTTTTAATTTATTTTCTTTCCCAAAATTACTCATATATTTAATTTCAACAGGTTTATGTTCGTCAATATTTATACCATCTATTGTGTTATATTCATCATCCTCTGTAACACCTGTTGCAGTATCTTCTAGATTTTCAAGATGTTTTATACATCTTTCAAAGTATTTATGAAGTGGTTCAAACATATCTTTATCAATTGGTGGAGTCCCTTGTTTTATTAATTCTAATTTCAAGAAATCCATATATGCACTCAACGGGTGTTGTGATACTTTTTGCAATCTATCAACTGCACTACCTCTCCCTGCACTACCTCCAATACTACTCATACCACGGCTCTTTTTATCTATACTTGAACGAGATCTAAAAGATCCCTTTCCCTTTGATCTGCCTTTTTTTTTCTTTTTCTTAGTTATTCTTCTATTTGTTTTTCTTCTAGATGTTGTTTTTCTTCTAGATGTTTTTCTTCTAGATGTTGTTTTTCTTCTAGATGTTCTTTTCCTTGATATCTTTTTCCTTGATCTAGACATATATACATATATTATAGATATTTAAAAAGATATGATGATAGTTATATGTAATATAAATAAACAATGGAAACCTTACAATGGGAAAATATTGATAAAAATAAATTTTCAATTTTTATGAGAGATTTATCTGAAAACACAAAGATAAATTTAAAATATATGGTAGATGATTTAAATAAAGATAAAAAAATAATATCTTTTGATAAAAATAAAAAGAAATATAAAAATAATCAAAAAAATATTATAAAAAAAAAAGATTTAATCATTGCAGAACAAAATAAAAAAAAACAAGAAAAAATATTAAAAGATGATGAAAAATTGATGAATTATTTATTTGAAAATGTAAATGATAAATATCCTTATGATGGAATTCAAAAAATTAAAAATGAAAAATTTAAAATAGAATTTCAATGTAAATTATTAGAAAAATATTGGAAACAAAGGAGTGAATATTTGCATCATATTTTTAATATATATTATCATTTATTAAATTATGAAGATGTAATAGATGAAAAATATAAAACAAAATTTTTAAAAATAAGAAAAATATTAAATGATTATGATTGTAAATCATATATGTTAAAAGAATTAGGTCATTTACTGCCACCATTAGATTTCTGGAATTATACAGAATTTAAATTGGATGATTGGCAGAAAGAATGTATTCAGAATATTTATAATAAAAAATCAATATTAGTAAAAGCGCCTACATCATCAGGTAAAACATTTGTTGCAATGGCTACTGGTATCATTCATAATAAAATATTATATGTTTGTCCTGCAAAACCAATAGCTTATCAAGTTGGATCGAAATTTATAAAGATGGGATACAAGGTACATTTTTACATAGAAAATCATGATAATTTTTCATATGATGAAAAAACAAATATTTTTATTGGAACGCCGGATTGTATAGAAAAGAATTTAATTTATATTAAAAATGATTTTGATTATATTGTTTTTGATGAAATACATATGATAGATTCATATAAAAGTTATGAAAACATAGTTCGTTGTATAGATGGTAATTTTTTAGCTTTATCAGCGACAATTGAAAACATTGATTATTTAAAAAATTTATTTTTAAATATTCATAATAAAAAGATAGAATATATTGAATATAAGAAAAAATTTATTAATCATCAAAGATGGATTATGAATAATAATAAATTAGAAAAAATGCATCCATGTATTTGTATGGATAATAATAAATTAGATAAATTTAAAGATATATCATTTACACCAAATGATTGTTATGAATTATATGAATGTATATATCAGAATTTTGAAGAGATATTTGAAGATAATGATGATTTAGAAGATAAAATAGATGAATTATCAGTAGATAATTATTTTAAACAAGAAAAAATATTATCATTAGATGATGTTAAGGAATATGAAAATATATTAAAAAATAATCTTAAATTATTAAGTAATAAATATCCTGATAAAATTAAAGATATTCAAGAAAAATTTAATTTGAGTGTAAAATGTAATGATAATTTAGATAATTTACTCGAATTATTTGAAGAATGTAAAAATAAAGATTTATTTCCATTAATTTATTTTCATTTAAAAGAAGACATATCTAAAGAGATATTTTATAAATTAAATGATTTATTAAAAAAAGAAGAAAACAAAAATTATCCATATCACTATGATATTTTAGAGAAAAAGAATAAATTATATCAAGAATATAAGAAAAAAAGGGAAATATTTTCATCAAATATCAAGATTAAAACAAAAGATGCACACACAGAAAAAACATCTAAATTAGAGGATTTTGATAAAGAAATGAAAAATAAATATATAATAAATGTAGTTAATTATTATGAATTATGTATTGAAAAATGTATTAATAAAGAAAATTCCAAAAATAAAATTAAAAATTTAAAATCAGAATTATCAAAATTTAGAGATAATCCAGATTTTAGGGAACAAGATGTATTTCAGAAACATCCCAGATATTGTTATACTCGTGGTGATCCTATGAGTGGATCAGAAATAAGAAATATTAGAAGAGAAATTCGTAATACGACGGGTATAAATATAGATTATGAAGATCCAATTTTTCAATTATTAAAGAGGGGGGTTGGGATTTATATTCAGTCAATGCCAGATGTATATAATTGGATATTGCAAAAATTAATGACGGAAAAAAAGTTAGGTATAATTATTTCCGATAAAACATTATGTTTAGGGATTGATTTACCTATTCGTTCGGTTGTTTTATCGGGATATAAAAAACCTAAATATACTACTTCTGATTATTTACAAATGAGTGGAAGGGCCGGTAGGAGAGGATTAGATAATCAGGGGAATATTATATTCCATAATGTTTCAAATTATAAAGAATTAATGCAAGGTAATTTACCAAAAATAGAGTTAATTGAAGAAAAAAATAATGAATCGTATAATATTTTAAGGAAATTAAATAATCGTATAAATGTTGATAAAATCGTTAAAAATAAAGAATTAAATTTTCCATTAAAATTAGAAAAATTATTATGGAATTTTAGAAGATATGATAATGTTGATCAATTTACAACAGAGTTTATAAAAGTAGAAAAATATTTGTTTATGGAAATAGAAGATGATCGTGAATATAAATTATTAGAAATCATAGATAAATATTTATTAAATGATAAATGCATGGAAATATATAAAACAAATGTTGTAAAAAATGAAGATGAAAAAATAATAATAAAAAATTTGGGTGATATTGTTATTAATATATATAATTCATTAAAAAATCATGATTATAGGATCACAAGGGATACATCAAGGATAATTTTTGAAAGATGTAAATTAATATTAGAATTTTAATTATTACAATTATTACAATTATGACAGATACATTTATCGTTTCTATTTTTTTTTTCATTATTTTCAGGTATATTGGGTACACAATCAATGCACCAAGATAAATAATGTTTTTGACCTCTATTTGTTTCGGTATAGCAATTTTTACCGTAGCATGTACCAGCAATTTTGCAGTGAAAGAAACGATGGCATCCAGCACAATGAATTTGTATTTGATCGGAATCTAAAGGAAAATCATATTTACATCCATAACACATAATTTTTTCATCAATTGTAAATGAGGGTGGATCTGGCTGAGGATAAATTTTATTTTTTTTTAATTTCTTTTGTTTTTTTATTTTGCGAGTAAGGCACATCTTTTTATAGTTATGTTTTAAAATAAATAAAAAAAAATAAATCAAATTGATTTTAAATAAAAAAAAATATTTTGTATAACATAAAGATGGAAGCAATTGGTGAAATGAATGAATTATTGACTACAAAAATGTGTTCTCCTGTTATTGTATATGGTGTAGTATTTGTAATTTCTGTAATTAGTGTATATTTATGTCGTGATAAATTAAAAAGATACAATACTGGAAAGATGGATAATTTACATAATATGTATATGGCACAAGAATTAAAATTCTTAATAATATTGGGTGTTATTATGTATGGTTTATGTCAGTATAATAAGACTGAATTGGCATGGATATTTTTGATATTCCCGATAATTTATGTATTATTGCAGAATGTATTATTATATGTTCATGTATCATCTGCTGGTATTAGTGCACCACCAGAGCAACAGATGGTTGTTCAAAATTATGGTTTAGGGATGAATGCTCCATTGATGGGTCAGGGACCTTCTCCTCCTCAATTAACCTCGACTCCTTCTCCTCCGAGGGAGAAACCGGTAATCCAGCAACAGCAGAGTCAATCCGATTTTAGTCTTCCAAAATTATCTAACACTCAAACATCAATGGGTGGTGGGGTATTTGGAGGAGCTGGTTCAGGAATGGAACCATCTGGATTTAATTTATAAATTTTTTTAATATTATCATTTAAAACTATATTATTAATAAATAACAATATGAAATATTTATCATTTGATATTGGTATTAAAAATTTATCATTTTGTTTGATAGATGATACAAATCTAACAATTGAAGATTGGGGTATCATTAATATATCACCTGATGAAATATGTGAGCATTGTATGAAAGAAAATAAACAATGTGATAAATCTGCAAAAAAATTTATTATAAGTAATAATAAAAAATTATGTACATCTCATATAAAATTGAAGCAATATAAAGATATGAAGATGAAAAATATACCAAAAAATAAGAATCAATTATTATTAATTGGTAAAAATATTGTCGAAAAATTAGATAAATATAATCATTTTTTGAATGTTGATCATGTCTTATTAGAAAATCAGCCTGCATTAAAAAATCCTACAATGAAGAGTATACAAATGATTATTTATTCATATTTTTTGGTGAAGGGTATAACGAATAATAAATCAAAAATAGAAAATTTAGAGATGATAAATGCTCGTAATAAATTAAAGGCATATAAAGGACCTGAAATAAAATGTGAAATAAAGGATAAATATAAGAGAACAAAATTTTTGGGGATCGAATATTGTAAGATTATGATTAATGAAAATGATAATATACAAGAAAAATATATTAAATTATTAGAAGATAGTAAAAAGAAAGACGATTTAGCAGATGCGTATTTGCAGGGTATTTATTATATAACAAAATGATTTACATAATTTACATGATAAAATAGATACCTAAAGTCGTTAATAAGATACCCAAAAATGTTTTTTTAGTAAATTCCGCAGATTGAATAAAATAGATGCTCATAAAAAATAAAAAGATAGTATTAAGATTAACGATCGCTTTCGATTGACCGGGATTTTTGCAGTATTTGAGAGATAATAATTGACATGGAGATATAATAATTGCACTAATACCACCAATAAGAATATATTTCCATAAATCTTCTTTTTGAATCATGCGTACTTTTTCTTTAACAAAGTATTTTTTGTAGATGGCAAAGATGGATATAAAAATACCACAAAGAATATAATAATATAATAAATGTTCGGTCATAGAATATTTATTAGTAAATAATTTAGTGAATGTGTCTCTTGTTGCTATTAAAACAGCGGCAATAATACCATAAATAAACCATAATTCCATTTATTTTCTATATAGTAAATATAGATAATAATTTATGGATTCAAGTTCTGTGATGAAATCAAGTTCCAAGACGGGAGAGTATGAATTAGTTGTTAAAGTATTTAAAAGTAAAAAAACCTTATTTCAATTAGTTTTTGAAATAAATCGTAATGAAATTGGATATATTGAGTATCCTTTAGGGGGAACTTACCTATTTAGAGAAGAAATAGGTAAGTATTTGCAAATACATCAAATAAAAGATATAGCAATGTATTTTTCAAAATTAATGACGGAATTATTAAATTTAGATGATGATGAATTAGAGGCAGCAGAGGGACCAATAAGAATAAAAGATTTTTTCCGAATTCCAGTAGTAACTATAAGTGATTCTAATGATCGTCCAAAAAAAATTTGTATAAACCACCCTAATATGGTATTAAAAGAATTATTTGATTTTTTAAAAAAATTTGAGGTTCCTGAAGAAATAAAATCTAAATTAGAAGTTATTGAAAGAAGATTCGATATATTAGTAGGTGGTGGTTATTCAGGAGGAGCATTAGGAGGAGCATCAGGAGGAGCATCAAGAGGAGCATCAGGGGATAGAGGATCAAAAAGTCCTAAACAAAAAAAAAGGAAAAGTGGAACAATGAAAAAGCCTATAAAAAAAAGAGCTACAAGAAGGACAAAACCTAGAACAAAATCTATAAGGAGAAAAAGAAAATCTACAAGAAGATCTACAAGAAGATCTACAAGAAAATCTTCAAGAAAATCAAGGAGATCTAAAAGAAGATCTAGAAGAAGATCTAAACAAAGAGGAGGATTAGATCCATTATGTTTGTCTTGTGTTGCGGGTCCTTCATTAATGAGTATGTTAGGTTATGGTGCGGTTGGAGCGGGAGGGGCGGTTGCTGGTAAAAAATTATATTCTAAATACAAATCGAATAAATCAAGTAGTTCTATAAAAAGAGTGGGTAATAAAATAAATATCAAAAGAAGCGAAGAATATGAAATGGATGATAATGGTAAAAAGGAAAAATTAAAAATAAAACAAAATAATAATGTTTTAAATGTAAATGGAGAGAAAAAAGAATATAGATCCGTTAAAGAAGCTTCACAGATGTATGAGAAAAAAATAAAGAAATGTTTAAAAAATGGATTTAAAAAATGTTGAAAATTATTTATTGCAAGTGATATCATTTTGTTTTTTTTCAAACTGTAAAAAATCAGAAAGAGGTTCCATATGTTTTTTATAATCAGAATATTTCATTTCAGTTTTATGATTAAATTTTTGAGATTTATAATGAAATTCAATGGGATCTTTTTTTATAGTTTTTTCGCTTAATTGATCATTCGAAGATTTAGATTTATTTTTTATTTCAAGAATAATTTTAAAATTATTTTTAGTTGTGTCAAATTCAACTAGACATGCGTCTAAATTATTGACTAGTTTTAATCCTAAATTATGTTTCATAAATTTACTGTGAGTAACAACAACATTTAAAGCATTAAGATTTAATGTTGGGAGAACATATTTCATAAATAAATTAAAATCTGTTTTATTGCAATTTTTTGTTTCTTTTTTTATTTTTTTATTAAGTGTTTTTCCGGTTTTTTTATATATTTTATTGATATCTCTTAGTTGGGAAGTAGATTTTTTAATAGAAACATTATTTACTCTAGGAATAACGGCTAATTTTTCTATTTTCTTAACTTTTTCAGATATATGACATAATCTATGAATTGTAGGACTAGTTCTCACTTTACAACTAGATCTTTGTAGACCATGAGTTACAATTTTTGTGGTTATCATGGCTCTTTTAAGGATAGAACAATAAAAATCTATTTTTTGAAATTTCGGAAAATTTTTCAATATTAAGGGAATAACAATATTTCCAAACATAAATGCTTGCATTAATCCCAACATTGTGCAATTTGGTGATACAATACCAGCTTGTTTAATATTTCTAATTTTTTTAGTTCTACTTTTAGAATGTACTATTAAATTTGAACAAGATTCGCAATGTCTTACAAATAAAACATTAATTTTCATATATTATATTAAATATAAAAAAACAATTTAAAGACTTTGATTTTATGATAAATATAAATAAAAATGGTAAATGACATATTATTGTTAGAATCTTTAAAAAAATTTTTTTCAAAAAAATATTATAAAGATAAATTAATTAATCTATTAAGAAATGAAAAAAATATTTCACTGAGATCGATAGATTGGTTCATTACGAATTATTCAAAAAAGAATAATATATATTATTATGTTTATAACACATCAGAAGGAGTACCATCATTTGATGAAAAAAATAATATATTATCAGATAATTTAAATGTTTATCATTCATACAAATCACAGTTGAAAGCTTACTCAAAGAAAAAATTCGATCCATTTTGTAGGAGAGATAGAATTTTATTTAAATTAGATGATAATACAGAAATAGAAACAACCATAGGTCAATTAAATTTTTTAAAGTGGGCTTTTAGTAATTTAATAATTGATTATATTGATATTCATAAAAAAGAAATAGAAAATGATATGAATATCTGTTTGAAACAAATAAAGAAAAAATCTAAATCAATTGGGAGAAAAAAACGCGAGGAAATTTCTAAATCTGCAACAAGAGGTTTAAGTTTTAAAAATATAAATGTTAAGATACATTTTGATTAAATTATTTAAAAAATATATTTTATAATATAATATATCACAAATGCAAATTTTTATTAAAACATTAACCGGTAAAACAATTACACTTGAAGTCGAACCTGAAGATTCGATTGAAAGTGTAAAAGCGAAAATTCAAGATAAAGAGGGGATCCCTCCCGATCAACAAAGATTAATCTTTGCTGGAAAACAATTAGAAGATGGTAGATCATTAGTTGATTATAATATTCAAAAAGAATCAACACTACATCTTGTTTTAAGATTAAGATAAAAAATAATTAATCTCATTCTAAATTGAGATTATTAAATATATAATAAATATCGCTGTTAGGACCATTAAGTCTTCTAACTTCATCACGATATCTCATATATTCATTATTTATTTAATATATAATATATTAAATATCGCTGTTAGGACCATTAAGTCTTCTAACTTCATCACGATATCTCATATATTCATTCTTTATTTAATATATAATATAATAAATATCGCTGTTAGGACCATCATGTCTTTCTCACTTCATCACGATATCTCATATATTATTCTTTATTTAATATCTTTTATTATTTTTTTATTTTATAATTTATTTATTTTATTAAAATTTATAATTTATTCATCTTCGGATGAGTCATCAATAAAGTTACCATTTTCACGATTTTCCTGAGATCCACCACCTTCTTCATCTGAATCATCTAAGAATGCATAATTATCGAATGTTGGTGCAGGAGTAATACCACAATGTTCTACACCCCAAGAGCAACCGAATTTACCAGAAGCAATCCAAATAAATTTACACTTTAGAATCATCTTTACCTTTGTTCCACGACCAAACATCTTTTCAAGATCCTTGAAATCGTCTTTATTTGCATCATTAATATTAAATTCATTTTTGTCAGCATCAAAGCACCTACAATTAATTTTATTATCCCATTTTTGAATCTTGCATGTAAATGAAGGGGGGTATTTACCATCTGGTTCACCTGTATCCTTATCTGTCGATACCCTAATAGTTGGGTTATATAGTTCACTAATTGTTTCCATACTCATATTCTTTTTCTTAAACCATTGAAGTGAATTTTTCTTACTATATTCTTTCACCATATTATCAAAAGATACCATCATATCATGAAACTCTTTAACCGGACCATCTTCTTCATGACCCTTTAGAGAAACCCTAATTTGATATTTCCCACAACCAGGTTTATCTTCATAAAATGTACCCGAATCAAATGGTAGTTCAAATAGTGGAGTTTGTAGATAGAGGCCATCATTATTGTAATTAATGTAAATCATCTTCCCACCATTATCATTCATCTTTGGTGGAGAAAACTTAACCTTTTCAACATCAACATTCTTCGACTTCATTGGCTTAAATGACATTTGTTTGTTACTTGTTACTTGTTACTTGTTATTTATTCTTTTTATTTATTCTTTTTGTTTATTTTTATTGTTTTTGTTTGTTTTATCTTATGTTATCTGTTTGTTGTACTACTTTACAATGTATTATCAAATCAAATTTTTAAATGGTTTCATATATTTCTGATAATTCATTTAAAAATTTTTTAAGAAAATAATAAAAGAATAAATAAATGGATAACCTCAAATGTTGCGTTTTGGAAAATTGTGATAAAAAAAATATAAAAAAATATGGTGATTATTGTTGTAAACATAAGAGAAATTATCTTGTTAAAAATGATGAAATTATTATAGATAATTATACAGGAAAAAATAGTGATTATTTAAAGAACGATTTAAATAATTTTTATTACAAAATAGAAAATAAAAAATACAAGGGTAAAAAGGAGAATTTATTTTTGATTGTAGATGATTATATTAAAAAAATTAAATCATACAATATTAAAGATGTTATAAAAATGCAGGCATATTTCAGAGGAAAAATAATAAGATATAAATATAATTATAAAAAATGTAATAATAATGAAGATTTTTGGTCATATGAAAAATTACAAGATATTCAATCGAAATATTTTTTCTCATATTGTGATAAAAATAAAATTCATTGGGGATTTGATATAAGATCTTTAGAAAAATTAATAGAATTGAAATACCCAAATCCTTATACAACTGAATGTATTTCACCAAGGGTTATAGAAGAAGTAAAAAAAAAGATAAATAAAATAAAAAGAAATAAAAGTTATGAAAATATATCAGATATTGTTAATAGAGATAGAAAAAGTAATATAAAACAAAAAACTGTTGATTTATTTTTGCAAATTGAACAGTTGGGATATTCATGTTTGATTGATTGGTTTTTAAATTTAAGTCTTTACAAGACAAAAGAATTATATAAACAATTAGAAGATATATGGAATTATCGATCACAATTAAGTGTTGAGATGAAAAGGGAAATATGTCCACCAAATGGTAGAATATTTACAACATCAATACCTTTAATTTTAAGGATGGGAAAAGAAGATATTCAAGAAATTATTTTAAATGATATTCAAAAATTTAATAATTGTGAAAATTTATCAAATAGAAGATTAGGTTATATGTATTTTATAATAGGGTTAAGTAATGTTTCTGCACAATGTTATATGGCACATCAAGATTGGGTGGCATTTATTTACTAAAATTAAATATTTTAAGACATATCTAATATGAATAAAAATCTAAATTTGATAAACCATTTAAAAAGATAATTACATAATTAAGTATACTAATAAGTGCGGTTGATTGATAAAAATAAAAAATAAAACAAGAATATAACAATAATAATGGCTCCCAAAAACTCAAAGAAATCTGGTGAAAAGAAGGCAAAGAAGGTTGTTGAGAAGAATGTTGTAAAGAGTGCTCCAAAGGTTGAGGAACCACTCCCTGAACCAGTTGCAGTCAAGGCTCCTGTTGATGTTGTCACAGAGGAAGTTTCTCTAACTCCTTACATGGAAGATTTCACTTGTCTTGTATCGGATCTAGACACTGCTCTCAATACTATTCGTTCACTCAAGGCTCGTATTCAGAAACTTGAAAAACAAGTTCATCGTGATCACAAGGCTAATCTAAAGAAGATGAAGGGTCGAAAAAGGAGAGTTGTAGATCCTAATGCTCAACCCTCGGGGTTTGCAAAGCCTGGTCCAGTATCTGATGAACTTCGCAAGTTCCTCAAACTAGGCAAGGATGAACTCATTGCTCGTACAGCAGTAACCAAGGGAATTAATGCTTATTGCAAGGAACATAATCTTCAGGATGAATCTGATAAGAGAAAGATTAATGTTGATCCTGCTCTAAGGAAACTACTTAAGATGGGTGATAATGATGAACTCACATTCTTTAATCTTCAGACTTACATGAAGGTTCATTTCCCTAATAAGGAAGGTGATTACCCTACACTTTAATGCTTTAATTATAAAATTAAATTTTTAATTGCATACAACTCATTTTTAAATAATTATCATTGATAATTATATTTTTTTTATTTATTTTTTTTGATAAAAATAAGAATTCATAAAATTCTTCGATATTAAATATATTTGGTTTATTAAATTTTTTTAAGAAATTTTGAAAATTCAAGAATAATTCAGATGTTATTAAATAATACGCGGTAACATTAGTGTGATCATCTAATAATATATTATTATTTTGTTTTAATTCAAGTATTTGTAAAGATTTTTGGTGTGCATAAAAAATTTCAAAAGATAATAAAATGCAAAAATAATCATAAGGATTATTTACAGGATGCAAATTTGAAATATAAAAGCAATTTAATATTCTTCCCCATATTTCACAATAAGATTCAAAAAAATCAATATCTCTTGAATATAATTTATATCTATTTCTATATTTTTTTAATAATTTATGATCCCCATCACCATGATCAATGAATGAATGTATAAACTCATGAAATATAACTTTTGTAAATTCTTCTATTCTCCAAACAAAAATACTTGCATCTTTTTCCCTATTTATTGAACACCCTGAATTTATTAAATGCTTTGTTAAAGATTTTATGTTTTTTTTAAATTTTTTTTTATCATTTAAAGGAACATAATGAATTTTATAAGAAAAATTTTTATTTTGAAATGTTGATACAAAAGATATACATTTTATTAATTTTTGAATTAAATTTTTATAAAAAGTTTTATCTAAATCATTAAAATCTTTAGTATAAAAATAAAGATTACAATTTATATTATATTCATGTTTTACTACCCAAGATAAATTAACGCAATTTTTATATTCTTTCGTTTTATTATATAATATAGGTGATATAAAATCATTTTTAGGGAATGTATTCATGCATTGTTTAATTTTAAAATCATATATTTTATATATTTTTGATTTTAAATAATCATATAATTCCTGTGTTTCTGATGATTTTGTATCATCTATATGACTTAAATAATTATCTATTATATCTCGACTATAATTATCCAACATTATTAAATATATTATATATATCTTCTTTATATTTAATTATATTTGGGATATCTAAATTTAAATTTAAACAAACATACATATTTCCTCTCTTATTTTTAAAATCTTTTAAACCATAATTATTAATTTTATAAGTTTCTAATTTAATATCATTGATAATATATATATTATTATCTGGTAATTTTATATTAATATTTTCAAAATAATAATCGTATAAAGTTATTTTTTTTGTTAAATATAAATCATTACCATTTATATGATAACCATCATTATAAGTTTCTATTTTCATCGACAAAATACTATTTTTAATATTATAAATATCAATCTGATAATCACTATGAGTTATAAATAAATAATAAACTCTATGTTTTGTTTTTATAATGATTTGTTTACAAACATTAAAAAATACATCTTTAAAGTTTCTTTTAAGAAAAATCGTATAATTATTTTTTAAATCAGTGATATCAATATATTTTATATTTTCAGTTGATATGCAAGTATAGCTTTTATATTTAAAAAATTTCTTTTTTATTTCTTTTTGAACCTTTTCAGGAAAAGTTTTATATAATAATTTTAAAAATTTTATTTCAGTTGAATTCATGATCTTTGAGTAATAATTATGTAATAAAATTAATTCTTCATCGGTAAATTTAAAATTAAAATTATCATTTATAATATTTAATTTTTTCATTAATAATTCTAAATCATAAAGATATCTTTTTTTTGGATTTGATAAAATAGAATAAGCTTCAGATAAATATTTAAATTTTTCTGTATTCTCCTTTGTTGAATTATTCGATTTATCCGGATGATATTTTTTTGCTAATTTGTAATAATGTTTTTTTATTTGTTCTGTAGTAGAATTTTTGTCTATTTCAAGTATTTCATAGTAATTCATTATTTAATAATTTGATTCTTTTTTTTAAATTCTACAAAAAAATATATTTTCTAATATATATAAATTATGAATAAAGTTTCCTCTAAAGTTTCCTCTAAAGTTTCTGGTTTTGTTGGTTCTCAAAATAAAAATATTCAAATGGTATTGATTGCACTTATCTTATTAAATTTTGCACCATATGATTTCCTTGACTACTTTAGCGATGGTTTAGGTAAAAAAGTTAAAGATACATTAGGTGTCCTTGCAAATCCAGTCCAATCAATTATGTCTCATGTTTTAGCTAGAACATTCTTATTTGTTGCTCTAATTGTATCTTGCTGTGGTATTAAAAATATGAATTTATTCTTTATTTTATCTATCTATTTTATAATGGTTGGTCGTTAAATAATATAAATTTATTAATAATGATTCCAAATGTATTATAAATCTATATGATTTTTTATATAAATGTTCACTTCCAGAAATATATTCAATAAATTTTATTTTCTTTTTTATTGTCCAATGATAACTCATTGAACATTCATTTATTAATTCATATAATAATTCGTTATATGATAAATTAGTTTTATAATATTCATAAGTTAAATCTTTTATTTTCTTTATATCATCTTTCTCTAGATCATCATACTCCTTATTATATAATACAAATAATACCTTTACATATCGTGTTATTGGAGATATACAATCGTTTATTTCTTTATTTGAATATATTTTGTAAGGAAAACGAATCGATAAACATCTGCTTTTTATTGCATCATTAATATTTGAATAATTATCTGTTATAAATATAAATTTTGTTGTTATTCTATATTTTTCAACTATAACTCTTAATTGTTCTTGTATTATTTTTTTACATTTATCTATATTTATAAATATCATTGTTTTTCCTTCTAAATCATTTACTTTTATAATATTTTTAATTTCATCAATATTTTTTAATATTTTTGATTCAATTATGAATATATTTTTATATTTTTTTATATATTCATTCAAATTAATTAAATTATTTGTTTCTATTTTCAAATTATCATAAATGATTTTTACTTTATCAACACCACGATGACCATATAAAATCATATTAGGGACATTATTTGAATTTAAACATTTTTTTAATAAAATACTCATTTATCAGTTCAAAATATTTTTTATTTATAAAAGAATAGTAAATGTCAAATTTAATTATAAAAAATTTTTCTATAAACAATATTCATTTAAAAGAAATTAATAATAAATTTTTATTAAAATATGATTTCAATTCATTTAAAATATCAGATATAAGTATTTTAATTAAAAATATAAATATAATTTTTACAGAAAAAAAATATTTTATTAAACTTGATGATTATAATGACATATTATTAATAAGTAATATTGATAAATATTTTTCTCGAAATATTAAAAATTATAAAAATATATTAAACAATGATTTAATATATCTCTCAGAAAACTTTTTTATTAAAAAAATTTATAATAAAAATTTAAATGAAATAATTTTAACAATTAAATGTATTAAAAAAAAAGATAATAATATTCCTATATTACATATAAATGAACGAAAATTTTAGATTAATTGCTAATCCTTATTTATTTAAAAAAGATATTAACAAAAATAATATTAAAAACAATAAAGAAAAATATTTGAAAAAAAATTTAGAAGATTATTTTAATATGGAATTTGAAGATGAAATATATGATGATATAATATTAAATATCAATAACTTAATTAATGATTATAAATTAAAATTATTTGTTTCAAATTTCATCGATGACTGTATCAATAATGCTTTATCTAATTTAAAAATTTGATTTTTTTCTATATTCTTTAAATACTAAAAAAAATGGATTTAAATCAACTTTTAAATTTCAAACTTAAAAATGATATTAAAAATGATTTGTTAAATGAATATTCTAAAAAAAATTTAATATCAAACAATTATTCTATTGAAGAATATGAAAAAATTATTACCCACAAAATAAAATCTATTCAAAATATAGATTTTTCTGATAAAAAAATTATAAAAGATTTTAATCAAAATTTATGCTGTGCAAGAGTGTGGAATTATCATAAAGGTACCCAATGTACCTATAAAAAAAATAATGGAGATTATTGTAATCATCATAAAAAATTAATTATACAAAAAGGATATTTACCCTTCAAACGATATGATGACCCACGACCTAAATTTAATGAAAAAAATAATATATTATACTGGCATGATCACACACCATTTGAAATGTTGGAAATTATTATAAAATATCAAAATTTACAATTAATATCATTAATTAAATAAATCTATATCACACCATAAATTAAAATTTTTATTTTTTGATAATAATATCGTATATATAGATTTATCATCTATTTTACTATATTTTTTTATATATATTGCTACTATTAATGGAGATATAGTTTTACCATCGGAACAACATATTAATATATTATTCTCATCAATCGATTCATGAATAAATTCTATTATTTTATTATAATTTTTTTTTAATAACGATAAATCATTACTATTTTGTATAGAAGAAAAAGGTAATCTTATTTTTTGTATATTTTCTATTAATGGAAAATCAAAATATTCTGTACAATTTAATATTATACTTATATGATTATCATTTATAAAATTTTTATTTTGTAAAATATCAATATCCCCAATCCATACACCCGATAATAATTCACAATAAAACATTTAAAATTTGATATATTTTTTATTTTAAAAATAAATTTATTTAATGGATTTTGACGGGCATTTTGATTTATTGAATCAAATAAATAAAGAAGATGAATATCCTGAAAAATGTTGTGAAAATTTAAAAAACTTCGTATTTTTAGACGAAATTGTACATTGCAAAATTTGCGATAATATTGTATCTAATATCATTGATTCTCCTGAATGGAGATTTTATGGACATAATGACAATAAAAATGTAAATCCAACAAGATGTGGTATGCCTGTTAATATTTTATTACCCGAATCTTCACTGGGATCATCAGTCTCAAATACAAATAAAAATAATAGTATGAATAAAATTTCTATGTATCAAAAATGGAATTCAATGCCATACAAAGAAAGAAGCCTTTATAAAGTTTTTACCGATATACAAAATAAATGTATCAAAAATAATTTACCAGAAATAATTATTTCAACAGCTAAATCTTTATATAAAAATATATCAGAAAATAAAATTTCTAGAGGATCTAATCGTATTGGTGTCATTGTGGCATGTATATATTATGCTTGCAAAGAATGTGATGTCCCTAGAAGTATTAATGAATTATCCACCATGTTTGATATAACACCCAAAATAATGACTAAAGGTTGTAAAATTTATAATGATATAATGAGAAAAAATAAAAATAAAATGAGAAAAATTGGTTACAAAAGTGTCAACTTAAATGATTTTATTGAAAGATTTAGTCATCAATTAAAATTATCTGAAAATGATATCAAAAATATCTTTATTATTTCAAATAAATGTGAAGAGTTGGGAATTATTAACGATAATACACCCCCATCTATGGCAGCTGGTTGTATCTATCTCTATATCAAAAAAAATAAATTAGATATATATAAAAATCAGATATCACAAGTCTGTAAAATTTCAGAAGTTACCATCAACAAATGTTATAAAAAATTAGAATCTAATGAAGAAATTATTAAATTAATTTCTTAACCAAATAATATATCACACCAACCAATAATGCCTTCACCAACAACCCCTGCATATTAACCACACCATTCTCATCTTTAAAAACACTTACCATCTTAAATAATTCATTTACCTGTTCTAAATTCATTACCAACGCTAACATAACAACCAATCCAATATTTTTAGATTCATCTCTTAAACTATCTATAATATTTTCTGGACCACTATTTTTTATCATATTTTGTTTCATCATATTATGTTGTTCCTGCTGTTGAGTAGCCATCTGTTGCTGTCTCTGCATCATCATCATTTTATATTGTTCTTCAGTCATTCCCGGTGGTCCTTGCTGTTGGGGTCCCTGCTGTTGAATTTGGGGTGCCTGCTGTTGCATTTGGGGGGCTTGCTGCATTTGCTGGCCACCACCCTGATTTAAATCATTCAAAATTGAATCAACTAGTTTAGAATCTTCATCACTTATACCACCGCCTAAATTATTGATTTGAGTTTCTTGAGACATTTTAATAATACTTATTATATTATTATTATTAATTTCTTAACGCGATTTATAATATTTATCTTAATTTTATACATTTATTTATTTTACTCCATGCTCTCATAATATTCATCCATTTCTCCTTGAGTTGGTTCAAACCTCATTAATTCAGATTTATGATAATATTTTTCTTCTCCACTATTTAAATGAACTTTCATAATACCATCATCACCAAATATTTCCACAACCTTACCAAAAGTTCTAGGTTTCTTTTTAAATTTCACATAATCATCAACAGATGTTGGTTGATGCTCTATATCTACAGTATATTGAGATAATATTTGTTGAATACCATCTGGAATAGTAACAACTTTTACTAATTCTGATGGATTATGATTAAATACCCTAGAATTATCCCACATAACTCTTTTTCTTTCAAAACCTTCCTTTGTTTCTTCCCCTAGAAAATTTACTTCTACTTTTTCTGGTAAAATTCCTAAAACTTTACCTATAGAACCTTTGGGGACACTACTATCTAGATGTGTCCATTTTACAAAATTACCGACTCTCACTCCCTCACGAGTTTCTCTTCCAGTGACATTCCCTTGCAATGCATCAAATTCACTTGTTTGACCTTTATATTTCTTTTTTTTTATCTCTTTTTTAACCTTTTCTAATAATTTATCATCTTTTATAAATTCTCCTAAAATATTTTCTGGTAAATCTCCATATTGCATAGCAAGTTGTTTCACCATTACTTCTTCTCTTACTCCACTTAAATCAACAAAGGCTTCAGCTTCGGAGCTCCTACCCCCCCATCCGAATGTTTTATTAATCTCTTCTTTAAATATGGCTTCTTTTCCATCTTTAAATAATTTTTTATCACCATGCTCATAAATATTATCAAATAATTCTTGTAGTGATATTATTTCTTTTCTTGAAATTGTATCATGACCATTATTTTCTTTATAATATTCTAAAAATTCTTCAAAAGTCATCCATTGCTCAGCAAGTTGTCTTATTATTTTTATTTTCACGTTTTTTAATAATTCATCATCTGTTATAAAATCTCTTAATCTATCTTCAGGTACATCCATATATTGCTCAGCAAGTTGTCTTATTATTTCTATTTTCACGTTTTTTAATAATTCCTCATCCAATATAGAAGATTCTAATTTTTCTGTTTCACCTTTATATTGTGTAGCAAGATCTTCTACTATTTTTCTCAATATTTCATCACAAATTCTATCAACAAGAACTTCACCTGTAAATGATACACCTACTGAATGTGCTATATCTAGTAAAATATCAACTGGTATATGATGTAAATGAATATATAAAACTTCAGTAAGACCTCTCTGATTTTTTAAAAGATTAAAATCCACCCCACATAAAATTTTTATAGCGTCGAAACCTAACATTTTTGTTTCATCGTATAATTCATGTCCGATTTCAGCTTGATATCCTGATCTTAAAACAGGGAAACTTATAACAAAACTATCATCCTCTTGAGAAATTAAATGTCCTCCTACATCTAAAAAATATATTTTTAATTTATGACTTTTATAATTAAATAATATTATATCATTACCACATTTTAAAAATAAAGCCCTCACTTTTTTATATTGTTTGTGTTTTTCGCAAGTTAAAAATAAAGCTGTTGTTTCACTTTCAAATAATGATGTGTCTTTATCGGTTAATTTTATAGATACAATCGGGACAGATCCTGATTTTGATGATTTAACTTCTAAAACATCTTTTTTTTCAAAATCTTTTAATTCTTTTAATTTCTCTTGAAAATTTGGATAACGCGCTAAAAAAGGTATAGATGATTTTATTTGTAATAACCAATCTCGTGCTTCAGGTAATGAATCTGCAATTAAAATCCTTTCTCTCCCCCCTTTTTCTGGAATTAATATTATCTTTGTATTATCATCTGGATCAATTACAGCATTAATAAATTCATTCATTTTAAATTCTCCTTTTTTTTTACCTCCACTTTCTGGTTCCTTATCGTAATACTCCAAAAAATTACCTCCTGGTAATTTTTTTATTATAAAATATCTTCTTTTATTCCTCCCCTTTTGTCCTTTTTTTTTTAGAAAACCTCTTTTTTCATCTTTTATTTCTTCTTCTTCTTCTTCTTCTTCTTCATCTTCTTCATCTTCTTCTTCTTCTTCTTTACAGTGATCTAAAAAATCGATGAAAAAATCTCTCCCTATTTCTCCATCATTTTCTCCATCCTCTTTTTTATCTAATTCTTCAAACATTTTTTCTAATTCACTATCATTTTTTTCTACTCTCATTTTTTCACGATACAATTGTTTAAATTCTTCAATAAAAACATTTGGAACAAATTCTTGTTGTGCTCGCACGCGTGCATATTCAGTGAGAGTTTCAAGAGATGGTTGCACCCCAAGTCCTTCTAGTGACAGCGACTGATCTGGATCTGACGCTTTGTAACTGTGTGCCCCACCACTTTGTTTTTTCCTCACTAAACTATTTTTTTTATTTTTAAGAGTAGTTCTAGTTTTACGACTAGTTCTAGTTTTACGACTGGTTCTAGTTTTATGACTGGTTCTAGTTTTACGACTGGTTCTAGTTTTACGACTGGTTCTAGTTTTATGACTGGTTCTAGTTTTACGACTTATTCTGGTTCTACGACTTATTCTGGTTCTACGACTTATTCTGGTTCTACGACTTATTCTGGTTCTACGACTTATTCTGGTTCTATGACTTCTTCTGGTTCTACGAATAGTTCTACGACTGGTTCTTTTAACCATATATATATATATATAGATATATTATTTCACATCTATTATTTGATAATTATTACAAGATTTAAATACACAATTTATTAAAAAATATCCCAATAATATAGATAATATTATTCTCAATGACTCCATCTTATATATTATGTTTTAAATAAATTTATTTAAAGATTCTCATAAAAAAAATAAAATTTGATTTTTAATTAGAGAATTCAATAAATTAAAAACAACTGATCACAAAATAAAATGAACACAAAAAATATCATGAAAAATATCTTGGGACTCATCGTGACTGTCTTCCTGATATCATTCGTAAATATCGCGATCAATCTTTTCTGTAACTGGTCTGGGTGCTTTCACTGGACCAACCTTTTCAATCACAACCTTGTCTGTCATGGGTGCATCAACGCTACAAAGTATATGAAAGATTACCAACTCATGATATATGTCTCTATTGGTGCAACAATCGCAAAAGAAATTAAAACCCTCATTGATTACATTAATCCGATTAATTTTAAATATGAAGATTCTGAAATAACAAAGGATCAAGATAAAACGGTGATATTGAAAGATTATAAATTAGGAAGAACATCGCCTCATCCACGACCACCTAAACAAGAACAAACGTGGTGTCCAAACATGCATGATTAAATATTATTATTTAAATAATTTACTTATTAAACATTATAAATAAATGCCTTTTTTATTTCATGAACTCAAAAATCATTTATTAAATGATCCCTTAAGTGATTGGTTTGAAAAAATATCACTAATATCAGATGATTTTCAAAAAGATAAAGAAAATTTATTTTATACAGAAATAGAAAAACAAAAAAAAGAATATCATAATCATTTTTTATTTTATTTAAATCAATCCACAAAAATATATGAATATATTGATAATAATACCACAAGAAATATTATGAAAAATAAAGAAAAATGCATTTTTTATAAACCAGAATTATATAACAAAAAATACAATATTCTTGTAAAACCTGATTTTATAATTCATAAAGATATATTTTTTGAAATTTTTAATAAAATAATTTTTCCAGAATCAGTATCAGAAAATATACCCGAATATATAATTTTTGATCTCCTATATAAAAAAATATCTTTTAATTCCAACAAATCGGATATTTTAAATGATGGATCGATTTTTTATCATAAATGTAAATTATTTATCGCCAACGATTGTTTATATAACAAAAATAAATTAGGATTCTTCATTGCAAAAGAATATAAACATATAAACAAAATACTTAATAAAAAAGAAAATATAGGATATTTTCCTTTCTTAAATGATCACAAAATAAAAATAAAAGAATCTATTGATTGGTTACATAAATTGAATAATAATTATAATGATTGGATTATTTATCCTAAACCTAGTATCAATGAATTATATCCAAATTTAAATATTAAAAATATTCACTGGAATGAAGAAAAAAAAAGATTAGGTGAACTAATTAAGGAAATAACATTAATATGGAATATATCTTATTCTAAAAGATGTATTCTCCTACAGAAAGGTATCACTAAATGGGATGATCCTCTCTTATTGAGTAATATTTATCCATATAAAATAAAAGAAAATAAAAGAAAATATATTCAAGATAAAATTATTCATATTAATCAACAAGATTCAATAAAAATTAGTCCTCGTAAAATAAAAAATATAAAATTTATTGATATAATAAAAAATAAACAAAATTCAATTATCCTTGATATTGAAAGTATTTTAGATTTAAAAGAAAAAGAAAATTATTTTGATGATATTATCAATATTGAAAAACCAAGAATTTGTATTATCGGTACTATTATTTCTGAAACAAATATTTTTAAAGATTTTACGATTCGTTATTGTAAAAACTATGAGGAGAAAATTATTATTAATTATTGGTTATCGTACATTAAAAAACAAATAAATAATGATGTTATAAAAATATATCATTGGGGAAATGCAGAAAAAGTATATATTGATTATATGAAAAAAAAATATCCCGATCTTAATTATCCCCATTTTGAAATGATTGATTTATTAAATTATTTCAAAATGGAACCAATAACAATCAAGGGATGTTTTGGTTATGGATTAAAAGAAATTGTTAATTCATTATATAATTTAGAATTATTAAATGATAAATGGATCGATGATACAGATGGATTAGATGCAATGACTGAGTTGATGAAAACATCAGAATTAGCACAAGTTAAAAATATTCCTATGAAAAGATTTATTAAAATTAAAAATTTAATTTATTATAATTACATGGATTGTAAAGTTATAGTTGATATCCTGCATATGTTAGAAGATATGATTTAATTTAATCCTTGTTCTCTTATAAATTCTATCTAGTATTTCTTCCGCTTCTTTATTACTCTTCAGGAAATCTCGTACAATCGGGTAGTTAACATAAGTATTACTTAAATATATTTTTTTTCATCATTAGTAATAATATCTAGAGATTCTCTTATTGCCTCTTGAAGCGCCCCTCCCGCCTTTGCCCCCCCCCCTGCCCCCTACCGCGCCCCTACTGATGTTACACTCCAAGGTGAGGGGAGTTCTGGATTATAATTACTCTTAGCTTCTTCTAATTTTATGGTAGAACTTGGTAATAATAAACAAACTAATCTTACTCTATTATGTAATACATTCAGATCTAATTCGCCACTACGCACTTTCAGTACACTTGAATCATGACGATCATCTCTTAAATATTTTAAACCTTCAAGTACATCCATGACATCGATAATCGTCTTCATGGTATACGCATTTTTAGCTGCCCTTTGAAATTTTTTTACAGATTTCGCATGCTGATGAAACTCATCCAACATATTATCAGTTAATTCAGTTAAATTTGCAAAATTTATCTCTTCGGAGTTTACAAATCTAAAAAATTTCAATAAATAATGTCCCAATAAAATTTCAGCACCCATCAATTTTACATAAATTTGTTCTTTTATTCTTTCCTTTTCAAGCTCCTTTTCAACATCTTTTAATCGTTTAGTCTCCATTTCCCGTCGCACCCTTGCTTCTTCTATCTCTTCAGCATTCTTTTTTTCCGCTTCTTGTTCAACCAATGTGTTCTCATCTAAAGTTTGTTCATATTTTATTAGTATTACGTTATGTAATTCTCCATCAACTATTGTTGTTTTTAATTCTCTTAACATTATTCCACCAAGTCGTGGACCCATCTCAACAGCTAATTGAACAATTCTTTTTATCATATCATCCTTCAAATCATTAAATTCTTGAATACCATAAACAACATCACACAGACGAGCTAGTTTTATATGTTCCGCATCCCCATCATTATATGATTCTACAAATAATGCAACTTTATTAGGATCTAATAACTCTGATTTACCTTCAAATACCATTGTGCGATCTTTGTCAGTCATTTTAGCAAAACATCTTGGTGCTTGTTCCATGAATTTTAATTCATAAATTTTTGATTCCAATGCATTTTTTAAAGTTGTTAATCCATATTGTTCTTGTTCTGGCTTAATATGATCTAATAACAATGCAAGATTATCTAAAATACTACCAGGATGACTAGATAATTTTTCATTAAATGATACCATTAATACTTCGGGTATATCTTGTGTATAATCTTCAATTTCAGGGAAAAAAGCAGAAACATTTAGAATAAATGTTTTTTTCGTCACCCCTAAAAATCTCTTAGCCATACCGGACCTTTTGGAAGGTTGAACAACAGTAGCTGGTGGTGTTGAATTTCCTTGAGGGGGGGCTCTCGGTGATGCCGGTGCACCACCTTGGGCTTTCACATCAGTAACAGGAGTTACTGGAGAGGAGGGAGCTATCGGTGTTTGTGGATCTGGTCCTCGTGATCCCCCTGAAGATTTAGCACTCTTCTTCTTTAAATATTCTTCATTTCTTCTCGCTAGACTTATCCCATATTCGTGATCAACTGTCGCTTGGAAAGGATCACTTCTTAATATAGGTAAATTAATTGTATCTATTTTTGTAACATAAAATTTAAATTCATTATTTGTTGGTCTACCAGCTTTTCTAGGGACAAGCATTCCACCCGGACTCTCCGTGTCCTTTAATAAATGATATACTTTATAATGTTCTGGTTGTTTCCCCTTCTTCATCGAGAATTTAGCCGGAGACTTTTTTATTATAACAGGTCCCCCATTTAAATAACAAAATACATTAAAATATTCACCTTGTTCCCCTTCAGGACTGATTTCATCTGATTGTAAATAAAAAGTTCCTTTATTTCCACTCATTATATGATTTCTGAACGCTTCCATATGTCCATCCATCAGATCACGAGGATTAAAGGTTAATGTAACTTGTGTTCCTGTCAAATTTTTTTCAGATCCAACACCTCCACTTTGCGATAATTTAACAGATCTCCTTCTAGTAGATCTTCTGGTATTTCTTCTAGTAGATCTTCTGGTATTTCTTCTAGTAGATCTTCTAGTAGATCTTCTGGTATTTCTTCTTGTAGTTCTTCTGGTAGTTCTTCTGGTAGTTCTTCTGGTGGATCTTATGGTATTTCTCCTTCTCGTTCTTCTTCTAGTAGATCTCCTTCTCCCATTGGATCTCTTAAAACTCTTCCTTTTAGAATGACGATGATGAACCATATATATATATATATATATTACATAAAAAATTTATTGACATTTAATGGTAAAATTTATTGATTTATAACTGATCAAACCAAAATTTAAATTGAGATTCAATATTTTCTTTAACTTGTTTTTCTCCATCTGTTAATTCATCCTTCATGTTAAACGCGTGAATAATCATAAGGATTGTAAAAGAATCATCTGTATCATTAACATCGAAATCTGACCAACGATGAATATATGTGTTCATGCAATATTCTCTAATTTTTTGCTTGATTTCATTGTCTTCGGGGGAAATTGCATCATAGAATTTACTATAAATCATTTTTATAGAATTTTCATTTGTTTCTGGGACATAAAATAGATAACCATCACTTTCAATTGTCTTGTTTTGATAGAAATAATTAAAGTCTTTATCAGGTACCCACTTACCTACTTGCTTTCCTCCTCTGATAGAGAGAAGACTACGATATTCAGGTTTAAAATGTTTATGAAAATCAGGGGATTCAATTTCTAATTGATAAATAAAAGAGATCATATCAATAAGATATGTGTGGTATTTCGCCCCCTTACATGATTGTCTAATCTTAATTAAGGATTCTTTTGTAACATTCATAGATTCTAAAAATCTCAAAATCTCTAAATCAGTTATATCATTTGCTCCTTCATCTCCTCCAGGAAAACCTTGATATGAAATAGGATCATCTGGATCTTGGTCTCTACGACGATAATCTTGATCTTTACGAATAATAACACCATCATCTTGAATTAACCAAGAATATGGGCGAACAGATCTAGGAATTGTGGTGATGAAAATGGGCTTACCTGTCTTTACCTTATACAAATCAAATAAACTAAAATAATTCTTGATAAGGATTTCATTAGTTTTTTGTTCTTTTTTCCTAAAATTAGAACAAGGATTACCTTCTCCAAATTCTTTCAATTCTCCTCCCACACAGAGGATTGTTTCTGGTAGCATGAGGGAACGAATTTTTGAATTGAATTCTTCATTGGGTTGAATTGGTGCTCCCATAATATCAATGACTCTTTTCATTTTTGAATCATTAGAAAACCATGAAAATAATCCTGAAGTTTGAGAGATACAACCGAAATCAAACCACGTGTAGGATGGATTCATCTTTTTTTGACTCTTATGTTTCTTATTAAAATTCTTTTATTATTTACTTGTGAATATTTTGTTTAATATATTTCATTATATTAAATCAAATTTTTATATGATAAAAATATTTAAAGAATTAATTTCATTATTAACAATAAAAAATGGAGGATAATGATGATAAATATATTATTAATATTAAAACCGTTCAATCGGGTGCCATGAGAATATTGATTGAAGCACTGAAAGAAATATTAACAGATACAAATATGGTTTTCGATGAAACAGGAATTAAATTAATAGCTACTGATAATTCCCACATTGTTTTAATTCACATGAAATTATTAGCTGATAAATTTGAACACTTTTATTGTGATAAAAAGACATCGATTGGTATTAATATGAATAATCTTTATAAATTAATAAAAACAATGAATAATAATGATATTTTAACATTATTTATAGAAAAAGAAAATCCAAATAAATTAGGAATAAAGATAAATAATCTTGAAAAAAATTCTCAAACATTATTTAAATTAAATTTATTAGATATCCAGAATGAAGAAATTAATATCCCTCCTGCAGTTTTTGAAACTGAATTAACGCTCCCATCTTCAGATTTTCAAAAAATTATTAGAGATATGACAAATATTGGTGAAAATATTGAAATAAAGAGTATTGGTAATACTTTAATGTTAAATTGTGAAGGTGATTTTGCTAATCAAGAAACTATATTAGCTGAAACTCAAAATGGATTGAATTTTTCTGTCTCTCAAAAGGTGGAGACACCTATTCAGGGTATATTTTCATTAAAATATTTAATTTTATTTACAAAATGTACTAATTTATGTAATTTAATTCATATGTATATTAAAAATGATTACCCATTAATAATTAAATATGATATAGCTAATTTAGGGGAAATAAAATTATGTTTATCCCCACTTATAGATTAATATATAATTATTAATTAAATGAATAATGATATTACATTCAATGATACAGAAGTGGTTGACGAACAAAAAAATATTGAATATATTGGTATAACTATAATTTTATTTTTAAGTTTTTGTCAGATATCATTTTATTCAATAAATAAATGTTTTATAAAAATGAAGAATGTTTATAATTTAAATAAAAAAACAAAGAAAGTTAAAAATACAGATTTAGAAAATTTAATTAATGAATGTTCTATATGTTTGGAACAATATAAATTAAATGAAAAAATTATTCAATTAGAATGTGATCATATTTTTCATAAATCATGTTTTGAATTGTGGTTTGAAAATAATAACAGTTGTCCGATATGTCGTGATAATATAATATAATAAAAAGATTATTTAAAATATCTATTAATTTTATTCATTAATTGACCATTATGTTTTGCTTTTCCAGATTCAATATCATTAATTGTTTTAACGGGGATATTTAATTTATTTGCTAAATCTTTTTGTGTTAAATTTTTAGATAAACGAAGTTTTTGTAAATTTTTACCAAAATTAACATCCATTTTGGTGTGTTTCATATCTCCATCTTCAATTTTTTTATCCATTTTCTTTTCTTTTGAGAAGGTTTCATTGGTTGGTTTTTTATTTTCTTGTTTTTTTTGTTCTTTGATAAATTTATTGGCTTTTAAATAAACTGGTTCCCAATTTTGATGTTCCATGATATATTTTAATTATTATATATTTTTATATATTATATATTTTTAAATATTTTTAATAAATTCATCATCAAATACACATTCACTGTCTTCTATTTTACAATAATCTCTTTTTTTGCATATATTTTCCATTTTTTCCATTTTTTTCATTTTTTTATCATTATCATCATCATCACTGTTTATTTCTATATAATCCATAACTTCTCTGCAATTTTGTTTTAATTTTCTACGAATATTATAAACAACATCTTGTGAAACCATTTTATTTGTATATTTATCAGGATCTTCACCATTTACATATCTATATTCTTCACATGTATCACCCTTTGAGGCATCGATTTGTCTAAAAACTTTTCCTTTATATTCACCTCTTAATCGGCATTCATCGGGTAAATCAATTGTAAATCTCATTGTTCTTTCCGGAGAATCATAGCCACCAAAATCTTTAAACAATTCCTCTAATTCAACTTTTTTGACAGTTTTTGTATTTCTGGTTACCATTAAATAAATACACAAAATAAATAATAAGAAACATAGTATTGGAAGGGCTAATTTTTTAATTTTTTTTTCCATTATATTGTTAGTATATTGTAATAGTATATTTAAATTTGATTTAAAGTATAATTATGTTATTAATTTATAATAACATGGATCCAACATCATTTACAAAGACATCATTTTGTAATGTTGAAATAGATAATATAACAAAAAATGAATCGAAAGAATATATTTTAAATCAAATGAGTATCTTATGTTCTGAAATAAAATATAATAGTCGCTATGCAAAAGTTTATAATAATCAATTCTCTAAAAATTTAAATAATCCTCATATATTTTGCTTAAAAAGTTCAGGAACTCCCTATCTATTATTTTTAACGCAAATTAATGATGTAAATTATTGCTTTTTCATTGATAAAAAAATTAAAAATGGTTATGATTATCCTAAAATATTTATTCTTCCCTATAATTTTAACTCTGATTTATATAAGGGTTCTTTATTTGAATGCGAATTAATTAGAAATAAACAAAATAAATGGTCTATATCGATTGGTGATATTTATTATCTTAGAGGAAAGAATTTAAATAAAACTGTTATCATCGATAGAATTAATGAAATACATAATTTATTTACAAATTATTATTATGAATCACCTTTTAGCGAAATATGTCCAATTCAAATCAAGAAATACTTTGATTATAAAGATATAGATAACTGTTTAAAAAATTTTATACCAAAAATATCATATCAAACAAGAGGATTATATTTTGTACCTTTAAAAAATAATTATTCAAAAATTTTATATTTATTTCCTCAAGATAAAATATTAAAAAATAATAATCTTGTTAAAAAAAATTATAAAACTTTTAGAATTATGAAAACTTTAAAACCTGATGTTTATGAATTATATTTAAAAGATAATGATTCTTTATCTAAACAAGGTATTGCATTGGTTCAAACTATTAAAACTAGTCATTTACTTGTATCATTGTTCAAAGATAAAAATCAACATGATGAAGTATTTGTAAATTGTAAATTTAATGATAATTTTAATAAATGGGAACCATATGAATCAACAAAAGAAAATATTTCTTCTATCTAAATTATATATGAAATTAAATAAAAAACATATTATTATATTTTTTATAATTTTTTATCTTTATACAAGAAAAAGATATAATAAATTATTACCAACCATACCATTATATCCTAATAATTATAATGATTCATTAATTGTTAAAGATTATATAAATAAAAGATCTTCTAAAAATATATCACTATTTCAATCAACAGATCCTTCTATTGTTTTTGCTTTTAAACCATATGTAAATATATCTTTATTTGAATTAAGTAACATTGTTACTCAAAAACATATTATTTTTATCATAATGTTTTTAAAATATTTATTTAATAGAGCTAGACCAAAACAAATTATTAATGATTTAGATGTTCTTGAATCTAAAACTGCTGATACGCCAGCATTTCCTTCTGGACACGCATTCCAAGCTTATTATTTAGCAAATCATCTTTCTGAATTATATCCTGATGAAAAGGATTTATTTAATGATATTGCTGAAAAATGTGCCATGGCAAGAGTTTATGCAGGTCTCCATTATCCTAGTGATAATAAATTTAGCAAATTACTTGTTGATATATTATTTTAAATATAACCAATCATTATAATGACTAAAAGATCTAAAAAAAAATCTAAAAGAAATAATATTCCTAAAAAATATACTAATCATCTTTCTAAAAAAGATAAACAAAAACAATTAAATAATATTAAAAGATCTAAAAAATTATATAAAAAAGGAGTTTATGTAGATAGACCCAAATTAAAAAGTTATAAAAATAAAAAAAGTCAATCGATCATTAAATTTGAGAATAAATATAAACACAAAATCACTGATAAAAATTTTATTCATAATAATATTATTTCTAAAAAAGGTCAAAATTTAATTCTTAAAAAAGGTAGAGGAGCATATTACAGCTCAGGTTCAAGACCTAATCAAAACTCGAGTAGCTGGGCTTATGCTCGTTTAGCTTCAGTTATAATAGGAGGTCCTGCTAGAAAAGTTGATAAAAATATATGGTTAGAATATAAGAAATAATATGTTATATTTATTTATTATTATCGTTATTGTCGTTGCATTATTATATGATTTATACAACTTAAATGATATAAGATATTGTATAAAAAAATATAATACTGATGAAATATATGAATTTCCTAATTTATTAAATAATAATGAATGTGATAAAATTATTGAATTAAGCAAAAATAAAATAGAAAGATCTAAAGTTGTGGGTGAAAGTGATGAAATATCTGAAGTTAGAACAAGTCATAATACATTTTTAGATGATAACTCAAATCCTTTATTAAATGATATTAATCAAAGAATAAAAAATATAATCAATATCGATACCAACAAATATGAAGATTTACAAGTAGTTCACTATGATAAAGAACAATTTTATAAAGAACATTGGGATGCATGTGATCCTAAAGAAGATGATAATTGTATAAGAGATTATAAGAGAGGAGGTTTAAGATTCGCTACATTTATCATCTATTTAAATGATGATATGCAAGGAGGTGAAACAAATTTCCCATTAATAAACAAAAAAATAAAACCAGAAAAAGGTAAAGGAGTCTTATTTTTTAATTTAGATGATGATTTATTACATATTAAAAAAAATTCAAAACATGCAGGTCTCCCTCCTTCATCTGGTGAAAAATGGATGTGCAACAAATGGATCAGATTATATAATTTTAAATAAATTATTTATTTTTTTTATAACTATTTAAATGAGATCCTGTTAATTTATATCCCCAATGTTGTAGACTTTGTCTTATTACGGGACTTACAGAAGGATCATTATATGATTTTTCACGGCTAATTACTTTATTCATTAATGATCTTCTAAATCTTCCATTTGGTCCTGCAAATTTTAACCATCGATCAATTTGTCTTTTATCATCTTTTGTTCTTCGACCCGTGTAAAATCGACAATACCATTGAAACCACCCGTATGGATCTTGAGTCACAATCCAGTTACTTGATTCCCACGCCTCTAATGATGATCCACATTTTACTTTATATTTATTTACATTTTTATCATATTTACTAGATGTTATTTTTTTCTCTATATCTATACCTTTAAACCAATCATCAGGTAAATTTTTAATAACCGTTTTTCCTTTATAATTTTTTCCAGTGACAGAAGAATGAATATCTCTAAAATATGTACCACCAAATGAACCCATCCTTAAAACTTGTTTTGGAGTTAAATTTGGTTTAAATTCCGGATAATCTTCAAATTTAACCATATATTTATATCTATATAAAACTATCCTTAAATATGCATAAATATGCAAATTTGATCAAACATTATAATTTATATAAACAATAAATTATCATGGATTTTACAGAAAATTATTATGCATGGGATCCTTGCGGAAATGAAAATTTTCATAAAATTCAAAAAATAAAATCATCAAATGAAATATATGTTAGAAATTTTCCAAATATGATTGTCACTCCAATCCCACAAAATCGCAAAGCAAATGGAAGAAAAGATTTTCGTGAACAAATGAATAGAATAAAAGAAAATAAAATTCATGTATGGGATGATAGTCGATATAATAAAGCACGAAAAGGTGATTATTTTGCATATGCTGAAAATAGAATAAAAGTTAATGAAACATTAACTCATGGATCGATACATGTATATGTAATAGAAAATGTTACTAAACCAGAGAATCGTTTACCATCATGGAGTAAAAATGTCGGACAAAGCGATAGAAATGTACTGGAATTAACATCCGAAATAATTTACAAAGGGGATCTTAAAGAATGGATCGATTCTATAAATTATAAAGAAAATTATAAAGTACAGGGGACCATCAATGTGAATTATAATAGATTGGAAAAATATATTGATATTATTCATAATAAAAAAAATAATCCAAAACCAATAATTTTTGATAGTTTAAAAAGTAGATCGCAAAATCATGTATTAAGTTAATTATTTAACCAAATTACTAAATAAATTTTTTATGAATTTAATTGATTCTGTTTCTATACCAAATAATGCATGTGAAAATATTCCCAATAATAATAAAAATATCGTAGTTATTACTAGAGGAATATCCGTGACATATGTTAAAAAAAATGCTCCTAATATAGTTATGAAATAATCCATATATGATGTCCCTTTAAATTTAAATCGGTGTATTCCTGTTCCTGGTTCACCTATAATATTTCTATATTTTTTTAATGATTCCATACTTAAATATATATATATATAATTAAAATTAATTCCAATCATTATTTTCATAAACAATATCTGATACAATGTTTTTTGTTTCTTTCAAGAAGGGTCTTCCAATAGCTACGCCTGGTGGTAGAATAAATGGTTCAGAACATGATTCGTAGGCAACACAATTACCTGTTTCATTGTCCCACCAAAGCCCCTGAGGACATTGATAACCGACATTACACATCATATTACACATCATGGGTTCAGGAGAACCACAAATAGGCGGACAACTTGTTCCGCATTCTGTCCAAACTTGATTACCACAATCATTTCCTAATACACAATCAGGTTCAATTGGTAAGGGAACATCGGGATTAACTTCAACATTACAGTCTGTACCATAATTGGAAAGAACTCCTAAGATATCATTTACTTCAACTACGCCATTCATATCAATATCTTCAATAATATCCCCTTGCATACCAAAGTTTGAAAGGACGCCTAATAGATCATTAACATCAACAGATAAATTATTATCAATGTCCCCTAGACATAATTCTTGTGAATAGATATTATCATATTGAGAAAAAAAACTCATTATAAATGTAATTAATTTAAACATATTTATAATACTATTATATATTATTATCTATTCTTTAATTTCTTTTCGCTTTTTTTCATAATTTTAGGTAGTAAACTTCTGAATATGATTGTTTTGTTTTCAAATAAACGTTTTTTTATATATATGATATTAAGTGTAATATAGGTTTATAGAATAGTTACATATTATTTTATATTTTTGATAAATTCAATAGTCAACCAAAGATATCATGATGGTTCGGTGTATCCCATATATCTTCCTGTATCTTTCGATTGATATACTTTATTATAAGAAAGAAAGAATATCATAAATTTGATTTAAGATATTATTAATCCAGAAATGTTACCAATGATTCAATATTACTTAAATATATAAATATATATTATATATATTTATGATTGAGTCAGAATATTATAAAAATTATCAGGGACCAGAATTAATCAAATGTATGTTTAATAATGAAGATATTACAATAAAAATAAAAAAAATTTACGGAGAAAAAAATAATTGGTCAGGATGTTTGTGGACATATAAAGAAATATTTGGAACAAATTCAAAAGGTAAAAATTTTAGATGTGATTTTAAGAGTGAAAATGGTAGAGAACATTGGTTTCATGGTTTCATCCTTGATATTAATCAATATATGAATCCACCATTATCTACTCCTATGAATCAAATTTATTCTGAATCAGAATCAAGTAAATAATCATTTTTAATTGAATCTACAATTTCTTTACTAATTTGTATATTATCTTTTTTAGTGGGTTTTTTGGTAGGAGATTTCTTTTTCCTTTTTCTTTTTTCTTTTTTATCTAATAAATCTTGATTACCATTCTTACGATAAAATTCAACTTCTTCCCAAAATTCAATAATTTTCGGTGTTGTTTCCATCCACCATTTTCGATCTCTCAATACTAATGTACATTCATATCTTTCAATTTTCCACCAATTATAAATGCATTGTTTATTTTCATAATTTTTAATAACTTCAGATGCCCATTTTTTTAATTGATCAAAAGTTTGATAAAATTCTGAATATTCATATTCGTAAATTGTTTCATTTTTTTCATTTTTTGATAAAAATGTTAAAACTAATCCTTTGGGATATCCAGTAGACGAATATCCTACCTTTTCAATATCATCTTCTATAAATTTATCATCATTATATTCTTGTTCAGAATAATATTCTAAAAGTTTCACTTGAAGGAAATCACACTCTTCTAAATTACATGTCTCCAATTGTCCTTGCATTTGCATCCAATAATGTAATGGTACTTCATCGGTGAATTGCCTTTTTGGTGGACATTTTATTTCTAACATTCTTCCCGGATAATCTCCAGGTGAATCAATATCACATATACCATCTGGAGATGCTCCAAAAATTTTTAATTTTGGATGAGGTACCAAACCAAATTCAACAACAGTTAAATTATTTAATTTTTCATAAAATGTAGTGGCAGTTGGTTCATATTTAACTCCCCATTGAATAATATCATTTGTAAAGAATGGTTTTTTTTCTTTTGATGTTTTATCTATTAATAAATTATCTCTCGTTGTAAAATGACCTTTTCCTAATGCATCTGCTAATGATGAAGCTGTTAATAAATTATTTCTCATATCATACCATTCTTTTGATCTTTGTTCAGGTAAAGTTAAATCTTTTAATTGTTCCATTTTTTCAGTAATATTTTGTAAATTAAATAATCTTTCTCTACATTCGTCTATTTTTATTTCAATAATATTTTCTGTATATTGATCTATATAATATTTTTTACTTGTATTTAAATTATCATTATTATCATTGATATCATAATATAAATATATTTGATCTTTAATTTCTTGAATTAAATTATCAAATAAATCTTCTTTTTTAACATTTTCATAAATTAATAAATCTGATTTATTAATAATTTCAAGAATATCTTTTTCTTGAATAGTCTTTTTATCCATTGATATATATCTTTAATATATATATACTTTTATATAAATCAAATTTGATTTATTTAAAAAAACATATATTAAATCAAAAATAATAAATTATGAATATTTGTCAATATTGTAATAAAGAATGTGAAGAAAGTTGGATGATATTATTTAATGATAATATAATTTTAGATACAGAAGATAAAAAAACACCAAAATATTTACATTATTGCTCTTATTTATGTAATAAGAGAGATAAAAGATTACCAAATTCAACATGGAAATATGTACAAAATAAAGAAGACTTTTTAAAAGATCCTATCCCTGTTATGCCAAAGAAAAAGACAAATTTTGAATATTTAACATTTGAAGAATTAAATCAAATGAATGATCAAGAAAAATATAATTATTATAAATTAAAAAGTGAACAAATTGATTTATATCGAAATAATATTTATGAAGAATTAGAAAAAGAAGATGAACATACATATATGTTGGAAAATGATCAACAATATTCATCGTATGATGATTATTAAGTTTAATAAAATTTAATAAAAAAATGATATATATAAATGCAAATTATTAGTAATAATGATATTTCACATTTAAAAGAGAAAGAATGTTTATTTCTTTTTTATTTTACAGCATCTTGGTGTGGTCCGTGTAAAAAAATATGTCCTTTAATTGAAAAACTAAGTGAAGGATTGGATTCTTCAAAAGTAGAAGTATTTAAAGTTGATATAGATGAAAATGATGAATTAGCTGATGAATTAAAAATTAAAAGTGTTCCTACATTTTATTTATTTAAACAGGAAGAATTATTAGGACAATGTTCGGGTGCTGATATAAAAAATGTACATGCTTTATTAAAACAACATTTAAATTAAAAAACATTTAAATTAATTTATTTAAAGATTTAATAAACCTTATAATTTAGAATGAATGAATATCCATTAAATACAAAATGGATATTATGGTATCATTCAATAAATGATACTAAGTGGAATAAAAGTAGCTATAAAAATTTATTTGAAATTAAAAATTTATATGAATTAAAATGCATTAATGATATAATATCTAAATTACATTTACAGAATGGTATGTTTTTTGTTATGAGAGATGGAATATTTCCTACATGGGAAGACCCTGATAATAGAAATGGTTGTTGTATATCATTTAAAATACCCGGTAATATTTTACATGAAAAATGGAATTATATATTAAATCGAACATTAACTGAAGATCTTTTAAAAGATAAAGATAAATATGAAAATATAAATGGTATATCAATATCACCTAAAAAAGAATTTAATATATGTAAATTATGGTTAAGAGAACACAATGAAAATTATACTGATTATATTAAAGAATATGAACCTTTTTTTACAAAAGAAAAATCTTTAATAAAAAAACATGAATTAAGTGATTAAAAATATATATAAATATATATAAATATAAGGATCAGGTTTTGTGGTGTAATGGTTAGCACTTTGGACTTTGAATCCAACGTTCCGGGTTCAAATCCCGGCAAAACCTAAATTTTTTTTATAAAAGATATATATATCAGTTAAATATGGATGGGGAAAAAACTTTAAATAATGGGAAAATTTTCGGAATATTCTTATTAATTTTATTAATTTCACCATTAATAGTTGGAATTCCATATTCGATTAATAATTATGATAGTGAAGATTTTTCTGATAAATTAAAAAATGAATGGCCGTATTTGTCTATGATGGTTGCATCTTTAATTTTATTATTTGGGGGTGCAGTGGGTATATTTATAAATAAAGATAAACTGAAAGGTATAAAACTAGTAGCAGTAATATTTGTATTATTAATTCTGGTAGGAATTTTATTTTATATTGGATATTCTAAAGTAAACAAAGAAGCAGAGAAAAAAGTGATAGAAGTAAAAGGAGAAGTAAAAGGAGAAGTAAAAGGAGAAGTAAAAGGTTTTTGGGATGATAGGGATTTCAATTTCCGCAGAATGCCCTTCTGGTACACTTCTTTTGTTTTTATCTCTGGAATTGCTGCATTATTATTATTCGGAAAATTTCTTCTTCTTAAAAAAGAAGAAGCGGATGAAAAAAAAATAGAAAAAATAACCAAAATATTATTTCCTGTAGCCTCTATTTTAATCTGTTATTTATTCTGGTTGTATTCTATTTCCCCGGTTGTATCAAATATATATGATGATGAAAAACAATATATATTATTTGATGATTATATTAGAAGAATATTAGATAGTAGTTATACCGAATTAGAAGATATGACTAATACACAAAGTAATCGTTTTTATGTAAGGACATTTTTTTTAGGGATATTTTATTTTGTGACACCGGTTTTTATATTAAAAAAGATTAAAAAATGGGAATATTTCCCAACATTTTATCCTTTTTGGTTATTTGTATTATTTCCTTTAATATCTACTTTTTTTTCTCATGAATGTGTTTTAGGCGAACCCGATGAAGATGCAGATTTATATTATACATGGGAAAATATTAAAAAAATGCATTCATTTACAAAGGTTGATGATGATGTAGAATAATTAAGTATAATATTCATCTATTAACCAAGATTTACCTAATTCCCAGTGTTTTAATGCATAAGATTTAGGATATTTTTTACAAGGATATTCAATATAACCTTTTTTATTTTGTAATCTTTTAGTTTTCTTTTTTCTTTTTTTTGAATGACATTTATTTTTTGATGATTTACGATAAGGTGGATGTATTGTTTCTGAATCAAAAGGTTCAATAAAAGGATAAAAATAATTTGTTGGAAATATTAATATACTATCATTTTTATGAATACCACTTCTTAAATAACTCGGACCAGTTTCTATAGCTATTTGATCACTCCAAAAATCAATTGAATCTAAATAATTTTTTGATAATAATCTTTTTAAAATTACATTGTTTTTAGTAGCACCGAAAAATGAATTACTTAAATCATAAACATCTTTAAATCTCGGTATTTCATTACATCCTACAAATCTTTTCTTTTTATTTAATAAATTATACATCGGTTTTAATATCTCAAAGGTTGTATCAAAATAAAAACCACCTTCTCTATGAACGATCTCTAATCTCATTAAATCTGTGATTTGTGCGTATTTATTGTGAGTTAATGGTTTATAATCTTTATCATACATGTTATTTCCTTCATCATCTACCAATTGTTGACCATGTACACTGAAAGCTTTTTGTATATATTTCCAAGTTAATGGGAAATTTTCTACAGTTAAATCATCATTACCCCATAATCTTATCTCAAATTCAGGCAGGAATATTTGAAAACTTGGTAAAAAATATTTTATAAAATAATCTGGAGGATCTCTTTCACCAATCCAGATTAAATGGACTTTTTTTGGTATAGGTGAAACCCATTTTTTCATTTATTTTATCATAGATTTAATTATTCAAAAGTTCAAATATGAATAGCTTCTAATAATATTTTTTCCATTGTTTCTTTATCGATTGAATCTTTCAGTTGCAAATCATATTGATTAATTAAATTATCGATGTGTTTTTCATGATAAGTTTTTAAACGATTATATAATACTGTTTTTAATTTAACAACATCCAATTGAATATTATCTTTTTTTATATCTTCTGCATCTTCTGTATCTTCTTTATCTTCTATATTTTGTATATTTTGTATATTTTGTATATTTTGTATATTTTGTATATTTTGTATATTTTCTGTATTTTCTGTATTTTCTGTATTTTCTTTATCTTTAACAAGAGATAATAATTTTTGTTTTAATAAATTATTTTCTGTTAATAAAGAATCATAATTTAAAGATTCTAATTGTAATTTATCATTTTCATCTTTTATTCTTTTAAATTCATTTTGTAATCTTATATTTTCATTCTGTAATTTATTATTTTCTCGACATTTATTTTCTAATTTTTGCATCTCACATTTTAATTTATAAATTTCTTCATCTTTTTCTTGAACTAATTTTAATTTATTTTTTAATTCAGAAATTTCTTCATTTAAAGAATTAATTCTAGAATTATTTGTTTCAAATTCTTCTTTATGATTTAAAATTAAATCTGTTTCAAATCTTTCAAATGCGTTATTCTTTAATGGAATATCATTTTTTGTTTTATTCGAATATGCAGATCTAGATATATCATTTAAATCATTTAAAAAAATATTATCATTGCTATATTTTTTCATAATAATGATAATTTTATTAAAAATATTTAAAATAAACTTTTATTTTTAAACCTTCATACCTATCATTTTTTTTAATGATTTAGTTAAACTTTTTTTTTCTTCTTTTTTATTTTTTTTATGCGTTTTTCTATTATTTTTTCTTTTATTATCTTTTTTAACCGATTTAGATTTACCCTTTTTTTGTTTTTTCTTTTTCAATGTTCTTTTTTTATTTTTTGTATTTTTTGTAGTTGTTATTGGTATCTCCATAGAACCATATAAATCTTCTCTTTTTAATGCAAGACTATTTTCCCTTGCTGATAATATTTTTTGATTTAAAGATTTTAATTTTTTTTTAGTTTTTTTATCATATAATTTTGAACTTAATTCCAATTTATCTTTTTCACTATTATGAATAATATTTTTTAATTCTTGTTGTATTTTCAATAATTTTTCGATTTCTCTTTCTTTTTCAATTCTTATATATTCTTCTCTTTGTTTTGATTTTATTTCATTTCTTTTTTTTTCTTCTTCAACATATAATTTCATATATTTCAATTGATTGTAAATTGATTCTTTTTCTTTTTTTAAACGAAATATTTCTTTTTTATTATTTTCTAAATCTTGAATTATTTTTTCTTTTGCTAAATCATATGTTGTCATCCTAGTTTTTTGATAAGATGATAAATCATTTGTTAAATTGCGAATTTTTATTTTTTTAATATTTATTTCATCTATTATTCTATCGTATTCAATTTGTATATCTTCTATATCTTTATCTGAATATTTTGCTTCTCCATCATCTCCCTCTACAATTCCATCTATTTTTTTCTTTATTATTTCTTCTAATTTTTTATCTTTTTTATCCTCCCCAACTTTACCTTCCTCTTCTTTATCTTTATCTTCACTCTCTTTATCTTCCTCCTCTTTATCTTCACCCTCTTTATCACCCTTTTTTTCTTTATCTTTTTTATCCTTTTTCTTTTCATATTCTTCATAAATTTTTTTTTGAACATAATCAATTGATTTTGATAATTTCACTCTTTCTTCACTATTTAAATCTAAACTTTTTGATAAATTTTCAAATAATGTTTCTTCATCTCCACCACCTTTTTGTGCGATTGGTACCCCCATTTGATTTGGAATTACTGGTTGTGGTTTTGTTAATAATGTTCCTCCAACTTTTTCAGGAGATTTAACTTCTGGAGTATTTTTTTTCATCATTTCTCCATATGGATTCTTTTTTAATGACATAAAATCTTTTACCTTTGCATATCCTAATTTATCTATCGCACCAAAAAATTTATCAATACCAAATTCCTTTAATGCCTTCAATGTTAATTTTTTTGAATCTTCACTTGAAGTCCAGAATTTTAATGCATCCGTCGCTTTTTCTTTTAAATAGTCAGATTTTTCTTCTTTTTTTGTATCTTCTTTTAATGATTGAAAAATTTTTTCATTTCCTTCAATTATTTGGTGCATTTTTTTACCATCTTCTAATTTTTTTGTGATTGAATATCTTAAATTCATATAATCTAAAATTGTATTTTTTGTACCACCTCTTTCAACATCAACCCAAAAACTTGTTTTTCCATCATCTTTAAAATCATCACATGTTGTATTTGTGAAAATATTTTTTTCATTCACTGTTCGAATACTATAACTCACATTATTTCCACAATCAATCATATTATTTTTATCTGTATCAAGATATTGTAAAAAATCTGTAATATATTTTAACCATATTCCATTACCATTTATAAATTCTTTTAATTTTTTTTTATCGATTACTCTTGAATCTACTGATAATGGTAGGGGGGCATCTGTTCCTATATATTGCAAATCATATAATTGATTTTTATTTGTATATCTTGGAAAACCTGGGGGTATTTTTATAAATTCTTTATTTTCGATTCTTTCTTTTATTCTTGAATTAGTTTTATAATTTTCAATTAAATCATATAGTCC